>Ga0209172_10000509_pt1 | contig 105963 bp, 109 predicted proteins | sample LarsenN4metaG_FD_184113 | JGI IMG/M metagenome (GOLD analysis project Ga0209172, IMG submission 184113) | Hot spring sediment bacterial and archeal communities from British Columbia, Canada, to study Microbial Dark Matter (Phase II) - Larsen... ... | reverse complement strand
CCGCTGGCGTCGTTGCGCGGTGCTCGGGCCTCGCCTATCCACTTGATATGTCTCGGCCCTGCGCTCCGTGCGCCTAGCCAACGGGCCGCTCGCGACGAAATCTTCACAGCTTCTCAGATCTCGAGCGGCTTGGGTTGCTGGGCCGAATGCGGATGGTTGGCGTCGGCGTAGATCTTCAGTTTCTTGATCATCGCGTAGCCGAGCGGCCCCTTGGGGAGCATGCCCTTGACCGCGATCTCGAGCGCGCGGCCCGGAAAGCGCCCCTGCATCTTGCCGAACGAGGTCTCGTAGACGCCGCCCGGGTAGCTCGAGTGCCGGTAGTAGATCTTGTCGTCGGCCTTGTTGCCGGTCACGCGGATCTTGCCCGCATTGACGACGACGATGAAGTCGCCGGTGTCCACGTGCGGCGTGTACTCGGGCTTGTGCTTGCCGCGCAGGCGGCGCGCGATCTCGGCGGCGAGTCGGCCGAGCACTTTGTCGCTGGCGTCTACGACGAACCAGTCGCGCCGCACTTCATGCGGCTTGGCAGAATACGTTTTCATCTTCGTCACGTCGAGGTGGGCCGGAATCGGTCGGGCTCGCCCGGACAACGGCGCGCGCGTTCGTCCTGTCGTGCGCGCGGACCGAAGGCCGCTTCCAGCGTCGGCGCCGCCCAAGCGAGATGCCGGCCGGCGAGAAGCCGCGTATTCTAGCCGCGCCGACGATCGCGCCGCAAGCCGGGGCATTCGGGTCGCATACATGCGCCACGAGGGGCCGGCGCGGCCGCTGGTGTCGCCAACCCAGACTGCAGGATCATCGCCGATGGAGTGCACCGTTCGCTGGGCCGGGCCGACCGGCATGACGTTCATGGCCGAAACCGGCAGCGGGCATCTGGTCGCCATGGACGGCGCGCCCGAAGGAGGCGGCCGCAATCTCGCGCCGCGGCCGATGGAACTGGTCCTCGCCGGCACCGGCGGTTGCACTGCGTACGACGTCGTGCTGATCCTCAAGCGTGGCCGGCACGACGTTCGCGGATGCGATGTCCGCCTGACCGCGGAACGCGCCGCCGACGATCCGAAGGTGTTCACGCGGATCGCGCTTCACTTCATCGTGCGCGGGCGCAATCTCAATCGCGCCGCCGTCGAGCGCGCCGTTCAGCTTTCGCACGACAAGTATTGCTCGGCGACGGCGATGCTCGCGAAGACGGCCGAGATCACCCACACGGTCGAGGTCGTCGAGGACGCCTGAACGCGCGGCGTCAGACGTAGTGCGCCGTTGTCGTCATCACCTTCGCCGCCAGCCGCATCGCTGCGCGCACCGGGAAAGGCAGTGCGACACCGCCCATCGCCGTCGCCGTGTGCGCGTGGTGAATCTCGTCGTGCTGCATCTGCTTGACGACTTCGCGTGACGCGATGTCGCCCGCCGGCAGCCGGTCGAGATGCCCTTGCAGGTGCGCTTCGACCTGCCGCTCCGTCTCGGCCATGAACCCGAGGCTCGCGCGATCGCCGAGCCGAGACGCGAGCAGGCCGATGCCGAAGGCGCCGGCGTACCACAGTGGGTTGAGCAGACTCGTGCGCCCGCCCAGTTCGCGGATGCGCCGCTGCGTCCACGCGAGGTGATCGGCCTCGTCGCGCGCGGCGGCGAGGAACGACTCGCGCAGTTGCGGGCTCCGCGCGCCGAGGGCCTGCGCCTCGTACAGCGCTTGCGCGCAGACCTCGCCGACGTGGTTCACGCGCATCAACGCGGCCGACTCGCGCCGCTCGTCATCGGAGAGCTCGTCCGACGGCTCATTCGCCGGATACGGTCGAGCCGCGACGGGCTCTGCCGTGAGTGTTCTCAGCGCGCGATCGGCGATGCCCAGCAGTTCATCGATCGGCGAACTCGTCGTCCTCATACTCGAATCCTTCGGCCTGTTGCGGAAATGCCACGGTGAGTGCTAGGCGCGCCTTCGCGGCTGCTTGCGTCGGCGACATTGTGCCGCGCGCGCGGCTATCCTTCGGCGCAAACCACGGCACGAACCACGCTAGGAGACACGAGATGATCCGCAAATCGGCGCTCGCCATCGCACTCGCGCTCGCATTCCCGACAGTCCACGCGCAAAACGGTCCGACGCAGAGCGGCGTTCAGCTCTACGGCATCGTGGACGTGGGCATGGAGCGCGTCGACAACGGCGACGCGAATGTCACTCGCCTGACCAGCGGCATTTCGACTGGATCGCGCTGGGGCATCCGCGGCAGCGAAGATCTCGGCGGCGGCTACCGGGCGCTGTTCACGCTGGAGAGCCGGATCGAAGTCGACAACGGCGCGATGAACAATCGCGGCGCGATCTTCTTCTGCCCGTCCGCGCCGGCGCTGTGTCCTGGCGTCGTCGGCACGTCGCCCGCGGTTCCAGCGGCCGTGGTGGGCGGAATGAGCGCCGTGAACAGCGCGCTGCTGCAAGCCGTCAGCACCGTCAACAGCGTCAACGCGCTTTTTGATCGGCAGGCGTTCACAGGGCTGGTGACGCCCTACGGCGCGGTGCTCGCTGGTCGCCAATACACACCGAACTACGAAGTCCTGATCAAGTACAACTCCTTCGCGGATTCGTTCGCGGGCAATCCGGGGCAGATCTCGACGATCAACATCCGCGCCAACAACGCGCTGCAGTACCGCGCCGAAGTCAGCGGCTTCACGCTGTCGCTGATGTACGGCTTCGGCGGATCCGAAGGCAATCGCAACGAGCGTTCGACGGTCGGCCGCGGCGACGACTTCTATGGCGCGAACTTCCAGTACAACACGCCGAGGTTCGGCGTCGGTGTCGGCTACAACCGCAACAACACGGTGACGTTTGCCGCGCCGACCGAAAACCGCAAGGGCCTCGAAACCTATAGCGTCGGCGGCAACGCCACGTTCGGCAACGTCAAGCTCTTTGCGACTTTCCTGAAAGCGAAGAACGAGAATCCGGTGCTGTCGCCGGTCGATGTCCAGAACATCGTAATCAGCACGGGCGGCAACCTCGCCGCGATCAACACCATCCTGGGCGGCCTGTACATCAACCGCTTTGACGTTGACGCGCTGCGCGGCGTGGTCGGGCCGATCGATCTGGACGTGTACCACTTGGGCCTGAACTGGACGGTCGGCAACGGCACACTGATGGCCGCGCTGAATCAGGCGAAAGACTCGGCGCGCAGCCTCTGGGCGACCGCGGATGCGAAGGTCGATCAGATCGGCCTCGCTTACATGTACAACCTGTCGAAGCGCACGCAACTCTATGGCGCCTACGCGATCGCCAACAACAAGGATTCGGCGCGCATCGCGCTGGGCGCCGCGTGCTGCACAGGGGGTTGGACCACCGCGCCGGGCGAAGACAGCAAGTCGCTGCAGTTCGGCATGCGGCACACGTTCTAAGGAGATTTGCGTTAGATCAAGGGGCGCCTTAGGCGCCCCTTGTTTTTTTTCGGTTCGTTCGCAGGGGTGAATCGCGAGTGTTTTGCTGTTGCACAAACCCCACAACTCACGCCTATCGGGCAGTCGATTCGGCCCGCGTTCTTTGCCCTGTCGTGGGTTCTTTGGAAGAATCGACTCGGACTTCCGTTGGGAGTTGCCAGTCGCGGTTGGCGATCGGAGCAGAGCTCAAGAACATCCGTATCGCTGTCGGCTGATCTATCAACACATGTGGAGATACATATGAAAAAGTCGCTCATCGCACTTGCGGTCCTCGGCGCTTTCGCCGGGGCCGCCAGCGCGCAATCCAGCGTGACCTTGTTCGGTATCGCGGACGTCAACATCCAGCAGATCAAAGGGGACGGCAACGGTTCGGTCACCCGCCTGCATAACAGCGGCTACAACTCGGCGCGTTGGGGCATCCGCGGCGAGGAAGACCTCGGTGGCGGCCTGAAAGCGGGCTTCTGGCTGGAAGGCGCTTTTGGTCCGGACGACGGCTCGCTCGGCACGGCATCGACCAACAACCAGTCGGCCGCCTCGACCGTTCTGTTCGGCCGCCGCGCCACGGTCAGCTTGATGGGCGGTTTCGGCGAAGTCCGCCTCGGCCGTGATCTCACCCCCGATTACAACGGTATCGCGTCGGCTGACCCGTTTGGCTCGAACGGCTCGGCACAGTCGCTGGCTTACACCTGCCAAGGTCTGTCGCAGGCGGCGCTGCCCGGCGCAGCGTGCGTGACCAACGTCCGCGCGTCCAACTCGATCACCTACTTCCTGCCGTCGAATCTCGGCGGGTTGTATGGCTCCGCAATGTACGCGTTCGGCGAGAACGCATCGAACGCTGGCAGCACGAAAAACGACGGCAAACACATCGGTGCTCGCCTCGGCTTTGCCGGCGCCGGGCTTGACGCCAGCGTCTTCTACGGCAAGACCGAGTACTTCACTGCGGGCGACTGGAAACGCACCGGTATCGCCGGCAGCTACACGTTCGGCGCGTTCAAGCCGATGGCGTTCTGGGCGAAGACGGAGATCGGTACGCAGGAGCGCAAGGACTGGGGTCTGGGCTTGGCCGCCACGTTCGGTCCGCATCTCGTGCGCGCTCAGTACAACAACTACGACGTGGACGCCACCAACAACGACGGCAAGCTGTTCGGCATCGGCTACGCGTACAACATGTCGCGCCGTACCATCCTGTACGCCAACTACGGCCGCGTCGACAACGACGGCACGGGCACGTCGTTCAACGTCGGGCGTTCGCCGACGACGCTCGGCGGCGCCTCGACCGGCATGGAGTTCGGCATCCGTCACTCGTTCTGATCGCGCCAGCGAGACGAACAATCAAAGGCCGCCTTCGGGCGGCCTTTTTTTCTTGCCTGCGGCGCTCTACAGGTCGGACTTCAACCGGCTCGCGCGTTCGCTGTCCAGGAAAGCTACGCGCGCTCGACGGCACACCACGTCTTCGTTCGTCCGCGCCTGCGTGAACCGTCGGCAGTGCTCGGCGTACGCCGCATCCGGCGCAGCGCGGCGCGCGGGATCGACGAGCACCCGATCGACGACGAGCATCAGGTCCTCGGTCCGCGCGGGCCGAGGTTGGAACAGGCCGGCGCGAACGGCAGCGGCCATCGCGTCGACTGCCATCTTGCGATAGGTCGTCCACTTGCCGCCGACGATCGAGATCAGGTTGCCGAACTCGGTCAGCACCGCGTGCTCGCGCGAGATCGCCGCGGTCGATCCGGCGTTGCCCGGGTCGAACAGCGGGCGTAGCCCGGCGAAGCTCGCGCGCACGTCGGCCTTCGTGATCGGTCGGGCCAGGTAGCCGCGCGCGGTATCGAGCATGAACTCGATCTCCTCCGCAGAAGGCTGGGGCTCCCAAGGCGCATCGGGCCGCGGGCCGTCGGTCGTGCCGATCAGCAGCTTGTCGAACCACGGGATCACGAACAGCACGCGGCCGTCGCGCGTCTTGGGAATCATCAGCGCCGCCGAACCGGGCAGGAAGTCGCGGTCGACGACGAGATGCGAACCCTGGCTGACGGTGATCAGCTTGCGCGCCTCCGGGTCGGCGAGCCGGCGAACGCCATCGACCCAGACGCCGGCGGCGTTGAACACGCAGGTCGTCGCCAGCTCGAACGACTCGCCGGTTTCCGCATCGACGGCACGAACGCTCTCGATCCTGCCGTCGCGCAGTTTCAGACCCTCGCAGCGCACATAGTTGATCGGCGTGGCGCCGAGCGCGTACGCGGTCTGCATCAGCGCGATGCACATCAGCGCGTCGTCGAACTGGCCATCCCAGTACGACACGCCGCCGCGCAGCCCCTCGGGCCGGATGCCCGGAAGCCGCGCGAGCGTCTCTGCGCGCGACAGCCAGCGCGTCGGGCCGATGCTGCGACGGCCGGCGAGCAGGTCGTAGACGCCCAGCCCGATCCGCAGGAAAGGACGCTCCAGCGGCCGATAGCACGGCACGACGAACTCGAGCGGATGCACGATGTGCGGGGCGATCGAGAGCAACGTCGCGCGCTCCTCGAGCGCCTCGCGAACGAGCTTGACGTTGCCCTGCGCGAGATACCGCACGCCGCCGTGGACGAGCTTCGTGCTGCGGCTGGAGGTGCCCGAACCGAAGTCGCGCGCCTCGATCAGCGCCACCCGCAAGCCGCGCGCCGCGGCATCGACCGCGATCCCGAGTCCCGTCGCGCCGCCGCCGATGATCACGGCGTCCCACGGCTTTGGCTCGCGCAGCCGCGCGAGCAGATCGGCACGCGCGATCGGTTGAGGTTGAAGCGGACTTTTCATGAGAGGGAAGCGCCGGCTCGCGGAATCGTGCAGCCGCGACTATAGAACCGGTGGACGCGCTCCGCGCTTGGCGGCAGACTGCGCGCCAACGGACTTGGACCCACGTCAAGGAGACCCCATGTTGAAGTCGTTCCTCGCCGCGGCAGCCTGCGCACTGCTCGCACAGAGCGCCGTCGCACAGTCGTACCCGAGCAAGCCCGTTCGCATCGTCGTGCCGTTCCCGGCGGGCGGAACGACCGACATCGTCGCGCGTCTGGTCGGCTCCGAACTGCAGAAGATGTGGGGCCAGCCGGTCGTCATCGAAAACCGCGGCGGCGCCGGCGGCAACATCGGTACGGACGTCGTTGCCAAGTCGCCGGCGGATGGCTACACGCTGCTGATGGGCACGGTCGGCACGCACGCGATCAACCTGCCGCTGTACACACAGGGCGGCGGCAAGCTGCCGTATGACCCGATCAAGGACTTCGTGCCGATCACGCTCGTGGCGGCGGTGCCGAACGTGATGGTCGTGCCGGCCTCGCTGCCGGTGAACTCCGTCAAGGAGTTCATCGCGCTGGCGCGTTCCAAGCCCGGCCAGCTCAACATGGCATCGAGCGGCAACGGCACGTCGATCCACTTGAGCGGCGAGTTGTTCAAGAGCCTGACCAAGACCTACATGGTTCATCTGCCGTACCGCGGCTCCGCGCCCGCGCTCCAGGACCTGATCGCCGGCAACACGCAGGTGATGTTCGACAACCTGCCGTCGGCGCTTCCGCACATTCGCAGCGGCCGGCTGAAAGCCCTCGCGGTCACGTCGCTCGAGCGCGCGCCCGCGTTGCCGAACGTGCCGACGATGGAGGAAGCGGCGGGGTTGAAGGGATTCGACGCGACGTCCTGGTTCGGCCTGCTCGCGCCCGCCGGCACACCGCGCGAGATCGTCGCCAAGGTACATCAGGACGTCGTCAAGGTGCTGAGCGCACCGGAAATGCGCGAGCGCTTCATCGGCCAGGGCGCGCAGCCGGTCGGCAACACGCCCGAACAGTTCGCCGCGTTCATCCGCAGCGAGATCGACAAGTGGACGCAGGTCGTGAAGTTTTCCGGCGCCAAGATCGATTGACCGCCCGCGCCGAACCCGTGGAGGCCGCTTTTCGTCGCCGCGTCATCGACGCCCTCATTGCGCCGCTGCGCGCGCTCAATGCGGTCGAAGCGGTCTGGGAGGGCGGCTCCGCGGCGACGGGGCGGCTCGACGCGTTCTCCGACGTCGATCTGTGCATCGTCGCGCCGCCCGAAGCAACGGGCGCGGTGTTCGACGCCGTCGAAAGCGCGCTCGCGGCCATCGCGCCGATCGAGCATACGTGGCGCGTCGACCCGCCGGCGTTTCGCGACATGGCGCAGCGGTTCTACCTGCTCGCCGGTGCACCACCCTTTTTCGCGGTCGACTGCTCGGTGCTCGCCCCCGCCGGCGTCGCGCAATTCCTCGAGCGCGAGCGTCACGGAGAGCCGCTCGTGTACTTCGACCGCGGCGGCCGCGTACGCGCGGTGCCGCTCGACCGCGACGCCCATGAAGCGAGGCGCCGCGCGCGACTGGAGCAGATCGGGCAGTCCGTACCCGTCTACGCGCTGCTCGCGCGAAAAGAGATCGCCCGCAAGCGTGCGCTCGAGGCGCTGGGCTTCTACCAGGCGCTGCTGCGGGCGCTGGTCGAACTGCTCGGCATGGCGCACCGTCCGGAACGCTTCGACTTCGGGCTGCGCTACGTGCACGGCGATTTCCCGCCGCAGGTGCGGGACCGGCTCGCGCACTTCGCCTTCGTGCCGGACGGCGACACGCTCGCGGAGCGCATCGAAGAGATCGTTGCGGCGATCGAAGCGCAGCGCGCCGCCGTCACGGCGTCGATTCACGCGGTGCCGTGACGCGGTCGATCATCGCGCGCACCGCCGCGATCTGCGCGCCGCTCTTGACCGCGTAGTCGGGCCCCGTGTAGCCCCACCAGTCCCAGCAACCGAGCGGATTGTTGGGCAGCCATGCGAGCAGCCAGTTCGGCCGCACCGGCTTGACCTGCGGGTACAGCACGATCGTGTCGTTGGCGGCCGCCCAGTCGTTGTAGCCCGCATCGCGGACGAAGGCTTCGCCCACATCCTGGACGCCCTGGCGGCACCCGTGCAACGCGACGTGCACGCGGCAGCGCACGCCCTGCCCGCACTGTTCGGGCACGAAGACGTACCCGTCGCGATCGAGCGAGCTCGCCAACCAGACGCGCCGCCAAGGCGAAAGGAACTCGCCCTGCCGGAAGCGTTCCAGGCGGCCCCGGCCCGTGCGCCCGTCGCCTTGCGCTGCGTACAGATGCGCGAGCATGCGCGCGGCCGCATCGTCGCCGCAGCGGTTCAGGTACGGACTCGCACTCGCTTCGCACGCGATACCGGTCGCGCGCGTCGGCATGCCGTGGCCCAGTCCGGGTACGACCTCAAACCGCGTACCGCCCGGGTTGAAGTGCGTGAAGAACTCGCGCGCAGCCTCGACGACGGAACGCGCAACGACATCGTCGGCACCGCCGGCGAGCAGCCACGCCCGCGCGCGTTTGAGCTGGTCGGTCGAGTCGATCCGCTGCAGCGCCGCCAGCCGCCGCGCCTCCGTGATCGCCACTTGCGGGTCCGGCGTGCCCGTCAAGCAGTCGCCGAGCGCGCGACGCGGGTCGCCGGCCGCGCAGCGATACGGCCCGCCCGCGATGACGCCGACGCCGCGCACCAGCGCCGAATGGGCGACTGCAAACTGCACCGCCATGTAGCCACCGGCCGAGAATCCGGACACCGTCACCTGCGCCGGGTCCGCGCCGTACGGTCGCAGTGGCTCGGCGTCGTCCGCGCACGCGCCAAGCGCGATCAGCGCCGCGGCGAGGCCTGCCCCGATAATGCGGCGTCGAAACAAGGATCCGCTCACGATGCCTCACGCCCGACAGACTCACTGGCTGGGTGCCATGCTCGCAGCGACCATCGTCGCGCTGATCGTCTCCGGTTGGCAACCCTACGACCGGACGACCTGGTTGCTCGAGGTGGCGCCGGTGCTGGTGGCCGCTCCGCTGCTGGTCGTCACGCGGCGCCGCTACCCGCTGACTCCGCTGCTGTACGGTTTGATCTTCGTGCACGCGCTGGTGCTGATCGTCGGCGGCGCGTACACGTACGCGCGGGTGCCTGCGGGGTTCTGGGTGCAGGAAGCGTTCGCGCTCGCGCGCAATCCGTACGACAAGCTGGGGCACTTCATGCAGGGTTTCGTTCCCGCGCTGGCCGCGCGCGAAATCCTCGCGCGAGGCGGCTTCGTGCGCGGCCGGCGCATGCTCGCCTTCCTGTGCGTGTGCGTGGCGCTCGCGGTCAGCGCTTTCTACGAGCTGATCGAGTGGTGGGCCGCGCTCGCGCTGGGCCAGGGGGCGGACGAATTCCTCGGCACGCAGGGCGACCCGTGGGACACGCAGTCGGACATGTTCCTCGCGCTGATCGGCGCTTCCGTCGCGGTCGCGCTGTTGTCACGGCCCCACGATCGCGCGCTGCAGCAACTGCCTCCGGTCGGTCGGTGATGGCCGCGCGGCAAACTTGAGCCCGCGCGTCTAGTGAATACTCGGCGCATCGATTACGTTTTCAGCCATTCCGCGCTCGCTGTCATCTGATTAACTTCAGACGCGTTGTCAGGCAGACCGGAAGCGGAAATCGACGGAGCTGAAGATGCTGATGCGCGTGCGCGAACGTGGCGACGAAGTCCACATCGAACTGACCGGTGTCGCCGGCCGGCAGCAGCGCGTGCTCAAGGCGCTGACCGAGTGCCGGCGCGATGCGGCCGGAACGGAACAGCCGCTCGATCGTGCCGACGTTTCGGTCCGCGCCGGAGCGAACGACATGCACATTCGGCTGAAAGGCCGCGACGGCCTGCGCTTCGAAGCGATGACGATCTATCGCTGCCTGCGTCAGGCGCTGATCGAGCGGCCCGCCGATCCTCCGGGCGTGATCGCGGCGGGCTGACCGGACGGTCATCTTTCGCCCGCGGTACCGCTTTCGGCCGCACCCCGGTACTCGTTCGTCGTCAGAAGGCGAGCTTCATCCCGACCGTGACGAGCTTCGCGGGGGCGCTGTTCGCCTGCGCGGCCCACGATACGTCGACGAAGAGCTTCTCCGCGCGCAGCGCGTAGCGCGCGCCGACGCCCAGCCAGGGCGCCGCGCGATCGTCGCCGTAGACTTCGGCGCCGAAATCCAGCCCCGCCGCCCCCGTCCTTTCGAGCGCGAGCGCCCAGGTCGTCGAGTTCAGCCGTTCGGCCTGCGAACGGCTCCAGCCGACGTTGGCGTGCAACAGCAGGTTCATGGCCAGAGGCGACGACACGACGGCCGAAAGCGCCGTGCTCTCGTGCTTGAAGCGGGCGCCCGGCGCTTTCTCGCCGCCGACGGAAAAGGCGAGCGTGACTCCGGTCTGTTCGTCGGTGAGTTCGCGCAGCCAGTGCTTGCCCGAGAACGCAGCCGCGGTGACCTGATCCGGTTCGACCCGGGTTCGGCCGCCGCCCAATGCCAGTTGTGTGCGGTGCCCGACTCCGCAGCCCGGCTGGACCCACCAGCCCGTTTCCTTGGGCGCGGCGCCGGCTGTCTGCCGCAGCGCATAGGTTTCCAACTCGCACTCGCCCGCGGCGAGCACGCCGGCGTCTTCGGTCGCGAACGGACGGCCGGCGATCGCCGGCGAAGCCGCCAGCGCGAGGAGCGCGCCGGCGAACACGGTGGACTTGCGCATGGATCGAAGCGATCGAGAAGGGCCGGGCCGGTCCGCGCGTAAACCGCGTCGGCGATCCACTTCGTCCCGGGGCTCAGAACCGGTAGGACAGACCGACCGACACGACCGGATAGGCCTTGAAGTTGTCCACCGCGTCACGGAATTGCGCCTCCTCGGCGCGCAGATCGTTCTGAAGCTGCGTGCACACGGGCGCGGGCAGCGACGGGCCGCAGGTGCCCGTGAGGCTCGCCCTGGGTTTCTGGAACATCACGCCCAAGTCGACCGCCGCGCCGAGACCGGCGGCGCCGCGCGGGGCCGATGCCCAGCCGATCCCGAGATACGGGCTCGTCTTGTCGAACCGCACGCGGCCGTCGAGCGTGCCCACATCGGCCGAGTTGTACGGCACACCGTTGATCTCGATGGTGCTGCGATCGCCGCGGCCGGTGAAATCGACACGGTTGTCGTTGTAAGCCACGCCCGCCGAAATGCGGAAGCGCCCCGCGAACGGGTGAAGATCCGCGAGCGCGAACGCGGTGCCGAACTTGAACTTGGCGTCGTAGCGGATGCCGGACTCGGTCGTATCGCGCGACAGCGATCCGCCATTGGCCCACAGGCGGGCGGCGAAGGTCTCCGTCAAGGGCCAGGTGAGTTCTGCGCCCAGCCCCGTCGTACCGCCCTTCGCGGCGATCGTTTGCGCCGCGACCGGGGCGGCAACCACAGCGAGCAGCGCGACCAGTGCCGCGCGTGTACGCGTTTGCATCGTCGATTTCCCCCTCGTGCGTCACGCCGCGCGAGCACGGCGCCGGGCCGTCATTGGCCGCCGAGCACGATAGCGACGCATACGGCGGCGTGATCCGGAAAGATGCGACTCAAGTCGGTGCCATTTGGGTCGGCAGCCTGGAGTGCGGCACGGCTGCGCTCGACCAGGTGGTCGGCGAGGATCTCGACCGATGCGACGTGCCCGATCGCGCGCTTCGACTGCGCGACGAACTCCTCCGAGACCAGCACGTGATCGATCCGCTCCGGCTCGCCGCCATGCAGGACCGTGTAGCCGACATCGCGCCCGCATCCGGGCGCGGGACGTCGCACGACGTCGAGCGCGTCGAACAGCACGCAGTCGCGCTGTGCGCGATCTTCGGGCGCCCACGAGGTGTCCGCGACGATCCGCGTGGTCACCGCGCCCGGCGCGTCGTTGAAATCGCCGGCGACGATGAGCGGCGCGCGCGAATCGCGCGTCCACTCGACGACGAGCCTGCGCACCGCCGCCGCTTCGGCACCGCGGATGATCAACGACCGGAGCTGTGCGCGCGCCTCGGCGTACGGGTCGTCGCGGTTCTCGCCCTCGACGTACTCCGGCCGGCGCGACTTCAGATGGACGTTCAGCAGCGTCAGCGCGGCGCCGTTCGGAAGCCCGACGATCGCGCGCAGCAGCGGTCGCGAGAACTGCGCGTGCTCGCCTCGCTCGGGCACCTGCACGGCGCAGCCCGGCGGCAGATCGACGATCGACTCGATTCGCGGCTGCCACGGATGCCGCCAGATCAGGCCGAGCCGCGGCTTGGTGTTGTTTTCGTCGGCGAACGGCGCGGCCAGCCCGAAAGCACGCCCACGGCTCGCGGTCTGCCGCACGACATCCGACAGGGCTTGCTCGTGGAAGACCTCCTGCACGAGCACGAAGTCGGCCGCGAGCCGGTCGAGCAGCGTCGCGAGCCACTGCGTCTTCGCGATGTACTCGTCGGGCGTGTAAGGCGCGAAACCCTCGTACGTGCGCCGCCCGGCGAGCGCGAGGTTCAGGCAGTTGATCGTCGCGACGCGCAGCGTGCCCACTCGATCAAGCGGTAGCGAAGGATCGGCGCTCTTCCATCAGCGCGAGCAGATTCGAATCCGGATCGCGGAAGAATGCCATCCACAGCTCGTGATCTGGCATCTTCGCGACGAGGTGCGGCGGCTGCTCGAAATACACGCCGTCGGCCTGCAGCGTCGCCGCCGTCGCGTCGATGCCCGCGACCCGAAGGTAGACGCAGAACGCGGAACGCCCCGGACCCCGCGGCTCGTGGCCGCCGTCGAGCATCAGTCGCACGCCGTCGCAGTCGAAGAACACCAGGTCGCCGAAACGGAACAGCAGCGGCAGCCCCAGCGTGTCGCGGTAGAAGCGCTCCGCGCGGTCCGCGTCCGACACGGCCAGCGCGATCTGGCCGATGCGGCCGAGCCCGGTCGCGGCCATCGCCTCACTCCTCGCCCTCGTCGAAGCGCGGCTTGCGGACGAACCCACGCGCCTCGGCGCTGCCCCGGTAGCCGCCCGGCTTGCGCGGGCGTTCTGCCGAACTGCGTTCGGCGCCTGGGCGCGGGCGCGGCGCAGCGACTTCCATCAGCTGGATCACCAGCCGCAGCGCCTTGTTGACCGAAGCGTCGCCGCGAAAGACGCGCGCGACGTCCGGGTCGAGCGTCACCGTGAAGCCGCGCGCCTGCCCGGCTTCGCCGCGCTCGGGCCGGGGGCGCTGCGCGCGCTGATACGGATCGCCGTACGACTCGCGCGGCATGGGCGACCGGGACCGCGGCGCGCCGCCCGTTTCGTCGCGGCGAAACGGCTTGCGCGGCGGACGATCTTCGCGTGCGTCGCGTGCTGCGCCGGCCTTGCTTCCGAATTTCTTCATGTTCGACCTCGTCTGCGCAGCGCGCGTGATCGGCGCGCCGCCTCTGCGGCCACGGGTCGTCATCGACGACCTGCCCGATCCGGATCGGGCGCGCCGGCCGCAACTGTAGCGCGACCTGCCAAGAAAAACGCCGCCGCCCGACAGGGCGGCGGCGTGTGAGCGACGCTGCGGTCGGCTATGCAGCCTTCTTCTGGTCGCGCAGCTCGCGCCGCAGGATCTTGCCGACGTTGGTTTTCGGCAGATCGGTGCGGAACTCGATGTACTTCGGCCGCTTGTAGCCGGTCAGGTGCTCCTTGCAGAACTCCTGCAGATCGCGCTCGGTCAGCGCCGGGTCTTTCTTGACGACGAAGAGTTTCACCGCCTCGCCCGAGCGCTCGTCGGGAACGCCGACCGCCGCGCACTCGAGCACGCCCGGATGCATCGCGACCACGCCCTCGATCTCGTTCGGGTACACGTTGAAGCCGGACACCAGGATCATGTCCTTCTTGCGGTCGACGATCTTCGTGTAGCCCTCTGCATCCATGATGCCGATGTCGCCGGTGCGGAAGAAGCCGTCGGCCGTCATCACCTTCGCGGTCTCGTCGGGGCGGTTCCAGTAGCCCGCCATGACCTGCGGGCCGCGGATCGCGATCTCGCCCGTCGAGCCGACCGGCAGCTTGTTGCCGGCATCGTCCAGGATCGCGATCTCGGTCGACGGCAAAGGCAGTCCGATCGTGCCCGTGAAACGGTCCGTGTCGGTACGGTTGGAGGTCGCCACGGGCGATGTCTCGGACAGCCCGTAGCCCTCGCAGATCGGGCATCCGGTGACCTTCAGCCAGCGCTGCGCGACGGCTTCCTGCACGGCCATGCCGCCGCCGGCCGACAGGATCAGCCGCGAGAAATCGAGCTTCTTGAAGTCCTCGTTGTTCAGCAGCGCGTTGAACAGCGTGTTGACCGCCGGCAGGATGTGGAACCGGTACTTCGACAGCTCCTTGACGAAGCCGGGGATGTCGCGCGGATTGGGAATCAGCAGGCAGTGGCCGCCGAGCCGCATCGACATCATCGCGCACACGGTCAGCGCGAAGATGTGGTACAGGGGCAGCGCCGTGACGTAGATCGGCTGTTCGCCGGGCTTGAGCTTCTTCAGCGCCGGCTGGAACCACGCCTCGCACTGGAGCATGTTGGCGACAATGTTGCGATGGAGCAGTGTCGCGCCCTTGCTCACACCCGTCGTACCGCCGGTGTACTGCAGGAAGGCGACGTCGTCGTGGCCGACATCGACCGGCTTGAGCGTCATCCGGTGGCCGTCGGCGAGCACCTCGAGAAAGCGCTGCGCACTGGGCAGCGAGTACTCGGGCACCATCTTCTTCACGTTGCGCACGACGAAGTTGACGATCAGCCCCTTGACGAAACCGAGCATGTCGCCCATCGCGCACACGACGACGGTCTTGGTCGGCACCTTGTCGAGCACCTGCTGCAGCGTCGTCGCGAAGTTCTCGAGGATGAAGATCGCCTCGGCGCCCGAGTCCTTGAGCTGATGCTCCAGCTCGCGCGCGGTGTACAGCGGGTTGACGTTGACGACCGTGCAGCCCGCGCGCAGCACGCCGGCGAGCACGACCGGGTACTGCAGGATGTTGGGCATCATGATCGCGACGCGCTTGCCCTTGCCGAACCCCTTGCTCTGCAGCCACGCGCCGATCGCGGCCGACTCCTCGTCGAGCTGGCGGTAGGTCAGCGTCGCCCCCATGCAGGTGTACGCGGGCAGCGCGCTGTACTTCTTGAACGCCTCGTCGAGCAACTGCACGAGCGACTTGTACTGCGTGTAGTCGATGTCCGCGGGAACGCCCGGGGGGTAGTTCTTCAGCCAGAAGCGGTCGTTGGCTCCCATCGCCGTCTCCTTCGTCGTTATGTCTTGTGTCCGTGCGCCCCCTCGCGACCGGGGCGCGCCGATGATAGCCCGCAGCCCGCAAATTGGGCTTGTGGCGGAGGTTCGATCGTGCGCCGCCGGCTCCGGGGTTAACCCGGAGTCGCCGCGAGCGCACCGGCGGCGCGATGCGCCAGCCGCCGTTGCACGACCGCCCCCGCCGGCGCGAGCGCGCGCAGTTCGGCGTCGCGCTCCGGCTTGGCCAGCGTCGCGAGCCGCTTCACCTCCGCGTAAAAGCGGCGCAGGTCGCCGCCTTGCCGCTCGAGCAGCGCCTCGAACACCGGCACCAGATCGTTGTACGCGCCGACCGCGGCCAGATGGGCGTTGCCCAACGCCTGCGCGAAAAAGCGGTCGTATCCGGCCCATCCGTCCCAGCGCGTCTGCTTGATGCGCTCGTACTCGCGCCGCAGGTCCTCGAAGACGGCGCGCTTGCGCTCGCGCTTTTCCGCATCGGTTCCGCTCGCGTAGGCGTCGGCCAGCCGCCGCCGGTACGCGAGCAGCAGCTCGACGAAATCCGCGCGGCGCGCCTCGAATCGCGCGTACTCGGCGCGCATTGCGTCGTCGCCGTACGCGGCCAGCCAGCGGCGCACGCCGACGCGCTCGACTGCGGTGGCGAAGCTCTCGTTGAACACCGTGTCGTCCTTCACGTAGACGACCTGGTGCGCCAGCTCGTGGAAGATCATCCGCGCCAGTTCACCGTCGGGATAGCCGATGAACGTGTTCAGCAGCGGATCGCCGCCGAGCCAGTCCAGCCAGCCGAGCGTCGAGTACGCGGGCACCGGCGCGACGTAAACGTCGAAGCCCTGCGCGCGCAGTTCGTCGGCCAGCGCCTGCGCGTCGCCGCGGTCGAAGTAACCGCGATACGACGCGCAGCCGAACAGCGGATAGCACCACGCCTTCAGTTGCAGCGACAGCTCGGGCGCGGCGAAAACGTTCCAGACGACGGCCGGCCGCTTCAGGTCGGCATACGCGGTGTAGCTGCGGTTGTCGGGCAGTCCCAGTTCGTTCGAGGCGAACGCGCGAATCGCGCGCGCCCGCTCGAGCCGCTGCTTGAGCGGCGCCGGCGCGGCCGGGTCGGCGAGCCAGTCGTCGATCGGGCGCGCGGCGGCGAGCATCGACAGGTGTCCGTGCGCGGCCTGCGCGTAATAGCCGAGCGTGCTGCAGCCGGCCGCGCCGGCCACCAGCGCGCCCAGCGCGAGCGCCGCGCACGCGCGGCCGAAGTTGGTCTTTGGCATCAGCTTGCGGAGCCGGAAATGCACGGCATCGATTCTGCCGCACGCCCGCGCGGTTCACGCGGTCCCGCGCAGCACCTGCACGCGGCGCAGCTTGCCGCTGCGGGGATCGCGTTGCGGGCCGATGCGCTCGACCGTCACGCGCACGTGCCCGAGCCCCTGCGTGTCCAGGTGCGCGCGCAACGCGTGCAGCACGCGCCGCGCACATCCGCGCTCCGCGCGACCGAGCCGCACGCGGAGGACGCGGTCGTCGGGCTGCACGAGCTGGAAGTCGTTCACGCCCGCTTCGTCTTCCATCACCGTGCACAGCACGAGCGGCAGCAGCTTGACCGCGGCGCCGTCGGCGCGCGCATAGACCAGCACGTCGTCGTGGCGCCCTTCCACTGTCATCGAAGGCAGCGCGCAACCGCACGGACAGGCGTCGCGATCCAGCGTTACCGAGTCGCCCAGCGCGTAGCGGATCAGCGGCTGCACCCGGTTGACGAGGTTGGTCAGCAGGACGGTATGCGAAGGCACGCCCGGCGGGACCGGACGATTGCGCGCGTCGACCGGCTCGAGCACGACCCAATCGGCGTTCAGGTGCAGCCGCCCGTGCGTGCACTCCCAGCCGATCGACAGGAACTCGGAGGCGCCGTAGGCGCTACGCACCGCGCAGCCGAACACGCGCGCGAGCCGCGCCCGAACCGGCCGCGGCAGGCACTCGCCGCCGGTCCAGATCTCGTTCAGCGCGAGGCGCAGGCGCCCCGCCTCCTGTTCGTCGGCCAGCATTTCGGCGGCGGTCGGATACGTCGCGAGAACGCTCGGCTGATATGCGTTGAGCTCGGCCACGAGCGCGGCCACCGGCTGCAGCAGCGAGAACGCACGCGTCGTCGCCGCGAGCCAGGGATACAGCAGGACGAGCCGCCGCAGCGTTGCGATGCCGGCGAAGTGCCCGTCGATCGCCGCGACCAGCGCAAAGCGATGCGGCGCCCAGACGGTCGCCGCCCCGGCCGCGGCGTTGACGGCGCGGAAGCGCAGGAGTTCGAGCGCGTCGTACACCGCGAGCGCGCGGCCGTCCTGTACGAAGTATCCCGGTTCCCCGCACGTCCCCGAGCTGCTCCACACTGCATACCGGCCGAGAAAGGGCCGGCCGATGCGGCGCGGGTCGGCAACGAAGCGGGCCACGCCGGCGCGCGTCACCGCGGGGTCGGTGACGACCTCGTCGAAGTGCTGCATCAGCCCCCGCTTGTGAACGACCGGCAACTGCTCGATCACGACTTCATCGGTCGGCGGCAGCTCGCGGTACAGCGCGCGGTAGTACGGCGAGTACGCACGCGCGAATTCGATGGTCGCGCGCAGCCGCGCATCGCGCCGCGCGGCGATCTCCTCGGCGGGCAGGCGTCCGCCGAGCCACACCTCCCAGCCGGCTTGCGCAGCGTAGAGCGGATCGACGAACGGAGCGACCGGGGCGGGCCCCTGCCTGCGACGCGACGGCTCGGCGCGACGTTGCCCGCGCGATGCCTTCGCTGCGCCTGGGTCCGCGTTCATCGGGCTCACCTGCTGCACCGTCATTGTCTGCCGATCCGCTGCGTGTCGCGGCACCCCGAAGCTACCGCTTCGCCGCGATCGCCCGGCGCCCGATCGATCGGCCCCGAAGTGTCCGCGTACGCCGAGCGAAATTCATCGCCCAAGACCGGCCTTTTCTGCCTTTGTAGGAATCCGTCCGACACTACAGTGCGAGTGCGTCGGGAGGAAACCATGGCAACGAGCACTTTGCGAGACATCGAGGCAGCCGAACTGGCCAGACGGCTCGATCCGATCACCTCGCGCCTGTGGATGCTGCACGGCCATCGGCCGGCGCGGCTGCTCGCGGACGGTCTCGCCGCGGGCATCGTCGTACCGGCGCAGGCGCTCGCCCGCGACGACGAGCCGAAGCTGCCGCCGATCGGCGTGGCAGTGCTGCTGCACTGACCGCCCGAGGCCACGCTCACAGACTGTCACGAAGCGCGACGGCGTTGGTGACGCCGGTCAAGGCGCTGCGGGTTCGCGCGCCGCGATGCAATCGCTGCACCGACTGCGGGAAGTTAACCGCGATCAAACCCGCGCCGCGCGCCACGGGTAGGGTAGGCGCAAAGGGTCGCAAGCGCAGGAGCATCGGATGGCCACTTCCCTACCCACCGACACCGAGGGCGTGCAAGACGTGCGAATCGTCGTTCGGCCCGACGGCTTCTACTGGCTCGCCGACGAAGGTCGGCGCGAGGTCGGTCCGTTCGCGACAGCCGCGGAGGCGGAGGCCGACATGCGCTCGGCCGAAGAGAACGAACTCGCGCCGGACGAAACGCGCGAACAAGCCGAAGCCGAGATCGGGATCGCCGACTGGATCGACCCCGAGACCGGGTTGCCGGCGGAAGAAGCCTGGACGCACATCGAGGATCAGGAGCATTGAGCTTGCCGCGCGCGCCGTCCGGTCGCGCGCGGCTCCGCTGCCGCTTCGCTTCGTGCGCCGTGGCGACGTGACACAAGCCGCTCACGCGCCGTCGACGACCAGCAGCGGAACGCCGCGCTCGGCGGCGAGCCCGATCCAATCGAACAGCGCCGTCTCCTCGGCCGTCGGTTTCGAGCCGCTCGGCGCGCCACCCGTCTCGCGAATCTGACCCTGCGCTGCGGATGATGGGCCCTGCGACGCGCGCAGCACGCTGCGCGGAATGACGATCAGTCGCTCGCGCGTCGCCTGCAAGGCCGCCGCGGCGGCCTGCGCGTTCGGCGCACAGCGCGTTCGGCGCGCCTCGGGCGGCAACGCCCGCGCCGCATCGCGTTCGGCTTCGAGCGCGATCAGCCCTTCGCCCGCGGCGGCGGCGATCCGCGCTGCGACCGCCTGCGCCGGCTCCTCGGGACGCGTGGCGACGACAACGACCGGTCCGCTCGCGCGCCGCAGGCGGCGCGGAAGGATGAGCTGTCCGGCGGCGAGCACCTCGCGCGGCGGCGCCCAGCACGCGAGCGGATCGGCGGGCACCAGGAGCGCCAGCAGATCGTCGGCCGCCGCACGCGCCAGCGACTCCGCCGGGTCGCCGCGCAGGATCTCGAACTCGTAAGGCACGCCGGCGCGCTCGGCGATCGCGCGCAGCCGCCGCTGCGCCGCCGCCGCCATCGCCACGTAATCGTCGACCAATCGCTCGGGCGCGAGCGGCCGCCACGCTGCGCCCGGCGCGATCTCGCGCGCGAAAGGCAGGCGCGCGTACTCGTACAGCGCCGCGTTCTCGACGAACAGACCGAGCAGTTGGGCGTCGAGCCAGCGCGCCAGTGCCGCGGCGGCCTCGAGTGCCGCTCCCGGCGCCTCACCGGGCGGCAGGTTCAGCACGATGCGCCTGAAAGCGATGCGCGCGGTCGCCATCTTCGACTCCTACGAAGTTCAGGACACGGCGTCGTCGCTGCGCGGCAGCGGCCGCACGCGCGCGAACTCGCGCAGCCGCGCCTCGACGCGGGCATTGACGCTGCCGGGCGCAAATGCGCCGTCGGGCCCGCGCTCGCCCGCGGCCACACCCGTCAACAGCGTGATCGCCTCGTCGACCGTGCGTACCGGCCACACCGCAAAACGTCCCGCAGCGCACGCTTCGATCACGTCGGCCCGCAGCATCAGGTGCTGAACGTTCGACGCCGGGATCAGCACGCCCTGCGTGCCGGTCAGTCCGCGCGCCGCGCACAGGTCGAAGAAGCCCTCGATCTTCTCGTTGACGCCGCCGATCGCCTGCACCTCGCCCGCCTGGTTGACCGAGCCGGTCAGCGCGAGGTCCTGCCGCAGCGGCAGCTCGGCGAGCGCCGACAACAGCGCGCACAGCTCCGCCGTCGACGCGCTGTCGCCTTCGACGCCGCTGTAGGACTGCTCGAACACGAGGCTCGCGTGCAGCGACAGCGGCACGTCGAGCGCGTAGCGACCGCCGAGAAAGCCGGCGAGGATCAGAACGCCCTTGGCGTGGATCGGCCCGCCGAGCGCGACTTCGCGCTCGATGTCGACGACCTTGCCGGCGCCGGGCCGAACGCGCGCGCTGATGCGGCTCGGGCGCCCGAACGCGTAGCCGCCCAGCTCGATGACCGACAGACCGTTGAGCTGGCCGGTGCGCCGCCCCGACGTGTCGATCAGCGCGATCTCGCGCAGCGTCGATTCGAGCATGCGCTCGCGCAGACGGCTCGCGCGGCGGATCTGCTCGGCGATCGCGCGATCGACGTCCGCGGCACCGACCACCGCGCGGCCGGCTTCGCCGGCCCAGTAGTCCGACTCGGCGAGCAGGTCGCGCAACGGATCGACGCGCAGGCTGAGTTTGGCCGCGTCTTCGGCGAGCCGGCTGGCGCGCTCGATCACGCGTTCGACCGCGGCGCGGTCGAACGGGCGCAATTTGCCCTGCTGCGCGATCGACGCGATCAGCCGCGCGTACGCGGCCTCGTTCGCCGGGCCGCGGTCGAACGAATCCTCGAAATCGGCGAGCACCTTGAAGTGCTCGGCGAGCTCCGGGTCGTACTCGGCGAGCAGGTAGTACAGCAGCCGCTCGCCGTACAGAACGACCTTGATGTCGAGCGGAATCGGATCGGGTTCGAGCGACACCGTCGTCGTCAGTCCGAGCAGATCGTCGATTCGCTCGATCTTGATCTGCTGCGAGCGCAGCGCGCGCTTCAGCGCGAGCCAGCTGAACGGCTCGATCAGCACGCTGCGCACGTCGAGCAGCAGATAGCCCCCGTTGGCCTGGTGCAGCGCGCCCGCCTTCAGCCGCCGGAAGCTGGTGACCATCACGCCGCGATGCCACTCGTGCTCGATGCGCCCGACCAGGTTGCCGAGGGTCGGATGCAGTTCCTCGACGACCGGCGCGCCGGGCGAATCGGCGGGGTGCGTCACCAGCACGTTGACCTCGTAGCGGTCGAGCGGACCCGTCGTCGCCCACTCCTCCTCGCCTTCGCCCTCGGCCGGCTGCTGCGGGCCGATGAATGCGCCGACGTTGTCGAGCAGGTCGGCGCGCATCGCGTCCAGATGCTCGAGCACCTGCGGCAGGTCGGTGAAACGCGTCTTCGTCTCGTCGATCGAGTGTCCGACCGCGAAGCGCGCGGTGTCGCGGTTCAGCTCGCGGATCTCGTCGCGGCGCTGCTTGTCCCAGCGCGGGATCATGTTCAGGATCTCCTCGAGCCGCTTCTCGAACTCCTGCAGCGTGGCCTGCACGCGCGCGCGCTCCTCCTCGGGCAGCGCGTTGAACAGCTCGGGCTTGAGCACCTCGCCGTCCTTCAGCGGCGCGATGCCGAAGCCGAACGGCGTGCGAACGACGGCGACCGAGCGCTCGGCCGCCTCGCGCGTCAGCGCGCCGAACGCCTCCTCCTGCTTGCGCCGGAACGCTTCGTCGATCGCGCCGCGCCGCGCCTGGTAGTCCTGCGACTCGAACGCCGCCGGCAGCGCGACCTCGAGGTCCTTGATCAGGTCGCGGATCGCGTCGCGGAACTGCGGCCCACGGCCGGGCGGCAGCCGCATCGCGCGCGGCTTCTGCGGCGCGGCGAAGTTGTGCACGTACACCCAGTCGGGCGGCACCGGCTCGTCGCGCGCCTTGGCTTCGAGCATCGCCTTGACGGTACGGTCCATGTCGCTGCCGGGCGAACCGATCACGAACAGGTTGAAGCCGGGGTGTTCGATGCGCGCGCCGAAGCGCACCGCATCGAGTGCGCGTTCCTGCCCGACGGGCAGGCCGATCGGCGCAAGATCGGCGGTCGTCTCGAACGCGATCGCCGACAAGTCGGCGCGGCGCGCGAGCTGCGCGGCCGGAACGGGTGCGACTGCAGGGGTTTCGTTCATCTGGGCGTCCCGAATTGTTCTTTCAGCCGCGCTTGCAGATCCTTCTGAGCAAGCTGCGTGTAATCGTTCGCGAGCTGCGCGTCGACGCAGCGGCGCACGCTGGCCGGGAGCTGCGCAGCCAGCATACCGAGAAAGGGATTCGACGCGACCAGCGTCAGCTTCGCGTACCGGCCGGCGTTCAGCGCGTCGGCCAGGTGCGCGGCGAGTTCGCGCGCGAACTGCTCGACCTCGCTTCGACGCGGGTCGGTCCGCGGGGCGAACTTCGTGCTGTCGTTGCCGTGCCCGCGCACGCCGCCCGGGCGGTCGGTGGCCAGATCCGATCCCTTCATCCGGCTCTCGATGTGTTCGAACTCGGCCTCGCGCGCGAGCGTCCAGTCGGCCTTGCGCGGGTCGCGGCTGTAGCAGACCGCGCGCGAGCCGTTGGCGACCAGGATCCAGTGCCCGTTGGCCATGTCACCTCCTGTCTGAGCATCGGCAGTGCAGTATCGGCGAGGCCGCGCCTGCAAGCATGGACGCGCGAGCCGGCCCGCCGTTGATGACCGTCAAGCGCGAAGCGTCCGGCCGCGCGCTTCATCGGCACTCCTGAACCGGCGCTTCGGCGCCGAGCGCCTGCGCGATCGCTTCGCAGCGCCGCGCCACTTCGTCGGGCGGCGCCGCGGTATCGACGCGCAGCACGCCCTCGTCGTCGCGCACCGGCTCGCGCCAGACGAACTGGCGCTCGAGCACGTCGAGCGTGGCGTCCGATGCGTCGCGGTCGGCGGCCGCGCGCGCGGCCACGCGCTCGCGCAGCACGTCGACCGGCGCCTCGCAGGCCACCACCGCGAAGCGCGCGCCGAGCGAACGCGCGAGCGCGGCGAACGCGTCGCGCTCGGCGCGCTTGAGGAACGCGGCATCGACGATCGCCGGGAAGCCGCCGTCGACGATCGCGCGCGCGGCGTCGGCCAGGCGATCGTAGGTCGCGCGCGTCGCGTCGGCGCCGTACAGCTCGGCGCTCAGTTCCGCGTCGACGCGCGCGGTCGGCGACAGAGAGAACATCCGCTTGCGTTCGACGTCGGAGCGCACGCGAACCGCGCCGAGCCGCTCGAGCAACTGCTGCGCGACGAACGTCTTGCCCGAGCCGGACAGCCCGTGCATCGCGACGACGAGCGGCGCCGCGGGACGCGCGAGCGCCTCGGCGAGCGCGAGGTGGGCTGCGAAGTCGCCGTGCTGGTGCACGCGCAGCTCCGGCGACACCGCCGGCTGTTGCGCGCGGATCAGCGCGACCTTCGCGCGAACGAGCGCGCGGTACACCGCATACAGGCGGACGAGCGGTACGCCGCCGTAGTCGCCGGTGGCCTCCAGATAGGCGTTGAGCAGACGCCACGCGAAGCGCGCCTGACGCCGGTCGAGCAGGTCCATCACGGTGAACGCGATGTCGTTGACCACGTCGATGCAGCGCAGCTCGTCGTTGAACTCGATGCAGTCGAACGGCACCGGCGCGCCGTCGACCAGCACGATGTTGCCCAGGTGCAGGTCGCCGTGGCACTCGCGCACGAAGCCGTCGCGGTGGCGCGTCTGCAGCAGCGCCGCGCGCCGCTCGAGCTCGCGCCGCGTCCAGTCGGCGAGCGCGTCGATTCGCGCGCGGTCCACGCTCGCGCCGACGTGCTCGCGCAGGGCCGCGAAGTTGTCGAGCATCCAGCGCGCGACCGTGCCGGCCGAACCGAGCGTGCTGCCCGCGTCGACGCGCGGCGCGTCCATGTGGAAGGCGGCGATCGTCGCGGCGAGCCGGTCGATCAGCGCGGCGTCGAGAAGCCCCGCGCGCGCACGCGCGTCGAGCAGATCGCCGGCGGCGAAGCGGCGCATCCGCACGACCCAGTCGATCGGTTCGCCGGCGCCGCCCAGACGCGGCGCATCGACGGTTCCGGTGATCGCGAGCACGTCGAGATACAGTTGCGGCGCGGTACGGCGGTTCAGCCTCAATTCCTGCTCGCAGTACCGCTTGCGCGCGTCGACCGTCGTGAAGTCGAGGAAGCCGAGGTCGACCGGCTTCTTCAGCTTGTACGCGAACTCGCCCGCGAGCAGCACCGTCGAGATGTGGGTTTCGATCGTTTCGACCGCGGCTCCGCCCAGCAGTGCCCGCAGGCCCGCGACGAGCCGCGCGTGCCGCGCGATCGGGTCGATCGTTTCGGTCGCGACGCGTTCCATGCAGCGATGCTTACCTGCCGGTACGGCCGGCGCTTGACGCGCGTCAAGGCGCGCGGCGGTCGAGCGCGGCGCGGATGCGCGCCAGTTCGATCAGGTTGTCGACGTCGACCAGCCCGACGAGCCGGTCGTCGTCGAGCACCGGCACCAGGTGGTCGTCGCCGTTACGCATCGCGCGCCATACGTCGTCGAGCGAGTCGCGCAGCGCCGCGCGCGGAAACCCGCGCTGCATCGCCTCCTCGACCGCGGCCGCCTCGCCGTACGCGCGCAGCGCGTCCAGCAGCGCGCGCTGCGTGAGCAACCCGACCAGCCGGCCGTCGCGCAGCACCGGAAAGTCCTTCTGCGTTCCGGTCAGCGTGAGTTCGACCGCCCGCGCCAGCGGGTCGTCGGGCGCGAGCGCGCGAAAGTCGCGGATGAGCGCGTGCGCGAGCGGCACATTGCCCAGGGCTTCGCGCAGCCGCGCGTCGGCCGCCTCCATCGCCGCACCGAACCAGACGAAGATCGCGATCAGCACGAGCAGCGGGTTGACGAAAATGCCGACGATCGCGAAGACGACCGCGATCGCCTGGCCGATGCGCGCCGCGGTCGTCGTCGCGCTGACCCATCCCTTGCGCAGCGCGAGCGCGGCGCGCAGCACGCGGCCGCCGTCCATCGGAAACGCGGGTGTCAGATTGAACAGCGCGAGCATCAGGTTCACCGTGAACAGGCTCTGCAGCAGCGACGCTTCGCCGTCGGGCAGCGCCAGCAGCGGCACGCCGGCGGCGGACAGCACGGCGGCCAGCGCGAGCGCGATCGCCAGGTTGACGGCAGGGCCCGCGAGCGCGATCACGATCTCGGCGCGCGGCGACGTGGGCATGCGCTGCAGGCGCGCCACGCCGCCGATCGGCAGCAGCGTGATGTCGCGCGTGCGCACCCCGTAGCGGCGCGCCGCGAACGCGTGGCCCAGCTCGTGCAGCACGACGCAGACGAACACGAGCACGACGAACGCGACGCCGACCAGTGTGCCGACCAGGCTTCGCGTCTGCGCGGCCGAGACCAGCGCGAACCAAGCGAGCAGCAGCACGAAGGTGACGTGGATGCGGATGTCGATCCCGCCGACGCGCGCGACCGTCCATGCCATGCCGAGCGCACCCGAGTCGCGCAGCGTCGGGTTCATTCGGCAGCCCGTTTCGCTGCGCGCTCGACTTCGACCAGGCAGTCGTAAAAAGTCGGCGCGCGCCCCAGATCGGTGAGCCGCTGGCTCGTCACTTCGTTCGCGTTGCGGCCGTCGCGAGCGAGCTTTTTCCACCAGATCGACAGCGCGACGACGACCCCGCGCCGCGCGCGTTCGGTGACCCGCGCCGCGAGCTCGAACGAACCGCGGTCGTTGAACACGCGCACGCGGTCGCCGTCGACGATGCCGCGCGCCGCCGCGTCGGCCGGGTGGATCTCGAGCGACGGCTCGCCCTCGGCATCGCGCAGGCTCTTGACGTTGACGAAGGTCGAGTTGAGAAAGTTGCGCGCCGGCGGCGAGATGATCGCGAGCGGATAGCGCGCGGCGAGCGCCGGGTTGCTGGTCAGTCCTTCGTACGGCGGCACGTAGTCGGGCAGCGGATCGAGCCCCTGCCGCGCGAGCCGCTCGGAGTACAGCTCGCACTTGCCCGAAGGCGTGGCGAATCCGCCTTCGGCGAAGGGCGCATACACCGCGGGCAGATCGAGCCGCTGCCAACCCCGCGCCTTGGCGAGCTGCCAGTCGTAGTTCGCGGTGGCGCCGGACTTGCGGAACGCGCGCGCGGCGATGTCGTCGTCGCTTTCGCGGAAGCAGTCTTCCGAGAAACCCATCCGCGCCGCGAGCCGGCGAAAGATCTCGGTGTTGGGCAGCGCTTCGCCGACCGGCTCGATCGCCGGATTGTTGGCGACGACGTACAGATGCCCGTACGGCTTGACCACGTCGACGTGCTCGAGCTGCGTGGTCGCCGGCAGCACGTAGTCGGCGTAGTCCGCGGTGTCGGTCAGAAAGTGCTCGAGCACGACGGTGAACAGGTCCTCGCGCGCGAAACCGGCCGCGACCTTCTTCGATTCGGGGGCGACCGCGACGGGGTTGCTGTTGTAGACGACGATGGCCTCGATCGGCGGATTCGCGCGCAGCAGATCGTCGCCGATCGTGCTCATGTTGATCGTGCGCGGCGTGCGGCCCGCGAGCAGTTCCGCGTGATACAGGTGCTCGCCGTCGAGGTTGAACAGCCCGCTCGTCGACAGCAGCATGCCGCCGGCGGGATCGCGCCAGTGGCCGGCGAGCGCGGGCAGGCAGGCGACCGCGCGCACCGCGTTGCCGCCGCCGCGCGCGCGCTGCATGCCGTAGTTCAGACGGATCGCGGCCGGGCGCAGGTGCCAGTAGTCGTTCGCGAGCGATTCGACTTCGCCGGCCGAGATGCCGCAGATCGCGGCGACGCGCTGCGGGTCGTACGCGCGCACGCGCTCGGCGAACTCGTCGAAGCCGAGCGTGTGGCGCGCGACGTAGTCGCGGTCGATCCAGCCCTCGCGGATCAGCACGTGCGCGATGCCGAGCGCGAGCGCGCCGTCGGTGCCGGGCAGCGGAGCGATGTGCTGATGGCACTTCTCCGCCGTCAGCGAGCGGTACGGGTCGATCGCGACGAGCTTCGCGCCGCGGCGCTTGGCCTGCTGTGCGCGGCTCCACAGGTGCAGGTTCGACGCGATCGCGTTCGCGCCCCAGAAAACGATCAGCCGGCTGTGCTCGAACTGTTCGACATCGGTTCCGGTACGCAGCCCGAGCGTGGCGTGCAGCGCCTCCGTACCGGCGGTCGCGCAGATCGTCCGGTCGAGCAGGCTCGCGCCGAGCTTGTGGAAGAAGCGGCTCGCCATGGCCTCGCCCTGCACCAGCCCCATCGTGCCGCAGTACGAGTACGGCACGATGCGCTGCGGATCGACCGCGGCGATGCGTTCGAGTCGCGCTGCGATGTCGTCGAGCGCCTCGTCCCAGCTCACGCGCGCGAAGCGCCCCTCGCCCTTGCGACCGATGCGCTTCAGCGGATACAGCACGCGCTCGGGGTGGTACGTGCGCTCCAGATACCGGCTGACCTTCGTGCACAGGCTGCCCGCGGTCGTCGGATGCTCGGGATCGCCGGCGACTTTCACCGCCACGCGCCGGCCATTGTCGTCGCGCGCGACCGTCACGAGCATCGCGCACGTGTCGGGGCAGTCGTGCGGGCAGGCGGCGCGCACGACCTCGACGTCACGGCCAGGGGACTGCATGCGGCGATGCTAACCCATGCATCGCCGGCGGGCCGAGGCGGCCCGCGGACGCGTGGCGGCCGCGGCTTTCACCGCCGCCGGCCGCTTCGCTCAATGCGCGCGGTGCCAGCGGTGCGGCCGCTCAAAGCCGCGGCAGCGGCGCCTCGGTGAGCCGCGCGAAGAACTGTTCGCACGCGGCGACCTGTTCGTAGCTGATGTATTCGTTCGGCTTGTGCGCCTGCTCGATCGAGCCGGGGCCGAGCACGACGGTCGGGATGCCCGCGCTCATGAAGACGCTCGCTTCGGTCGCGAAACCGACCGCGCCCGCGCCCAGGTGCGCGGTGCGCGCGAGCTGCTGCGCGAACTGCACGACCGGCGCATCGGGCGCGATGCCGAACGCGGGCAGGTTCAGCCCCTGCTCGAACGCGATGTCGGCGTCGTCCGCGACGCGGCGCATCTCGGGCAGCAGTTCGTTCTTCGCGTAGCCGACGATTTCGTCGACCAGCGGATCGGTCGGTGTGGCCGGAATGTTGCGCATCTCGAAGGTGAACTCGCAGTCGCGCGGGACGACGTTGGTCGCGATTCCCCCGTGGATCGTTCCGGTCTGCAGCGTCGTGTACGGAACGCCGAAGCGCGCGTCGCGCGGCTCGTCGCGGCTCATGCGATCGGCGATGCCGCGGATGTACACGATCAGCCGCGCGGCGAACTCGATCGCGTTGACGCCCGTGGGCGTGAGCGCCGAATGCGCTTCGCGCCCGCGCACTCGGCAGCAGAAGTCGCGCTTGCCCTTGTGCGCGACGATCGCCTGCATGTCGGTGGGCTCGCCGATGATGCACCCCGCGGGCTTGATGCCGCGCTCGGCCAGATCGGCGACGAGCCCGCGCACGCCGAGGAAAGTCGTCTCCTCGTCGTAGGTCAGCGAAAGGTGGATCGGCGTGCGCCCGGCCGCTGCGAGAAACCGCGGGGCGTGCGCCAGCGCGATCGCGATGAAACCCTTCATGTCCGCCGTGCCGCGGCCGTGAATGCGCCCGTCGCGATGCGAAGCCTTGAACGGATCGCTCGCCCAGTCCTGGCCCTCGACGGGCACGGTGTCGGTGTGCCCCGACAGCACGAGCCCGCCCGCCTTCATCGCGGCCGCGTCGCCCAGCGAACAGAACAGATTCGCTTTCTTCTCGCGGCGGTCGTAGACGAGGTGCGGCTTCACGCCGAGCCCGGCGAGGTAATCGCGCGCGAACTCGATCAGCCCCAGGTTCGAGTCGCGGCTGACCGTCGGAAACGCGATCAGCCGGTCGATCATTTCCAGCGCGGCGGCCGACGGCGCGGCGATGGCGGATTCGTGCGGTTTGTTCATGACGTGGATCCGGCTCGTGGACGACGCATTGTAGGAGAGCGCCGCGCCGGGCGGCGCCGTCACCCCTTGAAGCCGCACGCCTGGCCACCATCTGAACGCCGACGGCGCGGCGGCGCCGTCGGACCGTGCAACGCGACAAGGAGGGCAATGAACATGTTTCCATCGTTCTTTGCGCCGGCCGGCGACCTGTTTGCCGAACTCGATCGCCTGAGCCGCGACATGCAGCAGTTGTTCGACGGCCTGCCCGTCAACATCCGCGCCGGCCGCCGCGGGGGTTTTCCCGCGCTGAACATCGGGTACACGCCTTCGTCGGTCGAGGTGTACGCCTTCGCGCCCGGCGTCGACCCGCAACGCATCAAGGTCGAGATCCACAAGGGGGTACTGACGATCGAGGGCGAACGCGCATCGGATCTGCCGCCCGCGAGCGACAAGGTCAACGTCTACGCCAACGAGCGCATGGCCGGCAGCTTCAAGCGCGTGATCAGCCTGCCCGACGACATCGACCCCGCGCAGGTCGACGCGACCTATCGCGACGGGCTGCTGCACATCTCGATCAAACGGCGCGCCGACGCGCAACCGCGGCGCATCGCGATCCACTGACAGGAGGCGAGCCATGACGGAAACGAGGAGCAACGTGCCGGCCGAGACGCGGCGGGACGATCCCGTGCTGCTGCCGCCGGTGGACATCGTCGAGGACGACACCGGCATCACCGTGTACGCGGACCTGCCCGGCGTGCCGAAGGACAAGCTCGCGGTGCGAGTGGACCGCGAGTCGTTGACGATCGAAGGCGAGATCTCCTTCGGTCTGCCGGAGAAGATGGATGCGGTGCTCGCGGAAGTGCAGGCGCCGCGCTACCGGCGTAGCTTCACGCTCAGCCGCGAGCTCGACACCGACAAGTGTGACGCGGTCTTCAAGGACGGCGTGCTCAAGCTGCGCATCCCGAAGGTCGAACACGCCAAACCGCGCCGCATCGAGGTCAAGGTCGGCTGAGCGATTCATGGGAGTCAGCCATGAGTAGTGCCATCGACACCCTGAAACGCACGTTTTCGGACGTGTGGGAATCGGTCGAAACCGGCTGGCAGCGCGTGCGCGCCCAGGCAGCCGACGCGCTGACGCGGTTTCGCCGTGGCACGCGCCGGACCGAGCCGGCGCACGTGCAGGGCGATCTGCCCGCGCCGGTGTGGGGGCTGCTCGCCAGCGACGTGATCGAGGACGATCGGCGCGTGATCGTCCGGGTCGAGGTGCCCGGCATGAGCCGCGACGACCTCGATCTGCAGGTCATCGGCGATGCGCTCGTGGTGAGCGGCGAGAAGCGCTACGAGTCCGACGATGTCCACGGCCAGTGGCGCGTGCGCCAGTGCGCGTACGGCGCCTTCCGCCGCGTGATTCCGCTGCCGGTCCCCGTCCGCGCCGACGAGGCGAAGGCCACTTGCCGAGACGGCGTGCTGCGCGTGGAGTTGCCCAAGCGCGAACCCGGCGCGCCGCGTGCGTTCCGGCTGAAGGTGAAGTAAGGCGCGCGCCCGCAGGCGGCTACCCGCCGGTGCGGGCGCGCCGCGCCCCGGTGCGAAACCGACTTCTGCGGATACGTTGAAGTCGGCGGCCGCGAATCGGCGGCTCGTGCGACGTTCGCTTTGCGCTTACGCCGGCTTGCGCGCCAGGAACACGTAGCCGTAGACCTCGAACTTGCGCGCCTTGGCTTCGCCGCGCGCGCCCCCGAACGTGTCGTACGGGTCGCTGAAACGGATGTCGGCGAAACCGACTTCGGTCAGCATCGATCGCCAGGCTTCACACGGAAGACCGCCGGCGATTCAGGCCGTCCATAGGTCGACGTTCGCGAGCGCGGACGCCGGCACCGGTTTGCCGTTGGCGATGTCCGCGAACTGCAGCCAGCCGCCCGGGCGCAACACGCGCCCGATCTCCTCGAACACGCGGCGCTTGTCGGCGCACAGGTTGATCACGCCGTTGCTGATCACCGCGTCGGCCCAGCCGCTTTCGATCGGCAGTTCCTCGAGCAGGCCCTCGCGAAACTCGACGTTCGCGAGCCCCATCGTCCGCGCCGACGCACGCGCTTTGTCGACCATCTCCGGCAGCATGTCGACGCCGACGACGCGCCCCTGCGACCCCACCTGGCGCGCGGCGACGAAGCAATCGAAGCCGCCGCCGGAACCGGCATCGACCACGCGTTCGCCCGGCGCAAGCCGCCGCAGCGCGAACGGATTGGCCACGCCGGCGAACGACTCGACCGCGGCGTCCGGCATCGCATCGACGACGGCAGCGTCGTAACCGAGCCGCGCCGCCGCCCGGCGGCCGGTGTGGAAGTGATATTCGCCGTCGGGCTTGACGGCGACCTCGCGGTATTTCTTCTTGACTTCCTCGCGCAGCGCGCGGGTGTCGACTGCGGTGGCGGCGGTAGTCATCGGGGGTTCTCCTTGCGCGGCGTCCGCCGCTTACTTGCGTATGACGATGTCGGGTTGGGTCTTGCCGACAATCGCGAACAGCTCGTTCTGCTCGGCCGCCGGCACCTTGTACTTGTCCAGCGACTTCGTGAACTCGCCGGCCATCACGTCCCACTCCTTGGCGGAGATGTTCAGGTGCGCGTGCGCGCTCTTCATGTCGCGGCCGGTGTACTTGCACGGCCCACCGCTCACCTCGCACACGAGCTGCGAAACCTGGAACTTCAGATACGGCGCGGGCGAGGCCTTGCGGCCGGCGTCGATCGCCGGGTTCCTGTTCAGCGTCTTGTTCACCACCAGCCGGTCGATGAAGTCGTCGACCACGACCGTGATGCCTTTCAGACCGCCGAGGCGGTCATACAGCGGCTTTTGCGCGGTGGCCTGTTGCGCCAGCGCAGTCGCGCTCACCAGCGCACCGAGCGCCGCCGCGACCGCTACGGCGAGCATTCGAATCGGGAGACTCATCTGACGCTCCTTCGGGAGGGAAACGGAAAAAGCAAGGACGCACGAGCGCGCGCCGCGGTTCCCGGGAACCCGGCGCGGCCGTTTCACGTCCTTGCCCTTCCTCGGTTTCGAAGCATCGGAGGTGCGCGATGAACTCGGCTTGGATCATGCGTGTCACGGCGGCAACGCTCGGTTGCGCGTTGCTCCTGCTACCGGCGGCGGCACGATCGGCGGCACCGCTCGACGGCAAGGTCTTCGTCGTCGACCTCGGTCCGAAGGGCAAAGCGGCGGACGAGAAGGACGACGTGCTGACCTTCCGCGACGGCCGCTTCCACTCCAAGTTCTGCGACAAGTACGGCTTCGGCACCGGCACCTACGAGGCGACGGACGACGGCGCCGCCGTCGTCTTCACGACCGAGACGGTGAGCGAAAGCGACGGCCGGCTCGTCTGGCGCGGCCGCGTGGAAGGCGCAACGATCGAGGGCACGATCGTCCACCACCGCAAGCCGAGCTGGTTCAACCGCAACCCGGAGCCGCGCGAGTTGTGGTTCAGAGGTCGAGCGAAGTAACGCCGCGCGGCGATCGGTCTCGGCGTAGCGAGACGCCGAGACCGCCTTTCGGCTGCGCCCGATGCCGCGGCTCGCGATCGATCGCCGAGCAGCCTCCTGTGCAGTTCATCCCTGTCGCTTCACCGCGTCCGCCAGCTCGATCAGCACATTCGGTTCGTTGCCGACGACCCAGGCGTCGTGCCCGGGATGCATGATCGCGACGTCGCCCGGACCGAACTCCATCTCGGTGCCGTCGTCCATCCGGATCCGCTGACGCCCGGCGAGAAAGATCTTCACGTGGAACTTCTGGCAGCTCGTGCCGCCCACGACAGGCTTGACGTGCTTCGACCACACCCAACCGGGTTCGAGGGTCTCGCGATAGAACGTCAACCCGCCGACGGTAACGACGTCGATGCGGCCCTTCTCGAACGGCCGGCGAACTTCGTCAGGAGAGTCGAAGTTCTTCCCCGCAATGATCTCGGCGACTGCGCCCATGATCTGCCTCCTCTGTTGACGAATGTGCGGCGTGGCGCGCCTTGACCCGTGCGAGCGCGCCCTCCGCCGCGGCCTCACACACGATGGCGCCGGCCCTGGTTTGCCGGCGCCGCACCAAAAGACGCACGGCCGCGCGCCGCGGTTCCCGGCGTGCGCGCGACCGCTTGCCCGCGACGCGATCGCGGGCGACCTCGTTCCGGTCGCCAACGCGACCCGCGCGACTGCCACCCGGCACCGCGCGCGTTGCCGTTTGCAGCGCCGGGTCAGGAAGCTGCGGCCCGCTCGCCCACGGCGCGCTTGCCGCGCGCCGGCAGGGCGGGTTCTCTGGCGCGGTGATCGAGCCAGATCGCGATGCCGATCGCGACGAAGCCCAGCGCCTCGACCGCGAAGCTGAAGTCCACCAGGTGCGCATACAGCAGGATCGCACCGCCCGCGAGCGCGACCGCCAGCGGCGCGTAGCGCCCGTGCTTGCGCACGCCGGCGGCAACCGCGATCACCGCCAGCGTGCCGAACGCGAGGATCGCCGCGCTCACCGCGCCGCCGTTGACCGCGAGCGTGATGCCCGCGAGCGACAGCAATGCCGTCGCCGCCAAGGTGCCGTAACACGCGAGCATCGCCGCGCCGAGCGCGGCCGCGCCGGCCAGACCGCGGCGCCGCACCGCACGCACCGCCCGCCGCGGATCGGCGCGCCGCGCCCATTGCACCCACAGCGGCGGCGCCTGCGGGGCGCGCCGCATCGCGATCTCGATCGCGTGCGCACCGAAGCGGCGCGCGACCTCGCGCGTGTAATCGCTGCGGCTGTGGCTGAAGAAATCGAACTCGCGCAGCACGGCGACGTCCTCGAAGCCCGCGTCGCGGAATGCGGCGAGGTAGTCCTCGTCGATGCTGGCGCCGACGACGCACTCGGCCCACAGTTCGGGATCGGTCTTGCAGTCGAACGTGACCGGGCGGCGGATCACGATGTCGGCGATCTGCACGCGGCCGCCGGGCTTGAGCACGCGGAAAATCTCCGCGATCGCGCGCCGCTTGTCGGGCACCAGGTTCAGCATGCCGTTGCTGGTGACGACGTCGACCGACGCATCCGGCAGCGGCAGCGACTCGGCGTTGCCTTCCAGCACCTCGAGATTCGGCACCGAGGCGGCGAGCGCGCGCAGCCGCGCCAGCATCGCCGGTGTCATGTCGAGCGCGTACACCTTGCCGCGCGGCCCGACCAGCCGCGCCGCGATCCACGAATCGGTGCCGGCGCCGGCGCCGATGTCGAGCACGGTATCGCCTTCCTTGATCACGCCGGCGCGAAACGGATACGCGACGCCGGCGAACGAGGCGAGCGTGGCGGCCGGCACCGCATCGAGCACGTCCTGCGGATAGCCGGCGATCAGGCCGGCTTCGCGCCCGACCGGAAAGTGGTACGGCAACTGCGGCGCGTTCGCGACGCTGGTGTACATGTCCTTGACCGCATCGAAGATGCGTTCGCGCGAGAAACCGAGGATTGCGACCATGGGTTGCCTCCGAGATGTCGTCCCGATCGCGGCGGCCGGGAGCGGAAGAGCGCCGACGCCGCAGCGCGATCTCTGACCGTCAGAACTTTTCGACGAGTTCCCGGATGCGCGCGCGCAGGCGGGCGGGCGCCACAGCGGCACCGGTTGAGCGCACCTGCTCCTTGAGTTTGCGCTCGAACTCGGCGCGGCTGAAGCAGCCGCGGCACTCCTCGAGGTGGCGTTCGATGTCGGCCGCCACCTCGGCGTCGATCTCGCGATCGAGATAGGCGACCAGATGCTTCAGCACGTCTTCACAGCGGATGGGCGGCTTGGTCACGGTCGTCCTTTCGCTTGTCATGAGAATCGACGAATCCTGCGTCGCGCGCATGCTGCCAAAGTGCGCGCTGCAAGGCGGTGCGCGCCCGCGCCAGCCGCGAACGCACGGTGCCGATCGGCACGCCGAGCAGTTCGGCCGCCTCGGCGTACGAGTGCCCCTGCACGTCGACCAGCACGACGGCAACGCGAAATGCATCGGGCAGCGCGTCGAGCGCGCGTTCGATGTCCTCGCGCAGCAGCTTGGCGATTGCGCTCTCCGCCGGGTCGGTCCACCACAGCAGGAACGGCTGGTGCAGCTTCTCGAACAGCGAAAACGGCTCGTCGTCTTCGCCTTCGACTTCGGCTTCGAGCGCGACCTCCGGACAGGCGCGGCGGTGACGGCAGTCGCTCAGGAACGTGTTGGCGAGAATGCGCTGGATCCATGCCTCGAAGCACTGCCGATCGCGCAGCTCGGCGAGCTTCGCCCACGCCTTCGCCACCGTCTCGGCGACCAGCTCCTCGGCGTCGTTCGCGTTGCGCGTCAGGCGCAACGCGGTGCCGTAGAGCCGGTCGGCGAGCCGCTCGACTTCGGCGGCGAAGAATTCGCGTGCTGCGTTATCCACGCAAACACCTCCGAGGCACGCACCTTGTGCCGAAGACGCGCGAAGTGCCGGGTCGGTTCCCGGCGGACGCTAGTTCGTCACCTCGTCGAGCAGCTTGGTGAGCAGCGGATGAAGGTCCTCGCCGGCTTTCTTCAGACCGGGGTGCGGGTTCAGCAGATTCATGAAGCGGGGGTCGAGCAGCGACACCTTGGTCGTGCCGTCCTCCCGATACACGCCGAAGTGGCCGCACGGCAGCAGCGCGCTGACATGCAGCCCCGCGGACCAGATGTCCTTGCCGGCGGCCGGCACGCACATCTTCACCACGGTCACCTCGTCGTTTTTCACTTTGAACTCGGCCAGGTACAGCCACTTGTTCTGCAGCACGCGGCTCTTGAGGTCGGACACGACCGCCTCCGGCGTCTTGGCGGTGGTCTTGACGATGAAATTGGCGCTCGGTGTTTGCGCGGCGGCGGCGCCGGCGAGGACTGCACATGCGACCGCCAGCGGGACGAATCTGCGGTTCATCGGCTTCTCCCGGAACGAGGTTGGAGGGTTTGCGTCGACGCGCGTCGATGGCAACCAAGGACGCGCGAACCGCCCGCCCGGTTCCTGAAGAAGTGCGCCGCCGCAGGCGCGGCGCCGCCAGGCGTGCGTCAGTGCGCGACGGGCCGGCTGAAGTGCCCGTGCTTCGCTTCGCGCATCAGCGCGTTGAACTGTTCGCCCGACATGCGCAGCAGCGCCTCGTGGTCGCCGGCTTCGATGTAGATCTCGGCGTTCTCGTCGAGATCGTCATCGACGACCGTCTCCACACCCCAAGCCATGCCGAGGGCAGGCACGGCACCGACTTCGCAGTCGCCGAACAGCTCCGCGATGCGCCGCTCGTCCGCGAGGTGCAGGTCGTGCCGGCCGAGCATGCGCGCCAGTTCGCCGATGCGCACGCGCGAGTCCGCCGGCACGACCGCCATCACGCAGCCGGCGTCGTCCTCCAGGATCACCGACTTGGCGAGCTGATGCTCGGGAACGTGCGCCGTTCGCGCAGTCTGCGCGCTGGTGCTGCTGTGCGCGTGGGTGCAGACTTCGTAGTGCGCGCCGCGTTGTTCGAGGTAACGGGCCAGACGTGGAGAGATCGACATGGCTGCCTCCTGCAAGGGTGGATCGCAGCACCGGCGCAGCGCGTCGGGAGCGCCGGCGCCGCAGTTCAAGTTTGCGCCGATCGGGCCTTGCGTGCCAAGCCGCGCCGACGCGGGTCCGGCCGCGCCTGCCGCAGCGACTGCAGGGTCCGGCAGCCCGTCGCCGTGCCGGGATCGCGGCACACCGCGCGCAACTGTCTCAACTCGCGCGCCAGCACGTTGAGCTCGTCGATCCGGGACTCGATCTGCCGGATGTGACGTTCCAGTAACGCGTCGACGTCGCGGCAGTGTTGCCTGGGCGAACCGCAGAACCGCAGCAGATCGTGGATGTCCGCGACCGGGATGTCCAGATCGCGGCAACGTCGGATGAATTTCAGGCGCTCGACTTCCGCGGCGGAATACGATCGGTAATTGGACGAGGTCCGCGCCGGAGCCGGCAGCAGGCCGACGCGTTCGTAGTACCGGATCGTGTCCACCGCCGTGGCGGTGCGGCGCGCGAGTTCGCCGATTCGCATGTCGCTGTCCTTCGGTTGACCCTGGAGCGGCTCCAGGGTTTGAAATGACCACTCCATCGTACCGCCCGCGCCCCAGCGTGAAAGACTGCTGCGACCACGACGGCGACCTCGTCGCACACGCGCGCGACACGCGGTTCCGCCGCGTGCTGTGGACCGCGTTGGCCGCTAACGCCGCCATGTTCACGATCGAGCTGGCCGCCTCCTGGATGGCCGACTCGTCCGCGCTGATGGCCGACGCCGTCGACTTCCTCGGCGACTCCGCCAACTACGCCGTCAGCTTGGTCGCGCTCGCGGCGGGCTCGCGGTGGCGCAGCCGGGTCGCGCTCGCGAAGGGTTGGACGATGGCCGTTTACGGCGTGCTCGTGCTCGCCGTCTGCGCATGGAACGTGTGGCGCGGCGCGGGTCCGCAGCCCTTGACCATGGCCGCGATCGCCGTGCTCGCACTGGCTGTCAACGTCGGCGTGGCATTCCTGCTGTACGCGTTTCGCGACGGCGATGCCAACATGCGATCGGTTTGGTTGTGCTCGCGCAACGACGCGATCGGCAACGCCGCGGTGCTGCTCGCCGCGGGCGGCGTCTTCGGGACCGGCACGATCTGGCCCGACGTCGGCGTCGCGGCGCTGCTCGGCACGCTGGCGCTCAGCGCGGCTCGGACCGTGATCCGCAGTGCGCGCACGGAACTGCTGCGCGGCACGCCGGCTCCCGAGGGCACCATCGCGGCATCCTGACCCTCCCACGCCCGAAGTCCGGCTCAGATCGAGACCGCGCCGTCCCGGCCGCGCGTGCGATAGGGTCCCGGATCGATCTTGTGCACGCGCATCTTCTGATGCACGGCACGCGCGGAGATGCCGATCTCGCGCGCAGCCGCCGAGACGTTGCCCCGCGATCGGCGCAACGCTTCGCGGATGATCTGGCTCTCCATTTCCATCGCAGCGCGGTGCTTGACCGTTCTGAGCGCCGGTCCCGCTTCGACCTGCTCGCCGCCGGCGGCCGGTGCGCTGTCGAGCAGCACGTGATCGATGACCTTCTCGCGCGCGAACAGATACGACCGTTCGAGCGCGTTCTCCAGTTCGCGCACGTTGCCCGGCCAGTCGTGCGTCATGATCTGCAGCCACGCGCGCTCGCTGAGCAGCCGCTCCTTGCCGCCGTACTTGGCGGCGAGGCGGCGCATCAGATGCTCGGTCAATGCCGACAGATCGTCGCGGCGCTCGCGCAGCGGCGGGATGTGGATCGGCACGACGTTCAGCCGGTAGTACAGGTCCTTGCGGAACGAGCCGGCCTGAACCATCTGTTCGAGGCCGCAGTTCGTCGCCGCGATGATGCGGGTGTCGGAGCGCAATGCGTGCTTGCCGCCGACACGCTCGAATTTGCCGTCCTGCAGGACGCGCAACAGCCGCGCCTGCGCGGCGAGCGGCAGCGAGTTGATCTCGTCCAGGAACAGCGTCCCTTTCTCCGCGCGCTCGAAGAATCCGTGGTGGACCTGGTATGCGCCGGTGAAAGCGCCTTTCTCGTGGCCGAACAACTGGCTTTCGATCAGGCTCTCCGGAATCGCGCCGCAGTTGACCGCGACAAACGGCCCGCCGCCGCGCGGGCTCATCGCGTGCAGCGCGCGTGCGATCACCTCCTTGCCGACGCCCGTCTCGCCGGAGATCAGCACCGCGGCGCCGGTCGGCCCGACCAGTTCGACCGCCTCCAGCGCGCGCCGCATCGCCGGTGAACGCGCGACGATCACCGGCATCGCGTCGGCGCCGGCGGTCCCGTGCTCGGGCGCTCTACACCACGCCTGCTGCATCTTCTTCTCGACCCGGATCGCGGCGTCGAACGACGACGACTCGGAGACGATCATCTCGCGCTCGACGCGGTATTCGTCGCCCTCGTGCGCCGCTGCCAGCGCACGATCCAGGTAGACGAGCACTTCGCACTTGCCGTCGCCGGCGGCGATTCGTTTCCTCAGCTCGACCTTCGCGTAGCCGAAGTTGCGCGCGGCGATGCCGCCGAAGACGCTCGAGGTCATGCGGCATAGCTCAGGGGCTTCCCGCACCGCCTCGCCAAACGGACAGCGGCTGTTGACCACGCGCACCACGTTCGCGGCGCTCGACGCGCGCGAGAAATTGCCGCCGATCTGGTTCTTCAGCAACACGATCAGATCGACGTACTGCTCCTGACTGAGCTTGCCCTTGACGCCGGACTGCTCGCGGCACGCCTGCTCGAGGCAGCCACTCGCCGTCAGCCCGAGCCGCTCGATGTACGTCATCTGATCGCTGCACGAACTGCAGCCGACCTGGCCCGCGGCGCGAACGCTCTGCGTGACGAAACTCTGCAGGAAGGAGATGGCATCCAGGCGAGGACGAGGCACGCTGTCCATGGGTACACCTCTCGCGGGTCGCGGTCGGGTGCCGGCATCGCAACCTTCGGGCCCATCGCCGCCGACACCCCGATCAGCGTGCCCCTCGCTGCCCTCTCGCTGCGGTGGCGTCGCGCGACCGCCGAAAGCAGGGACGCAAGGATGCACCGATGCCGCAGGATTCGAAAGAAGCAGCGCACCACGTCGACGATCCGGGCTGCTTGCGAGCGAGCGTGTGCCCCAGGCCGCGCGACGACCGCCGCGCCCGCCGCGAGTTCCAGCGTCGCCCGTGTGGATTGCGAAGCCGCAGTTCACACCTGGGAAACGGGCATTCGCGGCGCAGCGCGGCATGACGCTCGGCGCCGCGGACGGCGACGCGAGCACGGCACGATCGATGCGCGAAGCCACCGCTATCGCGAGTTCGCCGGCATCGGATGCGCATGTCGGACCAAGCGGCCGGTGCCGGCCCGGCATCAGGGTGTTGCGGTCGGATTACGACGTCAAACCGCCGTCGAGCCGGGAGTCTCCGATCGTTTGGCCGTCCGGCCGGAACGCGCGTTTCCGTCCGCGCGGCCGGTGCGTCCGCTTGCTGCCGTTATGGCGATGAACACGCGCCGTTGCATCCGCCGCCCGGGGCGGCCGAGCTCGTCGCTCGACACGTCTCGCAGCGGCGGCACAGGACGGCGTTGAACACGTGCGCCGAAACCATGACGAGCCCGCCCGATACCGTCAAAGCGTCGCGCACCGCGTCGCCCGCCAGTTCGTCCGAGAGGAGCAGCGCGGTCCAGATCGACGCGACGCCCGTGAAGCCGAGTACCAGCACGCTGTGCCCGCCGTGCACCCTCGCTCCCGGAACGAGCGCCAGCAACCCGAACAGCAGCACGGCGATGGCAAGCACCCCGTGGGTCACCCCTTCGACGGCGACGATCGCGGGCAGCGCCAGCGCCACGACCGGTGTCGCGACGCAATGCGCGACACACAGCCCCGAGGCCAGAATGCCCCATCCGTCCCACACCTTATGAACGCGCAACGCACCGGGACGCCGATTCATCACTGTCTCCTCTTCGACGTCCGAGCGGATGCGTGCGGCGCGCCGGCGCGCGCCGCGCGAATCGCTACGGACAACAGCGACAGCCCTTGCCGCACTGTGGCAGCGAGCGCACCGCCTGCTCGCGTCCGACGGCCGCCGCGCCGTGGATCGCCGGGGCGGCCAAATACGCCCGCCGCGTGGCGCCGCCACAGGCTGGACACAGCGGTTCGGGGACCGGCGCGCGCTGCATCCGCTCGAACATCGCGTGGCACTCGAAGCATTCGAAGTCGTAGAGCGGCATGACTCAGCCTCCACCCGACGGCGACCGCAATCGACCAGGACCGGCTAGGACCAACGCGGCGGCTGCTTGCCCTTGACCTTCATCGACGCGGCCGTCGGCTGCGTCACGACCCGGTTCGGCGCCGACTTGTTGGGCGCGCGCAGACGACGGAACTCCGTCTCCCAGATCCAACCGCTGATCGTGACGTCCTTCGGGATCAGCGGGTGATTGCGAAAAGCCTCGACCGTCTTGATGCAGGTCTCGTCGACGTCGTCCATCATGCCGATCCACTTCGCGAACGCGCCCCTGTCGAGCCGCAGTTCGGGAAGCGTGGGGTCGAGCGGGACGTTGTCCACGTCGATCCCCTTGTTGCGCAGCGCGGCGACGAGGTCTTCGGCGTTCGCGGACAACATGCCGCAGCCGGTGTGCTGCAACACCACGATCTCGCGCGTGCCGAAGAAGTTGATCGTCAGCATCGCCGAACGGATCGCGTCGTCGGTGACGATGCCGCCGGCGTTGCGGAACAGGTGCGCGTCACCGCCGCCGACCGGCGTGTCGGCGCGAATGCCGAGCGCCTCGTCGACCGGCAGCCGCTCGTCCATACACGCCAGCACCCATAGGCGTCGCATGTTCGGGCCTTCGGCGCCGTACTGCCGACGAATCTCCCACTGCTCGCGCTGCGCAATCGACTTCTCGATCTGCTGCTTCAGCGTTTCCATGTCTGCACTCCTGTCGAATTCAATCGAACGGCGATCGAAGCCCGTACGGGCTGTCGCCTAGCCGCGAGCTTTTGCAGATTCCGTGCCAGATCGCTCGCCCGCCGGCGACTCCGCGCCCGCGAGAGCGACGAGCGCGCGCCATGCGCTCGGGCGGGGAACTCCGTTCTGCGCAGCGGCGTGTCGCGGTGCGAAGTTCAGCTTCGCGGTGGCGGCACCGCGGCGGCATCGCGCGCCGCGCACGAGATTCACCGCCGCGATGGATCGATCACGCGTACCGCGCAGCGCATCGCTGCGGGTAAGCTCACGCCTCCCCGCCAATCCAACGAGCCGCTCGACCCATGAACCTGCTCGACCCCATCGTCCAGTTCCGCTCAGAAATCCAGGCGATCCGCCGCGACATTCACGCGCACCCGGAGCTGCGTTTCGAAGAACGGCGCACGGCGGATCTGGTCGCGGCCAGGCTGTCGGAGTGGGGCATCGAGGTGCATCGCGGGCTCGGCGGCACGGGCGTTGTCGGGGTCATCCGCAACGGAACGGCCAAGCGCGCGATCGGGCTGCGCGCGGATATGGATGCGCTGCCGATCGCCGAAGCGAACGAGTTCGCGCACCGCTCGGTGTTCGCGAACAAGATGCACGCCTGCGGGCACGATGGCCACACCGCGATGCTGCTCGGCGCGGCCAGATACCTCGCGCAGACGAGGCCCTTCGACGGCACGGTCGTGTTGATCTTCCAGCCGGCCGAGGAAGGCGGCGCCGGCGCGCAGCGGATGATCGACGACGGGCTGTTCGAGCGATTCCCGTGCGACGCGGTGTTCGGCATGCACAACTGGCCGGGACTCAAAGTTGGCGAATTCGCCGTCACGCCGGGGCCGATGATGGCCTCCAGCAACGAGTTCGAGATCAGGGTCGTCGGCCGCGGCACGCACGCCGCGCTGCCTCACCTCGGCGTCGACCCGGTGTTCGTCGCCGTGCAGATCGCGCAGGGGCTGCAGGGGATCGTCACGCGCGCCAAGAAGCCGATCGACGCGGCCGTGCTGTCGATCACGATGATCCACGCGGGCGACGCGACCAACGTGGTGCCCGATGTGGCGACGATGGCCGGCACCGTTCGCACGTTCAGCGACGCGGTGACCGCGCAGGTCGAGGAGCGGATGAAACGCATCGCGCAGCTCACCGCCGAGGCGCACGGCGCCGAAGCGCACGTCGATTTCAAGTGGAACTATCCGCCGACAGTCAACCACGCCGCCGAGGCCGAGTTCGCCGCGACCGTGATGGACGAGATCGTCGGCAGCGACAACGTCAAGCGCAACTACGAGCCGACGCTGGGCTCGGAGGACTTCGCCTACATGCTGAAGGTCAAGCGAGGCGCTTACGTCTTCATCGGCAACGGCGACGGCTCGCACCGCGCCGCCGGCCACGGGCTCGGCCCCTGCACGCTGCACAACGCCTCGTACGACTTCAACGACGAGCTGATCCCGCTCGGCGCGACCTTCTGGGTGCGGCTGGTCGAGAAGTTCCTGGCGCGGTAGGCCGCGGCGACGCCGTCGGCGTCCCGCGCTTCTGTCACGCGCGTCCTCCGCTTGACTGCCATCAATCCGCGGCCGCACCTGCGTCCTATGTTGGTATGAGTGTTCCGGCGACCGCGATGCGGCCGCAGCAGCTCGGTCGCCGCGAAGAACGGAGGCCATCATGGACGAACGATCGATCCCGTTACGCACCGCAGCGGCGGTGACGCTGGCTGCGCTGTTCGGTTGCGCGTCGCCGCCGACGCAGGAGCAGACCGGCATGATCATCGGCGGCGTGCTTGGCGGCGTGCTCGGCTCGCAGGTCGGCCAAGGCCATGGCCGAACCGCGGCGACGATCGTCGGAACGATCGTCGGCGCTGCGATCGGCGGCGCGGTCGGCCGCTCGATGGACGAGCAGGACCGCATCAAGACGGCGCACACGCTCGAGACGGTCCGCACCGGCGTGCCTTCGCAGTGGCGCAACCCGGACACGGGGAATGTCTACACCGTGACGCCGACGAAAACGATCGAAACCGCGCAGGGACCCTGCCGCGAATACACGATCGACGCGGTGATCGGTGGGAAAAAAGAGCGGGTCTACGGCACCGCCTGCCGCCAGCCGGACGGAAGCTGGCGCGTCGTCAGCTGACGCCCGCGCCTGCCGCGGTCGCTTGACAGGTGTCAATGCGCCGCGGGGCCAAGCGCTTACGGTGATGTCGTGCGGATGCAACCGCGTCCGCACGCACTTGTCGTCAGCGGGGCTGCGTCCATGCGACCTGCCGTCATCCGCAAGAATCTCGCAGCGCTGCGGCCGACGCCGCATCTGCTCGACCTCGAACGCACACGAGCTGCGTTCTCGTGGGCGCAGGCGCGAGCCGAACTCGAGGGTCTGCCCGGCGGCGCGCTGAACATCGCGCACGAGGCGATCGAGCGCCACGCGCGCGGCGCGCGCGCACAGCGCGTGGCGCTGCGCTGGCTCGGCGCCAACGGCGACGCGATCGACTTCACGTACGCCGACCTGGCGGCGCTCACCAACCGCTGCGCCGACGCCTTCACGCGGCTGGGGCTCGCGCGCGGCGATCGGGTGTTCCTGCTGCTGCCGCGGATTCCCGAGTTGTACATCGCGGTGCTCGGCGCGCTCAAAGCCGGGCTCGTCGTGTCGCCGCTGTTCTCGGCCTTCGGCCCCGAGCCCATCGCCACGCGCATGCGACTGGGCCAGGGCACGGCGCTGGTAACCACGCGCGCGCTGTACGAGCGCAAGGTCGCGCAGATCCGAACGCAGCTCGATTCGCTGCGGTCGGTGCTGATCGCCGGGCGCCGCGACGGCGCGCCGCTGCCGGCGGGCACGCTCGACTTCGACGCGCTGCTCGACGCCGCGAGCGAACGTTTCGAGACCGTGGCCACGCGTCCCGACGAACTCGCGCTGCTGCACTTCACCAGCGGAACGACCGGCCGGCCCAAGGGCGCGATGCACGTGCACGAGGCGGTCGTCACGCACTATGCCACCGGCAAGTACGCGCTCGACCTGCACGACGACGACGTGTTCTGGTGCACCGCCGACCCCGGCTGGGTCACGGGCATGAGCTACGGCGTGATCGCGCCGCTCGTGCACGGCGTGAAGATGATCGTCGACGAAGCCGAGTTCGACGCCGAACGCTGGTACCGCATCCTGCGCGACGAGGGCGTCACCGTCTGGTACACGGCGCCCACCGCGGTGCGCATGCTGATGAAAGCCGGCGCGGAGCTCGCGCAGCAGTTCCGCTTCGAGCGGCTGCGCTTTGTCGCCAGCGTGGGCGAACCGCTGAACCCCGAAGCGGTGTGGTGGGGATACGAGGTGCTCGGGCTGCCGATCCACGACAACTGGTGGCAGACCGAGACCGGCGGGATCATGATCGCCAACACGCCGGCGCTGGACATCAAGCCGGGGTCGATGGGCAAGCCGCTGCCCGGCGTCGATGCCTTCGTCGTGCGCAGGCGCGTCGAGAACGAAACCACGGTCGGCGTCGAGATCGTCGAGGCGCCCGACCAGGAGGGCGAACTCGCGCTCGCCGCCGGCTGGCCGTCGATGTTCCGCGGCTACCTCGGCAACGAGGAGCGCTACCGCAAATGCTTCGTCGATTCGCCGCGCGGCCGCCTGTACCTCACCGAAGACCTCGTACGGCGCGACGCCGACGGCTACTTCTGGTTCGTCGGCCGCGCCGACGACGTGATCAAGAGCGCCGGCCATCTGATCGGGCCGTTCGAGGTCGAGAGCGCGCTGCTGGAGCACCCCGCGGTGGCCGAAGCCGGCGTGATCGGCAAGCCCGACCCGGTGATCGGCGAGACGGTCAAGGCGTTCGTGTCGCTGAAGCCGGGTTACACCGCGAGCGAAGCGCTGCGGCTCGAGCTGCTGGCCCACGCGCGCAAGCGGCTCGGGCCCGCAGTCGCGCCGAAGGAAATCGACTTCATCGCCACGCTGCCTCGCACGCGCAGCGGAAAGATCATGCGCAGGCTGCTGCGCGCGCGCGAGCTGGGACTGCCCGAAGGCGACACGTCGACGCTGGAAGGCGGCGGATGACACGCGATTCGGCGCCGGGCGCGATCCGGCCGGCGACTGCGAGGACACCATGAACAAGACGCTGATCGTTTACCACTCCCGAACCGGCTACACGCGGCGCGTCGCGCAGGCGCTGGCGCGCCGCCTGGACGCCGATCTCGACGAGATCAGGATCGTGCAACCGATGCAGGGCGCGCTCGGCTACGCGGCCTGCGCGATCGAAGCGATCGCCGGCCTGACGCCGGCGCTGCGGCCGACGAAGAAGGATCCGGCCGGTTACGAGCTCGTCGTGATCGGCACGCCGGTGTGGTTCTGGAGCCTGTCGAGCCCGGTGCGAAGCTGGCTCGCGCGGCATCGCCCGAAGCACCGCGTCGCGTTCTTCTGCACGATGGGCGGCTCGGGTGCGCGACGCGTCTTCGCGACGATGGCGAAGCTGCTCGGCAAGCGGCCGGTGGCCACACTGGCGCTCACCGATGCGCAGATCGACGGCGGCGCCGACGATCGGATCGCCGCGTTCGCGCAGTCGCTGCGGGCGCCGCGCCGGGCCGGTCGCGTGACCGGCGCGAGGCGCACGCGGACGTCGAAGCACGCGGCCGCTGCAGCCTGAGGCCCGTTGCGAGCGGTCCGGCGAGGTTGCGATGACGACCGATCCGCGCGTGACGGAACTGCTGCGCTTCACGACCGACGTGACCCGGTACCCGCGCGAGTTCTGCCTCGCGCGCGTGCGCGACATGGTGCGAATCCGCAGGCTCGAGGAGCGCTGCGCCGAGCTGTACGGCGCGGGCAAGATCCGCGGGTTTCTGCACCTGTACATCGGCGAGGAAGCGGTCGCCGCGGGCGTGATGCCGAACCTTACGCCCGACGACGCGGTGGTCGCCACCTACCGCGAGCACGGCCACGCCCTGCTGCGCGGCGTGCCGATGAACGCGATCATGGCCGAGATGTACGGCAAGCGCGAAGGCTGCTCGCGGGGGCGCGGCGGCTCGATGCATCTGTTCGACGCGGCGACGCGCTTCTACGGCGGCAACGCGATCGTCGGCGGCGGACTGCCGCTCGCCGTCGGGCTCGCGCTCGCCGACAAGCTCGCCGACCGCAAGGGCCGCGTGACCGCGTGCTTCTTCGGCGAAGGCGCGGTCGCCGAAGGCGTGTTCCACGAATCGCTGAACCTTGCCGCGCTGTGGCGGCTGCCGGTGCTGTTCCTGTGCGAGAACAACCTGTACGCGATGGGCACCGCGCTCGCGCGTTCGCAGTCGGAGATCGACCTGACGAAAAAGGCCGCGAGCCACGGCCTGCGCACCGCGCACGTCAACGGCATGAACGTGCTCGCCGTGCACGAGGCGGCGAAGGCCGCGATCGACGCGGTGCGCGCCGATGGCCTGCCCGCGTTCGTCGAGTTCCACACGTACCGCTTCCGCGCGCACTCGATGTTCGACGCGGAGCTGTATCGCGGCAAGGACGAGGTCGAGCGCTGGAAGGCGCACGGCCCGATCCACACGTTCACCGACCGGCTGAAGGCCGCCGGGATGATGACCGAGGACGATTTCGCGGCGATCGACCGCGAGGCGCTCGCCGAGGTCGACGCGGCGGTCGCGTTCGCCGAGGCAGGGACCTGGGAGCCGGTCGAGGACCTGACCAAGGACGTTCTGTCGTCGGGGTGAGCCATGAAGAAGGTCCTCGTGATCTACGGCACCACCGAAGGCCACACGCGCAAGATCGCGACGTTCATCGCCGAGCTGCTGCGCGAGCAGGGCGCGTACGTCGATCTGGTCGACAGCGCCACGCCGGCCGCGGAGGCCGTGCAGCCGGTCTACGGCGCCGTCGTGATCGCAGGCTCGTTGCACGAGCACCTGCACCAGCGCTCGCTCGTTCACTTCGTCAAGGAAAACGTCGCCTGGCTGAACGCGGTTCCGACCGCCGTCGTGTCGGCGGGGCTCGCCGCGGCGATCCCCGACCCCGAGAGCCAGGCGCAGGCGCGCAACAACCTGCAGTACTTCCTCGATGCGACAGGGTTGAAGCCGACGATGACGAAGACCGTCGGCGGCGCGCTGCTGTACACGAAGTACGACTGGTTCAAGCGCACGATGATGCGGCTGATCGCCAAGCAGATGGGCAAGGACGTCGACGACACGCGCGACCACGAATACACCGACTGGGACGATCTGCGCAGCTTCATCGACGCGTTCGCGCGGCAGGCGCGGATCGCCGACGGCGGGGGCTGACATGGCGGCGCGCGCGACCACCTACCGCGAAGCGCTGCGCGAGGCGCACCGCGAGGCGCTCGCGCGCGATCCGCGCGTGTTCGTGATGGGCGAGGACGTCGGCCGGTATGGCGGCACGTATGCGGTGACCAAGGGCCTGCTCGAAGAGTTCGGCCCGGAACGCATCCGCGACACGCCGCTGTCCGAGCTTGGCTTCGTCGGCGCCGGCGTCGGCGCCGCGCTCGGCGGCGCGCGGCCGATCGTCGAGATCATGACGGTCAACTTCTCGCTGCTCGCGCTCGACCAGATCGTCAACAACGCGGCGACGATCCGGCACATGTCGGGCGGGCAGTTCTCGGTGCCGCTGGTGATCCGGATGGCCACCGGCGCGGGTCGCCAGCTCGCCGCGCAGCACTCGCACAGCCTCGAGGTCTGGTACGCGCACGTGCCGGGACTGAAGGTGCTCGCGCCGGCGACGATCGAGGATGCGCGCGGGATGCTCGCGCCCGCGCTGGCCGATCCCGATCCGGTCGTGATCTTCGAGCACGCGCAGTTGTACAACCTCGAGGGCGAGCTCGCCGATCCGCCGCCCGCGGTCGACATCGCGCACGCGGCGGTGCGCCGCGCGGGCCGCGATCTGTCGATCGTCACCTACGGCGGCAGCCTGTCGCGCGCGCTCGCCGCGGCCCAAGAACTGGCGCGCGCGGGCATCGACGCCGAAGTGCTCGACCTGCGCGTGCTGCGACCGCTCGACTGGGATTCGATCGTCGCGTCGGTCGCGAAGACGCACCGCGCGCTCGTCGTCGACGAAGGCTGGAAGACCTGCAGCCTCGCCGCGGAGATCATGGCCGGCCTCGTCGAGCGCGCGTTCTACGAGCTCGATGCGCCGCTCGCGCGCGTGTGCACCGAGGAAGTGCCGATCCCCTACGCCAAACATCTCGAAGACGCCGCGCTGCCGCTGCCGCCGAAGATCGTCGCGGCGGCCCAGGCGTTGTGTGCGCGCAAGTAGGGAGTTCTCACGATGCTCATCGATCCAGCCACCGAACGCTTCGTACAGAGGCTGCTCGACCGCCACCGCGTGATGGCGCTGGCGACCGTGCGGCCCGACGGTTTCCCGCAGGCGACCATGGTCGCGTTCGCGCACGACGGCTTGACGCTGTTCGTCGCGGTCGACAGCGCCAGCCAGAAGGCGCGCAACATCCGCCGGAACGGCAAGGTCTCGGTCGCGATCGGCCGCGACCAGCGCGACTGGAACAAGATCACCGGGCTGTCGATGGGCGGTACCGCGCGCGTGCTGCGCAAGGCCGACGAGATCGCGTGGGCCAAGTCGCTGCTCGGCAAACGCTTCCCGCAGATGAAGAAGCTCGGCGAGGCCGACGACTACGAAGGCTGGGCGTTCATCGAGATCGTTCCGCTGGTCGTTTCGGTGCTCGACTACCGTAAGGGGTTCGGGCACGCGGAGCTGTTCGAGCTGTGGCCGAAGCCGCGCGCCCGCCGCTGACGGGCCGGAGGAGAACTCGCGGTTCACCACCGAGACACGGAGAACACGGAGAGAACGAATTGCCTTCGGTGCCTTTCTCGGCGATCTCGGTGTGTCTGTCGTTCGATTGAACTTCGCCGCGCTGAATCCGCTAACGCGATGATCGAATTCCGCCTTCCCTCCCTCGGCGCCGACATGGACGAGGGCAAGCTGCTGCAGTGGCTCGTCAAGCCCGGCGACGAGGTGAAGAAGGGGCAGATCGTCTGCGTGGTCGACACCGCGAAGGCCGCGCTCGATGTCGAGTGCTGGCACGACGGCACCGTGCACGCGCTGCTCGTCGAGCCTGGAACGACGATCCCGGTCGGCACGCTGATGGCGGTGCTGCGCGAGCCGGGCGAGTCGCCCGCAGCGGTTGACGAAAAGCTCGCACGGCTCGCAAGGGAGAGACCGGCGCCTGTCGCGGCCGCGCCGGTCCCCGCGCCGGTCGCCGCACCGCCACCGGCACGGGCCTCCGCCGCTGCACCCGTCCCATCCGAACGCAGGCGCGTGTCGCCCGCCGCGCGCAAGCGCGCCGCCGAACTCGGCATCGACATCGATCGCGTCGCGCCCGGTGCGGACGGCACCGTGTCGATCGAGGACGTCGAGCGCGCAGCGCGGGCCGCGGCGCCCGTTGCGCCAACCGCGGCCGCCGAGCGCGCGGTGCAGATGCGCAAGGTCATCGCTTCGGCGATGGCGCGCTCGAAGCGCGAGATCCCGCACTACTACCTCGCCGAGGACATACCGCTCGCCGCGGCGACCGCGTGGCTCGCCGAGCGCAACGCTCAGCGCAGCGTGACCGACCGCTTGCTGCTCGCGTCGTTGCTGCTGAAAGCCGTGGCGAGCGCGCTGCGGCGCTACCCGGAGTTCAACGGCTACTGGCGCGACGGCGCATTCGAGCCCGGCGCCGGCATCCACATCGGCGTGGCGATCTCGCTGCGCGCGGGCGGCCTCGTCACGCCGGCGCTGCACGACGCCGATCGCAAGGACATCGACGCGATCAACCGCGCGCTGCTCGACCTGACGCAGCGCGCGCGCGCCGGATCGCTGAAGCTCGCCGAGCTCACCGACGCGACGATCACGGTGACGAGTCTCGGCGATCGCGGCGTCGCCTCGGTGTGGGGCGTGATCTTTCCGCCGCAGGTCGCGATCGTCGGCTTCGGCCGCGTGACCGAGCGGCCGTGGGTGCTCGACGGTGAAGTGCGCGCGCTACCGGTCATCACCGCCAGTCTCTCCGCGGATCACCGCGCGAGCGACGGCCATCGCGGCGGGCTGCTGCTCGCGGCGATCCGCGACCGCCTGCAGGCGCCCGACGAACTTGCAAAGGAGACCGAGTGAACCGCGACGAACTGAAGCAGGCGATCGTTCAGACGCTCGCGACGATCGCGCCCGAAATCGATGTCGACGCGCTGAAACCCGCTGCGCCGCTGCGCGACCAGGTTGATCTGGACTCGGCCGACTGGCTGAATTTCCTCGTCGCGCTGCACGAGCGCATCGGCGTGGACATTCCGGACGCCGACGCGGCCCGGCTCACCACGCTCGACAAGCTGGTCGACTACTGCGCGCGCAAGCTCGGCGTCTGACGCGCAGGCTGCCCGCGAGCCGGAGCTACGGGCGCACCTCGAGCTTGTTGACGACCTTGTCGACCGCGAACAGCGCCCACGCGTCGAATTCGGCGCGCTGCCGCTCGGCTTCGCTGCGCACGTAGCCTTCGAGCGTGACGACGTAGTTCTGCACGCGCGCGACGATGCCGTCGGGATCGAGCGCCGGATCGATCTCGAAAACGAGCCGAAGCGCGTCGGCGACCTCGTCGTCGTTGTCTTCTTCGGGCGGCGATACGCCGAGCGAGTTGATCACGTCGCGGCACCCCGGCGTCCACCATGCGAGCGCACCCGCGACGCGTTTGTGCGACAGGCTGATCACGCTGCCTTCGAGCGTGATCACGCCGTCTTCGACCGAGACCTCGATCTCGCCGGCGCCGTCGGCGGGCCCCTGCCGCAGCGTCTGCGCCTCGCCCTTGACGCGGACGCGGATCGTGCAGGTTTTCAGCTCGGGCAGGGCGAGCAGCGCTTCGCACAGCGCATCGCGGATCGCACCGTCGCCGAGCCGTTCCGCGGGCCTCACGTGCAGCCGATCGACGACGCCCCGCACGCCGGGGACGCTCGCCGCCAGCTCGAGCGCGAGCTTCTTCGCGGCGATGTCCTCGACTTCGCCCTCCAGAACGACCGCGTCCGCGACCACGTCGATGTCGATCGGGTCGCGGTGCAGGTTGATGCGCGGCTCGTACTCCAGCAGTGCGCGCACTTTCTTGATGATGGTTTCCTTGGCGAGCATCGTCCTTCTCCGAACCGGGCGGATTCATCGCGCCGAGCGCGCGGGCTTCGCGCCGTCGCCCGCCCCGGCGTGACGTTCGATGATTCTGCGCCAAGCGGGCGGCAGCCGGCAGTTCGGCGGCGCGCCGGCGAACAGCGGCGCGATGTCTTCGTTGCGGTGGGCGCCGTGCCCGCAGCCGAGGCGCGTGACATGAAAGGTCATCTCGCGGTGGATCTCGGCAAAGCGCAGGAACGCTTTCACGTAGCGCGCGATCACCGGAACCGGCAGCGGCTTGCCGTTTTCGTCGCGCACCGGGATCGCGTAGCTGCGGCCCTGCAGCCCGACGGCGCGTCCGTAGACCGCGCCATGATCGCGCAGTGCGATCAGCGCGTCGCCTTCGGCGTGACGTCCGGCGAGATCCGAGCCGAAGACGAAGACGTCTTTGACGGGATCGCCCGAGACCGGTTTTTCACTCATACGAATCCAGTTTTCTCCGGGCGCCGCGACCGGCCTTGACAGGTATCAATCTGGCGCCGCGCGGCGGCGATTCAAGCGTCCGATGCGAAACCCACGCGCGTGACGCACGTCAAACCAAGGCGTCGACCGAAAGGGAGAAGATGCGGATGGCGCGGTGCCCTCGCACCGAGCCGGGCCAATCGATTGCAGGAGGTGAACACGATGAACCGGAAACCGCGGCCAAAAAAACCCGAAGTCCTGCCGATCGATCCAGACGTCCAGCAAGGCAATAACCGCAGCATCGTGAAGGACGAGCAACTGAAGCGCGCGATCAAGCAGCATCCTCTGCGCGACGAGCCGAAAGTCGACAGCGTCGAGCCAGACGAGGTGCCCCCGGCGTGAGCGCAGCCGCTGACCAGCGTGCGGTCACTGCGGCGCGGTACCGGCGGACGACGGCGGCGGTGGATCGCCGGCCGTCCACGCGCTGAGCCCCACCGGCGGCGCGGCTCGTCGCCACCGCTCCATCGCGCGACTCGCCGCGTGGCCGCCGTGGATCCGCGCTACAGCTCGTGGTTGCGCGGCGGCATCGCGTACTTTTCAGCGGGGACGTCGGAGCGGTCCGCGGCGACGCGGCAGCGCGGCCGGCGATTGGCGACGTCGTAGCCGTTGCGCCAGTTGAACGGCCGAAGGTTCTCCGGGTTCGACGCGGGCCCCGGCGCGATCGCTTCGATCTTCCAGCCAAAGTCGCTGTCTTCGCGCCCGAAGTGCTCGCGGCGCATCCACGCGCCGCAGGAGTCCTGGCGCCAGACCGTGCCGTCGGCTTCGGGCATGACGCGGCCGTGCTCCCAGACCGCCTGGATCAGTTCAGCGCTTAGTCGATTCATGGTGTCATCCTGCCGCGTGACGGGCGATGGCGACGTGACCGCGGTCAAGACGCTGCACCGAGTCGACGCCGCACGGGCCGCCCGACCCGGGCGGGCAACCTGCGGCGAGACTCGGCGCACTTCATCGGACCACGTAGTCGAGCGGCCATCGACCGCTCAGAAACACGATCACGTTCAGATCGGCGCCGACCGAGGTATAGGTTTCGACATCCGCGCCGGACTGCAGTTTGGCAAGCTTCTTCGGCCGCAGGTTCACTTCGCGCAGAGGGATGCCGCGCTCGCGCAACTCCACCGCGTCGTCGGCGTGACCGGGTTCGTCCCGATAGAAAAGCCATTCGTGGACGAACGCGTCCTGCTCGCGCTCGAGTTCGGCGCACAGCTCGGGGGGTACCGGCTCGTGCTCGATCGGAACCTCGCCGTCGGCGGTGACGATCAGCCACGGGCCATGCACGTCGTTCTGCGCGGAGCGGTAGAAAACGGTCTCGTCATCGGCGTAGTAGTCCTCGAGCGCGAAGAAGCACGCCGGATACGCCGCGCCGCGCGCTCCCGTGAACCAGCCGTAGACGTGACGGCCCTGCACGAGCCAGAACGCGGCGCACAGAACACCTGCGCCGTACGGCGCCCAGGCCACGTGAACGTGCGGCTCGATCATCGTGCAGGCGCGGGGGCGGCGACGCGCGACCGCTCACGCGATGCCGTGCTTGCCGACGCTGACGCGCTTGGCCTGCGGGCCTTCGTCGGCCATCTCTTCGATGAACTGCACGGGCGTGCCGGGTTCCAGGCGGTCGAAGTCGGGGTGCACGACGTTGACGCGGCTGAAGTACAGCTCGCGACCGTCGGGGGTCTCGATGAAGCCGTAACCTTCGTCGGCGAAGATTCGCGCGACCCGCCCGTGCTGCGGGATCGGGTGCACCTTGACATCGCCGCGCTGCTCGCGGATCACGTCCTCGATCTGACGCTTGGCCGCATCGAACGCCTCGCGCAGCGCGACGTAGATGTCCTCGTGACGGTCGCGCGTCACGACGATTTCCTTGCCCGGAACGTGCACGTCCAGCCGCAGCGTGAACTGCCGTCCCTGCCGGTGATGCTTGCTCAGCTCGTCGACCGTCACGCGGCAACTGATCATGCGCGGATAGAACTGCTCCAGCTTGGCCACCCGTTCGCGGATCTCGGCTTCCAGCGCCTCGGACTGCTGCACGCCATGCATCGTGATCTGCAGTGGGACTTGCATCGTTCACCTTCCTCTCTTCGCTTCGCCGTGTCCGGATCCGGCGGCATGCGCGCCCCGGTCGCCCCACAGCGCGTACCGGTGCACGCCCGGTCTCAGATACGGCAGTTGCGCCGCCGCATCGAGCATCACGCGTGCCGCGAAAGCCGGCACGGCGAAGCGCGCCTCGAACAGGATGTTCTCATGTACCCCGGACCGCGCGGTGCCGCGCCGCTCGAGCAGAACGCCGTGGCCGTCCTCCTCGATCCGCGCCACGCTCGCGACGGGAAACAACAGCGTTCGTTCGCCGGCGAACAACGGATCGGCGTCGAGCGCCGCCTGCACGCGCGCCGGATCGGTGCCCGGCGCGAGTTCGGCGTACACGTACCGCGTGATCTGCCCGGCGGCGTCACGGTACTCGGTCGTCAGCGCGTCGGTCACGCCTTCGACGTTGCGCGCGGCCTCGGTGTGATGCAGCAGCACGCCGGGCCGGTCGGTGACCGACGTGGCGCCGTGCGGCACGAGCAGTTCGAATGCGCGCCGCAGCAGCGTGAACATGCCCGGATCCCAGCCGGCGGCGATGACCGCCGCGACGCGATGCAGCCGCGCCGCCGCACCGATCGCCTCCTCGTGTTCACGCGCGGCCGCCCCTTCGACGATCGCGCACTCCACGATCGGCACGCGCTGCTGCAGGATCTCGCGCGCGACAGCCGCCGTCTGCGTCGCCGGGACGCAAACCAGCGCAGCGTCGACCCGATCGAGATCGCGCAAATGGTTGACCACGGGGGTCGCTGAAAACGGCGCCGGCAGTTTCGAGGCCGACGCCGGTCGGCGCACGACACCGGCCAGCTCGAAGTCGTCGCGCTCGCGCGTCGCGTGCGCGCACGCGGTTCCGAGCCGCCCGAATCCGACGATGGCAAGCCGCCGACGCGTCATGGCGCTGCCGCCCTTCCATCTGCCGGCTCAACGCGACCAATACACGCGCACCAGGTTCTCTTCCTTGCTGTACTTGACCTCGAGCTCTCCCTTGTACGCGTCGTGCACCGCCTCGCCGATGGCGCGCGCCAGATGTGCGTCGGTCGTCGTGATCTGCACGCCGCCCTCGACGTCCTCGACCTCCATGATGCGTTCGAGCGGGTGCTCGGCCTTCTCGCGCGTTTCGCAGTTGCGGGCGATCCGCAGGATCTCTTCGCGATGCGCCGCGAAGAACTCGCCCTTCAAGGTCACGTAACCCGCGGGATAGCGATCGCGGATCCGGTGGCACGCCGGGCAGAGCGCTTCATTGGCATCCGCCGGCGCCACTTCCCATTGCCAGCGCCCCTCGCGGAAGACGGCCCCGCAATCCGGGCAACGCGTCGGCTCCGGCAGCTTTTTCTGCTGCTTGTACGCGTCGTGGACGTACTCCTGCCGATATTCCTCGCGCCAACCGCCGTGTTTGGTCTTCATCATGGTCGCCCTCTACCGCTACTGCTGCTTAGACCCGCATTCAACATAGTCCCCTGCGCGCCGGTCCGGCTGACTTCGGTCAAGCGCGGCTGCGCCGGCTTGCCGCCTGGCGCGACCAAACGCCGCCGCACGCGCACCGCGGCCCGTCTGACCTGCGTCAATCTGGCGCCCTTCAGCGAGCGCAACGTATATATATGGACTGGAACATGATCGTCACAGTGCAGCCCGGTCCGGGATTTCAGCGCGAGCTGCTCGGCGCGCTCGCGCGCTTCGGCCGCTTTCGCGCCACACCGTTCCGGGATGTCTGCGTCGGCCGGGTCGACGATCGCGGCGCGTTTCTCGACGCGCTGCGCGACGCGCGTGCCGCCGGCGCGCCATGGGCGCAGCGGGTGGGCCGCGTGATTCCGGCCGATGCCGTGTTCTGGTTCACGCCGGAAACCTTCACCGACCGGCTGAAGGAAACCGTCGCGCCGCTGGTCGAACGCATCGGCGGCGGTTCGTTCTGCGTTCGCATCGAACGCCGGGGCTTTGCCGGCGAGGTCAAGACGCCGGACATCGAGCGCGCGGTCGGCGAGCATGTTCATGCGCTCGCTGCGGCGCAAGGCAAGACGCTGCGCACGCAGTTCGACGATCCGGATTTCGTGATCGCCGTCGAAACGCTGGGCAACGAGTGCGGCGTCGCGCTGCTGCCCCGCGCGTTGCGCGAGGCCTATCCGTTCGTGCGCACGCATTGAACACGCGCGAGCGAACGCGCGCAAACACGCGCGCCTGCGGCGCGTTTCGACTTGCGGGAAGAAGCGGCGGCGCTGCGCGCCGCCGCGGTTCGCTTCGCCGCGAACGCCAGCCCCTTGCCTATGTCGCGCCGGATCTCGGGCGGGGCGCTGGCTTTCACTCACTTCACTTCGATCTTCGTCGCCTTGCGCTCGGGCGCCGCGGTCTTGGGCAGATGCACTTCGAGGACGCCGTCTTTCATCTCGGCCGTGATCGCCTTGGCGTCGACGTTCTCGGGCAGCGTGAAGCTGCGCATGAACGAGCCGTAGAAGCGCTCGACGCGGTGCATCTTCTTGCCCTTCTCCTCTTTCTCTTCCTTGCGTTCGCCCTTGATCGTCAGCGTGTTGCCTTCCAGCTCGACGCTGACCTCGTCCTTCTTCACGCCCGGCAGCTCGGCCTTGAAGACGAACTCCTTGTCCGTCTCGACGATGTCGGTCGCCGGTCGCCACTCGAACTCGCGTTCGGCCGGCCACAGCTTCGACCAGCGGCGCAGGTCGAGCATCCGATCGAACAACTCATCCATCTCGCGCCATGGGGACAGTGAAGAAGAAACCGGAACCAGTGATGTGGATTTGGCCATCGGAAACCTCCTTCGAATCGCGGCGCCGTCGAACGGCGCCTCGAAATTCATTCTTGGCGGTACGCACCGACCCGGCTTGACGCGCGTCAACGCGCGCGGCGGCGTCGAATCCCGCTGTCACGTGAAGCGCCGATGCCGACGATGGTCGGCATCGAACCGGGTTGCCGGCACGCGGCCCGCCCCCTGCTGCGCATCGCCGGCAAGGGCCTGCCCGAGTTCGGCGGCCGCGCGACCGGCGATTTATACGTGCGACTGCGCGTGGCCGTGCCGCAGCAGCTCACCGCCGAGCAGCGGCGACTGTACGAGCAGTTGCGGGCGCTGCAGCGAAAGTAGGCGGAGAACCGACGGATTCGGCGAAGGCGCTCACGGCTGAGTCCCCGCCAGCATGTTTTCGATCAGACGGATCATCACGTCCTTGCTCTTGGCTTCGGATTCGGCCACCAGCAAGGCCAATGCGGCCAGACCCACGTCGTTGATCACCGCTTCGCCGTCGCGGAACAGGCGGCCGTTGCGGTTCAGGAAATCGACGAACAGCAGCGAGCCGATGCGCTTGTTGCCGTCGGCGAAAGGGTGGTCCTTGATCACGAAGTAAAGCAGGTGCGCGGCTTTCGATTCGACGGTCGGATACGCCGGCGCGCCGAGCGCGGTCTGGTCGAGATTGCCGAGCAGCGCGGCGAGCGCGTCGTCGCGCTCGCGGCCGAACAGGTCGCTCGCTTCGCCGCGCGCCCTCAGATCGGCCTTCAACCGCGCGATCGCGGCGCGCGCTTCCTGCGCGGTCGGCAACACGCCGCCGGGGGCACCCTTCGGCTCGGCGAGCAGCCCTTCGTCGTAGCGCCGAAGCCAAAGAAACGTCTGCGCATAGCGCGCGATCACATCGACCAGCCCGCACCCCTGGTCGGTGGTCAGCGCCTCGCCCGCCGCGGCCTTGCGAACAAGGGCCAGCGCCGCTTCGAGTTCCCGCGCATTGCGCTCGAAGCGCTGGCGATGCAGCGTGTAGCCGCGGACCAGGTGCTCGCGCAGCGTGCGCGTGGCCCAGATGCGGAACTGGGTGCCGCGCTGCGACTTGACGCGGTAGCCGACCGAAATGACGACGTCCAGGTTGTAGAACCCCACCGGCCTGTCTGAGCCGGCAATGTGCAAAAAATGCACATTGCTCGCCTCGTCGAGTTCACCTTCCTTGAAGACGTTGCGCACGTGCTTCGTGATGACGGAGCGTTCGCGGCCGAACAGCACGCTCATCTGCTCCTGCGTCAGCCACACGGTTTCGCCGTCCAGGCGGACGTCGAGCTCGACCGTTCCGTCCGGCGACCGGTACCAAACCACCTCGCCGCTTGGGGTCGGTGGCTGGGCTGCCCCGGTGACCCTACTCGCTCGTTCTCGCTTCATTCGCGCCGACTCCTGCCGGCCGAGATTAAGCACTGCGGCCCTCCGGTCGGCGCTACCCGCCCGGTACTCACGCGGTGGCCTCCAGATATGGCCGCATCACGTTGTCCACCCGGTCCACGCGCGCGCAGCGCCAAAGATCGTCGACGCTCGCCGTGCGCGTGCGGCGCGCATCGCGCGGCGCTTCGAGCGCCACATCGAGCCAGCCAGGTCAGGGCGGCTTCTTCGACGACGGACCCCGCGAACGCGCCCATCATCGTCCTTCCCAAAGCCTGCGAATCGGAACCGCGAACAGCCGGTCCCCAAACCGCACGGTCGCACTGCCGTCGTACAGCACCACGCCGGCGACGAAGCGTTTGCCGGCGGCCGCCTGCAATTTGCGCAAACCGCGGAAGTCCGCGTCGTTGACCGATGCCGCGGCTTTTACCTCCACGCCCGCGACAGCGAGCGGCCCGCGCTCGATGACGATGTCAACTTCGAAATCATCGCGGTCGCGAAAGTGGTGAAAAGTGACGGGTCGGCCCCACCAGCTCGCCTGTCGTTTCAGTTCCTGATAGACAAAGGTCTCGAGCAATTGTCCGAACAGCGAGGGGTCCGCCGACAGCGACCTGGCGTCGGTGCCGAGCACGGCGCAGGCGAGCCCCGTGTCGCCGAAGTGCAGCTTCGGTCGCTTCACCAGCCGGCTCAGCCGGTTCACATGCCAGGACGGCAACCGTTCGAGCAGGAACACGCGCTCCAGCAGCGTCAGGTACTCGTGGATCGTCTGGCGCGTCAGCTCGAACGGCGCTGCGAGTTCCGCCACATTGACCAGGCGCGCCGTCTGCGATGCGGCCAGCGCGAGCAGCTTCGGCAACGCCTCCAAGGAGCGGATTCGCGCCAGGTCGCGCACATCGCGCAGGATCTGCGACTCGACGTAGTCGCGGTACCAGTCCCGACGCCGCGCGGCACTGCGGCGCGCGAGCGCGGCCGGATAGCCGCCGGCGGCGACTCGTTCCGCCAGTTCGCCGCCGAGTCGCTCGGCGACGCCGGTGGGAAACATAGCGTCGAAAAGCGCGTCGAGGAAGCGCGGCCGGACGCCCTCGATCTCGCATTGGGCGAGCGGGCGCAGTTCCAGGATCGCCATACGCCCGGCGAGCGAGTCGGCCAGCCGCGGCACAAACAGCACGTGCGCGGAGCCGGTCAGGATGAAGCGGCCCGGCGTGCGGCGCGCGTCGATCGCGAGCTTCAGCGCCGAAAAGATCTCGGGCACGCGTTGCACCTCGTCGAGGATCGCTCGCCCCGGCAGCGCGCCGACGAACCCTATCGGATCACGACGCGCCGCGTTCGCGACCGCCTCGTCGTCGAACGACAGATAGCGATAGCCGCGCGGCTCGCCGACCGTGCGCGCGAGCGTCGTCTTGCCGCTCTGGCGCGGACCATGGATCAGGACGGCCGGGCTGTCGCCGAGCGCCTCGCGCAGGCGAGCGGCGAGATGCCGGGGGAGGAGCTTGGGTACTCGGGCCATGCCCGAGCATAGGGTGACGCAGCGGCTGAATGCAACTTCGGGCCTCGGCTAAACGCTAGTTTGAGCCTCGGCTGAATGCCAAGTAACGGCTCGGCTGTGTGTAAGTTCCAGGCTTGCCGAACGGGATTCCAGTGCCGTCTCCTCCCGCCAGGCGCAGACGAATCGGCGCCGCTCGCGCTCGACTCGAGACGGTGACGAGCCGTGGCAACGTGTCTGTATCCGCGGCGCGCATGACAATCATTCACGGCGTGAATTGGCAGGAACCGGCCGCATGCGGCGGCTGCCCGCCAGACACCGCGCCGGCTGATCACGAGCATCGGCCTAAAGAAAGGTTGTGCTCCGGCCGATCACCAGGCTCTTGATTGGCCGTGGCAATCAATAACGCCATTCCTCGTGCGCCAGCGGCGCCCGATTCAGTTCATCGCGCGCCAGCTGCCAGGTGGGCATCAGCGTATCCATCAGTTCGCGGAATCGCTCGCTATGACGCCGCTCCAAGAAGTGGACCATCTCGTGCACGAGGATGTACTCGAGGCAGGTTGGCGCTTTCTTGGCCAGCTCGAGGTTCAGCCAGATGCGGTGCGCGTCGGCGTTGCAGCTTCCCCAGCGCGTTTTCATCTTCTTGATGCGCACCTCGGCCACCTTCACACCGACTCCCGGTTCCCATTTTGCGAGAAGCGGCGGGAGCGCCTCGCGAAGCCGTTGCCGATACCACTGCATCAGAACCGCTCGCCGCTTGGCCGCCCCGCTAGCGGGGCGCACACGCAGCTCGATCACCGAGTTGCCAACGAGCCGCACGCTCGCCGGACCATCGCTTTCCAGAACACGCAGCCGGTAGCGTCGCCCCTGAAAGTAGTGGCTTTCGCCGCTCACCATTTCGCGTTCGGATTGCCGCTCCTGCGCCTCGAAGGCCGCCTGCTGCCGTCGGATCCAGGCCAGGCGGGAGACCAGCGCCAGACGCACCGCGTCGTCGGTCAGCCGCAGCGGCACCGCCACCCGCACCTTGCCCCGAGGCGGATAGACCCCGATGTGCAGGTGCTTGATGTCACGGCGGCAGACCTCGACCGGCACACCGCCCACGACGAGCCGATGAGACTCAGTACTCACGCTGCGCCTTCACGATCTCGAAGATGCGGTCCACGAGCGCATCGTCCTGCAGCACATCGCGGATCGCGTTGCGGACCTCGCGCTCCTTGAACTTGTTGCCTCGCCAGTCGGCTTTCTTCACCGAACGAATCGCGTCGTCCACCGCCAATGCCGCCGCCTCCGCGGCGCTTCCACGCGCCTCGGCCGCCGTGTTGACCGGCGTCACCAGTTCCGCGAGACCCTCGATGCCGCGAAGGTTGTCGTACAGCGCTCGCCGCGCCGGGCTGTTGATGGCGAGCGGGTAGGCTTGTGTCTCGGGTTGCTGGACGCGTTTGGTCAGCTCGACGATTTTCTGCAGATAGGCCTTGTAGTCCAGCGCCTGCCGCCGTCGCTCCTCGATCAGCGCGTCCAGCAACTCGGACATCTTCTCGTAGTACTTCGGATTGACGGCCATCTCGTCGATGATCAGACGCCGCACGTTGTTCTCGATGGTCTCGGCCATCGCTTCACGGTCCTCGCGCAGGTTCTCGGGCAGGCTATCCAGTGCGCTTGCCCCGCGCTCGACGATCAACTGCACCAACGTCATGTCGTCGAACGCAGAAAGCTTCGTGCTCTCTTCCGCGCGGATATAGGTGTCGAGCAGGTGGCGCATCGCCGGCTCGAACATCTTGAGGTCCACATAGTCGCCGCTCGCGAGCTTGACCTCTTGACGCACTTTCTCGAAGTGCTCGACCTCGGCCTTGATCGCCTGCGCCTCCGCATCCGAATAACCCGCCTCCCGCATCTCGTTGGCCAGCGCCGCATACGCCCTCAGGTACGCCGCCGCGAGCTTGTACAGCGCGACGCGCTTGGCCTCATTGGCCTTCAGTTGCTCGGCGTTGCCGCTTTCCTGTGCGCAGAAATAACGCAGGTAGGCGGCAGTGTCGCGCGGCGGTTCGACCGGCTCGCACAGCGCCTTGACCGCCTCGCGCGCCTCCTCCAGCCGCGCGCGGCCCTGTTGCAGCCGGTCCTTCAGCAGACCTTCGACGTCGGCCTTGTCGTAGCCGGCGAACGCCTCGCCGGTGTAATCCTTGATCGCGCTTTCGAGCGAGCGAAACAGATCTTTGTAGTCGATGATGTAGCCGTATTCCTTGTCCTCGCCGTCCAGCCGATTGACCCGGCAGATCGCCTGGAACAGCCCGTGGTCCTGCATCTGCTTGTCGATGTACAGGTAGGTGGCGGGCGGCGCGTCGAAGCCGGTGAGCAGCTTGTCCACGACGATCAAAAGCTTCATCTGCCCCGGCTGCTCGATGAAGCGCTTCTTCACCTCCTGCTCGAACTGCTCGGCCTTGTACATGGCCGATTCTTCGGGCTCGTTGAAGTGCGCCGCCAGCATCTTGCGGTAGATCTCGTATTGGCGCAGCCGCTCGGTCAGGCCTTCGCCGCTCTCCTCGCCCTTGATGTCGGCCGGGGACGGACGGTACGACGTCACGATCGCGCACTTGCCCTTTAGATCGGTCTTCTCGAACAGCTCGAAGAACCGGCAGGCGGAGTAGATGCTGCTCGTCACCAGTATGGCATTACCGCGCCCGCTTTTGAGCCGGTCGCGCGTCTCCATGTCGAGCAGGATGTCGGCGACGATCTTCTCCAGCCGGTCGCGCGCCGAGAGCACCTTCTGCATCGTGCCCCAGCGCTGCTTCAATTGCGCCTTGGCCACGTCCGACAGGCCGCGAGTCTTGGCTTCGAACCATTCATCGACTTTGGCCTGCGAGGTAATGCTCTGGTCGATATCGCGCGCTTCGTAGCGCAGATCGAGCACGACACGGTCCCTCACCGCCTCGTCGTACTTGTAGGTGTGGATGTAGGGGCCGAACGTCTCGATCGAGCGGCGCTTGTCGCTCTTCAAGAGCGGCGTGCCGGTGAAGCCGATCAGCATCGCCCCGGGCAGCAGCGCCTTCATCGCGTCGTGCAACTTGCCGGACTGCGTGCGGTGGCACTCGTCCACGAACACGAAGAACTCGCCCTTGGGGTGAAACCCCTTGGGCAGGTTCTTGCGGATGTCCTCGACGTACGCTTCCACGTCCTTGTCGCTCAAATCCTCGCCGGCGCCGAACTTGTGGATCAGCGAGCAGATCAGCCACTGCTCGGCGGTATTCAACACCCGCACCAGGTCGGCGCCGCTTTTCGTGCGATAGATGTCTTCGTCCACCCCCATGAAGACCTTCTCGATCTGCTCGTCGAGTTCCGTCCGGTCGGTGACGATCAGGACGCGGCTGTTAGGGACTTGCTCCCGGATCCACTTGGCCAGCCAGACCATGGTCAGCGACTTCCCGCTGCCCTGGGTGTGCCAGATGATGCCGCCCTCGCGCCGCCGCACACGTGCTTGCGCCGCCTTCACGCCGAAGTACTGGTTGTGCCGGCAGGTCTTCTTGACGCCGGCGTCGAACACCATGAAGTCGTGGACGATTTCGAGCAGCCGCTCTTTGCCGCAAAGCTGTCCGAGTTCGCGCAGCAGCGGGTTGTCGCCGGCTTCGGGCAGCGCCTCGGCCTCCTTCCAGCGCAGCCAGTACTTCTCGGGTGTCTCGATCACCGCATAGCGCAGCCCCTCGGTCTCGTTTCCCGCCATCACGAGCTGCACCGTGGCGTAGAAGGGCCGGATGAAGGTTTTCTTTTGACTATCGAGGCTCTGGCGGATGCCCTCGGACACCGCGACGGTAGAGCGCTTCAGTTCCAGCACGCCGAGCGCGAGACCGTTGACATACAGAACGAGGTCCGGCCGCTTCGTGTGCTCGCCAGCGACGGTTACTTCCTCGGCGATGGCGAAGTGGTTGTCGGCGGGGTTGGCCCAGTCGATCAGCCAGACCGTGACGTGCTGCTCGCCGACGTCGGGCTTCACCTTCACGCCATAGCGCAGCAGGCCATAGACCGCGCGGTTGGTGTCGTACAGCGTCTTGCTGCCGCCCAGCGCCGCTGCTTTCTTCAGTTCGAACAGCGCCCTGCCAATGATCTTGTCGCTGTGGCCCTGGCGCTTGAGCCAATCGGTCAGCAGGTCTTCCTCGATGGCGCTGTTGCCCTCACGGTCCTTCCAATTGCCGAGATACGTATAGCCCAGCGAGTCCGCCAAAAAACGGATCACGGTGCGCTGAGTTTGTGCCTCTTTCCGGCCGACTTCGCTCATCTTGACCTGCCACCAGGAAGAGAACTCCCGTCCCTATTGATGTAGAGAAGTGCCTCGTGGGAGCCTTGATCCTCCCAGTTATGGACAGCACTGAAGCAACGCCAGTGCAAGATCAGCCGAACCCTCGTGCAATCCCTGTCCAATGCACGAACCCATTTCGCCTGCGAATCGGTGAGCCCGACCTCGGGCAGCGCTATTCGAGCGAAGCCGGCCGCAGGGATACTGTGACGTTCGTTGAGCACCGTATCAAGGAATCCGGTGCTGTCGATGCTCGACGTCAACCGGAACGCCTCAAACATCACCGGGAAAGGAAGCAGGTTGTGCACGCGAATTTCGATGCCGACCAGCGCGGGAGAGGGGCGGATCGAGAGCAGCTCGAACCGTGCTTGATTACCCGGAGTGTCCACCGCGAACCGGCTTCGACATTCGGCCAGCGGAAAAGCCCGGCGCAACACGAGACGTGACAGCCAAGGAATCCTGCCGAGTAATTGCCAGCCCAAACGGGCCACGTAGAGAACCGTAGCGGAGTTACTCATGGGCCGGACCTGGCTCGAGGGCAACCCTTGCGGCGCTGCGCGCTACGCAAAGCCGGGCCAAGGTGTGAGGCTTCATACCAGTCGCACCCTTCCCGTGAGGAGCTGCTGCATCATGCCCTGCTTGAGGGCGCGGGTCTTGTCGCGGCGGGCTTCGAGCGAGGCGATCTCGGCATCCATGTCGGCGAGGATGGTGCCGATGGCGGATTGTTCTCCGATGGTTACCGGAGTCCTGTAGACAAAGCCAACAAAATCCTTCTGATAAAGGTGGTTGATTGTTGAGCCAGCGCTCAGCTGGATAAGAAAGTCAGTGAACACATCGGAACAGAGCAGATAGTAGAAGAACTCAGGGTGGAAAGCGTTTTCTATTGGCCGTATCACAAAGATTCCGCTATTGAGCGTTGCTGGTTTGGGCAGATGGGTGATCAACGCCACTTTGCCAATAGTGCCATCCTTCGTCACAAGAACATCATGCTCTTTCAGTTGAATATTTCTGTCCTGTTTGTAGCGAGACTCAGCGACATAGTGGCAATTGCTCCAGTCGATATACCCACCCTTGAACTCTGTCCCAGTTACTAGGAAATAGTCGCCGGAATCTAAATACTCAGCGGTCGTGAGCCCCTGCCAGCCAATACGCGCTTTCAGAATTGCTGTTTCCCCCAACCGCTTTGTCTCCCACTCCCCGTTGAAGCCCGGCAGGCGGGTCTTGCCGGTGAGGAGTTGCTGCATGGCGGCCTGCTTGATGGCGCGCTTCTTGGCGATCAGCTTGTCCAGCGCTGCGATCAGCGCGTCCACATCCGACAACGCCTCGGCGATGGCGCGTTGTTCGGTCTGCCGGGGCAACGCCACCGCAATTGATGCAAGGTCGCTCTTTCCGATCTCCAAGAAGGTCGAGCCAATAGCACGCTCAATCAGCTTTGGCTTCAGGGTCAGAACCAGGTAGTAAAGAAACTCATTCTCGACTCCAGGGTGGCAGACTAGCGATTTGAATCCTTGATTCGTACAGACCTGAGTTGCTGCAATCTTGACGTCACCAATGGTGGCCCGACTGCACAGAAGGAGCGTGCCAACAGGGAGCAACCTCGCTGCACAGCTAGCGAGTCCTATTTGAGTAATGGTTCGCTCGGTTCTCGAGAGGTACTTCTCGGTCGTGCTCGTTATGTCTGTTGGTGTGCACCATGGGATGCCACCGTTCCAGTAATTGGCAACTCTTGTGCTTGGTGTTGCACCGCCACAAATACTTGCGACATCACCCAATTGCACCGTGTCCCAATCCTCCGGAATCACCCCCACCGCGGTCTTCTTGTACCCGGGCGGCACGTCGTCGGCGCTCGGCCGCGCGAGATAGGCGGGCGAGGCCTCGTTGACTTGCAGCGGCTTCGTGCTCATGACCAGCTAAGCCCCATCTTCCTGAGGTGCCCCTCGACCTTGGCGGCGAGCGTCTCGACTTCGCGTTCGAGCGCCGGCAGCGGCTGGGCGTAGCGTTCTTCCAGTTCCTTGACGCGCGCGGCGAGCCGCTGGGTGAGGCGCTGCACCTCGCCTTCGATGGCGGCGCGAATCGCGGCGAACCATTTGTCATCGACGACGAGGGTCTTGATCTCGGCTTCGGTCAGCTTCGCGTAGTGCTCGAGCACCTGCTCATCGAGCACGGCCTGCGCCTCGTTCACGGCCTTGCTCGCGGCGGCCTCGGCTTCGATGAGTTGCAGGCATTGTTCGAGCACCACGCGCTCGTCGGCCAGGTCCGGATCACGACCCACCTCCTTGAGACGCTCCTTGACCGCAGCCTTAGTGACCTTGCCTTTGTCGTTAGTGGCGTCACCGAGCAGCCCTTCCTCGCCACCGTGCTCCTCGACGAATTCCTCCAGCTCGCGCGCGGCGGCCTCCTGCTTGGCTTGCAGTTCGTCGAGGGCGGCCTGCTCCGTGGCGAAGTAACGCGCGACGATAAGGGCCGGCGGGATCAGATCCGTTTTGTATTTCTTGCGCCCAATGGTGAGGTCGGGCGTTTCCTTGATGTTCTTTTCCTTGTCGTCAATGACGGCGCGGGGCTTGGCGGCCTCCAGCCAGCCGTCGGCGGCGATCAGGTACACGTCGTCCTGCATGGTCTCGGTCCAGTAGTCCATCAGGCGCTGATAGACGTCGTACTTGTCGAGCAGCGGCAGATCGGCGAACCTTGCGAGCAGGTCTTCCGCCAGCGTGTGGATGACCTTGCGGGGCAGGTCGTCGACCTTGAGCCCTTTGAGCAGCGGCGAGTGCGCCTTGCGCCAGTTATCGAAGATGCCCGACACACGGCCGGCGAACGCCTTGAACTCGGGATGATCCAGGATGGCGGACTTGCCCTTTGACGCTTCGAGGTTGGGTTCGGAATAGCCGGGCCGGCCGTTGGCCCTGAAAAGCACCGCGCGCAGCGAGGGAAACACGGCCCAGTAGTGCGCGAGGGCATCGATGTCGCGGTTGGGGATGCCGCCGTTCAGGTGCGCGTCGAGATCGTGCAGGTCCTCCGGTTCGCTCGCATCGATATAGCGCGGGATGTTGAGGTTGTAGTCGTTGGCGGGGCTCGCGATCTCGGCAAGCGGCACCATGCGCGAGTAGCGCGGCAGCTCGAGCTGGCGGGTGAAGACGTCCACGATCTTGTGGATGTCCTGCTCGCGCAGGCGGTTCTTGTTGCCGTCCTTCACGAAGCCCTTGCTGGCATCGATCATGAAGATGCCGGTGCGGGCGTGCGCGTGCTCCTTGTCGATGACGACGATGCAGGCGGGGATGCCGGTGCCATAGAACAGATTGGGCGGCAGGCCGATGATCCCTTTGATCAGGCCGCGTTGGACGAGGTTGCGGCGGATGTCGGCCTCCTTGTTGCCGCGAAAGAGCACGCCGTGGGGCAGGATGATGGCGCCCTTGCCGGTGCTCTTGAGCGAGGCAATGAGGTGCAGCAGGAAGGCGTAATCACCGTTCTTGGCGGGCGGAATGCCGTACTCGAAGCGCTTGAATTCATCGTGTTCCGGATCGAGGCCGTTGGACCACGCCTTGGCGGAGAACGGCGGGTTGGCGACGGCGAAGTCGAAGGTCTTGAGTCCTCCGCGTTTGTCCTTGAAGCCCGGCGCGGCGAGCGTGTTGCCGCGCCAGATCTCGGCCGTCGGGTGGCCGTGCAGGATCATGTTCATGCGCGCGAGCGCCCAGGTGGCGACATCCATCTCCTGCCCGTAGATGGCGAGCTTGCTCGTGGCGGCTTCGTCCGCGGCCTTGATGAGCAGCGAGCCGGAACCGCAGGTGGGGTCGTACACCGTCGGTTCGGGTAACTCCTCAGCGCGCTCGATGCCGATGACCCGGGCCATGATGCGCGAGACCTCGGCCGGCGTGTAGAACTGCCCCTTGCTCTTGCCGCTCTCCGTGGCGAAGTGCCGCATCAGGTATTCGTAGGCGTCGCCCAGGAGATCGTCGCCTTCGGCGCGGTTGGCGCGGAAGTCCAGGCCTTCGAAGATCGCGATCAGCTTCGAGAGCCGGTCCTGCATTTCCTTGCCGCTGCCGAGCTTAGCTTCGTCGTTAAAGTCGGCCTGGTCGATCACGCCCTTCAGATCGTTGGCCTCGGCAAGCCGGCCGATGATCTTGTTGATCTTGTCGCCGATCTCCTTGTCGCCCTTGAGCTTTGCCATGTCGGCGAAGCTGCCGCCCTTGGGGACTTCGATCAGCGCACCGGACTTGCCTGCGTACTTGTCCGACACATACTTCATGAACAAGAGCGTCAGGACGTAGTCCTTGTACTGCGAGGCGTCCATGCCGCCGCGCAGCTCGTCGCAGGATTGCCAGAGGGAGGAGTAGAGCTGGGATTTCTTGAGTGCCATACGAGCAGGTCAGTTTGCTAAGACGCACAGGCGACGTTCATGTGCGCCGCGCGGTGTACGGTGGCGCCGTTCGCCCCTGCGACCCGGGTGTTGTTGTTTCGCTTGGCCAAGGTCTACCTCGTGGAACCGATGCGCGCTGCAACGGCGAAACCCGCTCGTCGAGCGCCCGTTGCGCGCGCGTAATCGTACGGGCATCGGCCGCATGCGACGCACCCCCTCGCCCGCGTGCAACGTTCGCGGCCGCGCCGCTACCCGCGCGAACGCCGCCGGCGAACGACCGCCTTGCGCGCCTCCTCCAGCACCAGCATCGCCGCCGCGAACGGCAGCGTGAAGAGCCACACGTCGGGCGCGAGCGCCGCGGTGCCGAACAGCTTCTGGCCCCACGGCGTGTAGACGATCGCCGCGATCAGCGCGAGCTCGATCGCGATGCCCCAGGCGAGCAGCCGGTTCGCGCGCAGGCCGAGCGCGAAGACGCTGGCGCGGTCGTCGCGGCACAGGAACAGGTTGACGACCTGCATCACGACGATCGCCGCCAGGCACGCGCTGGTCGCTTGCAGATACAGCGGCGCGGTCGGCGCGAGCGGCTCGCCCCAGTTCCAGCCGCCGCCGGCGAGCACGTAGAAGAACGCCGCCATCGCGGCGGCCGCTTCCATCGGGCCGAGCCACAGGTAGGCGCGCGCGAGCAGGCCCCAGGTGAGCAGCCGTTCGTCGCGCGGGCGCGGCGGGCGGCGCATCGTGTCCGGCGCCGGCGGCTCGGCGCCGAGCGCAAGCGCGGGCAGCACGTCGGTGCCCAGATCGACCGCGAGGATCTGCACCACCGTCAGCGGCAGCGGGATGCGCAGCAGCACGAACGCGAGATACGGAACCAGTTCGGGGACGTTGGAGGTCAGGATGTAGGTGAGGAACTTGCGGATGTTCTGGAACACCGCCCGGCCCTCCTCGATCGCGGCGACGATCGACGCGAAGTTGTCGTCGAGCAGCACCATGTCGGCGGCTTCGCGCGCGACGTCGGTGCCGGCCACGCCCATCGCGATGCCGATGTCGGCGCGCTTGAGCGCGGGCGCGTCGTTGACGCCGTCGCCGGTGGCAGCGACTACCTCGCCCTTGCGCTTCAGCGCGTCGACGACGCGCATCTTCTGATCGGCGGTCACGCGCGCGAACAGCACTTCCTCGCTGCGATCGAGCGCGAGTTGAAGCTGCGCGTCGGTCATGCGCGCGAGCTGCGCGCCGGTGACGACGACCGGCGCCTGCGCGAGGCCAATCTGTCGCGCGATCGCGCGCGCGGTCTGCGGATGGTCGCCGGTGACCATGATCACGCGGATGCCGGCGCTGCGGCAGGTGGCGATCGCGCCCGGCACTTCGGGGCGCGGCGGATCGGCCAGTCCCACCAGACCCGCGAGCACGAGGTCGCGCTCGAACTCCTCGCGCGGCAGCCCTTCGGGAACCGCGCGGAACGCGAGCGCCAGCACGCGCAGGCCGTGCTCGGCCATCTCGTCGGCCGCGGCGGCGAGCCGCGCGCGCAGCGCGCTGTCGATCGGGACCGTCTCGCCGCGCGAATCGAGCGCCTGCGCGGCGAGCGGAAGCACGCTCTCCGGCGCGCCTTTGCAGTACAGCACCCGCCCGTCGCGCGCGCGGTGCAATGTGGCCATGCGGCGGCGGTCGGAGTCGAACGGGATCTCGTCCACGCGCGGCAGCGGCGCGGCCGGCAGCGCGCGGTCCGCCATCTCGATCAATGCGACTTCGGTCGGATCGCCGAGCAGGCGCACGCGCCCGCGCTCTTCGACTTCGCGCACGCAGTGGCAGTGGCGCGCGCATTCGAAAAACGGCGCGACGCGCGCGGCCGCCGCCGCGTCGAACTGCACGAGGTCGCGCGCGCCGTCGGCGAAGAACGCGCGCACGGCGGCCATCCGATTTTCGGTCAGCGTGCCGGTCTTGTCGGTGACGATGACGGTCGCCGCCCCCAGCGCCTCGACGGCGGGCAGCCGGCGCACGAGCGCGTTGCGCTTGGCCATTCGCTGTGTGGCCATCGCCAGCGCCAGCGTGACGGTCGGCAGCAGACCCTCGGGCACGTTGGCGACGATCACGCCGATCGCGAACAGGAAGTTCGCCCAGAACGGCAGCCCGATCGCCTGCCCGATCAGAAAGAAAACGATCCCGAGGCCCGCCGCGGCGAAGGCCACCAGTCGCGACAGCCGCGCGATCTCCCGTTGCAGCGGCGAAGGCGGCTCGCCGGCCGCCTGCGTCAACTGCACGATGCGGCCGAACTCGGTGCGCATGCCGGTCGCGTACACGAGCGCGCGGCCTTCGCCCGCGACGACCGACGTGCCCGCCAGGACCAGGCAGCGCGCGGCGAGCGCATCGGGCTCGTCGGTCGGCTCGGCGCTGCGCGGCTGCGGCACCGACTCGCCGGTCACGGTCGCGGTGTTCACACGTAGCGCGGTCGCCTCGATGAGCCGGCAGTCGGCGGGAACGTCGTCGCCCTCGCGCACGAGGATCACGTCACCCGGCACCAGCAGCTCGATCGGCAGCTCGTGCGCGACGCCGTCGCGCAGCACGATCGCGCGATGCGGCAGGATCGCCTTCAGCGCCGCGATCGCCTCCTCGGCGCGGTACTCCTGCCAGAAGGAAAACGCGCCGTTGATCAGGATGACGCCGACGATCGCGACGCCGAGCGTGGCCATGCCGCTCGCCGGATCGCGCGCCGCAGCCCAGAACGCGAGCGCGGCCGCGACCCACAGCACGAGCGCGAACAGGTGCGTGAACTGGCGCGCAGCGCGCAGCGCGAGCGGCGTGCGCCGCACCTCCTCCAGCCGGTTCGGGCCGAACTCGGCGAGCCGCCGCCGCGCATCGGCCGACGCAAGCCCCGCGCGCGAGCTGCGCAGGCTCGCGAGCGCTTCGTCGGGCGACAGTTGGCTGATCCGCACGCGGCGAGACTGGGACAAGCCGCGGCGCGCATGTTGATGTCCCTCAACTTCGGCCGATCGCCGACCTTCGGCGAGCACGGCTGGCCGCCAGCCTCGATGGCGAACTGCGGCCTGCGCATCGCCGCTTGAGGGTAGCCGCGGCCGACCGACGCTTGACGACAGTCAACCTCCACGGGCGCCGAACACGAAGAATGAATCTCGAACGCGCTCGGCGGCGCATGCGCGACCCGATCGACGCCGCCCGGTGCCGAACGCCCACTGACGCGAGATGCCGCTGACGCAATTGCGCCGCACCCACTGGCGGCCGTATCTCGAACGCTTGAGCCGCGTGCTCGGGACCGAGCGCGCGCAGGTCGAGGCGACGGGGCTCGCGTTGCCCGACGTGAGCGGCTGGCTCGCGCTCGAGGGCGTGAGCTACGACGCGGAATCTGACACCCTCTCGCTGCGCATCGCCGGCGGCGAACTGCGTCTGCCGGGCCCACGCCGCATCGACGTCGATGCCGAGGACGAGTGGCTGCACGGCATCGAGATCGTCGACGCGCAAGGCGACCGGCACGTGTTGCGGCTGCGCGCGCCGCTGCGCGGAACCGCGCCTTCGCGCGCCGCCGACGCGGTCGAGCCGCCGCCGGACCCGGCCGCGCTGCGCACCGCGATCCAGCGCATCCTCGACGATCTCGGACTGCGGGCGTTTCTGTTCACCCACGAGGCGAAGGACGACGGCCCGGTGCTGCACGTCGAGTGCGCGACCGACGGCGATTGGCAGACGGTGAGCTTTCCGGTGGACGACGCCGAACTGGTGGCGAGCCTGCGCGACCCGGCGGTGCGCGAGCGGCTGCGCGCCGCATGGCGCGAACGACTGCGCGACTGCGCGCGTGATTCCACGTCGGGCGATCGGACCGGCCGCTGACGGCCGGCGGACGCCGCCCGCGCGACCTCTCGAACGACACACTCGCGGACAAGCCGATGCTGCGCATCACCGTCAACCGCGCGCCGGTGCTGACGCTGTGGGCGGCGGTCGTCGCCGAGCGGCTCGGCTTCGACCGCGACGAGGCGCTGACGATGGGCCGCGTCGTCGCCGGGCTGAATGCGTACGCGAAGGGCAAGTCGCTCGGGCTGTTCAAGCCCGCGCCGGAAGAGGTGAAGCGCGAGCGCAAGCGGCTCGCACCCGGCGCCGTGATGTACGTGGAGCTGCTCGGCCGCGCGGTGCCCATCGTGCGCACGCCGGAAGGATTGCGCGCGCTGTCGAAGAACGCGCCGGTCAGCCCCGCAAGCGTCCAGCGCTATCTCGAGAGCAAATTCGGCGACGCGCTGCCGGCGGTCGAGAAAGAGATGAAAGCGCTCGCGCGCTCGATGCCGGCCGACGAACTGGCGCGCCGCGCCTATGAACTGTACGAGGCGTTTCGCCCCGAAGTGCCGCCCGGCGTGCGCGGCTGGGGCGCGGCAGGCACGCTCGACCTGGCGCGCATCCGCGCCGCGGCGCGATAGCGCGTGCCGCCCTCAGTGCGACATCAGCACCGGCACCGTCATCGACTTCAGCACCGTGCGCGTCGCTCCGCCGAGCACGATCTCGCGCGCACGCGAGTGCCCGTACGCGCCCATGACGATCAGGTCGGCGCCGTAGTCGAACGCGCGCGACAGGATCTCCTCGCCCGCGTCGACGTCGACGGCAACGGTGGGGGCGACTTCGGTTTTCACGCCGTGACGCGCCAGGTACACCGCGACATCGGCGCCCGGCGTTCCGCCGAACTCGCTCGCCGCCCGCTTGCCCGCGATCGACAGCACGACCACCTGCTGCGCGCGCTGCAGGAACGGCAGCGCATCGGTCACCGCGCGCGCCGCTTCGCGGCTGGCGTTCCAGGCGACGAGGACGCGTTCGCCCAGCGTCTTGAACTGCCCCGTGTACGGCACGACGAGCACCGGGCGTCCGACCCACATCAACACCGCGTCGGCGAAGTTGGTGCGGACATCGGATTCCGGGTCGGTCTGGTTGACGATCACGAGGTCGGCATAGCGGGCGTGCAGTGCGACCACTTCGGCGATGTCGCCCTCGTCAGCGCGAAATTCGCTGCGTGCGATCCCCGCGGCCTTTACGCCGGCATCGAATCGCGCGCGCGCTTCGGCGACCAGCTCGGCCAGCGTCTTCTGCTGCAGTTCGGCCAGCGTTTCGGCGCCGGCCTCGATCCCGGCGGGAAGGTACATCGGCGGCTTCACGTACAAGCCGATGACGTGCGAGTCCCACTGGTCGGCGATCTTGCCCGCGATTTCGAGGCTGCGCAGGCTGCGCGGCCGCGGATCGACCGGAACGAGCAGAGTCTTGAACATGGCGAACCTCCACAGTCCACACCGTCAGCCTAGGGCGCTGCGCGCCCGCCGCGTTGAGTTGCCTCAAGCCGCGGCGCCGGCACATCGGGCCGCGGGATCGCGCCATTTCACCGGCGCCCGTTGACGCCCGTCAAGCCGGTCGGCGGGCGGCGTACGAGACTGCCCTCGAAGGACACCCGGCGCACCGCCGGCGGGCTGCCGACGCCCACCAGCCGGATGCGAAGCCGGCGCCTTCGCCGGTCGATCGTCGAAGTCGCTCTATCGGGCAGGCCCGTTCGGCGCAAGGGCCTGTCCCCCGCTCCGAGGAGACGCCCATGACGCACTACGTGATGTTGACCCGCGTGTCGGTCGAATCGCTGAGCCAGCCCAAGTCGCTCGAAACGCTCGAGCGCCACGCGCTCGACGCGGTCCGCAAGTCCTGCCCCGGCGTGCAGTGGATCGCCAACTACGCCGTGGCCGGCCCTTACGACTACGTCGACATTTTCAGCGCGCCCGACTTCGAAACCGCGCTGAAGGTCTCGGCGCTGATCCGAAGCTACGGGCATGCGCACACGGAGGTGTGGCCCGCGCTCGAGTGGTCGAAGTTCAAGGAACTCGTTCGCCAGATGCCGGCCGCGTAGCGGTGGGCCAAAGCGGCGGGCATCACCCCGCGTCCGCGCCTCGCGCACGGCGGCGCTGCCAGATCAGGGCGCCGTCGCGCCAGACTTCGCGGACGCGGTGCAGCGGCACCTGGTGCACCGAGCCGTCGGGCTCGACGGCCGTGAAGCGCGCGCGATCCGCCGGATCGAACTCGATCCGCGCGAGCGGAACGCGCACGACGGTGCGCGCAATGCGGTCCCAGTAGCCGATCGTGAATTGCCCGCGGCCGAAGTCGGGGTCCCAGCGGATTCGCGCGAGCAGCGCGTGGATCGGCGTCATGCGTGCAGGCGCTCATCCGCCCGCGCCGGCCTCGCGCTCGTGCAGTCGCGCGATGCTCGCCACGACGCTCGCGACCTCGTCGTCGGGCAGCGGCGGCCGGCAGCGCATGCGGTTCCAGGCGAGCAGCAGTTCGAGCGCGACCTCGGGGTCGACCCCGCGCCACAGCAGATGTCCGGTCAGCGAGGCGATCGTGTTGTTGCGTTCGCCTTCGGCGACACCTTCGCGCACCAGCCTGCGCCAGTGCGCGAGCGGATGACCCGACGGCGAAGCGCGCCGCACGAGCGCGACGAACCACGCGGGCAGCGCCGCCGGCGCGAGCGCGTCCGGCGAGCGTGCGTCGACCCAGGTGTAGCGGCGGCCGCTCGGGTGGACCGATGGCGGCGCGACGACGCAGCCGCCCTCCCCGCGCAGATCGATGCCGGGGCGGATGCCGACGCGGTTATGCAGCGCCAGCTCGGCCAGCGCGAAGTACAGGTGCCGCCCGCCCCCGCCGGTGGTCGCCTCGACGGTCGTCGGCAGCGCGCCGTGCTCGCGTTCCAGAGCGCGCAGGCTGTCCAGCCCGCCGTGCTGCGCGTCGACATCGACGACGACGATGCCCGATACGCGGCCGGTCACGATGCCGACGTTCGCATCGGGCCAGCGCGCGAACCACGCCGCGATCTCCTCGGCGTCGGCGATGCGCTGCTGGAACTCCAGCCACGGCACGAGCGGCCGCTTGCCGCGCGGCTCGATCGGGATCGGCGACCAGCCGCGCGCCGCATACGCGAGCGCTGCGGCTTCGCAGCCGGCGGGCCCGGCCGGAGTCCTCCGCCTAGGCATACGCCGGCTCGTTGCCCGGCTTCCACTTGATGCTGCATCCCATGCTCGGGTGCTGCTCGGCCGGCACGGGCCGGCCTGCGAGCAGCGCATCGACGGCGGCGCGCAGATCGGCGCCGGTGACCGGCACGTTCGAACCCGGCCGGCTGGCGTCGAAGCGGCCGCGATAGACGAGCCTGCGGTCGCGGTCGAAGAGGAAAAAGTCCGGCGTGCAGATCGCTTCGTAGGCGCGCGCCACCGCCTGCGTTTCGTCGTACAGGTACGGGAAGGTGAAGCCCGCGTTCTTCGCTTCACGCGCCATCGCCTCGGGCGCGTCTTCCGGATAGGCCGCCGGGTCGTTGGCGCTGATCGCGACGACCGCCAGCCCTTTCGGCTGGTACTCGCGCGCAAAGGCGACGAAGCCGGCGCGCACGTGCTTCACATACGGGCAGTGGTTGCAGATGAACGCAACGAGCAGCGCCGGCGCCGACGCGAAGTCGGCGAGCCTCACCGTTCGGCCGGTCACGACGTCGGGCAGCGCGAAATCCGGCGCAGGCGAGCCGAGCGCGACCATGCGTGACTCTTTCAGTGCCATGTGTACCTCCCTGCCGTGTTGCCATCGATCGGTTTTCATCGTAGTCGCTCGCCGCCGCCGCGCATAATCCGGGGCCGCGCTTTCCGTCCCGATCCATGACGAACGCCTCTCCGAATCCGCTGCCCTGGCCCGCGTCGACGCTCGCGCGGCTGCGCGGGCTGTTGTGCGACATCGACGGAACGATCACCACCGACGGCCGGCTGTCGGCTGCAGCCTACGGCGCGCTCGAAGCGTTGCAGTCGGCGGGACTGCTCGTCATCCCGGTCACGGGGCGGCCTGCGGGGTGGTGCGATCTGATCGCGCGGTTCTGGCCGGTCGCGGCGGTGGTCGGCGAAAACGGCGCGTTCTACTTCCGCTACGACCATGCGACCCGGCGCATGACGCGCCGCTACGCGCGCAGCGATGCCGAGCGCGCGGCCGACCGCGCGCGGCTGGCCGAGATCGGCGCGCAGGTGCTGCGCGAAGTGCCCGGCGCGGCGCTGGCGGCCGACCAGTCGTATCGCGAAGCGGATCTCGCGATCGACTATTGCGAGGACGTGCCGCCTCTGCCCGCGAGCGAAGTGCAACGCATCGTCGGGCTGCTCGCGGCGCACGGGCTCACCGTCAAAGTCAGCTCGATCCACGTGAACGCTTGGTTCGGCCGGTACGACAAGCTGACGATGACGCGACGGCTGATGCAGGAGCAGTTCGGCGTCGACCTCGAGCGCAGCCGCGAGGCGCTCGCCTTCATCGGCGATTCGCCGAACGACGAGCCGATGTTCGCTTTCTTTCCGATTTCCGCCGCGGTCGCGAACATCGCGCACTTTGCCGACTCGCTCGCGCACAAACCGGCGCACGTCACGGCCCGGGCCGAGGGCGCCGGGTTCGCCGAGTTCGCGGAGCAACTGCTCGCCGCCCGCAAGCGCTGAGCCGCCGCCGCGGGCGCCCGCGCCCCGGGGCGGACGTGACGATCGTCAACGAGCGCACTGGGCCTTTGCCTAGCATTCAATGCATGGCGCGGGTGGGAGTCGTCGGCGGCGGAGCGTTCGGCACAGCGATGTCGTGCGTGCTGCGCAGGCGCGGGCACGACATCACGCTGTGGGCGCGCGAGCCCGACGTCGTCGACTCGATCAACCGCGAGCGCAGCAACCCGACCTTCCTGCGCGGCGTCACGCTGCCCCAGGGCATCGTCGCGACCAACGACATCGCGCTCGCCGCGCGCGGCGCCGAGTTCGTCGTGCTGGCGCCGCCCGCGCAGCACATGCGCGCGGTGACGCAGGCGCTGCGCCCGCATCTGGCGCGCGGCGTGCCGGTGGTGAGCTGCTCGAAGGGCATCGAGCGCGGCAGCGCCGCGCTGATGTCGCAAGTGCTCGCCGAAACGCTGCCGGATGCGCCGGTCGCCGCGCTCGGCGGCCCGTCGTTCGCCGGCGAGATCGCGGTCGGCCTGCCGACGGGTGTGACGCTCGGCTGCGCCGACCCCGTGCTCGGCGCGCGGCTCGAAGACGCGATCGGCAGCGCGCGCTTCCGCGTCTATCTGTCCGACGATGTGATCGGCGTTCAGTTGGGCGGCGTGCTGAAGAACGTGCTCGCGATCGCGTGCGGCATCGCGACGGGAAAGAAACTCGGCAGCAACGCGCGCGCCACGCTGGTCGCGCGCGGGCTGGCCGAGACCGTGCGGCTCGGGCTCGCGCTGGGCGCACGGCTGGAGACCTTCATGGGGCTGTCGGGCATCGGCGACATCGACCTGTCGTGCAACAGCCCGCAGTCGCGCAACATGTCGCTCGGCATCGCGCTCGGCGAAGGCCGCGCGCTCGCCGACGTGCTCGCCGAACGAATCACCGTGCAGGAAGGCGTGCACTCCGCCGAAGCGGTCGCCGCGCTCGCCGAACGGTTCGGCGTGGAGATGCCGATCGTTCGCGCGGTCGACCGCCTGCTCAATCATCGGGCCGATCTCGACGGCGTCATCGCCGATCTTCTGGCGCTGCCCGTCGGCGTCGAGACGGCCGTCGTGCCGGTGCCGACGCGAGGCGGTTCGTCCGCCGGACCGGCGCCGGCCCCTGTGTGACATCCGCCACTGGAGGTACACATGTCGATTACCCGCAGAGAACTGATTCAGGCGTCGGCATCCGCCGCGGCGCTCACCGCGGTCCCGCCGGCATTCGCGCAGGCGCCGATCGAAGACGAGCTGTCGCTGATCACGCCGGTTTCGAAGTTCATCCACGACGCCGCGCTGCAGGAGTTCGCGAAGTTCGCTCAGGAGCGCTGGGGCATCAAGCTGAAAGTCAACGCGCTCGCGGCCGGCACGCCCGTCGCTTACGGCCGCATCGTCGAATGGAAGGGCCGGCCCGAGGTCGACATCTTCTGGGGCGGCGAGAGCGCGCTGTTCGACAAACTCGCCGAGCAGAAACTGCTCGCGCCGCTGGCCCTGCCGAAAGACGTGCTCGACTCGGTGCCGGCGTCGATCGGCAAGCCGAAGCCGATCTTCCTGAAGGACCCGAAGGGCTTCTGGATCGGCACCGCCCTCGAGCCCTACGGTCTCGTCTATCACCCGAGGCTGCTGCAGAGGCTGGGCGTGCCGCCGCCGAAGGACTGGGACGATCTGCTGCACCCGAAGCTCAAGGGCCACGTCGCGCAGTGCGCGCCGACGCGGTCGAGCAGCAGCCACGCGACGTACGAGGTGATCCTGCAGCGCGACGGCGACGAGAAAGGCTGGGAGTGGCTCAAGCGCCTGGCCGCGAACACGGGGCTTTTTACCGCGCGCAGCCGCGACGTGCCGTCGGTGGTCGCCAAGGGCGAGTTCGCCGCCGGCTTCGCGGTGCCGAGCTACATGGCGTTCGAGGAGCTGCTGGCCGGCTACGACATCCGCTTCGTCGCGCCGCCGACGGCGTGGATCACGCCCGAGCCGATCGCGGTGCTGGCCGGCGCCAAGCATCCGAAGGCGGCGCAGGCGTTCATCGAGTTCCTGCTCACTGAACGCGGCCAGCGCATCTTCATGGAGCGGGGGCTGTTCCCGCTGACGCCGAAGTACCGCGTGCAGGGCGCGCCGGGTTCGCCCGCCGAGAAGGCCGTCGAGTTCACCGGCGGCGTGCGCTCGTACTTCGACCGCGAGGTGCTGAACATCTACGACGACGACAAGGCACAGTCGCGGTACAACGAAGTCAACGAGCGCTTCCGCAAGGAGATCGAGGCGGTGTGGGAGGAGTTGAAGAAGAAGTACTGAGCGGCGACGCGCGCCGAGAGAGGATCGTCGCCCCGGCCCGCGCCGGGGCGACGGCGTTCGAACAATAGGGAACACCAATGCGCATCGCGGTCCAGAACGTCACCAAGCGCTTCGGTGCGATGGCGGCGGCCAACGACGTGACGCTCGAGGTCGACGAGGGGGAGCTGTTCACGCTGCTCGGGCCGTCGGGGTGCGGCAAGACCACGCTGCTGCGGCTGATCGCGGGTTTCTACACGCCCGACGAAGGTGAAGTCCGCTTCGACGGCAGACGCGTCAACGAAGTGCCGCCGCACGAGCGCGGCATCGGCATGGTGTTCCAGAACTACGCGTTGTGGCCGCACATGACCGTGTTCGACAACGTCGCGTACGGGCTGAAGCTGCGCAAGGTGCCCGCGGCCGAGATCGCCCAGCGCGTGCACGCGGTGCTCGACAAGGTCAAGCTCGCGGGGCTCGACGAGCGCTATCCGGGGCAGCTCTCCGGCGGCCAGCAGCAGCGCGTCGCGCTCGCGCGCGCGCTGGTGCTGAACCCGGAGATCCTGCTGCTCGACGAGCCGCTGTCGAACCTCGACGCGAAGATCCGCATCCAGGTGCGCGCCGAGATCCGCAAGCTGCAGAAGGAGCTGGGCATCACGACGATCTACGTGACGCACGACCAGGAGGAGGCGCTGACGCTGTCGGACCGGATCGCCGTGTTCGACAAGGGCAGGCTGCTCGAGGTCGGGCCGCCGAAGACGCTGTACGAGCGCCCGCGCACGCGCTTCGTCGCCGACTTCATCGGCATCAACAATCTGATCGAGGGCACGGTCACCGCGGTCGATACCGGGCGCGGCAGACTGCGCGCGCAGACGCCGCTCGGCGAGTGGTCGGCATCCTTCACCGAGGCGCCGCCGGTCGGCAGCCGCTGCGTGCTGTGCATCCGTCCCGAGAACATCGACCTCGACGGCGACGCGGCCGAGGAGCTGAACGTCGCGCCGGGGCAGATCACCTTCGCCGCGTACCTCGGCAACACGCTGCGCTACGACGCCGATCTGGGCCAGGGGGTCACGTTCAAGGCCGACATCCGCGATCCGCGGCATCACTCGCAACTGGCGATCGGCACGCGGGTGCGGCTCGCTTTTTCCGCCGCGGACACGGTGGCGATCGCCGCGGAGGCGTGAGCATGGCCGCGATCGCCCGGCCCGGATTCGCGCTGCCGAAAGTCGCGCTCGGCACCGTGGGGTTTCTCGCGATCTGGTCGTTCCTTCTGCTGTTCGTGCTGTATCCGCTGACGCGGATCTTCTACGACGCGTTCACGACCGAGACCGGCGCGTTCACGCTCGCCAACTTCGCGGACTTCTTCACCGACCGCTTCTATCTGCGCGCGCTGTGGAAGTCGCTCCTGCTCGGCGTCGGCGCGGTGATCACCACTTCGATTCTCGGCATCGCGGTCGCGATGCTGCTGCTGCGCTACGAGTTCCCCGGCAGGAATCTGTTTTCGTACCTGACGATGCTGCCGTTGGTGATGCCGCCGCTGGTGGGCGTTCTGGGCTTCGTCTTCATCCTGGGCCGCGCGGGCACCGTCAACGTCATCCTGCAGGACTACTTCGGCTTCGAGCATCCGGTCAACTTCATGTACGGGCTGCAGGGGGTGCTGCTGGTCGAGACGCTGCACCTGTTCCCGATGATCACGCTGTCGATCCTCGACGCGCTGACCAAGGTCGACCCGGCGCTCGAGGAAGCCGCGCAGGGGCTCGGCGCGAAGGGCTGGCGCCGCTTCCGCGACATCACGCTGCCGCTGACCACGCCCGGCTACGTCTCGGGCGCGCTGCTCGTGTTCATCTGGACCTTCGCCGACTTCATCACGCCGCTGGTCGTCGGCGTGCAGGACGTGCTCGCCGCGCAGGCGTATCTGAACATCGTGCAGTTCATCGACCGGCGGCTGTTCAGAATGGGGATCGTGATCTCGGCGCTGCTGGTACTGCTGGCGATCGTCTTCGTGCTCGCCGCGCGCCAGTACGTCGCGATCAAGGACTACAGCTCGCTCGCTTACACGCGCGTCGAGCGGCGCCGGCTCTCACCGCTCAAGCGCTGGCTCGCGGTCGGATTCCTCGGCACGCTGATGTTCGTCTCGTTCCTGCCGCACATCGGCGTGACGCTCGCTGCATTCGGCCGCGGCTGGTCGCTGACCCCGTTCCCGGTCGAGTACACGACGCAGTTCTTCACGCGCGTGTCGATCGAGACGCCGAAGTTCATCATCAACTCGTTCGTCTACTGCGGGCTCGCCGTGCTGATCTGCCTGGTCGTCGGCGTGCCGATGGCATGGATCCTCGCGCGGACCCAGGCGCCGCTGCGCAACTCGATGGACGCGCTGACGACGCTGATCCTGGCGATTCCCGGCACCGCGATCGGCATCGCCTACATCCGCGCGTTCCACTATCCGCTGCCGTTCTTCGAGATTCCGCTGACGAGCGTGTGGATCATCATCCCGCTGGTGCTCGCGGTGCGTCGGCTGCCTTACACGGTGCGCGGCAGCCACTCGTCGCTGCTGCTCGTTCACAAGTCGATGGAGGAAGCCGCCGAGAACGTCGGCGCGACCAAGCTGCGCACCTTCCGCGACATCACGGTGCCGCTGGTGTGGAAGGGCATCGTCGTCGGCGCGCTGTTCTCGTTCATCACGTCGCTGCAGGAAGCCTCGGCCGTCGTGTTCCTGACGCTCGGCGGCTGGGAGACGATTCCGTTCGGAATCTTCACCTTCTACATCGCCGGATCGCAGAACGAGGCCGCAGCACTCGGCGTGATTCTGATCGCGGTGGCCGCAATCAGCCTCGCGCTGATCAACCGGCTGGCCGGAACGCGCGTCGGCGGACTGTTCGGATAGGGAAAGGCGGCGAGGCGCCGTGTCCCGGCGACGGGCCAATCGCCGTCTCGCGGATCCCCGCCCGAAGGCTGGGGACGTCTGAAGGCCGATTGGAACCACGGACGCCTCGGCCGCAGATTTAGTTTCGCCGGCGGTGCCCGGCGCGCCTTGATCTTGCGCAGAACTTTGCGTCAGCGCTCGAAGGTCGCCGTCAGGCCCGGCAGATCGATGCCTTCGATTCGCGTGCTCCAGGTTTCGCCGGCGGCGATCGGCAGCGCGCGTGTCAGCGTGCCGGTCGAGACGATTTCGCCGGCCGCCAGCGGCGGTGCGCCGCTGCGATCGAGCGTCGCGATCAGGTGCGCGACCGCCTGCAGCGGCCCGTCCAGAACGTTCGCGCCGGTTCCGGTGTCGCGCAGCTCGCCTTCGCGACGCAGTTCGATCGTGAATCGTTCGAGCCGCGCCGTGACATCCGCGCCGAGATCGGCAACACGCCGCGGCGGACCGACCAGCAGCAGGCCGTGCAGCGCGCCGTCGGCGATCGTGTCGGCCGCCGCGAACCGCCAGCCCGGAAAGTGCGACTGAACGATCTCGAAGGCGTGCGCGATCCAGTCGACGCACTCGAGGATCGCCCGCGGATCGGCGGTGACCGGCGGCGCCGAGGCGAAGTGCAGCACGACCTCGGGCTCGATCCGCGGCTCCGCAAGGCGGCCGATGCGGCACGTTGCGCGCGCGTCGGCGGCGTACGTCACCGTCGCGTCGTACACGTAACCCCAGATCGGCGCGTACACGCCGTACTCGGGCCAGATGTTGCGGTTCGTAAACCCGATCTTGCGGCCGACGGGGCGGCGGCCTTCGCGCAGGCGGGCCTCGTGGATGATCCGCGCGACTTCGTAGCCCGCGGCTTCGTCGAACCCGTCGATCCGCCCCGTGAACGGCGCGATCTGCCGCACTTCGTCCTGCGCGGTCTTGAGCTCGCGCGCGAGCGCATTCAGATTGAACATGACGAGCCTCCGCTCAGAGCCTGCCGCCGATGTTGTAGCGCACTCTGAGCGTGGCGTCCCGGAAAACCAGCGCCGACGCCGCCGTGAACGCGGCGACCGCGAGCAGGATCGCCACCAGCCTCAGGTACGGCTGCCCGGCCGAGATCCGTTCGGCCGCGAACACCGCGAGCGTGCGCAGCCATTCGAGCGCGTCCAGCGCAAGCAATCCGTATCCACGCCCACCACATCGTCTTTCCGGAACCGCACGGCAAGTGGAGCAAGGTCGCGCGCTTCGTGACCTGGCTGCGCCGGGAAGTGGCGCGCACGACGTCGACGGCGCGCGCGAAGCGCCGCGAAAGGTGAAATCGTCGCGTCAGTCCCGCGGCGGCGCCCACAGCTTCCATAGGGCCTCCGCGATCGGCGCCATCTGCGCACGCTGCCGGTAGAGCCGGATCTCGATCGGAACGCGCCACTCGCCGCCACCGCTGTCGACCAGCCGCCCGGCGTGCAGATCGTCCGCGACGAGACAGCCGGGCAGCCACGCCACACCGCGCCCTTGCTGCGCCATCGTCTTCAGCAGGATCGCGTTGTGCGCGGTGAAGACGATCGACGCACCGGGAAGTGCCGGCGCGACCGCCGCGACGCCGAAGACGCCGCGCAACCGGCTGCGGAGGATGCGCCCCAACCCGGACGCATCGCTGTAGCCCAGCACCGGCAATTTGTCGCCGCGATCCAGCGTGTACAGGGGACCGCCGCTCGCACCGGGCGCGCAGACGGGAAGCAGCGCGTCTTCACCGAGACGCGCCATCGGGTACTGCCCTTCGTCGAGACGCCCCGGCACGTCGGCGTGCGCATAGCACAGCACGAACTGCACGCGCCGCTGCTGCATCAGCTCGACACACGCCTCGTAGCTGTCGGTCATTGTCTGCACCGGCCCCAGGCGCAGCCGCTGTTCCATGGCGCCGAGCCACTGCGGGAAGAAATAGATCGACAGCACGTGCGTGAGCGCGAAGCGCAGGCTGGCGGCGTCCTGGTCGTGCGCTGCGCGCGCTTTGATACGCGCCGCCTCCAGGCCGGCAAGGACCTCTTCCAGCAGCGGGAGGAAGCGTTTGCCCGCTGCGGTCAGCTCGACCGGATGCGTGCTGCGATCGACCAGATCGACCCCGACCCAATCCTCGAGCGACTTGATGTGGCGGCTGAACGCAGGCTGCGCGATCGCGCGCGCCTCGGCCGCGCGCGAGAAGTTCCCGGTCCGGGCCAACGCGAGGAAATCCTCCAGCCATTCCATGTCGAGGGGACGGTTACCAGGGCCCATGTTCCGCCACGCATAGTTGGATGCGATTCGAGTATTGGACGCTCGCGCCGCCGCGGCCGGAATATATCGACACAGACACCCTCGAACCGAATCGGAGACGGTACATGCCATCCATCGCGAATTATCACGGCATCGTTCCCGCGATCGCCTGTCCCTTTACCCCCGACCACCGGATCGACGAACGCGCGCTGCGCAGGCTCGCCTCGTGGCTGGCGGGTCGCAAAGGCGTGGTCGCCGTGATGACCAACGGCCATACCGGCGAGGTTTTCTCGCTGACCCCCGCCGAGCGCGCCGAGGTCACGCGCATCGTCGCGGACGAGTTGAAGGGCCGCCTGCCGGTGATCTCGTCGATCGTCTGCGAAGGTTTGGCCGACGCCGCCGACCACGCGCGCGCCGCGCGCGCGGCTGGCGCGGTCGCGCTCGACGTGATGCCGCCGCACCACTGGCTGCGCTTCGGGTTCACCCCGGGCCATGCGCTGAAGTACTTCGCGGCGATTCACGAGGCCGCGCCGGGGCTGGACCTCGTCTGTCACGTCTATCCGGCGTGGACCCGCGCGTCGTACTCCTCGCAATTGCTCGCCGATCTGGCGCGCCTTCCCTACGTGCAGGCCTTCAAGGTCGGCCAGCGCGACATGAACAAGTACGCGCGCGACATCCAGGCGATTCGGGAAGCGGACACGTCGAAAGCGATCCTGACCTGCCACGACGAATACCTGCTCGCCTCGATGGTGCAGGGCGTGGACGGCGCGCTGGTCGGGTTCGCGACGTTCATTCCGCAGTTGATCATCGATCTCTGGAACGCAGTGCAGGCCGGCGATCTGAAAAAGGCGATGGCGGTGCAAGCGATGATCACGCCGCTGAAGGATGCCGTCTACGGTGGCGGCGAGCCGACCGGCGAGGCGCACGCGCGCATGAAATACGGCATGTACCTGGCCGGCATCCTGGACGAACCGACCGTGCGGCCGCCGACCGAGATGCCGAACGCGAAGGAAATCGAAACGCTGCGCGCCGCGGTCCGGCAAGCCGGGCTGCTGCGGCGCTGAATCCCGCTCACACAGGAGACTCGACATGAATCGGCAGACCTTCTTGCGTGTCGCGCTCGCTTCGTTCGCGCTCGCCATGAGCGCGCACGCATCCGCGCAGACCTATCCGAACAAGCCGGTGCGCGTGATCATCCCGTTCCCGCCGGGCGGCACGCTCGACACCGTGGGCCGCATGCTGGCGCAGAAGCTCGGCGAGCAACTGGGGCAGACGTTCGTCGTCGAGAACCGGGCGGGCGGCAACGGCGTGATCGGCGCCGACGCGGTCGCCAAGGCCGCGCCCGACGGCTACACGCTGCTGTTCAACGCGTCGACGTTCACGACCGCGCCGATGACGATGAAGTCCACGCCGTACAGCGTCCTGAAGGACTTCGCGCCGATCGCGCTGGTCGCCAAGGCGCCGCTGTCAGTCGCCGTGAACAAGAACCTGCCGATCACCGACGTCAAGTCGCTGATCGCGCACGCGAAGGCCAACCCGGGCAAGATGACCTTCGCCGTCGGCTCGATCGGATCGGCGGGGCATCTGTCGACCGAACTGCTCAAGCGTGCCGCCGGCAATCTCGACTACATGATCGTTCCCTACAAAGGCACGGCACCGGCGTTCCAAGACCTGATCGGCGGGCAGATCGACGCGTTCATCGACCCGATCCTGGGCTCGCTGCAGTATCACCGCAGCGGCATGCTGCGCGTGGTCGCGGTCACGTCGTCGACGCGCGTGCCGAACCTGCCGGACGTTCCGACGGTGGCCGAGACGATCCCGGGCTACGAGTTCTACAGCTGGTACGGACTGTGGGGCCCGGCAAAGCTGCCCGACGAGATCACTCGCAAGCTCAACGCCGAAGTGAACAAGGCGCTGGCGACCGACATGCGCGAGAAGCTGACCCAGCAGGGCCTGCTGCTGACGCCGGGCAGCATCGAGGATTTCGTCAAGTTCCAGCGCGACGAGATGGCCAAGGCGCAGAAGATCATCACCGAGGGCAACATCCGTGTCGAATGACGCACGCCGCGCGCTCGTCACCGGCGCCAGCGGCGGCATCGGCAAGGCGATCGCCGAGCACCTGCTGGCGCGCGGTTGGCGCGTGCACGGTCTCGATGTGGCGGTGCCGACGATCGACCACGCCGCCTTCGAGTCGGCGCGAGTCGACCTCGCCGATCGCGGCGCGGTGGCCGAAGCGGCCGCGAACTTGCGTCATGTGGACGCGCTCGTGCACGCGGCAGGCGTGCTCAAGGTCGGCGCGCTCGGGCAACTCGACCATGATGCCGGCGCGCTGATGTGGCGCCTGCACGTCGAATGCGCGTCGATTCTCGCCGATGCGATCGTTCCCGCGATGGCGCAGCGAGGCTTTGGCCGCGTGATCTTCATCGGCAGCCGCGTCGCGCAGGGAATGCCGGGGCGCGCGCAGTACGCGGCGACCAAGGCCGCGCTCGTCGCGCTGGCGCGAAGCTGGGCCGCCGAGTTGGCGGCACAACACGTGACCGTCAACGTCATCTCGCCGGCCGCAACGCAGACCGCGATGCTCGCCGATCCTGCGCGCGCGGCGGCGTCGCCGCGCGTGCCGCCAATCGGGCGGTTCATCGAGCCCGAAGAGATTGCCGCACTAACCGCGTTTCTTCTTTCCCCGGCGGCGGTGGCGATCACCGGACAGGACATCGCCATTTGCGGCGGGGCGTCATTGCCGAAATGAACTTGAATTCTGAGCCGATTGTTCTCTCATGAAAATCGTCGACATCCTCGAGTCCACGCGTCCAATCAAGTCGGACATCCGCAACGCCTACATCGACTTCTCCAGGATGACGCTGAGCCTCGTGGCCGTCGTCACCGACGTGATCCGGGACGGCAGGCCGGTGATTGGCTACGGCTTCAATTCGAACGGCCGCTACGGCCAGGGCGGGCTGATCCGCGAACGCTTTGCGCCGCGCATCCTCGAAGCCGATCCGGGGACGCTCGTCGATGCGAGCGGCGACAACCTCGACCCGCACAAGATCTGGGCACGCATGATGACCAACGAGAAGCCGGGCGGTCACGGCGAGCGTTCGGTCGCGGTCGGCACGATCGACATGGCGGTGTGGGACGCGGTCGCCAAGATCGCGCGCAAGCCCCTGTATCAGCTGCTCGCAGAGCGCTACGGCACCGGAACGCCGAACCCGCGCGTATTCGTGTACGCCGCCGGCGGCTACTACTACCCCGGAAAAGGGCTGGAAGCGTTGCAGCGAGAGATGACGAGCTATCTCGAGCGCGGCTACTCGGTGGTCAAGATGAAGATCGGCGGCGCGTCGCTCGCCGAGGACTGCGAGCGAATCGAAGCCGTGCTCAGGATTCTCGGCCCCGGGCAGCATCTGGCGGTCGATGCCAACGGCCGCTTCGATCTGGCCACCGCGATCGAATACGCGCGCGCGCTGGCGCAGTATCCGCTGTTCTGGTACGAGGAAGCGGGCGACCCGCTGGACTACGAACTTCAGGCGAAGCTCGGCGAAGTCTACGAGGGCTCGCTGGCCACCGGCGAGAATTTGTTCTCGATGCAGGATGCGCGCAATTTGATCCGCTACGGCGGCATGCGCCGCGACCGCGACTGGCTGCAGTTCGACTGCGCGTTGAGCTACGGTCTGGTCGAATACCTGCGAACGCTGGACATGCTGAAGTCGTACGGCTGGTCACCGAGCCGCTGCATTCCGCATGGCGGTCACCAGATGTCGCTGGCGATTGCCGCTGGACTCGGACTCGGCGGCAACGAGAGTTACCCGGATCTGTTCCAGCCCTATGGCGGCTTCCCCGACGGCGTGACGGTGAAGGACGGTTACGTCGATCTGCCGCCACTGCCGGGAATCGGCTTCGAAGGCAAGTCCGATCTGATTGCGGAGATGCACGCGCTGGCGCGCTGAGACAGTTCGCCGCAGGCGCCTCGGCGCATCGCGCTTCTCGAAGCCCGCGGGCCGCATTACGCACCCAGCCGCGGCCGCAGCGTTCGATCCCGATTCAGAGCCTGCCGCCGATGTTGTAGCGCACTCTGAGCGTGGCGTCCCGGAAAACCAGCGCCGACGCCGCCGTGAACGCGGCGACCGCGAGCAGGATCGCCACCAGCCTCAGGTACGGCTGCCCGGCCGAGATCCGTTCGGCCGCGAACACCGCGAGCGTGCGCAGCCATTCGAGCGCACCCAGCGCGAGGGCGATCTGCACTGCCCTTGCGGCCCAGCGTTGCGGTACGGCAAGCAAGGCCATCAGCGCGAGCGAGGCAGCCGCGAGCACAAGCTGCCCCGCGCGATAGAAGTGCGCGGCGAGCAGCGCGAAGGAAAGACCCGGAAGGATCAGCAGCAGGTAGGGCATCGCCCGCTCCGTTCAGTGCCGCAGCACGCACTTCGCATACAGGTCGCCGAGTCGGCCCGCGGGGTCATAGCGCGCCTTGAGCTTCGCATAGGTCTCGCCGCCGTACGCGGCGTCGAACTCCGCGCGCGTGTAGTAGCTGTCGGAGTACAGCGACTTGATGCCGCCGAGCGCCGCCACCTCGCGCTCGATCAGCCGGTTGAAATGCCCCGGCGGATGCGGCTCACGCGTGCGCTTGACGTCCCAGAAGCCGAAGTTCACGTACAGCGCGCGCCGCCGCGGAAAAAGCGGGAAGCGATCGGCCGTCGCGGTCGCGCCGATCGGGCACAGCCACACCGGCACGATGCCGATCTCGCGCAGGTAGAAGTCGAGGAACTGCGGCGCGCGCTCGATCGGGATGTCGACGTCCTGGATCACCGATTCGCGGTGCCAGCCGGAAAGGCGGTCGAACACGCGCGTCAGCCCGAGCCGGCTGTTCAGCCGCATCAGCTTCGTGTACGTGCGCGAGTTCAGCCGCTCGCGGCCGTACAGCCGCCGCACCCACGGGTGCTGCGCGCCGACGTTCTTCGAACACCAGAACCAGTCGGTGTCCCAGCGCCAGAGGTAGTCGCGCGCGGTCAGGTAGTCCAGCTCGCGTTCGAGCAGCGAGCGGTAGTAGATCCGCTCGTAGGTGTAGTCGGACGTATACGGGGCCGCGTCGACGAAACGCGCGGCGTTGAGCACGAAGGTGCGCGCGTCGAACGCGACCGCGTCGACGAAATCCGCGCCGCCCGCGCAGGCGGCGGCGAGCGCGTCGAAGAACTTCGCCGCGTCGTCGAAGCGCCGGTGCTCGACCGCGACATAGCGCTTGACCGGCTGCGTGCGCGCGCGCACGCGCAGCGCGTAGCCCAGCGTGCCGTACGAATTCGGAAAGCCGTAGAACAGATCCGCGTGGTCGTTGTCCGGCCGCGCATCGACGACGTGGCCGTCGCCGGTCAGCACGTCCAGCGCCAGCACGGTTTCGTGCACCAGGCCGTGCCGGAAGGACGTCGCCTCGATGCCCACACCGGCGACCGCGCCACCCAACGTGATCGACTTCAACTGCGGCACGACCGCGGGCATCACGCCGTGCGCGAGACACGCGTCGGCCAGCGCGTCGTACGGCACCATGCCCTCGGCGTCGACCCAGCCGGCCGCCGCATCGACCGCGAGCACGTGGTCGAAATCGCGCACGTCGAGCCGCGGCGCGCGCACGTGCAGGCGATCGCGAAACAGGTTCGAGGTGCGCTTCGCCAGGCGCACCTCGGCGGCGGCCGCCAGTTGCGCCTGCAGCCGCGCGACCCGGTTCGCGTGATCGGTCAGCGCGCCGGCATCAGGCGGCACGTGCGAGCTCCGCGACGGCCGCCCTTTCGTACAGGAAGGCCCGGCTCATCGGATAGGTCTGCGGCGTGCGGCGTCCCTTGCCGAACGTGATCTGATAGAGCCCCGTGATGCCGTTGGACGCGCGGAACATCTCGGCGCAGCCGATCAGGTAGGTGCGCCAGATGCGGCGGAAACGCTCGTCGAAGCGCTTCGGGTCGATCGCGTGGATGCGGCCCCAATGCGCATCGAAGCGTTCGGCCCAGGCTTCCAGCGTCAGCACGTAGTGGCGGCGCAGGTTCTCGATGTCGAGGATCTCCAGCCCGCAGGCGTCCATCGCGTCGAGCGTTTCGGTCAGGCTCGGAATCCAGCCGCCGGGGAACACGTGCTGGCGGATGAAGAACTCGGTCTCGTATTGCCCGACGTGGCCGATGAAGTGCAGCATGCCGAGCCCGCCGGGTTTGAGAAAGTCCGCGTGCGCCTTGACCACCTCCATGATCTGGTCGCGCCCGGCGTGCTCGAGCACGCCGATCGACACCACCTTGTCGTACTGGCGGTCGACTTCGCGGAAGTCCGCTTCGCGCACCGCCAGCGCGTCGTTCATGCCGCGGCGGGCGATTTCCTCGCGCACCCAGTCGACCTGTTCGGTGGTCGTGTTCACACCGGTGGCGCGCACGCGGTACTTCTTCGCGGCGTGGAACATGAAGCCGCCGAAGCCGCAGCCGATGTCGACCACCGTCTCGCCGGGCGCGAGCAGGATCTTGCGGCACACGTGGTCGACCTTGTTGACCTGCGCCTCTTCGATCGTGCGCGTGCCCTCTTTCCAGTACGCGCAGGTGTACATCATCAGCTCGCGGTCGAGCCACAGCTTGTAGAAGTCGGTGCCCAGGCCGTAGTGGAAGCGCGCGTTTTCCTTGGCGCGCGCGATGGTGGCGTTGTTCTTCGTGAACTCGTGCCAGCGATTGCGGACACGAACGAGCGGATGCGGGTTCGAGAAACCGCTTTCGAGCCCGAGCGCGAACATGCGCGCGATGTCGCCATCGATGTCGATTTCGCCATCGAAGTACGCGTCGAGCAGTCCGATGTGGCCGAAGTAGATCACGCGCCGCTGCGCCGCGGCCGACTTGAAGCGCAGCGTGAACGCGGGCTCGACCTCGAGCGGGCGGTTGCGATAGTCGGTGCCGTCGGCGAAGACGACCCGGAAGGGAATCGGCGAGCGTTCGCCGACCGAGCGCAGACGTTGGGCGAGCAGGGCTTTCATGGCATCACGAAAGTCGAGCGGGCGAAACGTTCAGCCGCGATGCTGACCGTGGGGGCGGCTGCGGTCAACGCGGCGAAATCGTGGCCGTGTCACGCATTCTCGGGAGGCATCCTTTCGCCGGGCGCGGACATCCGCCGCCGGATGATCGCTGCCGCTGCCGCGGCCGCCAGCGCTGCGCCAGCGAGCGGATGGCGCCGCAGCAGCCGTAGCGCGCGCAGCGCGAACGCGACCAGCCAAGGGTGTCCCGCGACGGTGCCGAGCAGCGGCGCCAGACCGCCGCCGCCCGCGACCACCGCCTCGCCGATACGGCTCGCGATCGAGGCCGCGCGGCGCGCGCCGGCCGTCGCGCGCCGGACCTCGGCCAGCGCGGCGCGCAGCTCCGCGCGCTCCAGTTCCGCGCGAACCTTCAGCAGCTCGAGCCGAAGCTGGAGCGTTTCAGCGCGTGCGCTCATCGGCCTACACGCCTTACAGCAAATGGGGGGCAACCCTTCGCTGCGCGAATCTCCCCTCTCCCTTGGAGGGAGAGGGGACGGGGTGAGGGGGATAAGCCTTCGATCATTCGCTTCGCGCGCCTCTACGCTCGCGGTTCCTCGTCGGCCGCGCCTGAGCCCGCGAGCGCATCGCGGTCCTTGGCCAGCTCCTGCAGCGTCTGCGCGAGCAGCGGCGGCGCATCGGCGACTTCGCGCTGCAGCCGCGCCAGCACCCACCACGCCGCGGCGGCGAACGACGCTGCCAGGACGATCAGCGTGATCCAGCCGGCGCGCTCCCAGAGGGCGACGACGAGCCACGCCGAGGCCGCGACGACGGCGAGCAGCGCGAGCAACGCGCCCGCCAGCGCCAGCACGAACCAACGCACCAGTTGCGCGCGCGCCTGCGCGAGCTCGACCGAAGCGAACTCCGCGCGCGACAGCAACAGCGCGAGCGACGCCGCCGACAGGCGGCGCACGGCATCCAGCGGCGAAGGCACGGTCAGCCGTCCGTGCGCGACGTTGCGCCGCGGCTCAGCGCCGCGCGACCAGCAATCCGATCAGAAAGCCGACACCTGCGGCCACACCGATCGCGCCCCACGGGTGCGCGTGCACCCAGTCGTCGGTCGCGCGGGCGGTGGCCTTCGCGGTTTCGGTCACACTCGCCTGCGCTTCCTGCAACCGCAGTTTCGCGCGGTGCAGCGCCTCGGCAGCGCGCTCGCGCAGCTCCTGCGCCTGTTGACCGCTCGCAGTCGCCGCCTGCCGCAGCAGCGCGTCGACGTCGTCGAGCACGGCTTTCGCGTCGGAAACGAGTTTTTCGCGACTGACGTTTTCCATCGCATTCCTCCTTCGCGTAGGCGCCCCAATGCGCCCTTCGATACATGCTAGGTGCCGAGTCTGGCACGCGCTTGACCGCCATCAATCGGCGTTTCGCCGTGCCCTTACGATAAACGCCACAGCGGCGCCGATCGGGTGCAGCGGCACGCGCAGCGGGGTTAAGCTCGCTGCGCTTAATACACATCTGCCCCACGACGAACACGTATGGAAAACCCGGGCACCCGCTTTTCGCTCGAAGTGCGGCCCTGGCTGCCGCCGCGGCTCGCACGGCTCGCCGAGCTGGCCGTCGATCTTTACTACAGCTGGGACCTGCCGACGCGCGGTCTGTTCGCGCGCCTCGATCCGGCGTTGTGGGAAGCGTGCGGACACAGCCCGAAGGCGTTCCTGAACCAGGTCGATCAGAAAAAGCTCGAAGCGGCCGCCGAAGACCCTGGCTACCTGTCTCACTACAACCGCGTCATCTCGGCGTACGACACGTACCTGGCGCGTTCGCCGCGAGCGCCGAACGGCACGTGGCTCGGCAAGGACGATCTGGTCGCGTACTTCTGCGCGGAGTTCGGCTTCCACGAGAGCCTGCCGATCTACTCCGGCGGCCTCGGCATCCTCGCCGGCGACCACTGCAAGGCGGCTGCCGATGCGACGCTGCCGCTCGTCGGGGTGGGCCTGCTCTACCGGCAGGGCTATTTCACGCAGGAGATCGACGCCGACGGCAATCAGCGCGCGACCTACCACGACGCCGACTTCGACGACCTTCCGGTCACGCCCGCGCGCAGCGCGTCCGGCGGCGAGCTGCACATCGCGGTCGAAGTGGCCGATCGGGTCGTTCAGGTCAAGGTCTGGCTGTCGCGCGTCGGCCACGTCAAGCTCGTGCTGCTCGACACCGATCTGCCGGAGAACAGCGAGCACGATCGCTTCATCGCGCACCGCCTCTACGGCGGCGACCGCGCGACGCGGATCGAGCAGGAGATCCTGCTCGGCATCGGCGGTGTGCGCGCGCTGGCCGAACTGGGCCTGCAGCCGACCGTCTGGCACATGAACGAGGGGCACGCCGGCTTCCTGGTGCTCGAGCGCGTGCGCCAGTGCATGCAGCGCCATCAGCTCGATTTCGCCTCGGCACTGGAGGCGGTCGCAGCGGGCGCGGTCTTTACGATGCACACTGCCGTGCCGGCCGGGCACGATCACTTTCCCGAGGACATGGTCCGGCACTACTTCGGCGCCTACTGCCGCGCGTACGGCATCGATCTGCAGGCGGTTCTCGCGCTCGGTCGCACGCCGCTGAGCCCGGAGTTCAGCATGAGCGCGCTGGCGCTGCGCGGCTCGCGCAGGCGCAACGGCGTCAGCCGCATCCACGGGCGCGTCAGCTCGAAGATGATGCGCGACCTGTGGCCGCAGGTGCCCGCCGAGGAAAATCCGATCGACTATCTGACCAACGGCGTGCACGTGCCCACCTTCCTCGCGCCGGAATGGTTCGACATCTTCGATCGTTTCCTCGGGCCCGACTGGGCGCAGCGGCTGTCCGACGCGGAGTACTGGCAGCGCGTGCACGCGATCCCCGACCACATCTTCTGGAGCGTGCACCAGTACCTGAAGGCGCAGATGCTTCACCTCGTCGCGCGACGCATCCGGTGGCAGGTCCAGCGCGCGCACGGCTCGGAAGCGCACGCCGACCGGCTGCTGCGGTTCGCCGATCCGAACGACCCGAAAGTGCTGACGATCGGTTTCGCGCGGCGCTTCGCGACTTACAAGCGCTCGACGCTGCTGTTCGAGCAGCTCGACCTGCTCGAGGAACTCGTCAACGACGCCCAGCGGCCGCTGCTGTTCATCTTCGCGGGCAAGGCGCACCCGGCCGACGTGCCGGGACAGGCGCTGATGCGGCGGATCGCCGAAGTCGCGCGGATGCCGCGCTTCGAAGGCCGCATCCTGCTCGTCGAAGGCTACGACCTGCGGCTCGCGCGCCGGCTCGTCTCGGGCGTGGACGTGTGGCTGAACAACCCGATCTATCCGCTCGAGGCCTGCGGCACTTCGGGGATGAAGGCCGCGATGAACGGCGTGCTCAATCTGTCGATCCGCGACGGCTGGTGGGACGAGGGCTACGCGCCCGGCAACGGCTGGGCGATCACGCCGATCCCGGAGGACCGCCCGCAGGACGTGCGCGATCGCGGCGAGGTCCGTTCGATCTACGAGATCCTGCAGGACCAGGTGATCCCGCTGTACTACGCGCGCGGCCCGATGGGCTACTCGCCGGGCTGGGTCGAGATGGCCAAGACGTCGATCGCGACGCTGCTGCCGCGGTTCAACACCGAACGAATGATGAGCGAATACGTGACGCGCTTTTATGCGCCTGCGGCCGACCTCGGCCGGCGCGTCGCCGCCGAAGGCTACGCGCGGGCGCGCGAGCTCGCGCGCTGGAAAGAGCGCGTCTACGCGCGCTGGCCGGGCGTCAAGCTGCACCGAGTCGACGAATCGCCGCGGCGGATCGCCTACGGCGAAGGCGTCCGCATCACCGTGGCCGTGACGTTGAACGGACTGGCGCCGAGCGACATCGCGATCGAACTGCTGCTCGCGTGCGGCACGCACGTCTCGCCCGAAGACTGCCCGAGGTCGCTGCCGCTCGTGGCGACCGGCCCGGCGGACGCGGGCGGAACGCAGCGTTACGAGCTGCAGTTCGTCCCCGAGGGCTGCGGCAAGTTCGAATACCGCATCCGCGCCTACCCGCATCACCCGCTGCTCGCGCATCCGTTCGAGATGGGGCTGATGTTGTGGGTGTGATCGCGGGCGGCGATCCGTCGCCCGTGCGCTGACGGCAGAAAGCGGAAACGGCTCGCGTTCCGTTCAGGCGCCGGCCGACTCGCGCTGCGCGATCTGCTCGTACAGCCGCGCGTACTCGACCGCCGATCGACCCCAGCCGAAGTCCTTGGCCATGCCGTTGCGCTGGAGCTGCCGCCAGCGGCCGGCGTCCCGGTACACCGCAAGTGCGCGCGCAAACGCCGCGCACAGACCGTCCGCGTCGATCGGTCGGATATGGAAGCCGGTTGCCGTGCCGTCGGCGAGCGCGGCTTCGGTGCAATCGACGACCGAATCGACCAGCCCGCCGGTGGCGCCGACGATCGGCACGGTGCCGTAACGCTGGCTGTACATCTGGTTGAGCCCGCACGGCTCGAAGCGCGAAGGCATCAGGAACATGTCGGCGCCGGCTTCGGTCAGGTGCGCGAGCGCCTCGTCGAAGCCGATGTGCACGCCGATTCGCCCGGCGTTGCGCGCCGCCAGCGCCTCGAAGCGAAGCTCGATCGAGCGCTCGCCGGTGCCGACGACGACGAGTTGCGCGGGCGATCCAATCAGGGCTTCGGCGCAGTCGGCGACGAGATCGGCGCCCTTCTGCTCGGTGAGCCGGCTGGCCATCGCGGCGAGCGGGATCGCCGCGTCGACGGCGAGCCCGAAGCGGTGCTGCAGTGCGCGCTTGTTGGCGGCCTTCGCGTCCAGCGAATCGGCGTCGTAGTTCGCCGCGATCAACGGGTCGCGGCGCGGATCCCATCGCACCGTGTCGATGCCGTTGAGAATGCCGTGCAGCACGTCGCGCCGCGCCGCGAGCAGGCCTTCGAGCCCCATGCCGAGCGGCGCCGACTGGATCTCGCGCGCGTACGTGGGGCTGACGGTCGTGATCGCGTCGGCGTATTGCAGGCCGGCCTTCATGAAAGACAGCTTGCCGTGAAACTCCACGCCGTCGATCGACCAGCTCGACGCGGGCAGCGCGAGCCGCGCTCGCCACTGCGCGTCGAACAGGCCCTGGAACGCGAGGTTGTGCACGGTGAACAGCACCGGCGCGCGCGGCCTTTCGGAAAACCGCACGTAGGCCGCGCCGAGCGCGGCGTGCCAGTCGTTCAGATGCAGAGCGTCGGCGCGCCAGCCCGAATCGGCACCGCGCACCGCGAGCCACGCGGCAGCGCGGCCGAGCTGCGCGAAGCGCAGCGCGTTGTCCGGCCAGTCCTCGCCCGACGGGTCCTGATACGGGCCACCCGGCCGGTCGTACAGCGGCGGGCAGTCGATCGCGTAGACCGGCACGCCGTTGTCGAGCTCGGCGTGCAGAAGGACGGACGGGGGCAGCTCGCCGAGCGCGTCGACGCGTTCCGCCGGCTTCGCGCCGGGCAATGCGGCGACGACCTGCGGATAGCCCGGCAGCAACACGCGCACGTCCAGCCCGAGCTCGCGCAACGCGGCGGGCAACGCGCCGGCCACGTCCGCGAGTCCGCCGGTCTTGACCAACGGAACGCACTCGGCGGCGACGAAAAGGATGCGCTGCGGCATGCGGCGATTGTCCTGATGGAAGTCAAACGTGGCCAGCACCGGACGGCGTCAAGCGCGCGCGCCACCCGGTGCGCTTGGAGTAGGCTTTGCACAAAGGTTCGCGCGGGTCCGCAGCATCGGCCGCAGGGAAGGAGAGGCCATGAACGACGCAGAATGCCTGCATCTCGGCTACTGCCCGTATCGCAACGACCCGGAAGGACCGCCCCGCAGCAGCCTTGCGCGCGACACGATGGCGATGGTGCTCGCCGGCGGGCGCGGCAGCCGGCTCGGGCCGCTGTCCGAATGGCGCGCGAAGCCGGCGATGCCCTTCGCCGGCAAGTTCCGCATCATCGACTTCACGCTGTCGAATTGCGTGAACTCCGGCATCCGCCGCGTCGGCATCTGCACGCAGTACAAGGCGCAGAGCCTGATCCGCCACGTGCAGCGCGGCTGGTCGATCTTCGACGGCCGATTCAACGAGTTCGTCGAACTGCTGCCCGCACAGCAGCGCGTCACGGTGCAGTGGTACGCGGGCACCGCGGACGCGATCTACCAGAACCTCGACATCCTGAGGATCCAGGATCCGAAGTACGTTCTCGTGCTGGCCGGCGATCACGTCTACAAGATGGACTACTCGAAGATGATCGCCGAGCACGTCGCGCGGCGCGCCGACATGACGATCGCCTGCGTCGACGTGCCCATCGCCGATGCGTCCGCCTTCGGCGTGATGCAGGTCGACGCCGAGGACCGCATCGTCGGATTCCAGGAAAAGCCCGCGCACCCGCAGCCGCTGCCCGACCGCCCCGACACGGCGCTCGCCAGCATGGGCATTTACTGCTTCACCACGCCCTTCCTGTACGAGCAGTTGATCCGCGACGCGGCCACGCGCACTTCGTCGCACGACTTCGGCAAGGACATCATTCCGTACGCGATCGAGCGCGGTTATCGCGTGCTCGCGCACCGGTTCGCGAAGAGTTGCGTCAACATGGTCGGCGACCGCCCGTACTGGCGCGACGTCGGCACGATCGACGCGTACTGGGAGGCCAACCTCGACCTCGTGCACGTCACGCCCGAGCTGAACCTGTACGACGAGAGCTGGCCGTTGTGGAGCTACCAGGAGCAGTTGCCGCCGGCCAAGTTCGTCTTCGACGACGAGGATCGGCGCGGAATGGCGATCGACTCGATGGTCTCCGGCGGCTGCATCGTCAGCGGCTCGACGGTGCACCGCTCGCTGCTGTTCTCCAACGTGCGGGTGCACGAGTACTGCAGGATCGAGGACTCGGTGATCCTGCCCGACGTCGAGGTCGAGCCGCGCGTCGTGCTCAAGCGCGCGGTCGTCGAGAAGGGCTGCAGGCTGCCGTCGGGGCTGCAGGTCGGCGTCGATCCCGAAGCCGACCGCCGCCGCTTCCTCGTCACCGAGCGCGGCGTCACGTTGATCACGCCGCAGATGCTCGGGCAGGAGATCCACCACCTGCTCTGAAACGATCACTTCGCGCCCCGCACGATCGACACGCGCTTGCCGTCGGCGACGGAGTCGCTCGGGTAGACGATCACGCGCTCACCTGGGTTCAGACCCGCTTCGATCCACGCTTCGAGCGCCGAGCGGGCGCCGAGCTTCACGGGGCGCAGCCGCGCCCGGCCTTCTTCGACGACGAATGCCGCCCACCCGCCGTCGTGGCGAAACAGCGCCGCGACGGGTGCGACGACCGCATCGGGCTTCGCCAGAACGACGATGCGAACGTCGACACGGTAGCCGTCGCCGAGCTGCCGCCACTGCGCGGGGGACGAGGCGAAGTCGACGATCACGTTGACGCGCTGCTCCTCGACGCCGAGCGCGGAAACCTTGGTGAACGCGGCGGGCTCGACGCGGCGCACGCGGCCCTCGAGCTTGAGCCCGCCCGCGTCGATTCGCACGGGCGCGCCGGGCGCGATTCGGATCGCCTCGGTCGACAGCACGTCGACGACGATCTCCAGATCGGCGGGATCGGCGACTTCGACGAGCGGCGTGCCGATCGCGACCACCGCCTCGCTCTCCTGCAGCACGCGCAGCACGCGGCCGTCGATCGGCGAAATCACCGGCAGCGCAGCCGCCCGCACCGCGCCGTCCGGCAGCTCACGCGCGCGCAGCAGCGCGGCGCGCGCTTGCGCGAGGTTGTGCTCGGCTGCGAGCGCCGCAGCGGCGGCGGCCTCGGCCGCGCGCGCCTGCACCCGCGCCGCGAGTTCCGCCTGTTCGCGCGCGGCGGCGGAGACGAACCCCTCGGCTTCGAGCTTGCGCAGGCGCGCCAGATCCGCATGCGCCTGCGCGGCAGCGGCCTCGGCGCGCGCGGCCTCGGCGCGCGCCTGTCGCAGCGCTGCCTCCGCCGCTCCGACCCGCTCCTGCAGTTCGCGCACCGTTCGCGCGTCGAGCAGCGCCGGCGCGGTCGGCGTCAACTGCGCCACCGGCTTGCCCGCGAATACGGGGTCGCCCGGGTCGAGGCGGATGCGCGCGAGCCGTCCCGACGTCGGCGCCGAGATCACGTAGCGCTCTCGCACGCGCGTCTTGCCGTCCTCGTCGATCGTCTGCTCGAACGGCGCGCGGCGAACCTCGGCGGCCTCGACGGGCAGCGGCCGGGGCGCGAACGCCCAGGCGAACGCCGCCGCTGCGAGCCCGACCGCGACGGCGATCCACAACGCGTGTTTGCGTTTCATCTCACGTCCGCGATGGGAGCTCGAATTCACCACCGAGACACCGAGAACACCGAGAAGAAACCAGTCGTACTTCGTCCTGCTGGTGGCTGCGTCTCGGGCTGCCAAGGCCGCACAGTTCGTGGCACGGGACGGGAAAAACCCAAGAAGTCTTTCGCTTTTCTCGGTGCTCTCGGTGTCTCGGTGGTGAACCCATCGTTCAATCCCTTGTTTTCAGCACGCCGACGAGATCGAGCTGGTCGATCTTCCGCCGCACGACCAGCGCGCTCGCTGCGCCGGCGGCGAGCACGATCAGGCTCGCGTACGCGTAGGTCCGCGGCCCGACGACGAGCGGGATGCGGAACGTCTCGGGCTCGATCAGGCCGACGATGAACGCCGACAGCGCGTAACCCGCGATCCAGCCGAGCGGCAGCGCGATCGCGACCTCGATCGCGAGTTCGCCGAGCAGCAGGCCGGACACCTCGCCGCGCGTGAAGCCGAGCACGCGCAGGCTCGCCAGCTCCCACGCGCGCTCGGCGAGCGCGATGCGCGCGTTGTTGTAGACCACACCCACCGCGATCGTGCCCGCGAGGATCGACAGCACGGTCGTGAAGATCAGGATGTTGCGCGCCGAGGTTTCGCGGAAGTAGCGGATCATCGGACCGATCTCGATCGCGAACGCCACGCGCGGCGTCTCCTTGATCCGCTTCAGGAACGCCTCGCGCTGCGCACCGTCCAGTTGCAGGCGCGCGCCCGACAGCGCGTCGCCTTCGCCGAGCAGCCGGTTCAGCGCGTCGCGATCCATGAACGCGCGCAGCCCCATCAGGTCCGCGGCCAGCGCCACCAGCGGCACGTCGCGCGCAAGCCGCTTGCCCTGCAGGAACTCGACTCGAACCGTGTCGCCAGGCGCGACACCGAGTCGCTCGGCGAGCGTGCGGTTGAACACGAGGCCGTGCGGCGGCAGCGGAACCTCGGCGAGACGGTCGTCGAGCAGCAGTCGCAGCGACGACTCGGCGGGCAGCCCGGTGATGTCGCCGCGATGCGTTCGCTGCCCGTTGACGAAGCGCACGCGCGCGCTGCGGTCGACCTCGGCGCGGATCACGCCGGGCAGGCGCGCCAGGTCGTACACCGCCGCGGTCGACGCCGGCTCGGCGAGCACGACGCTCACGTCCTGCCGCTCGCGCATCCGGAACTCGACTTCGAGCAGGTAGTCGATCGCCTCGTTCCACCACGTTCCGGCGATCAGGATCGCCACGGCGCCCGCGATCCCCGAGATCGTCGCCAGCGCGCGCGCCGGTCGCCGCTCCATGTCGCGGACGATCATGCGCACTGCGGGCGAGTACAGGTGCCCGAGCCCGAGGCGCTCGGCGACCGTCGGCCGGAAAGTCGGCGGGCTCGCCGGCCGCATCGCCTCCGCCGGCGGCAGCCGCACGACGCGCAACACCGCATTGAGCGCGCCGCCGACGGCCGCGGCGAGCGACGCCGCCGCGCCGGCGAGCGGAATCCACAGCGGCATCTCGAAGTCGAGCGAAGGAAAGTGGAAGAACTGCGCGTACAGCCCCGTCAGCAGGTGGCCGAGCCAGGCGCCGGCGGCCACGCCGAGCGCGCTGCCCAGCGCGACGATCACGACGACGAACTGCAGGTAATGCAGCCCGATGCGCCGGTCGGGGCAGCCGAGCGCCTTGAGCGCCGCGATCTGCGAGCGCTGCGTGCCGATCTGGCGCGTCAGCACGACGTTGAGCAGGAACACCGCGACACCGAGGAACACGGTCGGCAGCACGATGCCGAACACGCGCTGCTCGCCGATCTCCTGCGTGACCGCCTGGTGCGAGGGCTGCTCGGCGCGGCCGTGCGCGCCGATCGAGCCGTACGGCTCGAGCAGCCGGTCGACCGCGTCGATCACCGCGCGCTCCGACGCGCCCGCAGTCGCCACACCGCCCAGGCGCAGCGCGACGCGGTTGAACGCGCCTTCCATGTTGAAGGCGGCCGCCAGCCGCTTGCGCCCGATCCAGAACACGCCGAAGTTCGAGTCGTCGCCGCCGGCGTGCGCAGCGGCGAAGATGTACTCGGGCGACAGCACGATGCCGACGACCTCGATCGTCTCGCGCTTGCCGTTGAGCAGCGCGGTCAGCGTCGACCCGGGCCGCAGCCCGCGCTTCTTGGCGAAGGTCTCGGTCACGAGCGCCTGGTTCGACTCGGGCGCGTCGACCCAGCGGCCGGCCATCAGCGTCAGCCGGTTCATCGCCGGCAGTCCGTGATCGGGCAGCGCGATCATGCGGCCGATCATCGGTTCGAGCACACCGGGCAGATCGAGCAGCACGTCGAACGCGATCGTCGTCTCGGCTTCGGCGACGCCCGGGATCTCGAGCAGCCGCGGCGCGATCGCGTTCGGCGCGCGGCGCACGGCGGCGAACACGTGCGCGAACCGCGCGGTCTCGTAGTACGACGCCTGCATGCGCTTGAGCGACTCGTACGTCGCGAGCGACGCGGTGAACGCCGCGATTCCGCTGGCCACCACCAGCGCGATCGTCACGACCTGCCCCTTCACGAGCCACAGATCGCGCACGAGCTTGCGCGTGAGCATGCTCACCAGGCGATCTCCTCCGGCGATGCCTTGCGCGCGTTGACGGTCACTTCGGCGATCCGGCCGTCGGCCATCCGCATCACGCGATCGGCGATCCTCGCGATCGGCGCGTTGTGCGTGATCACCACCGCGGTCGTTCCCAGCTCGCGGTTGATGCGAACGATCGCCGCGAGCACGATCTTGCCGGTCGCGTAGTCGAGCGCGCCGGTCGGCTCGTCGCACAGAAGCACGTCGGGGCGCTTGGCGATCGCGCGTGCGATGGCCACGCGCTGCTGCTCGCCGCCCGACAGTTGCGAAGGAAAGTGGTCGAGGCGGTCGCCGAGCCCGACGAGTTCGAGCGCTTCTTCGGGCCGCATCGGGTTGGCCGCCATCTCGGTGACGAGCGCGACGTTCTCGCGCGCGGTCAGCGACGGGATCAGGTTGTAGAACTGGAACACGAAGCCGACGTGCTCGCGGCGGTAGCGCGTCAACTCGGCTTCGGACGCGGTCGCGAGCTCGTGGTCGTGCCAGCGCGCGCTGCCGCTCGTGGGTGTGTCGAGTCCGCCGAGGATGTTCAGCAGCGTCGACTTGCCGCTGCCCGACGGCCCCAGCAGCACGACGAACTCGGACGCGTAGATCTCCAGATCCACGCCGCGCAGCGCGTGCACTTCGACTTCGCCCATCCGGTAGACCTTCGTCAGGCCGCGGGCGACGAACACGGCTTCGCGTCCCGGGCCGCAGGCCGCGTTCCGGTCGACGCGGTCGGTCGGGCCGGGCATCTTTGCGCGCTCGCCGTCGCGGCCGGGTCGCGCCGAAGCGCTACAGCGTCGGGCCGCGCGGTTCCGCGAAAGTCTTCTCGTGGATGGCCTGGCACGCGAAGCATCGGGTCGCGATCGGATTCGCGTGCAGCCGCTCGAACTCGATCTCGCCCCCGCAGTCTTCGCACTGGCCGTAGGTCGAGTCCGCGATGCGATCGAGCGCCGCGTCGATCGCGCGCAGTTCGGCGACGTCGCGCGAGATCTCGGCGTGGTCGAGGTCCGAGAGCAGGTCGGCGACCGCGCTGTCGCCGGGGTCGGTGACGGGCCCGGCCAGTTCGCCGAAGGTCTCGTCGCGGGCGCGCGCCGCCTCGTCGTGCGTCTCCGCGATCAGCGCTTCGCGCCGCTCGCGCAGCGCAGCTTCGAGTTCATGGATTTGTTCGGGTGTCAGCGGCATCTCGTGTCCCTCCCCCGCGCGCGATCGGTCCTGCCTTCGGGGGCGACGGCGAGCGCGCGGTCTTGTTTCCCGACAAAGTGTTGCCGAATCCGGGAGCGGTTTGTTGAGCGAAGCCAAGAACGCGCGGGATCGTCGTTCGCCGGGTCCGGGCCCGCCGACTCGCGCAATCACGCCATGCCCGGGTTGACGCGGCTCAACCCGGCGGCGCGCCGCGGCGCTAGAAGGATGGAAAATTGGGTCCACGGCGAATGGCCCGGCGCCGCCTCGATGCGGCGCCGCGAATCGGCGCGTCGATGCGTGAACCGATGCGGAGGCGGACATGAGCATCCCGATGGTGGACCTGAACGCCGAATACGCGCTGCTCGAGCCGGAGCTGCTGCCCGCAGTGAAGACGGCGCTCGCTTCCGGCCAGTACGTTCAGGGCCCCAACGTGCGCGCGTTCGAACAGGAAGTCGCGCGCTATCTGGGCGTGCGCCACGCGATCGGCGTCGCATCGGGCACCGACGCGCTGATGCTGGCGCTGCGCGCGGCCGGCGTGGGTCCCGGCGACGAAGTGATCACGACGCCGTTCAGCTTCATCGCCACGGCCTCCGCGATCGCGATGACCGGCGCCAGGCCGGTGTTCGTCGACATCGATCCGCTGACCTTCAACCTCGATCCGGCCAACGTCGAGGCGGCCATCACCCCGCGAACCCGCGCCGTTCTGCCGGTGCATCTGTACGGCCAGGCCGTCGACCTCGAACCCTTGCTCGCGATCTGCGCCTGTCACGGGCTGCGGCTGATCGAGGACTGCGCGCAGGCGATGGGCGCGGATTACAAGGGGCGCAAGGTCGGCGCATGGGGTCACGCGGGCTGTCTGTCGTTCGACCCGAGCCAGACGCTGGGCGCGTTCGGCGACGGGGGCATGGTGGTCACCGACGACGACGCGCTCGCCGCGCGCGTTCGCATGCTCGCCAACCACGGCAGCGTCATCCGCGACCATCACGAGGCGCTGGGCTGCAACAGTCGCCTCGACGAACTGCAGGCCGCCGTTCTGCGCGTCAAGCTGCTGCACCTGGACGAGTTCAATCGTCGGCGCCGCGAAAACGCCCGGCGCTATCGCGAGGCGCTCGCGGGCCTGGCTGTCCAACTGCCGGTCGAAACGGGCCTGGGCACGCACGTTTACCACCACTTCACGATCGCGAGCGACGAGCGCGAGCGGATCCGCGCCACGCTCGCCCGGCAGGGCATCGCAAGCGCCGTTCACTACCCGCTTCCGCTGCACCGCCAGCCGCTTTGGCACGACGCCTACGCCGACGTGCATCTGCCGCACGCGGAACGGGCGGCGCAGCGCGTGCTGTCGCTGCCGATGTCGCCGTTGCTCAAGCCCGAGCAGATCGATGCGGTCGCCGACGCGATCGCCGCGGCGCTCGGTGTGCGGCGCAGGACAGGCACACCGAGCATGTCGTGAGCGTCGATTCGTCCGAACGAGAAACCGTTCGGTCCGCCGGGCCGCCGATCGACCGTCGGCTCGACGCGGTGCGCGTTCCGATGGGGCACAGCGCGTTTCGCCGTGATCACGTCGAGCCGATCCAGCGCGACTTTCCGGCGCGGCCCGTGGCGTTGCAGACAGGCCCGCCCGCGGTGCGGTAGCCTTCGCGGGCTGACGCGGCCGACCGCTGACGGCGCAGGCACCGGCGCAGCGACGCGCCTAGGGGAGAAAGAATGACCAACCAGACGAAGAAGAACGCGGTCGCCGCGTCGCGCACCGCCGATGCGATCGCCGGGTTCACCGCGCACGACGATCGGCGCGCCGAGACTTCGCGGCTCGCCGATGGGCTGGCGTTTCTGCGCGGGTTTCTCGCCCGGCCGCTGGAAGTCGCCTCGGTCGTCCCGAGTTCGGTGTTCCTCGAAGAGCGCGTGGTCCGCGCCGCCGGCTTGGCGAACGCGCACTGCGTCGTCGAACTCGGGCCGGGAACGGGCGGCACGACGCGAGCGCTGTTGCGCGCCCTGGCGCCGCACGCGCGGCTGCTCGCGATCGAGCTGAACCCCGCCTTTTGCGCGCGCCTGCGCCGCCGCATCGACGACGCGCGACTCACGGTCCAGGCCGGCAGCGCCGAGACGCTGGCCGAGCACCTCGCACACCGCGGCCTGCCCGCGCCGGACGCGATCATCTCGGGCATTCCATTTTCGACGCTGCCGTCCGATTCGGCGCAGCGAATCGCGGCGGCGATCCACGCGTGCCTCGCCCCTGGCGGCCGCTTCGTCGCCTATCAGTTGCGGGCGCACGTGGCGAGCTACGCGACGCCTTATCTCGGCGAGCCGACCGTCGAGTGGGAGTGGCGCAACGTGCCGCCGATGCGCGTGTTCCGCTGGGTCAAGCCGCGCGCTCGCGAAGCGGGCTGATTCGGAAACCCGGGGCGCGCGGGCAACCGCTCGCGCCACGGACGCGCTCAGCGCTTGTCGCTTTCGACGCCAGTGCGGCGTCGTGACCTCGATCAATGCGAGGCGCGCCGCGGCCTCGAACAATCCAATCGCGCCGCCGCGACGACGACCAGCGAACGGGCTGTGGCGCTGGGTGCGCGAGCGACGCGAAAGGCG
>Ga0209172_10000505_pt1 | contig 106621 bp, 110 predicted proteins | sample LarsenN4metaG_FD_184113 | JGI IMG/M metagenome (GOLD analysis project Ga0209172, IMG submission 184113) | Hot spring sediment bacterial and archeal communities from British Columbia, Canada, to study Microbial Dark Matter (Phase II) - Larsen... ... | reverse complement strand
CCAAAGCGCTTCTCTGCGTCCATTGCCGCTGTTGACCCAGCTTGCGGAATTCAAGGAATCCAGGATTCCGGTGTAGGCGATGAACTGGTTGTTCTCGTAATCGAAGGACTGGATCTGGTCGGAACCATCGATGAATATCTTCAGGCTGTTGGCATCCTGGATGAGGGAGTGGCGCGAGGTGGCGCCGTCGGTGGCGGTGTCGAAGACAAACTGGCTGGAAGCTGGGCGTTTGACTTTGAACACGGCGAACACCGTCATGCGGTCGGCCACCAGTCCGGAGGTGGCGCGTTCCAGCCAATCGCTCCCGTCAAAACGCACCACCGGCCTTCCGTTGAGCGCGCTGGCCACCAGTTTCGGGCGCGCTGTGGTGGCGCCGCCGTTGGCCAGATTGTTGCCCAGGCCGCTCTGATCGGCCCAGGCGCTGACGAAGTCGTTGGCATCCTTGGTGATGCCGGTGTCGGCACGGACCCACATGCGCAGTCCGGTGGTGGGGACCGCCGCTTGGGCGCCGACCGTAAAGTTGCGCTGACTGTTGGCGGCGATGGTGTTGCCGGCAAGGTCGGCCACGTTGTTGACGGTGAGGGTGTAGGCCGTGCCCGCGGCGAGGGTGCCCGAGGTGCCCAGGACCACGGTCCGGCCATCGGAGAGCAGGGAAACGCTTGTCAGGCTCAGGCCGGGGGAAAGCGCGTAGTTGGAGAGGGTGGACGCGCCTGCACCCACCGCCTCGCTGAAGGTGAGGCGGATGCTGCGTGCGGCATTGCTCACCGCCGCGGCCAGGGTGGGGGCCACTGTGTCCGCCGTGGAAACATCATCCACCGCAAAGATGGCGTTGGTCACCGGCGTGCCGGGGTTGGCCAGGTCCGCCGAAATGTAGGAGGGATCGGCGTAGGTGGGGAAGGTGCGGAAGTCCCCCGTCCGCAGGACGAGGCGCTCCAGGCTGGAGGCGGATTCAAAGAAATTCCCCTGGTTGAGGCGCAAGGTGCCGTTGACCGAAACGTCATACTTCCCGGTGGCGGCATTGGCCTGGACCACAACGGTATACCAGGTGTTGGCCGAATAGTTTTGGAGGTTGGTGGAGGTCGCGCCATTGAAAGCTTTGATCCATCCATCGGCGGCAAAGATCACCCGTGCGGCCCGGCGTCCATTGGGACTGACCACTTCCGCCTGGAAGCTGCCCGTGTTGTTCTGGGAGGGGCGGACCTTGAAGCTGACGGAAACATTGCTGCTTTCCGGAAAGACCCGGGTGGCGGTGGCGTATTCATAGGGGTCGCGGTCTTCCAGCCTCAGGCTCTTGTCGCTGGTGCTGGGGAAATCCTGAACGGTGACCGGGGCCCAGAGGGCGTGCTGGATGTTCCAGAGGGAGACGTCGCCGGTGTTGAAGTTGTCGTTCACCGGAGCGGAGACCGAGCGGACGATGGGCACGGGCACGTCGGCAAACCACATGTCCTCCTTGTTCATCGAGTACGAGAGCCGCATGCTGTTGCCCGGGGCGCTGGGATTCCAGGGGGCGATGCCGCGCAGATACTGCGGGCCCGCTTCCTTGGAGGTGCCCAGGTAGCGCTGGGTGTTGACCTCGCCATGAATGACGGCGTGGTTGTCGAAGCTGATGCCGTCGTCCGAGGTGATGACCGCGAGCGGCCAGCGTTTGAGGTTGTTGCCCTTGGGATTGTACACGAAGGCGTAGCGCCCGTCCTTGGTCGCCTCGCCCCAAACTTTCGCCCCGGCGTTGGTGATGGAACTCATCTTCAGGGGCAGGGTCCAGGTCTGGCCGCCATCCGCCGACAAGCCGCCGAAGGTCCACTTCCACAGGCCGACCCACTGGCCGTCCTTGCGCTGGAACGGAATCATCGCCTTGAGCACCCCATCGGAGGTGGCGGTGTAGTTGATTTTGTAAAATCCGTCCGTGGGCACGGTGCTGGCGTCGGTATTCTGGGAGTTCACCTCATCCTCGTACCAGTTTTCCGTCACCAGGGTTCGGGTCAGCAATTCCGCGCAGGCATCCCGGAAGCCGGTGTCCGGAGATGACGTGTAAAACGAAAGGCCCAGCACCGCGGTGTTCGAGGCATTGAACCCGGAGTGGGCGTAGTAGCGGATGAAGTAGGTCGGCCCCAGGGTGATGGGCGTGGTGTTGTACACTTCGCGGATGACCCGGCCCACCGCCTTGTTGCTGCTGGTGCCGAGGCTGGTGCTCATCAGCAGCCGGCCGTTCGAGGCAACATAAAACGCGCTGCGCGAGGCCCAGAGGCCCCGAGTCCCGCTGCTGATGCCGCTGACCCCGGTGATCGCCCCCACATTCACATTGCCCGTGCCGGTGCCCAGGGTGGGGAAGCAGGGAATAGACATGGCCCAGGTCCGGCCATCGGTCGAGGCCGTCAGGTAACGATTGGTCGTCCCGTTGGGCGGCAGGTCGGGCTCATTGACCGGGCCGGCGGTGTATTCGATGAAATAGCGCCCGTTCCAATACACCAGGTCGGGGGCGTGGTTGTAGGTCCAGTTGACCCCGTTGCCTTCCGCGGTGTTAGTCCGCGTGGCACGGAAAACTTGAAAGGTCTTCACCCCCACCGCCGGGCGCAGGCCGCCGTCATGGCGGTCGATGTCGATGTTCTCATCCCCCACATAGCGCAGGGGCTCGGAGGCACCGCCGGGAGGTGCCGCCTGGACCAGCAAGGGGGCAGCACAAGCCAGCAGCCACAGCCCCCAGACGCCCAGCGCGGGGCATTTCGGCAATCGGCTGGAAAATGGATTGGGAAGGGCCCGCGGGCGGGCGGGCGCGAGGGGAACGAGGGGGGCATGCTTCATGAAGACTCCTGGATTGATGATGATTGCAACATTTGCAATTCCAGGTCATGTTTCAATGATCACGCAGTTCAACCTGTTGAATCGCCATGCCTTCTTCAAGCCACACCCCCGCTACGATGCAGGATGTCGCCCGCCACGCCAGGCTGCACAAATCCACCGTATCCCTCGCGCTGCGCAACGATCCGCGCATCCCCCGGGCGACCCAGCTCAAGGTCCAGGCCGCGGCCGAAGCACTGGGCTACAAACTCAATCCGCTGGTCGCGAACATCCTGGGACGGCGGCGGCGGCGCCTGGGCTCCCACATCAGCCCGGTGCTGGCCTTTGTCAACTTGGTGCCGGAGACCTGGTTCAAGCCTGGCAGTTTTTTTGAGCGCCAGTTCCTGGGCGCGCGGAACCAAGCCCGCCTGCTGGACCTGGAATTGGAGCGCTTTGATTTGGGGGCCAAGGGACTGGACAGCCGTGCGCTGGGCAAGATTCTGCGGGCACGCGGCATCCGGGGTGCCATCATCGGCCCTTCGCAGCGTGCGGTGACCCATCTGCGGCTGCCTTGGGAAGACCTGGCCGCGGTGCACCTGGGAGCGGGCGTGCTGCGTCCGGCCCTGCACCAGTGCCATGTGGACTTCAGCCAGGCGTTGAGCCTGACCTTCAAGCAGCTGCGGCGGCGGGGCTGCCGCCGCATCGGCCTGGCCATGGCCGCTGAATCGGACCGGATGGTCAGCCACCGCTGGTTCATGACCTACGCATTTCTGCAATCCCGGCTGCCCAAGGACGAACAGGTGGAAGCCCTCACCACTTCCGCTACCGCGAGCCAGCTGGCCGCCTGGCTCCTGAAGGAAAAACCCGATGCCCTGGTTTCATACGAGCACTTCGGTGCCGAACGCTTCACCACGCTCGGGCTGCGCGTGCCGGAAGACCTGGCCTTTGCGGCCCTGAACGTGGAAGAGGGTTCCACCGCCACTGGCGTGAATTGCCGGGCGGAGGAGCTGGGCGCCGCCGCGGTCGATCTGCTTGTCAGCAGCCTTCAGATCAACCAGCTGGGCATCCCGGCCACCCCGCGGCACGTCACACTCGAAGCCACCTGGTCGGAAGGCCGGACCCCGCCGCCCCGGCCCGTCCAGCCTGGAGGCGTGGACCGGTGGAAGCAGCGTTTGGAGCGCCCCTGGCGCCAAAGCCCCACGCGCGCGGGATGGAAATCCATTTCCCTCAAGGCTGCAGCCAACCGCCCCTTGCACAGCCCCCAAAACGCCTGGCTCACGGGCATTCCCCTGCCCCGCCTGCCGGAAACCCTGCATCTTTATGGAATTCCCTTCCGTCATTCGGGCAAGGCGGTGGTCTTCGCTTCCCGCCACCGTCCCGACGGACTGGCCCGCCTGCGCCTCCCGGTCGGCCGCCCCTTCCGGCGCCTCTGCCTGCTTCAAGCCTGCGCCTGGCCGGGCAAGGCCCAGCGCTTCGGCTCGATTGAGGTGGCCTTTGCCCATGGCCGGCACGAAACCATACCTCTAACCACTGCTGGGAACCGCGGGGACGAGAATGCCACCACCCACGACTGGTGGCCGAACAGCAGGCTGATCGAAAACCGGCATATCCGTCCGGTAGTGCTTCATCAAAAGCCCGAGGACGGACATCCTGGATACGCCGCCAGACTCTACGTTCTGGAATGGGCCAATCCCTCACCGCGCTCCGCCGTGGCCCACCTGAACATCCAAGTGGACCCGGGTGCCGAGCCCTGCTGGGGTCTGGTGGCCGCCACAATCTGCTAAAAAAATGGCGGCCCGTTGCCGGGCCGCCATAAAAAGCTAGAAAGCTATAATAATTCGTCCGCTCAGACCTGGGGACGCGCCTTGCGGCGGACCAGCCAAAGCAGACCCATGCCCGCGCCCAGCAAGGCATAGGTGCTGGGTTCGGGGATGGCTACGATGTCGCCCCAGGTGGTGGCCACACGCATTTCGTCGAACTGCCAGTTGGCACCAACAGGGGTGCTGGGACCGTTGGTGATTCCGATGAGATTGACCGAGTTGCCCAGGTCATAATTGTTGAAGGTAAGCGCAGGGGCCCCCTCAGATCCCGCCGTGGGATTGACGAACAGGCTGAACGTGTCGTTGCCAGCGTTGAAATTGACCTTCAGCACCATGTGATAGGTTGTATTTCCGACGAAAGTGCCGCCCAGTGTCTTGTTGCTGCTTCCGCCGCCCTGGCCCACCACGATATTGGTGTAATCGTTACCGAACGCAATTTCGGAAGTATTGGCACTATTGCGGATCGTGAACGCACCCCAGGAATCCAGCTGATTGTTGTTTCCCGTGTTGCTGGTTCCGTCATAACGCATCAATAAGCTGAAGTAGGCTGTGGTTCCATCCGCACCGAGGGTCGTATTGAGTGTGCGGGTGCTGGCCGTCGCGGTCTGGAACACCGCCTTGTTCCCCGCTGTCGTGACGGGCGAACCGTTGACTTGGTCCAAGCTCCCGGTTTGAAATGTGATGTTGGTGCCGCCACCGGACCAGTTGGCACCCCAGCCCGTGCCTCCACTCTGGCCAGTCAGGTTGCCGCTGCTGTAATTGAAGCTCTCATAGGCCAGCAGAGCGGCTTGGCTCTGGGGCGCCAAGAAAGAAAACACCGACAGAATGATGACACTGAATAGGGATTTGGTTCTCATGCAAGCATTGAGCGGGAAGCAGACGGTTTGCACAATGGCGGCGTCATTCAACCAGTTGAATGACGCCGCACCACGAGGGGGAGTGAAGCACTTGATCCGGGCGCCCTCCTGCCCGCAAATCGGCCCCGCTGCGCAAGGAAGCTCCGGAGGAAACGGCTATCGCAAACAGACGCCTCCGTCACCGGACACGGTTTAGCCGCGGTGGAAAAGCTTTCCCTGGAGGCAGGTGACCCGGCCTGAACACTTGGATGAGGCTATTATTCGAAGCCAGGGGATGGTTGCCCTGCTAATTTCAGTGCGGAAGCTCCCCGCCGCGCCGCATTGACTTGATTTGTTTATCGTTTAATATTTAATGCAATCAATGCCATTTATCCAGCCTGGCGCTGGCTGGCACTGACTTAGACTTGAACATGCGCACCAGGAAGCTTGAATGAACATTGCCCCCAGCCGGTCCCCTGCCCAAGCCCGGCCAACCGCCGCCTCTGCTGTGAAAAACCCTGAATCCCGCCCCTTTGTCCCTCCGTGGAAGGGCGCCTGGGGGTCCTTTTTATTCTCTGCCTGCATCCATGCCACCGTGCTGATTCTCATCAGCGGCACCGTAATCATGAAGGGGATCGTCCCCCGCAACGCCGACTTCATCGCATCCACCGTGACCGGCGAGGAAGATGTCGAAGTGCTGGAGATGCCTCCTGGGGATCTGTCCGAACCCATGCCCGAAGTCCCCACCCTTTCCACCGAAGTGGCCTCACTGGACGAGTCCACGGAACCCCAAGAATCGGCGGACATCATCATTGCCAGCGTGCCCAGTCCGACCTTCAATCTGGCTCCCGCTGTGGGCAATCCCCAGTCCAACCAGCTGCTGACCCGTGCTTCCGCCAGCCGGGCCAATTCAGGGGGCGGCGGCGGTGGCGGGGGTCCGGGCATTCCCGGGAAAATGTCCAGCCTCTTCGGCGGCCAAGGGTCTGCGGCAGGCTTGGTGGGCACTTTCTACGATCCGATGCGCACGGACAAAGGAGAATCCACCGGAAGAGCGCCGAATTATGACCAATTTCTCCAGCAATTTTCCCGGAACCGCGGCAATGCCAAAGACGTTTTCAAGGATTTCTGGAAATCCGAAACCGCGCTGAGTGCCAGCTATCTGGCCGTGCCCCAGATTTCCACACTGGAAGCCTTTGAATCTTTCGGTTCCAAGCCGGCGGACGGCAACCGCCAGCCTCCGTTCTTCGTCCATTACACTGCCCAGGTGGCTCCTCCGGAGTCCGGCACTTTCCGCTTTGCCGGATTCGCGGACAACTGGATGATCGTCATGATCAACGGGAAAGTCGTGTTCATGGGTGACAACGACTACACCAAAGATCCCAACCCCGCTCCCGACAAAAAAACCACTGGCGGCGTGTCCGGCTGGCAATCTCCCGAGCCGGTGGTTTACATGCACCCCGCATTTCCCGGCTACAACATCCGCTACACCTTCGGCGATTGGATCGAGTGGCCCGAAGAGGAATTCAAGAAAATCGACATCCTGATCGGTGACAATGGACAGGCCTTCAAGGCGGCACTCTTTATCCAGAAACAAGGGGTCAACTATTCCCGCCAGCGCGAGCACGACACGCCTGTCCTGCCTCTCTTCCGCGTGGCCGACCATAAAGACGAGCTGGGGGCACTTCACCGCCTCCGCTTTGAAGAGGCCGGCGGCAGCAAAGAACTCATCTTCAAGACCCGCTGAACGGACTTCACCCAGGGGCTCGGATGCCCCTCACCATTCGGGCACCAATTCCAGCGCCTTGAGATTGAGGAATCCTTCAGGATGGGCCAGGGGCCCAGGCTGGAGCACCACTTCCAAGGCGTCCCCGGCGGGCAGTTGGAGGGTCCCGGCATCCCTCCATTGATAATCCAGCCAGTCCTGGGTCGGCTGGAGCACGGCCCGCAGTGTCCGGCCTTCCACTGAAATTTCATAGGGTGTGCCTGCACAATGCGGGGCCGCGCTGCAGTGCAACCGCACCCGATAGTTCCCCTCTTCACGCACCCGCACCCGCCAGAGCGCGGCCTCATCACTCGATTTCCAATACATCAAAATGGCTTCCCGCTTGCCGCCGATGACCATGCGGGGGGCGGTCCTGGGAGAAACCCGGTTCAGCGCCAGTGCGTTCTGCGCGGGCAGGAGGATCGCGCCCTGGCTTCCGGGCACGTTCAAAGGCAGCACCATCCGGGGCACGGGGTGCTGGAATTCCACCGCCACGGCCACAACCGGTGAGTCCGGGCTCCGTTCCGGCAATTCCAGCCAGGTTCCTTCCTCAGCATCTTTCCAGGGCACGGGGACGCCCGTATCGAGATAACGGGCGCCGGCCACCTGGCCGGCTACAGGCAGCAGGATTTTGCCGCTGCGGGGCCAGTCCAGAATGTGGGCGTACACCGTGCGCCCCCGCGCTGTGCAGCGACCCCAATCCACCGGCTGGGCCAGCTCCACCGGCACGGTCCCGTAAATCGCTTCCCCGTTCTTCTCCATCCAGCACCCAATTTCAGCCATCCGCTCCAGGCTTTCCTGGGGAATGGCCCCGCCCGCATCCGGCCCGATGTTGATCAGGTAGTTGCCCCCCTTGCTGGTGATATCGGCCAGATTGCGGATCATTTCCGATGACGACTTCCAGTCGTGGTCATCCGAGGCATAGCCCCAGGTCCGGTTCATCGTCATGCAGGTTTCCCAATCCCTCCCGGGATAGCCTCCTTGGGGAATGAATTGTTCCGGCGTAAGGATGTCACCCCGTGCGCCGCTGTAGAGGCGGTTGTTGGTGATCAGCCCGGGCCGCACCGCCTGGATGGCCTCTTCAATCCGCCGGGCCTTTGCTTCGTCCATCCCGGTGGGGGTGTCCCACCAGAGCAGAGCCGGCATGTCCGGGCCGTAGTTGGTGAGGAGTTCACGGATCTGGGGAATGGCCACCTGGTCGATGTAGGCATCCATGTCGCGGCCTTGTTCCGGGTCCCAAAGACCGTTGGTGGCCGAGCCGCCGTTGATCCAATCCTGGGCTTGGGAGTAGTAAAATCCCAGGGGCATGCCCGCTTCGCGGCAGGCCTCGACCAGCTCCCGCAGGAGGTCGCGGCGGCAGGGTGCGGCCTGGAGCGCATTCCAGCCATTGACCTTGGTGTCGAACAGGGCAAAGCCGTCGTGATGCTTCGCCGTGATGACCATGTAGCGCATGCCGGCCTGCCGGGCGGCTCGCACCCAGGCCGCCGGATCGTAAGCCTCCGCGTGGAAACCCGCGGCAAAAGCCCGGTATTCCGCGCAAGGGATGCGGGCCGTGTTCATGATCCATTCCGCGTAATTGGGAATCCGGCGCCCCTGGTAGAATCCAGCCGGCACCGCATAGACGCCCCAGTGGATGAAGAGGCCGAATCGGGCCTCCCGCCACCAGTCGAGCCGCGCATCCCAATGAACTTGTCCAATGATTGAATTCATCATGCTCCGATTCCATCCTGCTTCAGGATTCTTTGCCGCGGTTTTTTTTGCCCGCTTTGCCGGCCAGGCCGGGACCCGATTCTTCCAGCCACAGGACCGCGGTTACGCCCCGAGGGTAGTATTTGCTCCCGCAGGCCACGCCCTCCATCATCTGGTCGCTCCAGGCCCACTCCGATTGGGAGGGATGCAGCAGCCAGGCCCGGTGGGCCTCATCCGCGCGCCGGTGCAGGGAGCGGCTCCCCACCCGGAGCAGCCGCCTCAGCACAAACTGGCAAAGGTAAATTTTGCTCAGCCAGGAATTGCGGCTGGTGCTGCTGAGCTGGATGCCGCCATCCGGGAAAAGGCAACGGCCGGGCCGGAGGGCCTTCCGGGCATGCTCCCTGAGCGCCCTCACGAGCGGGCCATGCGGCCCCTGCGGGTCCAGGGCACGGTCCAGCCGCAGTTCATGCACAAAGGCCAGCCCTTCGACCACAGGAAGGACCCAGCTGTCCAAAGCATCCCCCGCCAGCGCCGGCAGCCTGCCGTCCGGGCGGCGGCAAGCGGCCAGGGTTGCCGAGGCCCGCAGCGCCTGCCTTCCCGCCAAAGCCGCATGGCTGCTGCCCAAGGCCCGGAGTTCACGCTCCAGGCCCAAATACGCCGCCCAGCACTTCACCCCCAGGTAGAGGCTCCCCCTCGCCCTGCCCAGGGAAGGATCCAGGCTGTCGTAGGTGGTGATCTCCTCACCACCCGCACAGAGCGCGCTGTCACGGCTCATCAGCCCGGTCCGCTCTGCATCCCGGTCATGGTCGCGGTTGGCCATGCTCTCCAGGCAGGCTTCCAGCACCGGCCTCCAGCGCCGCGCGCATGCACGGTCGCCTGTGTGGCGCAAGTAAACCAGCGCACACAGGACCCAGTTCACCAGCTCCTCATGCGTCATGTAGGAAAAGCAGCCCTTCAGTCCGGGCTGTTCATACGACGACCTTCCCTTCGGCGAAAACACGTTGGCCACGCCCATGTCATGGGTGAAACTCAGCCCGCCCGGAAAAAGCCGCCCGCTGTCCGGCATCCTCACCCGGTCGCGGCAGGCATAACGCCGCACATACCAATCCAGCACGTTGCGCACCGTCCAGGGATGCAGCCGGGACTCGAAAAAAACCTGGTCCACCGTCAGATCAAAGGTGTTCATCATCCGGTAGGCGCCTTCGTTCACCACCCAAAGCGGCCGCCGCCCCACTTTCAGCAGCTGCGTGCTGCCATGGTAGCTGTGCACCGCATGGGCCAGCTGCCAGCGCTGCGCCGGGTTGAGCACGCTGTCCGCCAGCTCCCGGTCCGCCTTCCTTCCCGCGGCCGCCAGTTCCACCGCATGCTCCAATGCATAGTCCGCCACCCCCTCCAGCCCGGAAAACAGACCCGTGTAGTAATAGGACGCATCCATTCCCGAGGTCGCCTTGCCCTCCCGATACACACACAGTGCCAGACGGAACACCACCCGCTGCCGGGCTGGCACCCGGAAAAGCAGCGCCCCCACCAGCCCGATCCCATAACACCGGGGCTCCGGGCTCCCCGCACGCTCCAAAATTTTTTCCATGGTGAACGCCTGGGACACCCTCACATCCGAGCCCCGCGCAAAAAAGCCCCGGCTCCGCCCCTGCGCCACCCCCCTCAGTCCGCCTCTCCCTTCCATCACCCGCATGGCACAATCGGCCTGGCCCCCTTTGAAGCCGACAAACGCCGTCCGGTCCTGCCCATGGCCGCGGTTGTCCACTTCCAGCTCCGCCACCAATGCCGGAACATAAGCCCGGCGCAGGGCCGCTTTTCCCGCAGCGTCCGGGTCCGGCAGCGGCTCGACCCGCGTAAACACCCTGAATTGCAAGTCCCCCGCCCGCCATTCATCCGTTCCCAAACCCAGCTCCCGCTTCACCTGTCCCGGCGCAAAGGCCTTCAAAAGGTCTCCCGGTGCCGGTGCCGCATCCGGGTCGTAAGCCCGCGCCGGATCCTCGGAACCCGCGTAGAACGGAAGAGCTTGATAGAACCCCGCCCGGCGCCCTTCCACCCCGATGTACACCGACTCCTGCGCCGGACCTCCCAGTTCCAAGCCCAGCCCCCCCCGCGCTCCCAGCGAACCCAGTGTGAAGCTGGCGAAGGCCCCTGGCGGCGCATGCTGGACATTGTAAAAAACACCCTCTGCTCCACGGTCCCCGCGGATTCCTCGCTTTCTTTTTGACGGACTCAAGCCACGCCAGTATTCTTCAACCTTTAAGGATTTGCAACCGTGATCTCCACTTCCACCTCCCCCACTCTGCCTTCCCCCGCCCAATCCCAGTGGATGAAACTGGGCTATGGGATGTTCCTCCACTTCGGCCCCAATACCTTCAACGGCGTCGGGTGGGGTGACGGAAAGTTTCCCGCCTCCGGCTTCCACCCCCGCAAACTGAACCCGCGCCAATGGGCGGAAGCCGCCGCGGAAGCCGGCATGCGCTATGCCATCCTCACCACCAAGCACCATGACGGATTCTGCCTCTGGCCCAGCGCCCACACCGGCTACAGCGTGCGCCAGTCCCCCGGGGCTCCCGATGTCCTCGGCGCCTACGTCGAGGCCTTCCGCGCCGCCGGCCTGACCCCCGGCCTCTACTATTCGCTCTGGGACCTCAACTACCCCCGCTACGAAGACGACGCCGCCTACGCCGACTACATGAAGGCGCAAATGACCGAGCTGCTTTCCCAGTATGGCCCCATCTGCCAGCTCTGGTTCGACGGCGGCTGGGACAAGGAAAGCCCGACCCGCTCCTGGAATTACGACGAGGCGCTCAACGCCACCGTCCCGCCCGCGCAGCTCAAAGGCGAGCGCTGGGACTGGCCCGGCCTCTACGCCCACATCAAAAGCCTCCAGCCGGACTGCCTGGTGCTCAACAACACCAGCAGCCACCGCCCCGGCCGCGTCCGCTACTTCCCCACCGACCTGCGCTCCAGCGAACACTTCGATTTCCTCTACCGCGAGGAAATCTGCGAACCCGACACCCGCCAGGTCTTCCCGGACGACAGCGGCACCCCCCGCTTTCTCCCCCTCGAATACTGCACCAGCCTCAATCCCGACTGGTTTTGGATCGAAGGAAAGTTCTACGGCCACCCCTCTGTCGATACCATTTGCTCCTGGTACCGCCGCGCCCGCGCCCACCAGGCCAACCTGCTTCTCAACGTCGGCCCGAACAAAGACGGCCTGATCCCCGCCTATCACTGCCATTATTTGAAAGAAGCCGCCCGCGTGCTGGGGTCCGAACTCCCCTGATCCTCCCTCCGCTCCTCCCATGTCCACCGAGCTGTTCGTATTCCCCCTGGGGGATGACCAGTGCTCAGGACTCAACGCCTCCTCCGGGACCGGCACCGCCGGGGGCCCCCTCCGCAGTCTTGCCGCGGCCTTGCGCCATCTGCATGGGTGCACCCACGCCCGCATAGTCTTTCTCGACGGCATCCATTCCCTCACTTCAACGGTGCGGATCAGCCCCCCTCCCGGACTCCGGTCACTGGAAATCACCGCCGCACCGGGGGCCTGCCCGCGCCTCGTGGGCGGCGTGGTGCTGCCGCCTGCATCTGCCCCGGAGGCCGATGATCCCCTGCTCGGCTGCATCCCTGCCCAAGTCCACCCCCACCTGCGCTGCTGGGACTTGCGCGCTCTGGGACTCGGCGGCCAGGACGGGCTGCGCGCCCATGGTTTTGGCTGCCCGGCCTCGCCCGCTCCCATGGAATTGTTCATCGGCGGCGCCCCCCAGACCTGGGTCCGCTGGCCCAAAACCGGAACGGACCTCCGCATTGGCCGGGTTCCCGCAGCGGCCCCTGACGAGCACAGCCTGCCCCTGGGCCCGCCGGAGGCTGGCTTTTACTGCGCAGACCCCCGCCCCGCCTCCTGGTCATCCGGCCACCCCGTCTGGGCCCACGGCTACTGGGCCTGGGACTGGGCAGCGTCCACCCATCCGATCGCCTCGCTCGCGCGCCAGGACGACTGCTGCCATGTGCTCACCGCACCTCCCTATCCCGCATATGGATTCCGGCCCGGAGCCCGCTTCCACTTTCTGAACATGCCGGAGGAACTGTCCGAACCGGGCGAATATTTCATCGACCGCCGCCATGGCAGGCTTTACTGGGTGGCCGGGCCGGAGGCCGGCCAGCACGATGCCCTGGTCTCCACCCTCGAATCCCCGCTTGTCCATCTGCTCCAATGCCATAACATCACACTGCGCGGCCTGGTTTTGGAAGCCGGCCGCAGCGACGCGCTTGTCATCGAAGGCGGCAGCCGGGTCCGCATCGAATCCTGCATCATCCGCAACACCGGCCAGGCAGGCATCCGCATCCGCGGCGGGCACCACCACGCCGTCTCCCGCTGCCACATCTCCGGCTGCGGTGAGGAAGGCATCAAAGCCCAGGGGGGCGACTGGGACACCCTCGATCCCTGCCAGTTCTCCGTCGAAGACTGCCACATCCATGACATCGCCCGCCGCATCCGCTGCTACCGTCCGGCCATCGCCGCCACCGGAGTCGGCATCACCATCCGCCACAACCACCTCCACCACCTTCCCCACAGCGCCATTATCTTTTCCGGGAACAACCTCCTCATCGAACACAACGACATCCACCATGCCACCCAGGAAACGGGCGACGCCGGCGCCATCTACACCGGCCGCAGCCTCGTCCGCCGCGGCAACGTGATCCGCGGCAACCACATTCACGATACCGGTCCCGGCGTGGGCCACGGCAGCATGGGCGTTTACCTGGATGACTGCTCCAGCGGCCAAACCCTCTACGGCAATATCTTTGCCCGCTGCCCGCGCGCCGTCAAAATCGGCGGAGGACGCGACATCCTGGTCCAGCAGAACCTTTTCATCGATTGCACGCCTGCGGTGGAGTTCGATGCCCGCGGCCTCCGCATGGAGCATCCCGTCTGGCGCTCCATGGTCCACGGTCCCCTGCGTGACCGCTACCTGGAGCGCAAACCCTGGCTCGCCCCCTATGCAACCCACTATCCCGAACTCGGCGCCCTGCGCAGCCTGATGGAGCAGCGGCAGCCTCTTCCACCGGAAAACAACCGCCTTGAATCCAACCGCATCACCGCGGGGGTTTGGGTTCAGGCCAAAGACGAGGACCCCACCATCCTCGCCTGGCTGGCTGACCGCGGCACCGAAGCGGCGCCGGGCACAGCACCGGACGACGCCCCCGCCCCCCTGGACTGGCACGCCTCCCTTTTCCCCCTCGAACCCCCACCCGGACCCCGCCCATGAACTCACTGATACGTCTCGCCGCCTTGCCCGCCCTGGCGCTCTGCCTCGCCGCCTCCAGCTGCGCACCGCCGCCCCGCACCCTCACCATCCTGACCGACCCCCCGGGGGCGGAAATCCACTTCCAGGGAAAAAAACTGGGCACCGCTCCCCTGTCCCTGGACCTGGCCCGGATATTCCGGCCCCCGCTGAAGGCCGGAGAGGCTTGCGAAAAATCCTTCACCCGTGAAGGGCTGGTGCTTTCCCGGCAGGGCGGAGGCGGTGGCGCCACCCTCATCTTCATCCTGAAGGACCATCCCACGGCCTATCAGTTGTCGAGCGCCCATGCCCCCGCCCACGCCGAAGCTTTTGGCCTGCGCACTGACGCCTCCCGTCCCGATGAGATCACCGTCCTGCTCAACGCCGGCAGCACCTCCAGCTGGGAACCACCTCCCCAGCCCGCCGGCAAATAAGCGGCCTTTGCGCTTCCACTGCGCCCTGCCGGTTAGCTCCAGGCAGATGCAGCAGCGTCCGGTCAGAGATGGCCGAGGAGATCACGGAGGACTTGGTGGGCGGGGCGTCCGGTATCGAGCGGGATGACGCGTCCGGCAAATGCCTCCAGCAGTCCGGGAAGTTCGCGCCGGTAAACCGCCAGGCGCGTCTGCACGGTTTCCGTGCTGGCATCATCGGCCCGCCCCTCCTTGAGCACGCGCCCGCGGACCCGGCGGAGGATTTCATCGTCGGAACAAAGGAATTCGAAGACGTGGATGATGTCCATGCGCTGGTCGATGGCCCGGGCCTGCCCGGCGGTGCGGGGAATGCCGTCGAGGATCAGCAGGTCGGACTCCGGCTGGAACTGCCCGCTGCCGGCCAGGCCGGCCAGGGTCTCGTCAAACATGCGCAGGGCAATGTCATCGGGCACCAGGTTGCCCTTGGATGTGAGCTGGAAGAGGGACTCGAGCAGATCGCGTTCTTCTTCATTTTTGGGCGTGCGGCTGCGGAAGGCATGGCCCATGGAGAAGTGGAAGAATCCGGGGAGCATGCCCAGGACCTTGCCGTGCGTGCCTTTGCCCGAAGCGGGCGGGCCGATGAGGACGATGGCTTTGGGCTTCATGACTGGGGCGGGACGGGAGGGGTTGCCGGGGGAACAAGGGCCTCGATTCCGGGATAGAAGGCGGAAGTGTCACCGGCTTGATACCGGCGGGCCAGCTCGCGCTCGATCTGGGCCTGGGCGCGGCGGTCCCAGTTGGCATATTCGTCCTCCAGGCCGCCCATCTCGCGCTTGTTGGTGTTGCGGTGGAGCTTGTCCCCGGTGCGGGCGGCGTGCGCGCGGTTCTTGGCGTCCAGGGATTCGCGCAGCTCCAGAAGGCGGGTGGTGCGCTCCATTTCAATCCGGGGAATCGGATCAGGGTTCTGCCCCACCCCCTCGTGGGCGCAGGCGGCCAGCAGTGCACAGAGAGCAACAAGAGCCAGGCGGATCATGCAGAACTGGGATAGCGGATGGCCGGATGCAGGAACAGGCAAATATGGCCGCTCATTTGCCCGCGGCCCCGGCCACCGGGAGATCAAAGTAAAAAACCGATCCGGTCCGGGCGCTGGCCTCCACCCCCACGCTTCCGCCCATGGCCTCAACCAGGCGCTTGACGATGGATAGGCCAAGCCCGGTCGAGCTTTCGCCCCCGGTCGGCTGGGGGCTGAGGCGGGAGAAGCGCTGGAAAAGCCGCGGTCGCTCCTCGGGCGGAATGCCGGGCCCCTGGTCGCGCACTTCCACCCGGGTGAAGCCCTCCTCCACCGGACGGACAGCGATTTCCACGCGGCTGCCCGCGGGGGAAAATTTGATGGCGTTGGAGATCAGGTTGTCCATGACCTGTTCGACCGCATCTTCATCGCCCTGGATTTCCGGCAGCGTGCCGGGGATGTCGGCATGCAGGACGATGCCCTTGGATTTGGCCAGCGCCTGGCAGCGCTCGATCGAGCGCTTGAGCGCGGGCAGCATCTTGATGCGCGTGCGGGCCACGGTCAGCGCACCCTGGTCGATGGCATGGGCATTGAGGAGGTTTTTCACCAGTGCGCACATGTAGTGGGTGGTCTGGGTCGCTTGGAGGATTTCCTCCCGGCGCTCGTCCGGGGGAAGCTTGTCCAGCATGTCGAAAGTCATGAGCAGGGAAGTGAGCGGGTTTTTGAGATCGTGCGCCGCCATGGCCATGAAGCGGGACTTTTCCTCATTCAGGTCCTCCAAGGTGCGGCGGGCCTGCTCCAGCTCGGCCTGGATGCGGCGGCGCTCCCGCAATTCGGAATCCAGCAAATGGTTGCGGAAAGCAAAAAACGCGGCAAGCACGCCGGCCAGGATGACGAGGGCCGCGGCCAGGTTGCGGATGCGGCGCCAGTTGACGTGCTCCTGGCCCTCGATGCCGACCCACCGGGCGAGGAGTTCCTGCTTGCGGCCTTCCGGGAGGGCGGCGAGGGCTTTGTCGAGAATGCCCGCCAGGGGCTCGAGTTCCTTCCGCACGCCATAACGCAGGCCGAAGACCGCATCCACCACGCCGCCAATTTTCAGATTGGAGAAGCCCTGGTTGAGGATCATGTGGTTGGCTGCCAGAATGTTCTCCACCGTGTAATCCGCATCCCCCCGGGCGACAAAAAGGAAGGCCTGCTCCGCGCTGGTGGTATGGGAAACCACCAGCCCGGGATATCGGCGCTGGAAATACTCGGAAGTCACATACCCGCTGGGCAGGGCGGCGACCTTGCCATTCATGGCCGAAGGCACGCTGAGGAAGGGCGATTCGCTGCGGACGATGAGCGCGAGCGGAACGTCAAGATATGTCTGGGAAAACGCCAGGTAGTCCTCGCGCTCCGGTGTCCGTGCCGTGCCCACCAGGACATCCACCGCGCCCGCCTGGACCAGGCGCACACTTTCCTGCCAGTTGGCGGCAGCGACCCATTGGATTTCCAGGCCTGCCCGGGAGGCCAGCTCGTTCATCAAGTCCACGTCCAGTCCCACCAAGCGGTTTTGCTTGTCCAGGAAAGTGAAGGGGGGCCAGCCGGGATCACCGGAGACGCGGATCACCCCGTGCTGCTGGAGCCAGGCGCGTTCTTCCACCGAGAGCTTATCCTCGGCCCCCGCCTGCAAGCCCGCCGCACAGGCGAGCAGCAGCAGGGAGAACAGGCGGAAAATGCCCATGTCCCATCCATAGCGGCAATTTTCAGGCCATCAAAGCGGAAAGCTCCGGCCCCTCGTCATGAAAACGTCAACTGGACGGGCATTTATTCTGCTCCAGTTTATGGCGATGAAAAAAATCTCTGTTGTTTACTTCTCCGGAACCGGCCACACCGCGCGGATGGCCGAAGCCGTGGCCGCGGGTGCCGGCAGCGTTCCGGGTGCCACCGCCCTCCTCCACCCCATCGCCGGCAGCGACATTGTTGAAGGCCGTTACAAGAACGAGGCCGTGCTGGAAACCCTGGACGGCAGTGACGCCATCATTCTGGGCAGCCCGACTTACATGGGGGACGTGGCCGGGCAGATGAAATGCTTCCTGGATGCGGCAGGAAGCCGTTGGTTCAGCCGGGCTTGGGTGGACAAAGTGGCTGCGGGTTTCACCGTTTCCGGCGGACTGAGCGGGGACAAGTTCCATACCCTGGTCAGCTTTGCGGTCTTTGCCGCGCAATGCGGAATGATCTGGGTGGGCCATGGATCGGTCGATTACGGCCCGGAGGGAACCAACCGGCTGAGCAGTTCACTGGGAGCGATGGGCCAGGCCGGACAAGAACCGCCGGACCAGGCTCCGAATGCGGCGGACCTCTCCGCAGGGCATGCGCTGGGCGCGCGGGTGGCAGCCATCACGCTGCGGCTGCAAGGCTGAGGCATAACAATTCAGTTGATTTACCGCGAGGAGCGCGAAGTTCGCGAAGAGGCAATCGGGCTCGGCCGGTTTCGCTTCGCGCTCTCCGCGGTGAACCGCATCATTCCCCCCGAGGCGCCCCGCGCTCACTCCTTGCCGGGCACGATGCAGGAGCAGAAGAGGTTGCGGTCACCATAGACATTGTCCACCCGCCCCACCGGGGGCCAGTATTTGCGCTCCCGAACCCAGGGCAGCGGATAGGCGGCCCGCTCACGCGCGTAGGGATGCGGCCAGGCGTCCGCGGACACCGCTGCGGAGGTGTGTGGTGCGTGCTTGAGCGGATTGTCCGCGCGGTCCAGGCGGCCCTCGATGATGTCCTGGATTTCCGCATGGATGGCCAGCATGGCCTCACAAAAGCGGTCGATTTCTTCTTTTGATTCGCTCTCGGTCGGCTCGATCATCAGGGTGCCGGGCACAGGCCAGGACATGGTCGGGGCATGGAAGCCGTAGTCGATCAGCCGCTTGGCCACGTCCTCGACCTCGATGCCGGCGGCAGCTTTGAAAGGGCGGAGGTCGATGATGCACTCGTGGGCCACGCGCCCTCCGGGGCCGCTGAAGAGGATGGGGAAATGGGCCTTGAGGCGTGCGGCGGCGTAGTTGGCGTTGAGAATGGCCACCTGCGTGGCCCGGGTCAGGCCGGCACCGCCCATCATGGCGATGTAGGCCCAGGAAATGGCAAGGATGCAGCCGCTGCCCAGCGGGGCGGCGGACACCGGCCCGGTCGCCCCGGCTTGCTCCGCCACGGGCGAGGATGGCAGGCAGTCGCGCAAATGCCCGGCCACCGCAATCGGCCCCATGCCCGGACCGCCGCCGCCGTGGGGGATGCAAAACGTCTTGTGGAGGTTGAGATGGCAGACATCGGCGCCGATCGAGCCCGGGCTGCAGAGGCCGACCTGGGCGTTCATGTTCGCCCCATCCATGTAAACCTGGCCGCCTGCCCCATGCACCAGGGCGCAGAGTGCGCGGATTTCTGACTCAAACACCCCGTGGGTGGATGGATAGGTAACCATGGCGCAGGAAAGCGCCGGTCCGTGCTCGGCCACCCGGGCGGCCATGTCCGCCATGTCCACGTTGCCCTGGGCATCGCACTTCACCACCACGACGCGCAGCCCGACCATGACCGCGCTGGCAAAGTTCGTTCCATGGGCGGACTGGGGGATGAGGCAGATGTTCCGGTGGCCCTGGCCGGCGGCCTTTTGGAAGTTGCGGATGGCGAGAAGTCCGGCGTATTCGCCTTGGGAGCCGGCATTGGGCTGGAGGGAGATGCCGGGCAGCCCGGTCACCGCCGCCAGCCAGGCCTCCAGGTCCGCGCACAAGCGCTGGTAGCCTCGGGTTTGGGATTCCGGGGCGAAGGGATGGAGCGCGGCAAAACCGGGCAGAGTCACCGGGATCATCTCCGCGGTGGCATTGAGCTTCATGGTGCAGGAGCCGAGCGGAATCATCGAGTGGGTCAGGGAAATATCCTTGTTCTCCAGGCGCTTGAGGTAGCGCAGCATCTCGGTTTCGGAATGGTGGGTGTTGAACACCGGATGGGCGAGGAATCCACTGGTGCGGCGGAATTGGGGTTCCACTTCGGCGGGCTGCCAGGCCACCGGCGCAGTTTTTCCCGTGAAGACCTCGAACAAACAGGAAAGCTCCGCATCTGTGGCCGCTTCATCCAGGGAGACGCCGAAGCCTCCGCCGCCGAGGATGCGGAGATTGATCCGGTGCCGCCGGGCACGGTCCAGGACGGCGGCGGCATCGGCGGCTTCCACGGTGAATGTGTCGAAAAATGCTCCGGAGGAGACGGTCAGGCCCTCTGCGGCCAGGGCGCCGTGCAGGCCCCGGGCCATGCCATGGACCCGGGCGGCGATGGCACGAAGCCGGGCCGGCCCGTGATAGACCGCAAACATGGACGCCACCACGGCGGGCAGGACCTGCGCGGTGCAAATATTGCTGGTGGCCTTGTCCCGGCGGATGTGCTGCTCGCGGGTTTGCAGGGAAAGGCGCATGGCCGGATTCCCCTGGCTGTCCTTGGACACACCGATCAGGCGCCCCGGCATGGCGCGTTTGAACGCGTCGCGGGTGGCAAAGAAGGCGGCATGCGGCCCGCCCAGCCCTGGAGGCATGCCGAAGCGCTGGGTGCTGCCAACCACGATGTCCGCCCCCATTTCCCCGGGCGGCTTCATCAGGCAAAGCGCCAGGAGGTCGGCCGCCACCACCAGTTTGGCTCCCGCCGCATGGGCCGCCGCAGCCAGGCCGGCCACATCCTGCATCCGCCCCAGCGTGTCGGGGGTCTGGACCAGAGCGCCGATCACCCCGTCTCCAAAGGCAAAACTCTCCGCCGGACCGACCCGCAGATCGATGCCCACAGCCTCCGCCCGAGTGCGCACCACGGCGATGGTCTGGGGGTGGCAGGCCCCGGAAACGAGGAACGCCGGACGCTCCGCGGCCTCCCCGGCCAGTGCGGCGCACATGGCCACGGCTTCAGCCGCGGCGGTGGCCTCATCCAGCAGGGAAGCATTGGCAATCTCCATGCCCGTCAGGTCCGCCACCATGGTCTGGAAATTGAGCAGGGCCTCCAGGCGGCCCTGGGAAACCTCGGCTTGATAGGGTGTGTAGGCGGTGTACCACCCCGGATTCTCCAGCACATTGCGGAGGATCACCGGCGGCGTGATGCAGCCGTAATAGCCCTGGCCGATGAAAGAGCGGAACACCTCGTTCTCGGAGGCGAATGCACGGAGCCGCTCCAGGGCTTCCGCCTCGCTGAGTGGTGCCAGGTCCGGCAGAAGTCGTCCGGTGCGGATGTCTCCCGGCACCACCTGCGCGGCCAGGGCGTCCAATGTATCCACTCCCAGCGCGGCCAGCATCTCGGCGATTTCCGCCTCCGAAGGCCCCAGATGGCGGGGCTCGAAGGCATGGGGCTGCAGGGCAGGGTCCAGGGCGGAGAGAGACTGGTGCATGGTGGGGAACTATAGAGGCCATCCGCGGAATTCAACAGGGAAAGAAGGGAAGAGGGTTGAGGAAAAAGCCCAAAGCCCAAATCTCAAAGCCCCAACTTCATTTCTTGAAGAGTCCGGGCATCAGTTCCATGCCCATGCGCAGGCTTTCGGGCATGAGCTGGTAGCCCACATGGCCCTGGCGGAATTCCGCGTAATGGGACCCTTTCCAACGCTGGTGCAGCCGCCGGATGCAGGCCGGCGGCGCCACCCGGTCAAACACCCCGGCCAGCAGCAGGATGCGCCCGGGGTCCACCGCCGGAAGGTGGTAGCTGGGGCAAACCGCGCGGAAGTAGCGCCGCACCTCCTCCCGGGTGATGCCCCGCCTCAGCAAACTCCAGCGGATGGCAAGGGTAGCGGGCGACTCAAAGAGCACATGCTCGACATCCGCCACCGGCTCCAGCAGCCAGGCAGCGCGGATGTTGCGCTCGAGCAGGCAGAGCATCGAGGCCACCCAGCCCCCGTAGCTGGTGCCCCAAAGTCCGATGTGCGGCACGCCGCGCCACTCCAGGGCGCGGATGACCAGGCGCAGCTCGATCACCGCCTGGCGGATGCCCTCGCAGACGCGGATGATGTTGCTGGACAGAGCCAGCTCCCCGCTGAGCACGCCGCGCGGACGGCGCCCGTAGTGGTAGGGCAGGTGGAAAAAAGCCGCGCTCCAGCCCAGGCGGTTGAGCTTCTGCGCCCACATGCGGTAGCCCACATCGCTGACCGACATGTGGCCGTGCAGGAGGAACATCATTGGCGAGGTCCAGCCCTCCGGTCCCAGCCAGATATCCACATGGGCATGGTTGTTTTCCTCGCAGTCGCTGCGGATCGGGCTGGGAAAGATGTGGGTGCCATTGCCCTCGCCCAGTTCGGGCAGGCGGGCGGTGCGTGGCACAGCAAAAAGGTCCTCCGGCGCGCGCGCCGGCCAGGTGGAAAAATAGCGGTCCAATTCATCCAGCGTGTGCGTGCCGGCGCGCCCGCGGGCCTGGATGACGTTGATCATGCCGAAGGAGACACCATCGATGGCGATGGCCATGAGGTCTTTGACCGGACGGACTTTCATCAGCGTCCGTCCTTCCAGCGCTCCTGGGCGGTCCTGGGCTCCATCACCGGATCAAAGTCCGGGCGCGCACGCATTGCCCCGTAGAGTGCTTTCCAAGCGGAGGCGATGCGTGCGTTCAATTCCTCCCGCGCCTGGGGCGGAGGCAGGTCCCCGCGCAGGCGGAGCACTTCCCCCACCCCCACCCAGACCCGGGGACGGCGAAAGAGGTTCTGCCAGGCGTAGAGCTGGTCACTGCCCAAAATCACACAAGGCAGCACCGGCGCCCCCGCCATCTGGGCCAGCATGGCCGCCCCCGGCGGCAACGGTGCCCCTCCCAGCACGGAAGCACTCCCCGTGCGCAGCCCGCCCTCGGGAAAAACGGACACCACCCGTCCCGCCTTCAGCCGCCGCACCGCCTCGCGGATCGCCCCCAGGTCGGGCTGGCCCCGGCGCACAGGAAACGCATCCATCCACCCCTCCAGGAGCCGCCGGGACCAGGCCTTGCGAAACAGCGGCTCCATGGCCATGAAGTCCACCTTGCGGTTGAAGCGCGCGCCGGTGATCGGCGGATCGAAATGGCTGATGTGATTGCCCGCGATCAAAAGAGGCCCCTCCGGCAGGTGCCCCGGGCCGATCCGTTCAATGCGTGCCAGGGAACCGAAAATCATCCGGCACGCCCGGCAGCACCACCACCACGAGCGTTCCCTGGGGTCAGCGGGAGGAGGTGGCGGCGGATGCGGATTCATGAACGGGAGGCAAAGCCATTGTGAGGGCTGGCTTGCCGGAGGGCAAGCCCGGGCTCACTGTCCCCACGTTGACCGAATCAGGAGCGGAACCGCTCGATCGTACTCCCTGATTCCCACAGCAGCAAGGGCCGCGTCAAAGGCCCAAACCGGTGAGCGCGCGCCCGGTGCGGGCGGAGAGAAGAGCCGCGTCAAAGACCGCCATCACACGGCGGCTTTCCTCCAAACGCACCATCCCCGCACACGGCACGCGCCCGGCCAGATGGTCCCCGACCATTTCATAAAAACGGCGCCATCTCCCCGGAAGTGTCGGAATGCGGCGCTCGCCCGAGGCCGATTTGAGCAGCCCGTATTGGGCTTCGTCTTCCACAGCCGCATCGATGTTGCCCTCCTTCATGGCCTTTTCCTGGGGATCGAGCCCGTATTTGAGAAACGCGGCCTTGTCGCCGCAGGCGTAAAAACGCGGCTTGGCAATCCAGTGCATGCTGCCAGCGTCGATCACGCAAGTCGCACCATCTTCGAAATCCAGCATCAAGAGCGCATGGGTCTCCGTATCGGTTTCCGGATCATCCTGGTGCATCCGGCAAAACACGCGCGTGACCAGTCCGGGCATCAGCAGGAGCGCCTGGTCGAGCATGTGGGCACCCAGGTCGAAAAAGCGCCCGCCTCCGCAGTCCGCCCGGCCCCGCCACTTGCCATATGAGCGGGCTCCCTGCCAGGCCATTTCCAGCCAGCGCAAACGTCCCAGTTCGCCCTGCGCTAGCAGCTGCTGCAGCGTGAGAAAATCCCCGTCCCAGCGCCGGTTTTGGAACACCGCCAGCAGCCGGCCGCTCTCCTGCGAGGCCGCGATCATCCGGTCGCATTCCTCCAAACTGAGGCACATGGGCTTGTCCGTGACCACATGTTTCCCCGCGCGCAGCGCCTGAACGGCCAGCCCGCAATGCAATCGGTTAGGTGTAGCGAGCACGACCAGGTCCACTTCCGGGTCCGCCAAGGCCTGGCCGAAATCCGCATAGACCCTGCAGCCGCGCTCCCGCCGCGCCTGTTCCTGCTTTTCCGGATCCCGTGCCACCACTGCATGCAGATGCAGGGAGGGCACCAGCCCGGTCAAATACGCATGAAACGACCGTCCGGCGTAGCCATACCCCACCACAGCGACATGGGCGGGCCTCAGAGTAGGCCCTGCTGCCTGCGGTGCTTGATCCGGCATCCCCGCATCCTGGAGCAATCACCCCTCATGGCAATCCCCGGCCTGGGACATCACCCCGGGATGCCTGCCCAAGCGCCGGCCCTATCCACACCGGCCACCATGGGTCAGTGCTTTTCCAGCAGCACCAAATCGTAATCCACCAGATGGGGCAGGGTGCAGCGCACGGCCCCCTTTTCAAATTGGAATGGAAGCACTGCCCCGGAAGAAGCCTGAAGCACGCGGACAGGGGACTCCGGCACCGGGATGGCCAGCTCCAGGCCGTGGACCGGAGTGAACTCGGTCAAATAGCGCCCGCGTCCGGTCGTATTGACCGCATGAAGGGCCCAGCCGGGACGGGCGCGGCGCAGACTCAGCCGCACATCGGGGAATCCGGTGCAGATGGGGGAAACGCGGCCCAGCGTCGCCCAGGCCAGCGCATTGACCAGCAAGCTCTCGGCATCGGGGTGGCCGGTTTTGCGCATGGTGCGCCCCAGCTCGAAAGCAAAGACCACAGAGCGGGCCCCGCCGTCTTCGCCGTACTCGCGGCATGCCGCCATGGGTTCCCCGGGATCGGGCCGGTCGGGATAGGAAATGCCTTCGGGGAAAAGGCGGAAAGGTTCCGCCCGGCGCAGCGGGACGCAGGTGCCCGGGCTGCAAACCACCGGCTGCCAATGCCCGGCAGCGGCGATCAGTGGAACGGGAATCCCCTCCAGCAGCGGATGGCCCTCAGGCGCAGCGGCCAGATAGGCCTGCAGTGGACCCGTCTGGCTTCCCTGGCGGAAGGGGCGGCGCGGACCGCAGGAGGCTATTCCAAAAACCGCTTCCAGCATCCCGGCGTCCCGCCCCTCCCCTTCGGGAAGCGGTCCGGTGGCCAGCAGTGCCGTGCCGCCGCGGCGGAGTTCGAGCAGGCGCTGCAGGGCCTCCGGAGCCAGGCCCTGCGGCCCGGGAATGACCAGTGCCCGCAAATGGCCGCCGCGCCCCTGTTCCAGCATCCGGGTGCTCAATACTTCATAAGGAATGTGCCAGCGGTCCAGGGCATCCTCACAAGCCTGGAATTCGTCCAGGTATCTGCGGTAAAGCTGGCCCGGGCCCGCCCGTCCGGCGGCCAGGGCGGAAGGATGGTCATAGACCACGCCCACCTGCGCCGCACTGGCATCCCCTTGATACCAGGCATCATGGCGGGCCATGAAGCCGTAGAGTTCTTCCACCGCACGGAACCCGCGCGGGTCCTGGTGGTGCGCCGGCGAGCCTGTGGTGAGATTGACCATCGGGGTGCCCCCGTTGGCCGCCACCTGCGCCAGATAGAGCTTTTGCTCCGGCCAGGGACAGGCCACCCGGCGCCAGGGCCAGGCCAGGAAATAGGAAGCCACCACCCACGGCGGATTGCGGCAGCAGGCCGCCACATAGCGCGTGGTCTCAATCCCGCAGGAAAAACGCAGCCAGGACACATCCGCATCGTCCGGAGTGGAATGCGTGCGGGTCTGGATTTCCACCTGCGTAAAATCCTGGCCCGGGGTCAATTCCTCCAGCGCCAGCCCCTCGCCCAGATGCCAGACCGAGTTCCCCACCACGGGAACGCGCGCAATCTCGTGCACCACTTGGCGGAGATGCGCCACGGTTTCCGTCATCATGCGGCTCCGCCACGCGGCGTAATCCGGGTCTTGCGCGGATGCCGGCAGCTCGCGTCCGGTGTCATTTCGATAGGCTGCCGCCGCCAGGGGATTGTGGTCCACGCCGGGAGGGAATCCATAACTGGCCCCTCCCCACTTGATGCCATCCAGTTCATCCCCGTAGCGGTTCTTCAGCTCGGCCACCAGTTCGCGCGCCAGCCCCCGCCGGTAGTGTCCCAAGGGGCACGAAACGGCAATGCCATCGGTTTTGATGTAAAATGACCCATCCGCCTTCTGGGCCGCCCATTCCGGGTGCTGCCGGGCCAGGTCCAAAGGAAGCTCCCCCAGGTCGATCATCGGGAAAGCCACCATGCCCTCGCGGTGGGCGGCCCCCAGAATTTCACCACAGAGGTCCCGCCCGGGAGCAAGATGGGCGCTGACTTTCTGCCAGGCCAGGCGAGTCGGATAGGTGGTCACATAACCGCCCGCAAAAAAACTGAAAAGCGTGACCTTCCAGGCCTTGAACTGCACGATGCAGCGCTCCACATCAAAATCGGCGCAATCCGTGTCCCGGATGGTCATGTGGACCGAGCGATGGCGCTTCGCCATCCAAAGATCGGGGTTCGGCAAGGCCACAGTGGCCCAAAATTGAGGCCCAATCCCAGAGCCTGCAATCCAAATCCTCCGCCGCACAGCGCCTCCGGGACTCCATGTTAGTTGGCTGTCCCGCGGCTGGGGCCTCCGGTCCACCGGGCCGGAGCCCCCCTTGGCCCGGGCGGAAAGAGGAGTATATTGGAGGCAAATCCAACCAGGAGGAACCATGGCCCTGACCACCCAGCAAAACCAACGCATCAGCGTCCCCGGAAACCGGGGCATCAAGATCGAATGCTCCGTCACCATCCACCGCCCGGTGGAGGAGGTCTTCGCCTTCTGGGCGGACTTCCGCAACCTGCCCCGCTTCTTCCACAACCTCGAATCGGTATCCCAGCTGCCCGGCGGCACCACCCGCTGGAAGGCCTACGATCCCATGCACAACCTCTGGGAATGGGATGCGGAAACGATCAACCACCACCCCAATGAACTCATCGCCTGGCGCAGCCTCCCCGGCACGCACGTGCCCAATGCGGGATCCGTCCGGTTCCGGCCAGTGGATCAAGGCGCTTCCACCCAGGTGGATCTGAAGCTCGAGTATGATCCGCCGACCGGCATCCTGGCCCCCATCTTCCTGGCCATGATGCTGCTGCCCGATCCCGAAAAAGAAGTCCAGCAGTCTCTCTACGTGCTCAAAGACTTGCTGGAAGATTCCCCACACGCCTAAACCTGCCCGCAGAACCCGCGCGGAAAACGACCGGCCTCAAGGTTCAGGCTGCCGGGCTTTCCACCAGCGACCACACCGCGGCGTCCCGACCGTGCTCGAAGCGCTCCCGGTCAAGCGCGGCGGTGAGCTGGGCAAAGGAGGCGAACTTCCAGCGCAGCAGGCGGCGCAAATCCGCCCGCACTTCGGGGTCCTGCTCGGAGCGCAATTCCAAGGCCAGCCAATGGCCCAGGAGACGGCGCAGGCGGTAAAACGGCAGGTAGTGCTCCTGTTCCAGCTCCCGCCGGCAGGCCAGAAACAAGTCCATCACCCGCACCCAGTCCCCCCCGGATTTCAAGGCCGCCCGCAAATCCATCAGCAAGTCCACCTGGCCTGGACGGGCCTGAATCAGAATCTGCTCCACCAGGCACACCGCATCCCGCTGCCAGACCGAAACCGAACAGGTAAATTGAGAAGCCATCTCAGCAGAATAGTCCACTGAGATGGCTTCGCAATAGGCAAAATCAAAGATTCTTCAGGTAGCTCTTCAGCATCCACAAGGTCTTCTGGTGGACTTGGATGCGCCCGATGGCCAGGTCCTGGGTTTCCAGATCATTGGCCGCACCGGCAGCCTCCCGGAGCTTGGTCGCGGAAGCCACCACCTGTTCATGGCCTTCAATTAAATGGGCCACAAAGTCTTTGGCAGGAGCCGTTTCCGCGGGCATTTCCTCAATGGGAGACATTTTTCCCAGGGTCTTCAAGCCGCCGGGGGACAGGGCATCAAGGGCCCGGATGCGCTCGGCGATGTCATCGATCGCTTCAAAAAGTTCTTCGTAGTGTTTTTGGAACGCCGCGTGGAGTTCGAAGAATGCGGGCCCTTCGACGTTCCAGTGCGCCAGGTGGGTCTGGCCCATCAGCGCATACGAATCGGCCAGCAATTGCTGGAGCCCGGTGATAACGGCGGAAGTTTTGGAGGAAGATAGGGTCGCTGTGGTCATAGCCAGGAAATTAGCTTATCCTGGTGGTCGAGGCAACCCCGATGGCGAAAACCCTTTGCGACTGGTCCAAGCACGACATCGAGCGCGATGTGGACAAACTGCACGCGCTGACCCGCCACCCTACACACCACTGCCCGAAGTGCGCCCGGGTGGCGAACACGCCCAAAGTCCTCTGCAAGCCCCGGCACTTCAACGTTTCCGAAGCGCGGGAGGACGGGCCCTAGCCGGACCGCAAGCCTTTGAACCGCGAGGGCAGGCCGCCGGGGGGAGAGGCCGAAGCGGAATCCACCCGGCGGCTGCGGCAGCCCAGCGGGCCATCCGCCCGCGCTTCGCACCCTTCGCGTCTTCGCGGTGAAACAACCGGCCGTGCCCTCACAAATAGGGCGCGAAGGCCGCGTAAACCTCGGAGGGAATGTCCAGCAGGCTGTAGTCCTTGGAGGAAACGAACAAAAGGCTCTGCCGGCCCTTGCCCAGGACGTTGTTTTGGGAATCAAAAATCTGGTGCTCCAGGGTGCAGAACTTGCGGTTGGCATCCGCCACCCGGATTTTCACCGTGATGGTGTCGAATTCCCGCGCCTCGCGGACAAACTTGTGTTCAAAGGAGCGGGTGAGTATGAAGAACTTCGTCGTTTTCAGGTCAAAGTCCGGCATCACGGTGTTGAAAAACAGCTCGCGGGTCTTGCCGACATACATGGGATACATGCCGAAATAGACGTTGCCGACGGAGTTGGTGTCGGCGTAGGTGGCGATGGTGGAATAGACGAACCACTTGCCCTCGAAGTGGCCGCCCAGGGGGTGGACATGCTCGGGCGGGCGGACATCGAAGCTGGTGACCGCACTGGCAGTCCGGGTGATCGCCCGCAGGGCGGGAATTTCCGAAGCGGCGGCCTCCATGACCTCTTCCGCCTTTTCGGTGACCACGCGGAGCAGATCGGTGTTGAAGACCAGCCAGACGACATAAGCCAGGGGCAGGACGGAACCGAGGATGAGCAGGACATTCTCGCTGAGGAAATAGGCGAAGGAGAAAATGACCACGGAGGATGCGGCCATCGAGAACATGCGGATTTGCGGCAGCGGGTTCTGGGAATTGGGGACAAAGCAGCGGGCAATGGCCAGGGCGGCGTAGCCGACGAAAAACGTGGCGTAAAACACCATGAAATACTCCAGCTCCAGGCGGACAAAACAGGCCGCCAGGGTGAAAACCCCCGCAAAGGCGAAGCTGGGGATGGGCGAAGCCACCAGCTGCTTGGGAATGAAGGAGAGCAGCACGTTGTTGCTGCGCTCGACGTTGTGGCCCAGGAACCATTTCAGGGCCACATAGCCGCTGTCCAGCGTGGTGAGGATGCATATCCCCAGGAAGAAATAATAAGCCAGCGGCACCATGCCCCGCGCTCCCTCGTAGAAGCGGTCCATGTATTGGGTGATCAGGTCATGGGCGTAATGGAAGCCGTCGATGCCCAGGCGCGCATCAAACTGCCCGCCGGCATTCTTGATCACCCAGTAGGCCAGGCAGCCGTGGAAGAGAAGCAGAAGGAAGAAAATCAAGCCGCCGAAAAAATACCCCAGGCGGACCGAGGTGTCCTCCCGGTGCATCTGGATGGCGCGCTGCCATTGCTGGAGGTCCAGCCAGGGCCCGACCAGCAGTCCCACGGCAATGGGAATGGCATAGCCCCAGTAGCGGGTCGCCGCCCACTCGCTGGGGAACGGCTCAACCCACTGCAAGCCCTGGGGCAGGAAGGGGTCCAGGCTGGCCAGGATGATGCCCACACAGGCCAGCAGGATGAGCCCCTGGATGACATGCCCGTATTTGATCTTGGCGATGCCGAATTCCTCGCCGAAAAGGCAGCCCGCGGCCAGGATGATCAGCACCACCAGGCACAAATAGAGCCAGAACAGCCCGCCCGTGGCCAGTTGCAGCGGAATGAACAGGTAGCGCGTGAGCGCAAACACCGTCAGGGTGATGGCCAATATTTGATAGAGAAAGAAGACCAGGCGGAACGGCTTGCCGAATTTTTCAAAGAATTGCGCCAGGGACTCGCGCCCTCCCGGCTGGCGGCGGGCCACGATCTGGGTGAAAAAGCCGAACAGCATCAGCCCCAGGGCGTTGGGAATGGCAAAAGTCAGCAGTCCGCGCAGGCCGAACATGAATGTGATCTGCACGCTGAAAAAGAGCCCCAGGCCCCACATCCAGGAAAGTGCCACCGAATTGCCCCAAAGCAGGGCATTGAACCACCGCAATTTCATGATCAATCGCCAGTGAACCACCATCCCCCCCGCCCCGGCAAGGTTTTCCCCAAAAAACGGGTGCCAGTCCGCTGTTTCCAGGCAGAATTTGGGTCTCCATGAGCCGCCTGCTCTCCGATTACCAGTTCACCCTCCCCCCCGACCGCATCGCCACCCATCCCTGCGAGCCCCGGGACGCCGCCCGCCTGATGGTGGTGGACCGTGCCTCCGGGACGATCGAACACGCCCGCTTCCACGACCTCGGACGCTGGATCGGCCCCGAGGACCTGCTCGTGCTCAACGACACCAAAGTCATCCCCGCCCGGCTCAGCGCCGAGGGCGGACGGGTGGAAATCCTCTTGACCGAGGAAACCTCGCCCCGGCATTGGACCGCCATCGGCAAGCCGGGCAAGCTCCTCCACGCGGGTGCCCGGCTCCGCCTGGACCCTCCGTCCGGGGCCCCAGGCGCAGAAGTGGAAATCCTCAAAACCCTCCCGGATGGCCAGCGCGTGGTCCGCTTCCTGGAGGACGTGAACCTGGAGGAATACGGCAAGCTTCCCCTCCCCCCGTATATCCTGAAAAGCCGGGCCGAACACCACGAGCCGGACTACGTGCCGCGGGACGCTGACGACTATCAAACCGTCTATGCCCGCAGCACGGGCTCGGTGGCCGCTCCCACCGCCGGGCTGCATTTCACCCCCGCCCTCCTGGAGCGCTTCCCCCACGCCTTCCTCACCCTGCATGTGGGCCTGGGCACGTTCCGTCCGGTCAAAGTCCACGACGTGGCCGACCATGAGATGCACCGGGAGCACTACGCCATTCCGCAGGGCCTGGCGGAACGCGCCCGCGCCGCCCGGCGGGTCGTGGCCGTGGGCACCACCGTCTGCCGGGTGGTGGAAACCGTGCCGGGGCTGGAAGCGGGGCGCGGCGATACTGCCCTGCTGATCCACCCGCCCTATCGTTTCCGCCGGACCGATGCCCTGATCACCAACTTCCATCTGCCCGGCTCCACCCTGCTCATGCTGGTGGCCGCCTTTGCCGGGATCGACCTGCAGCGGCGCGCCTACGCGGAGGCGATTGCCGGGGGCTACCGCTTCTACAGCTACGGGGACGCGATGTTAATCGTGTGACCTGTCCAATCTGCGCTATCCTTGGCCATGCTCCTTTCCCTGCCTGTTGCCGCGGCCTTCTTGTATGCAGCAGGCCAGATGGACCTGAAGCGCGCGCTGGCCGCCGGAGCCAGCCGGGCCCGCGTGGCCGGAGATTCCAACCTCGCCCTCCTGCTCTGGTCCCTTCCCCTTGCCTTTTTTCTGCCCGGACAATGGCACGCCCCGGGATTCGCCGCCGCAGCCGGAGCGGGGGCCCTGCTTTTTGTTGGGCGCATTTTCATGATCCGCGCCCTCGACCTCGGCGACCTGTCCCTCGTCGCCCCCATGCTGGCCACCAAGACGATCCTGGTCGGCCTGATCAGTTTTGCCGGGAATCCGGAATCCGTGGGTGGGACGACCCTGGCGGCGGCGGCCCTGGCCTCTGCGGGAGTGGCTCTGCTCAGCCACGGGCCGCGTTCCCAAGCCCGCCACCGCTGGACCGCCCTGGGCTGGGCGGCCCTGGCCAGCGTGTTCTTTGCCCTCTCCGATGTCACCGTCCAGAGCTGGGCCCGCAGCATCGGAGCGGGCTGGTTTGTCCCCTCCATGGCGGCCACCATGGTTTTACTCTTCCCGCTGATGGGCCGCCGGGGCGAAATGCCGTCCGCGGGAAAGACGCCCCTGCTGCGCGGTTCCGCCGTCATGGGATTCCAGACCTCCATGGTGGTGGTGGTTATCGCCCTCACCGGCCAGGCCACGCTGGTCAACATCCTCTACGCCACGCGATCGATCTGGTCGGTGGTGGTGGAGTCCTGGGCCGGACGCGGCGATGCCCGCCGCGAGCTGAGCTGGAGGCTGGGCGGAGCCGCCCTGCTGACCGGCGCGGTGGTTTTGGCGCTGTGGAAGTGATGCTGTCTTCTGTGAATGCCGCCCCGGTGCAACTCATGCATGCAAGCCATGAGCCGTCAATCTGGAGTGCTCCGAATGGATTCGGAGCTATGGGAGGAGCGGAGCGACGGGGTGGGGGTTGAGCAGCGAGAGTGGGCCGCCAGCCCCCGCCCTCCGGGCGTTCCCAGAACTCCGAAAAGATCGGAGTACTCCAGAGCCGGGGGTGAGCCAGGGATGCGGAGAGGGTAATCTGGAGTGCTCCGAACAGATTCGGAGCTTTGGGAGGAGCGGAGCGACGGGGTGGGGGATGAGCAGCGAGGGTGGGCCGCCAGCCCCCGCCCTCCGGGCGTTCCCAGAACTCCGAAAAGATCGGAGTACTCCAGATGCCGGGGGTGAGCAAAGGATGGGGGGACGGTAATCTGGAGTGCTCCGAACAGATTCGGAGCTATGGGAGGAGCGGAGCGACGGGGAGGGGGGGATGAGCAGCGGGGGTGATCCACCAGCCCCCGCCCTCCGGGCGTTCCCAGAACTCCGAAAGGATCGGAGTGCTCCAGATACGGGTTAGATATGCGGCTGGCGCGGAGCCCATGGGGGTTCTCCTGCGGAGACACGGTGCGTGTCCCCGCAGGACGAACAGACCCAACTCAGCCGGCGAGGGCGGAGGGAATTTCCAGGGCGATCTTGGTGGGATCGATGGAGCGTCCGTCTTCGGGCTTGTCTTCCATGCCGACGAGCGGGTCGCCGACCGGTTCGCCCAACTGGACCAGCTTGATGCGGCGGTATTTCGGGAAGCCCGTGCCCGCCGGAATGAGGTGGCCCATGATGACGTTTTCCTTGAAGCCGCGGAGGTTGTCCACTTTGCCCAAGGTGGCCGCATCGGTGAGGACACGGGTGGTGTCCTGGAAGCTGGCCGCGGAGATAAAGCTCTCGGTTTCCAAGGAAGCCTTGGTGATGCCGAGGAGCACCGGGGAGGCTTCGGCGGGCTTGCCGCCTTTTTCCGCCACGCGCTTGTTCTCTTCTTCGAAGATCAGGCGGTCCACCTGGTCGCCCCACAGGAAGGTGGTGTCACCGGGTTCGGTGACTTTCACCTTGCGGAGCATCTGGCGGACGATGCACTCGATGTGCTTGTCGTTGATCTCGACACCCTGGAGGCGGTAAACCTCCTGGACCTCGTTGACCAGATATTCCTGGAGCTCCTGGGGTCCGCAGACCTCGAGCACTTCGTGGGGAACAACCGGGCCTTCGGTGAGCTGCTGGCCTTTTTTGACAACATCGCCCTGATAGACAATGAGGTGCTTGGAGAGCGGAATTTGGTGCTCCTCTTCCAGAGCGGTTTCCTTGTCACGGATGATGAGGAGCTTCTTGCCGCGGGAAGTGCCGCCGAGGATGACCTCGCCGTCGATCTTGGCGATCTCGGCGGCGTCCTTGGGCTTGCGGGCTTCGAAGAGTTCGGCCACGCGGGGCAGACCGCCGGTGATGTCCTTGGTCTTGGCGACTTTGCGCGGGGTCTTGGCCAGGCGCTCGCCGGCCTGGACCTGCTGGCCTTCTTTGACCTCGATGTGGGCGCCGGAGGGGATGGAGTAGGCGGAGAGCGGCGCGCCATCGGTGCCGAGGATGACGATCTGCGGGTGCAGGTCTTCCTTGTGGTCGATGATGACGGTGCCGACGAGCTTGGTGGCTTCATCGACTTCACGCTTCATGGTGACGCCTTCGATGATGTCGCGGAATTCGATCTTCCCGGCCTTCTCGGTGAGGATCGAGACGTTGTAGGGGTCCCACTGGACGAAGACTTCGCCCTTCTTGACCTTGCCGCCCTCGGCCACGGAGATGACCGAGCCGATGACGACGGAGTAGCGCTCGAGTTCGCGCCCGTCTTCCGCGTGGATGCTGATGGAGCCGCTCTTGTTGAGGGCGATGAAGTTGCCGTCCAGGGCCTGGACCACCTTCAGGTCGGTGTATTGGACCGTGCCATCATGCTTGGCCTTGATCTGGGGCTGCTTGAAGACCTGGGAGGCCGTGCCGCCGATGTGGAACGTGCGCATGGTGAGCTGGGTGCCGGGCTCGCCGATGGACTGGGCGGCGATGATGCCGACCGATTCGCCGAGCTTGACCGTGCGCATGGTGGCCAGGTTGAGGCCGTAGCACTTGGCGCAGACGCCGCGGCGGGTCTCACAGGTGAGAACGGAGCGGATGCGGACGCGTTCCTGGCCGAGCTTGTCGATGGCTTCGGCTTTGGCTTCGTCGATCAGCTCGTTGGCGGCGACGACGACCTTTCCGGAGACGGGGTCCACGATGTCATCGCAGGAGACGCGTCCGAAGATGCGGTCCTTGAGTTTGACGATCTCGTCTTCGCCTTCGTAGATGGCCTTGACCCAGATGCCCTTGACGGTGCCGCAGTCTTCCTCGGTGATGATGACGTCGTGGGCGACATCGACGAGCTTGCGGGTCATGTAGCCGGAGTCCGCGGTCTTGAGCGCGGTATCGGCCAGGCCCTTGCGGGCGCCGTGGGTGGAGATGAAGTATTCGAGCACCGAGAGGCCTTCACGGAAGGAGGCCAGGATGGGGCGCTCGATGATTTCACCGGAGGGCTTGGCCATGAGGCCGCGCATGCCGGCGAGCTGGCGGACCTGGTTGCGGTTGCCTCGCGCGCCGGAATCGACCATGAGGTAAACGGGGTTGATTTCGCCGCGGCCCTTGTTGTGCTCGAGCGTGCGATACATGACGCTGGAGACTTCCTCGGTGGCCTGGGTCCAGATGTCCACAATCTTGTTGTAGCGCTCGCCATCGGTGATGGCGCCCATGCGGTATTGCTTCTCGACGGTGTTGACCGAGTCGCGGGCCTTGGTGACGATGCCGGCTTTTTCATCCGGGATGATCATGTCATCGATGCCCATGGAGATGCCGGCGCGGGTGGCGTAGGTGAAGCCGAGCTGCTTGAGGCGGTCGAGGATGGCGACGGTCTCGTCGTGGCCGCACTTTTGGTAACAGCGGTGGATGAGTTCGCCGAGGGCTTTCTTGCCGGCGGGCTTGTTGTAGAAGCCGAGTTCTTTGGGCCAGATTTCGTTGAAAAGAACGCGTCCGGCAGTGGTTTTGAGCATGCGGGCGTTCTTGTCGCCGAAGTAGGTGTCCTTGTTCAGGTCGCGGTTCTTGATGATGACGGCATCATGGAGGGTGACGACGCCTTCGGTGAGGGCGAAGAGGACTTCGTCCGCGTTCTCCATGAGGGGAAGGCGGTCCTTGGACTCACCGCTGAGAGCGGCGGTGTTTTTCCGCGTCTTGGCAGTGAGGTAGGCGGCACCCAGGGTGATGTCCTGGGAGGGAGTGGTGATGGGCTTGCCGTTGGAGGGGCCGAAGATGTTGTTCGGGGCCAGCATGAAGACGCGGGCCTCGAGCTGGGCTTCCACGGAGAGCGGGACGTGCACGGCCATCTGGTCGCCGTCGAAGTCCGCGTTGTAAGCGGTGCAGACGAGCGGGTGGATGCGGATGGCCTCACCCTCGATCAGCGTGGGCTCGAAGGCCTGGACCGAAAGGCGGTGCAGGGTGGGCGCACGGTTGAGGAGGACGGGGTGGCCGACGGTGACTTCTTCGAGGATGTCCCAGACGATGGGTTCGCGGCGCTCGATCAGCTTCTTGGCACTGCGCACGGTGTGGACGTAGCCCATTTCCTTCAAGCGGCGGATGATGAAGGGCTCGAAGAGGACGAGGGCCATCTTCTTGGGCAGGCCGCACTGGTGGAGCTTGAGTTCGGGGCCGATGACGATGACGGAGCGCCCGGAGTAGTCCACGCGCTTGCCGAGCAGGTTCATGCGGAAGCGCCCGGTCTTGCCCTTGAGCATGTCGGAGAGCGACTTGAGCGGGCGGTTGCCGGCGCCGGTGACGGGGCGGCCGTGGCGCCCGTTGTCCATGAGGGCATCGACCGCTTCCTGGAGCATGCGTTTCTCGTTGCGGATGATGACCTCGGGGGTCTTGAGCTGCAAGAGGGTGCGCAGGCGGTTGTTGCGGTTGATGACGCGGCGGTAGAGATCGTTGAGATCGGAGGTGGCGAAGCGCCCGCCTTCGAGCGGAACGAGGGGGCGGAGGTCCGGCGGAATGACGGGCAAGGTCTCGAGTATCATCCACTCGGGGCGGGTGCCGGAGGACATGAAGCCCTGGACCAGCTTGAGGCGCTTGGCCAATTTTTTGCGGAGCTGCTTGCTCTTGGTGGTGCCGAGGGCGGCTTCCAGTTCCTGGGCCACGGCATCGAGGTCGAGCTGCTTGAGGTAGTCCCGGATGGCTTCGGCGCCCATTTTGGCGGTGAAGGAATCCTCACCATATTGGTCCTGGGCCTCGCGGAATTCGGTCTCGCTGAGAAGCTGGCGGGATTCGAGCGGGGTCTGGCCGGGCTCGATGACCAGGTAGTCTTCGTAGTAGATGACGCGCTCGAGGTCGCGCGCGGTCATGTCCATCATGAGGCCGATGCGGCTGGGCATGCACTTGTAGAACCAGATATGGGAGACGGGGACGGCCAGCTCGATGTGGCCCATGCGCTCGCGGCGGACGCGGGCGACGGTGACTTCCACGCCGCATCGGTCGCAGATGACGCCTTTGTATTTGATGCGCTTGTATTTGCCGCAGGCGCACTCGTAGTCTTTGACCGGGCCGAAAATGCGCTGGCAGAAAAGGCCGCCATTTTCGGGCTTGAAGGTGCGGTAGTTGATCGTCTCGGGGTTCTTGACCTCGCCCCGGCTCCAGGAGGCGATGGTTTCGGGAGCGGCCACGGAGATGGCGACCTGGTCGAAGCCGACGGCCTTCTCGGCGCCAAGGATTTCGCGCGCTGTTTGGGTTTCTTTGCTCATGATGCGGTGTCCGGTGTTGGGTGCGGTGGGGGCTTGCGGGATAGGGGTTAGGCGGCGGATTCAAAGCCGTTGGCTTCGAGTTCATCGTTGGCGTCGCTGGTGCGGTCGCCCACTTTGACATCGAGGCAAAGGCTCTGCATTTCCTTGATCAGGACGTTGAACGATTCGGGCGTGCCGGCGGAGAGGGAGTTGTCGCCTTTGACAATGCTCTCGTAGATGCGGGTTCGGCCCGGGACGTCGTCCGACTTGACGGTGAGGAGTTCCTGGAGGGTATAGGCGGCGCCATAGGCCTCCATGGCCCACACTTCCATCTCGCCGTAGCGCTGGCCGCCATACTGGGCCTTGCCGCCCAGGGGCTGCTGGGTGACGAGGGAGTAGGGACCGACGGCTCGGGCATGGATTTTGTCCGCGACCATGTGGCCGAGTTTGAGCATGTAGATTTGGCCGACGACGACGCGCTGGTCAAAGCGGTCGCCGGTGCGCCCGTCATAGAGGTAGCTCTTCCCATCGTCACCGATGTGGAAGTCTTTGTCTTTGTGGGCGGCTTCCTTGAGGTAATCGCGGATTTTCTTCTCGCTGATGCCGTCAAAGACGGGGGTGGCGACTTTGAAACCGAGGGCCTTGGCGGCAATGCCGAGGTGGGTTTCGAGCACCTGGCCCACGTTCATGCGCGAAGGCACGCCGAGGGGGTTGAGGACGATGTCCACCGGGGTGCCATCGGGGAGGTAGGGCATGTCGGCCTCGGGCACGATCTTGGCCACAACGCCTTTGTTCCCGTGGCGTCCGGCCATCTTGTCGCCGACGGAGATTTTGCGCTTGGAGGCGACATAAACCTTCACCTGCTTGATGATGCCGGGATCGACATCGTCACCGGCTTCGACGCGGTCGAGTTCGACATCGCGCTCGTTGTCGAGCTGGGCGAATTTGCTCTCGAAGGTGCCGATGATCTCGCGGATTTTGATGCGGATGGGGCTGGGATCGATGTCGATGTGGTCATAGACCGCGGCCATCTTGCGCAGGAGGGTTTTGGTGATCTTGCGGTTGGCCGGGATGATGATCTCGCCGGTTTCGGCGTTGACCACATCGAGGGGGATTTTCTCGTTGAGCAGGATGTTGGAGAGGGCCTGGGTCAGTTCCTCGGTCAGCTCGTTTTTCTTCTTGTCGTATTTATCGGTGATGGCCTTGGACTGGCGCTTGGCCTCGGTGGGCGAGAGCTTCTCGGCCTTGGGGATGAGCTTGCTGTTGCCGGCGGTGACCTTGACATCCATGACGATGCCGGAGGAGCCGGAGGGGACGACGAGGGAGGAGTCCTTCACGTCGGCCGCTTTTTCGCCGAAGATGGCGCGCAGGAGGCGTTCTTCGGGAGCCAGTTCGGTCTCGCTCTTGGGGGTGATTTTGCCGACCAGGATGTCGCCGGGTTTGACTTCGGCGCCGATGCGGACAACGCCGTCGGGACCGAGGTTTTTCAGGGCTTCATCGCCGACGTTGGGGATGTCGCGGGTGATTTCCTCGGGGCCGAGCTTGGTGTCACGGGCGGAGATTTCGAATTCCTCGATGTGGATGGAGGTATAGACGTCCTCTTTGGCGATGCGCTCGGAAAGGAGGATGGCATCTTCGAAGTTGTAGCCGTTCCAGGGCATGAAGGCGACGAGGACGTTTTTGCCGAGGGCCAGCTCACCGTTGTCGGTGCAGGGGCCGTCGGCAATGACCTGGCCGAGGGCGACCTTGTCGCCCTTGCGGACGATGGGGCGCTGGTTGACGCAGGTGCCGGCGTTGGAGCGCATGAATTTGCGCAGCTGATAGACGTAAACGCCGTTCTCGGGGTCGTGCTTGTGCTTCTTCTTGCCTTCCGGAACCTCGCCATTCTTGGTGATGATGATCTCAGTGGCGGAAACGGAAGCGACTTTGCCGGCGCCCTCGCTGACGATGACGGCACGGGAATCGCGGGCCACTTTGCCCTCCAGGCCGGTGCCGACGAGCGGGGACTCGGAGATGATCAGGGGAACGCCCTGGCGCTGCATGTTCGAGCCCATGAGGGCGCGGTTGGCGTCATCGTGTTCGAGGAAGGGGATGAGGCCGGCGGCGACGGAGACGAGCTGCTTGGGGGAGACGTCCATGTAGTGGACAGACTCACGGTCCACTTCCATGAACTCGCCCTTGTAGCGGACGGAGACTTTGGGCTGGCTGAAGCGCCCGTCTTTTTCGAGGGGGGCGTTGGCCTGGGCAACGATGAACTGTTCTTCCTGGTCGGCGGTGAGGTAATCGATGCCGCCGGTGAGCTTGCCGCCGGAGACTTTGCGGTAGGGGGTCTCGAGGAAGCCGAATTCATTGATCCGGGCGAAGGTGGACATCGAGGAGATGAGGCCGATGTTGGGGCCTTCCGGGGTCTCGATGGGGCAGATGCGCCCGTAGTGGGAGGGATGGACATCGCGGACTTCGAAGCCGGCGCGGTCGCGGCTCAAGCCGCCGGGTCCGAGGGCGGAGAGGCGGCGCTTGTGCGTCAGCTCGGAGAGCGGGTTGGTCTGGTCCATCAGCTGGGAGAGCTGGGAGCGTCCGAAGAAGTCGCGGATGACAGCGGAGAGGGCTTTGGGGTTGATCAACTTGTGAGGAGTCATGCCCTCGGTATTGACGTCGAAGAGGGTCATGCGCTCTTTGACCAGACGCTCGGTGCGGGCCAGGCCGGTGCGGCACTGGTTGGCGAGAAGCTCGCCCACGGCGCGGACGCGGCGGCTGCCCAGGTGGTCGATGTCATCGGTGCTGCCTTCGCCATGGCGGAGGCTGATGACATAGCTGGTGGCGGCAACGACATCGTCGTTGGTCAGGATGCGGGTTTCGATGTCCACATCCAGGTTGAGCTTCTGGTTGATCTTGTAGCGTCCGACGCGCCCGATGTCGTAGCGCTTGGGATCGAAGAAGAGGCGCTTGAGCAGGGCTTTGGCGTTGGTAACGGTCGGGGGATCGCCAGGGCGCAGGCGCTTGTAGATGTCCTTGAGGGCGGACTCGGAATCGGTGGTGGGGTCCTTTTTGAGGCAGCGGATGATGGTGTCGTCGTGGGTGACATCGACGACCTGGACATCGCTGATGCCGAGGTCCAGGAGCTGGCGGACGGTGGTCTTGGTCAGGGGCTCGAAGGCGCGCCCGACGACGAGGTCCTGGTTGGCGGTATCGCGGATTTCTTCGACCAGCACTTTGGTGCTGATCTCGTTTTCGTCCATCTCGGCTTCGAGCTTGAGGGACTCGATCTGGTAGAAGAGGCTGATGATTTCCTCGTTGGAGGAATAGCCCAGGGCGCGGAGGAAGGTGGTGAGGAGGAACTTGCGGCGGCGTTTGCGGCGGTCCAGGTGGACGTAGAGCAGGTCGCTGGTGTCGAAGGCCACTTCCAGCCAGGAGCCGCGGTCGGGGATGATGCGGAAGGAGTAGAGGGTCTTGCCGTTGGCGTGGATGCTGGATTCGAAGCAGATGCCGGGGCTGCGGTGGAGCTGGGAGACGACGACGCGCTCGGCGCCATTGACGATGAAGGTGCCGCGGTCGGTCATCATGGGCAGCTCGCCCATGTAAACTTTTTCTTCGAGCACGCTGCCTTCGTTGTTCAGGCGGAAGGTGACGTAGAGCGGAGCGGAAAAGGTCTGGCCTTCGCGCTGGCACTCCAGGGCGGACATCTTGGGCTCCTGGATGTCGTAATCGGTGAACTCGAGCTTGATTTTCTCATCGTAGCTCTCGATGGGGAAAACCTCGTTGAACACGGCGGCCAGGCCCTCGCCGCGGCGTTTTTTGGGCTCGATGCCGAGCTGGAGGAAATCGCTGTAGGACTTGAGTTGGACCTCGATGAGGTTGGGGATGTCGATGGCGTCGGTGATGGAGCCAAAGTTGATGCGTTCTCCAGTGGATGCGGTGGCCATATAGTGTTCCTTGGTCGTTCGGTCTGCTGCGTTCGGTGCGGGGGTGGTGTCGTAAGGCGGTGAGGCACCGCGTGCCGGGGAGGACACCCCTCCCCGGCGGCGGTTGGGAATCGGCGGTTACTTGACTTCGACTTTGGCGCCAGCGGCTTCGAGCTTTTTCTTGATCTCGGCGGCTTCTTCCTTGGTCGCGCCTTCTTTGACGGGCTTGGGAGCGCCTTCAACGAGGGCTTTGGCTTCGGCGAGGCCGAGGCCGGCGACGGCGGCACGGACTTCCTTGATGACGGCGATCTTGTTGGATCCGCCATCGACGAGGATGACATCGAAGGCCGTTTTCTCTTCGGCGGGCGCGGCGGCGGCTCCACCCGCGGCGGGCGCGGCGGCGACGGCGACAGGAGCGGCGGCGCTGACGCCCCACTTCTCTTCGAGTTTTTTGACGAGTTCTGCGGCCTCGACGACGGTGAGGGCGCTGAGCGATTCCACGAGGGATTCGAGATTTGCTGCCATGGTGGTCTGTTCTTTCTGCCGGGACCCGTGGGTTCCGGACTTGCTTCGGCCTGCCTAGCCGGCGGCACCCGCCGCCGAATTATCCCGGAAAGGCTTCCGGGCTAGGAAAGGCACTTGCCTTTTGGTTTTTTCCGCCCGGCGGCACGGAAGCCGCCGGGATGGGAAAAGGGGTTGAAGTTCGGGGTTATGCTCCTTTTTCGACGCGGGCTTTGACGACCTGGGCCAGCTGGGTGGCCGGGGTGTTGAGGATGGTGGCCAGGCGGGTGGCCGGGGTGTTGAGCAGGCCGAGGAGCTGGGCGCGGAGTGCGTCCTTGGAAGGAAGCTCGGCGATGGCCAGCACGCCCTTGGCATCCATCGAGGAGGCATCCAGGATGCCGGCGCGGATTTCGGGCTTGGTGAACTCGGCTTTGAAGTTTTTGAGGATTTTGGCAGCGGCCGACATGTCGGCCTTGCCAAAAGCGACCGCGGTCTGGCCCTTGAGATGGTCCTCGAGATTGGGGAGGCTGGCATCGGTGAGGGCGCGGCGCAGGAAGGTGTTTTTGACGACGTGCAGCTCGCTCTGGACTTCGGCCAGGCGGTTGCGCAGCTCGGTGAACTGCTCCACGGTCATGCCGGTGTAGTCAACGACGATGACGTAGGGGGATTTCTGAACCCAGGCGGTGATGTCCTGGACGATGGAGGCTTTTTCGGGTCTCATGGTCGTGGGGTCCTGGGGATCAGTTGGCGGAGGCCAGTTCGAGTTTGATGCCGGGGGCGAAAGTGGCGCTGAGCACGCAGTTCTTGACGTATTTGCCTTTGGCGGAGGAGGGCTTGGCCCGGAGGATGGCGTCGATAACCGCCTGGGCATTTTCCATGAGCTTGGCCTGGTCAAAGGAGACTTTGCCGCAGACGATGTGGACGTTGGCGGCTTTGTCCACTTTGAATTCCACGCGTCCGGCCTTGCACTCGCGGACCGCTTTGGCGGTGTCTTCGGTGACGGTGCCGGTTTTCGGGTTGGGCATGAGGCCGCGGGGGCCGAGGACCTTGCCGAGCTTGCGCACTTCCGTCATGGCCTCGGGGGTGGCCACGGCGACGTCGAAGTCCTGGAAGCCCTCGGTGACTTTTTTGATCAGGTCTTCGAAGCCGACGAATTCGGCACCGGCTTCCCGGGCGGCCTCGGCGGCTTTGCCGGTGGCGAAGACCAGGACGCGGACTTTTTTGCCGGAGCCATTGGGGAGGGCGACGGTGCCGCGGACCATCTGGTCGCTTTGGCGGGGATCCACCCCGAGGGAGAAAGCCAGCTCGACGGTCTGGTCGGTCTTGGCGGGAGGGAATTGTTTGAGAAGCTGGATGGCTTCATCGAGCCGGTATTGTTTGGACCGGTCGACGAGTTCCAGCGCTTTGCGGTGGCGTTTGCTGCCTTGTTGGGCCATGGTGTTTCCTTGTTTGTAGTGTTAGCGGGCGGGGGCTTGCGCCTTTTGCCCTCCTACGGGCCGGAGGCCGCACCCGCGGCATCCGGACGTGGGGTGCCGATTCAATCGACGATTTCGATGCCGGCCTGGCGGGCGGTTCCGGCAATGATGCGGAATCCGGCCTCGTCGGAGCGGGCGTTGAGGTCCTTTTTCTTGATTTTGACGATTTCCATCACCTGTTTTTTGGTGACTTTGCCCACCTTGGTCTTGTTCGGCTCCTTGGAGCCGGAGGCGATGTTGGCCATCTTTTTGAGAAGGACGGCGGCCGGGGGGGACTTGGTGATGAAGGTGAAGGTCTTGTCTTTATAGACGGTGATGACGACGGGCAGGATGTTTCCGGCGTCTTTCTGGGTCTTCGCATTGAACTCTTTGCAGAAGGCCATGATGTTGACGCCGGCCTGGCCGAGGGCAGGGCCGACCGGGGGCGCGGGGTTGGCCTGGCCGGCGGGAATCTGCAGGCGGATCGTTGCGGTGATTTCTTTTGCCATATGTTTCTAGAATTTAGGAGTTAGGAGTCAGAAGTTGGAATCCTGGGCTCGGGTCTTTGGATGGTAGGTTCATTCTGTCTTCTGCATTCTGGCTTCTGGCTTCTTCCTCAGAGCCGTTCCACCTGCCAGAATTCGAGTTCGACGGGGGTGGAGCGTCCAAAGATGCTGACGGCCACGCGGACGCGTCCGCGGGCCTCGTCCACTTCCTCGATGACGCCTTCCTGGCTCTCGAAGGGGCCGTCGCCCACGCGGACGCGGTCACCCACGGCGTAGGAAACTTTCGGGACGACCTTTTCCTCCTTCTCGCGCATCTGGGAGAGCATGCCTTCGACCTCGGAGGGGCGCATGGGGATGGGCTTGTCGCCATCGGCAAAACCGATGACGCCGGGGGTTTCTTTGACGAAATACCAGGTCTTGTCCACGAGCTTCTTCTCGGGGTCGAGGAGGTACATGTTGACGAAGACGTAGCCGGGATAGAGCTTGCGTACGGTCTCGGTTTTCTTGCCGCGCTTGACCTCGGAAACGCGCTCGGTGGGGATGACAATGTCACGGATGTAGTCGCCCAGTTCTTCCGCTTTCAAGCGGGAGCGCATGTGCTTCTCGACGTTGCCTTCCTGGCCGGAGAGGACGTGGAGGGCGAACCATTGGGTGGGGAACGGGGAGGCCGTTCCGCCGGCGAGTTGTTGGGTGAGGTCGTCCGTCATGGGAGCTTCAGCGCGGCGAGAAGGTGACCATCCAGCCGACGAGTTTGTTGATGAAAAAGTCGAATCCGGTGATGTAAGCGGCGAGCAGGAGGGTGGTGACGCAGACCACCACGGTGGAATCGATCAGGACTTTGTATTTGCGCAGGCCGGTTTGCTCCGGGTCCCAGGGCCAGGTGCATTTGCGCAGTTCCGCGGAGACTTCCCCGCAGAAGCGGGCGATGCCGGCGCGGAAGCGCAGGAGCAGGGCCAGGGCCAGGATGGAGAGGACCCAGACAGGGCCGCTGATCCACCAGTTCCCGGCGAAATTAAGTTTGTCCATCTGTGATTGTTCTTCTGTTCGGCGCAGGGCAGGAGGGACTCGAACCCCCAACCGACGGTTTTGGAGACCGCTACTCTACCAATTGAGCTACTGCCCTTTGTTGGTGACGAAACAAGGGGAGGCCGGTTAGACCGGCTGCCCCCCTTGGTCCGAAAGTGGGTGGAACCCGTTTATTTGACGATTTTGGTCACCCGTCCGGCGCCGACGGTGCGGCCGCCCTCGCGGATGGCGAAGCGCATTTGCTCCTCCATGGCGATCGGGGTGATGAGTTCGATTTCGAGTTCGACGTTGTCACCGGGCATGACCATTTCCACGCCCTCTTTGAGCTTGGCCACGCCGGTCACGTCCGTGGTGCGGAAGTAGAACTGGGGGCGGTAGCCGTTGAAGAACGGGGTGTGGCGTCCGCCTTCGTCCTTGGAGAGGACGTAAACGTTGGCCTGGAAGTTGGTGTGCGGGGTGATGCTGCCGGTCTTGGCCAGGACCTGGCCGCGCTCGACGTCCTCTTTTTTGACACCGCGCAGAAGGATGCCGACGTTGTCACCGGCTTCGGCGGAATCGAGGATTTTGCGGAACATTTCGATATCGGTGACGACGGTCTTGGCGGTGGGGCGAAGGCCGACGATTTCGATTTCGTCGTTGCGGTTGAGGACACCGCGCTCGACACGTCCGGTGGCGACGGTGCCACGGCCGGCGATGTTGAAGACGTCTTCCACGGCCATGAGGAAGGGCTTGTCCTTCGGACGCTCGGGCATGGGGATGTATTTGTCCACGGCATCCATGAGGTCGAGGATGCACTTGGCGGCATCGCTGCCGGCGTCGCCAGACTCGAGGGCCTTGAGGGCGGAGCCTTTGACGATGGGAATGGTGTCGCCGGGGAACTCGTACTTGGAAAGGAGTTCGCGGACTTCGAGTTCGACCAGGTCGAGGAGTTCTTTGTCATCGACCATGTCCACTTTGTTCATGAAGACGACGAGGGCGGGAACGCCGACCTGGCGGGCAAGAAGGATGTGCTCGCGGGTCTGGGGCATGGGGCCGTCGGCGGCGGAGACAACGAGGATGGCGCCGTCCATCTGGGCGGCACCGGTGATCATGTTCTTGACGTAGTCGGCGTGGCCGGGGCAGTCCACGTGGGCGTAGTGGCGGTTGTCAGTCTGGTATTCGACGTGGGTGGTGTTGATGGTGATGCCGCGCTCTTTTTCTTCGGGAGCGTTGTCGATCGAGGCGTAGTCACGGGCTTCGGCGTAGCCTTTTTTGGCCAGGATGGTGCAGATGGCGGCCGTGAGGGTGGTCTTGCCATGGTCAACGTGGCCGATGGTGCCGATGTTGACGTGGGGTTTATTGCGCGTGAATGATTCCTTAGCCATATGATGGGTCTCCTGGGAGGTGCTGCGTCGATCTGCTGTCCAACTGACTTGCTTGGTTGAGCGTGTCCTTCGTTGTTCTATTTTTGGTTCAGGCCTGTATGGTTGCCCTCATGCCCGGCCATGGCGGCATGCGTCCCAGTTGAAACCGAGCCTACGAACGGGATTGAACCGTCGACCTCGTCCTTACCAAGGACGTGCTCTACCAACTGAGCTACGTAGGCCTGGGTGAACGCCTTGCGGCATCCGGAAATCTGGTGGTTTCCCCCCACCGGGACGGCTGGCCAGGGCTCGAATCCATGATGCGCATGGACAGAAAACACCTGTTTCCGGCACGATGAGGAACGAGTGTTTTAGGTATTCGCTTCTGGAGTGTCAACACCTTCCAAAAAAAATTTGAGAAAAATTTGCCTGCATCGTCCGAATTGGCACACAAACCCTGCAGCAGCGCAGCCACCCCAGAGTAACTCATTTTTAATCCATTCACCAACAACGACTTGCAAACTCATTGCGGCTTCACGGGCAAAATCAAAGTCCAGCAGGGTTGCTCTTGCCAGTTCGGCGGCCTAGGCCAGATTGGGCGCTCATGGGATCCATTGGTGCGCTCCGCCGCCTCGGCCTGGTTGAAGGCTGTTCGTTTCTTATCCTTCTTTTCCTCGCCATGCCCCTGAAATATCTGGCCGGCCAGCCCGCGGCAGTGAAATGGGTGGGCTGGGCGCACGGCCTGCTTTTCATGGCTTATGCTTTTCAACTGGCGCTTGTTTTTTTCCAGCACCGCTGGAGCATCCCCCGCGCTGCCGCCGCCTTGGCCGCGGCCCTTCTGCCCTTCGGTCCTTTCCTGCTCGACCGGCGCATGCGCGCCTGGGAAGCGGAAGCCTCAGCCCCCGCCCCATCCCAATAAAGGCGCCAAAAGCCGCACCACTCCGAAAATCGCCACCGCTCCGGCCACATCCAGCAGCAGGCCGAACTTCATCATCCGCACCAGCCTCACCTCACCAGTCGCATAGGCCATGGCATTCGGCCCGTTGGAAACCGGCAGTGCAAAACCGAAACTGCAAGCCAGGCAGCAAGCCAGCGCCACCGGAATCGGATCCAGTCCCGCTCCCAGCGCCACTGCAATCATCACCGGCACCATCACATTGGCCGTGGCTGTGTTGGATGTCGCCTCACTCAGCACCAGGCTCAGCAGCACCGAGGCCGCGACCAGTGTCCACAGGCCGCAGCCCTCCCCGCCGAGCCCGAAAGCCACCCCCTCCCCCAGCGCCCGCGCCAGCCCGGTATCGAAAACCTGCTTGCCCAGTGCCAGCCCGCCGGCAAAAAGCAGGATCGTGCCCCAGTCGATCCGCACCGCCTCATTCCATGCCAGCGTGAACCGCGCCGGGCGCTGCGCCACGGGCAGAAAAAAAAGCACCAGGCCCGCCAGCAGCCCCACCACTTCCTCCGGGAAGGTCTGCGCCACCCAGGCCGATCCATAGCGCGGCCCGCCAAAAACCAGCTCCACCGCCCCCGGGTAGAGCCACAAAAGCAGGGCCGCCCCCAGGCTCAGCGCCGCATTGATTTCCCCCCGGCACCAAGGTCCTAACGCCTTCTTTTCCTCCCGCAGCCAGGCCTGCAGCTTGGCCCCCTCTCCGCCCGACCAGGCCCGCACCCGCGGCGGCAGGAGCAAAATCAAAAAACCCGTCAGCAGCAGCGACAGCGGCACCGCCAGCTGCATCCAGCGCACAAACGTCATCTCCACCCCTGCCAGCTCCCGCAAAAATCCCAGCGCGATCAAATTCGGCGGTGTGCCCACCGGGGTGGCCAGCCCGCCGATCGAGGCCGAGAACGCCACCAGCAGAACCAGCCGCGAGCGGGACTCCGCATCCCGCTCCAGGTCCGGGCAGGCCCGCACCACCCCCAGCGCAATCGGCAGCATCACTGCTGTCGTGGCCACATTGCTCATCCACATCGAAAGTCCCGCCGTCAAGAGCGCCAGCGCCGCATACAAGCGCCGCATACAAGCGCCGCGGCCCGCCCGCCATGCCCGGCAGCGCCAGCACCCCCAGCGCCAGCCTGCGGTCCAGCCCATGCTTCTTCATTGCTTCCGCCAAAAAAAACGTCCCGATGAACAAGAACACAATCGGCGAACCAAACGGCGCCAGCACCGCCTTCTCACTCCCGATGCCCAGCAGGATGCACAACGCCGGCGCCAGCAGCGCCGTCACCGCGATCGGCACCGATTCGCAGACCCAGAACACCAGCGTCCAGGCCAGCACCGCCGCCAGGCGGTGCGCCTCCGGCGTCAGCCCCGGCAGCGGCGCCGCCAGCACGGCTGCAAACGCCAGCGGCCCCAGCCACCAGCCCGTCCGATGCCTGCCGCGCTCAAAAGCCTGCTCCCAGCGCATCCAGCGTCCCGCTTCCTCGTCGTGCATGGGGGATTTAGACCTTGGTCCGCGCATCTGGACAACCCAAAACCCCAAATTTATAGATCAAAATTTCATGAGTCAGGCTTCCCTGCTCCGTCTCCGGACCCTGGCTGATCCACGGAAAAAAATGAAATTCTGCACCGGGTTCTCCGGGGAGGCCGGTTCCCTCACTTCCACCTGAAAAGTGGCACACCCGCCGCCCTCGCCAGCTCGGCCTGTTCCTTGTCAAAGGTCAGAAACGTGTTGGCGGCCAATTCCAGCGCAATCGCGACATGCATCAAATCCATCCCGCGGATCACCAGACGGCGGGAGTGCTCAAAGCTGAGTTCGTTGGCTATACGCAACACTCCAGTCCAATCGAACTCGGCGTGAGGCCAATAGCCCAGCCGAACTTCCTCTTCGAGGGCACGGATCAAGTCTTTAGCCGACACCCCTTCCAGGGTTTTTCCCAGGGATTCCAATTGGCGGAAGCTGTTGAAAACCTCCAGTCGCTGCCAGGGGGTCCAGTGGATTTCCAAATCTTCCCGATCCAGCACCTGCAGCGCCTGCCGATGGAAACGATCTCCCTGGTTCTTCAGGGCCACCCACCAGGAAGTGTCCGCATAGACTTTCATTTTTTGAGTGACCGCAAAAAGGCCACGGAATCAAATCCCGAACGCGTCAGATCCACGGCCCGCGCCCGCGCCATTTCCACAGTCATGCGTGGACGGGCTCCGGAGCGGGTGACCACGAACTTGGGTTTTCCGTTGGAGGTTACGAGCAACTGCCCCCCTGCCGGAAGGGAATCCACGAGCTTGGTGTTGTGGTAAAACTCGCGCGTGCTTACGGTCTTCATGCGTCCAACACTACGTCCGACACCTGCACGCGTCAATGGGCACAGCCTCGCGCTGGCCAAGCACTGGATGGAAACCAGGAAAATGAAGGCCGGCTGGAGGCCCTGACACAAGAGGCTGTACTCCTTCCCACACCCGTTGCTCAATCTCCCGATCGCCTTATCTCTTCATCACCTGGTGAGGATTCCAGGGACATGCGCGGGCAGCAGCCCTGCGGATTTTCGCGCAATCAATCCACTGCTCAGGGTGCCAGGCCGTACAATGTCTGGAATCTGGCCAATTCAGGCCCGTCCGGCACCTCCACTCCCGTGCGCACCATCTGGTCGATCATGTCGAATACTTGCTCTCCGGGACGCCGCTCCAAATGGCGCGTGCTGAAATTAGGCACGTCCGGGGAGTCCGAGTAAACTGCGGGGAGGGTGAGAATCCTGTAAGACTCGGAAGTTTCCCAGAACAGTGTGTATGCCGCGGGTGTCCCAGGATTCAGGATCAACAGACGGGGCCTCGAAGCTTCCTCTTTGGAAAAACGGGCGGCCAGCTTCCTGAGGTCATCCAAGCTTCCGCGTCCGGCATAAGTCCAGCCCGTGAGCCTGCCAGACTCGAATAGAAACACCCACAGGCTCTTCCTTTCCTTGTCGTATTGAAACAGCCCGCTTCCGGGAGACTCCCTATCCGGGCGCTTGTCACTGGATTCACCATCCAAGCCTCCCATAGGCCCGGTGAGCGTGGCTGTGGGCCGGGTCTGCAGCAGCTCTGCCCATGTCATGCCCAGCCGGAGGCCCTGATCCGGGGCATCCTGCGCAAGGTCGGCTGCCGGCGACAAGGCCAGGCCTCCGTGCAGAGCCAGCACCAAGAGTCCGCATCGGGGGAACGATGATGCGGCCCACCTGTCCCGGAGACGCCGAGGACCCTGGGCAATCATTCTGAAACCAGGTTAGACCACGGGCGTCAGCAGGCAAGCACCGAAGAAGACAGACCTACCTGCCGGACAGCGCAGCAACTGGCGGCGCATCGGGCATCCCGATGTCTCGTCCTGCATCCCGCATTGAGCGCCCTTCCCGCACCATGCACAATCCGGATAAAATCCCGCCACTGGCTAACCACATGGATTCCCGCCTCCGCTTGCCTTTCCCAGGTCCCGGGCCATGCTGGCCGGGATTCCCATGGCCTTCCCCCTCCCCCGCCCCCGCCTTTTCACTGCCATCGCCTGCCTTCTCACCGCGCTTCCCCTCGCCCATTCCGCCGCCTCGGGCCTGGAACGCCTGGATAATTGCCACCTGATCGAGGAAGAATGGGCCGACGGGGACAGCTTCCCCATCCGCACCGCCACAGGCCAGGAACTCACTCTTCGGCTTTACGGGGCCGACTGTGTCGAAATGCACGTCCGGGATGATTCCGATGCCCGCCGACTCCGCGCCCAGCGCCGCTACTTCGGCCTCTCCGGCGATCCCGCAGCCTCCATCGCCCAGGCCAAAGACTTCGGCGCCCGCGCCGCCACCCGCACCCGCGGACTCCTCGCCCGACCCTTCACCGTCCACACCGCCCGTGCCGACGCCCGCGGCGACAGCCGCTATCCCCGCGTTTACGCCTTCGTCACCACCGCCGAGGGCCATGACCTCGCCTCCCTGCTTGTCCAGGACGGCCTCGCCCGCGCCTTCGGCGTTTACCGCAGCACCCCGGACAGACGCTCCGCTGAGGATTACCGCGCCCGCCTCCAGGACCTTGAGCTGGCCGCCGCCGGTGCCCGCCGCGGCATCTGGGCCGCCACCGATTGGTCCCGCCTGCCCGAGGAACGCCAAGCCCAGCGCAGCGAGGACCAGGAACTCGCCCTGGCCACCGCACCGCCTGCCAAAGGCACCCGCCCGGTGGATCCGAACACCGCCAGCAAATCCGAACTCATGACCCTTCCCGGCGTTGGCGAAGTCCTGGCCGACCGCATCATCGAAGCCCGCGCCCAGGGCCGCTACCGCAAGCCCGCCGACCTGGCCCGCGTCCCCGGCATCGGCCCTGCCCTCCTGGAAAAAATCACCCCGCTGATCCAGATCAAGTAGGAGCGCGCTCGCTTGTCCCGCCAAAGCCTCTGGCAAGGGCGGACCGCGCGACTGCCTTTCTGCTTCACCCATTCCGGCCCAGCGCGCAGCGAGCACGTCATCAATCAGGTTGGAGCGGTCCGGATCGACCCTTGAAAAAGTCCAGCCAATGTGAAAGCACCAAGATTCCAACGAGGGGTAAAACGACGATGATATTCCAGAACAAATCGGCACAAACGACGCTGATAAGGGAGGCCAAAAAGATGATTACATCGGCATGGTCTGCAACGCCCACAAATCCAATAACGTCAACTTTGCGCATCAAGCGGAGGAGCGAGAAAAGACACCCCAGGCCGGCAATCCCCGCGATGGACCACGCACAGGCAGCATAGTAGGCCGGGCCGCGCGGGCGCAGAAAGCTTCGAAGTTGCATGAACAGTAGCACCAAAGCACAACCGATCAGAATGAAATGGGCTTCATCCAGCCGCCCGAACAAGGGCGCATCTTTCTCCATATCATCATGCTTCGCTTGTTGTCAGGCGAAGGCAATAGGAATATTGAAATTGCCGACTCCAAAGGCCGCCGCGCGGTCCGCCGCCGCTGAAGTTGGGAGCGGGGCAAGCAAGCGCGCTACGCTCCGATGCGCTGCAGCACCGCGTCCCGCGTCGCCGCAACCGGCGACAATTCCTGCGCCGCCACCTGGATCGCCCGGTCCGGGTCCTTGAGGCCATGGCCGGTCATGGTCGCCGTCACCAGCGATCCCGCGGGAATCCCCCCCTCCTTGACGCTCCGCATCAGTCCGGCTATCGGCGCCGCACAGGCCGGCTCCACGAAAATGCCCTCACACGAAGCCAGCAGCTGGTAGGCCCGGAGAATCTCCTCGTCAGCCACCTTGCCGATGGCGCCGCCGGACTCCCGCGCTGCTTCCACCGCGGGCTGCCAGCTCGCCGGATTGCCGATCCGGATCGCCGTGGCCACCGTCTCGGGATGTTCAATGATCTTTCCATCCACGATCGGCGCCGCCCCGGCCGCCTGCCAGCCCATCATCTTGGGCTTGGCGGACACTTTGCCTCCCGCGGCGTATTCCTTGAAGCCCCGCCAGTAAGCGGTGATGTTTCCGGCATTGCCCACCGGGATGAAATGGAAATCCGGCGCCCGGCCCAGCACATCGCAAATCTCGAACGCCGCGGTCTTCTGCCCCTCGATCCGGACCGGATTGATCGAGTTGACCACCTCGAAGTGCGCCAGCTGGCCCAGTTCGCGCACAATGTTCAGCGCATCGTCAAAGTTGCCGGTGATGGGGACAATTTGCGCCCCATAGATCAAGGCCTGGGCCAGCTTGCCCATGGCGATGTTGCCGTGCGGGAGAATGACCACCGCCTTCATGCCGGCTCGGGCCGCATAGGCCGCAGCCGCAGCGGAGGTGTTCCCCGTGCTGGCACAGGCCACCACCTGCGCCCCCCGCTCCTTGGCCACAGACATCGCCATCGTCATGCCGCGGTCCTTGAACGAGCAGGTCGGGTTCAGCGCCTCATACTTCAAGTAAAGGGAAATCTCCGCCCCGATCGCCCGGGCCAGGTTCGGCACCGGAATCAGCGGCGTGTTTCCCTCCAGCAGGGTGACCACGGGAGTCGTGGAAGTTACGGGCAGGTAAGCACGGTAGTGCTCGATGATGCCAGGCCAGCGGGTGCTCATGAAAAATCCTCCACACGAATAACCTGGGAGGGCTTGCGCGCCACCGGCAGGGTTTCGATTTCTTCCAGGGCGGCGCGGAAAGCGTCCTGGCGGGCGTCGTCCAGCAGCATGACCAGAGGGACCGTGTCCCCTTCATGCCCCTCGGGCTGGAAGACGGAAGAAATGCCGATGCGGTGGCGCCCGAAAACCGCCGCCACCTGGGCCAGCACACCGGGCTGGTCGATGACATTGAGCCTCACATAGAAGCGGGAAACCATTTCCGCTGCCGGCACAGCCCCGGTGTAACACGTGTGCGATGCCAGCCTGCGGAAGCCCACGCCGTGCAGCCGGTCGATCGCCGCCTCCGCTATGTCTCCCAGCACCGCGCTGGCCGTGGCATCCGGCCCCGCACCACGCCCGTAAAACAGCGTGGAGCCGACCACATCCCCCTCCACACACACCGCATTGTAAACCCCGGATACCGAAGCCAGCACGTGGGCAAGCGGCACCAGGGTGGGATGGACGCGCACGGCCACGGCGTGGCGGGCATCCGGTTTGATCGTGGCCAGCAATTTGATCGTGTAACCCAGCTTGCGGGCGAAAGCCATGTCCTGCGCGGAGACCCCGCGGATGCCCTCCACCAGCAGGCGCTCCATCGGCACCCAGAAGCCGTAGGCCAGGGAGGCCAGAATCACTGCCTTGTGCGCGGCATCAACTCCATCCACGTCCAGCGCCTCGTCGGCCTCGGCATAGCCCAGGCGCTTGGCCTCGGCCAGCACCCCGGCGTAGTCCGAACCCTCCGCCGCCATGCGGCTCAAGATGTAATTGCAGGTCCCGTTGATGATCCCGTGCATGGCCAGGATGCGGTTCGCCCGCAGCCCTTCGCGCAGAGCTTTCAAAATGGGAATGCCCCCGGCTACGCTGGCTTCAAAATAAACCGGCGTGTTGTGGCGCTCGGCTAGGCTAAAAAGCTCTGCCCCGCACTCTGCCAGCAGCGCCTTGTTCGCCGTCACCAGGGGCTTGCCCGCCACCACCGCCGCCTCCGCCACCTCCCGGGCCGTCCCCGTTCCCCCCATCAATTCCACCACCACATCCACCGAGGGGTCCGCCACCACCTGCCTCCAGTCCGTGGTCACCAACCTTGGATCCACCCCGCGGGCTTTAGCCGCATCCCGCACCGCCACCCGGCTCAAGGCAAAGGAAGTTCCCGCCCGTTCCGCCAGCAGATCATGGTTGGCCTGAAGGTGGCGGAGCACGCCGCCCCCCACCACGCCACAACCCACCATGCCGATGCCGAACGATTTCATGAGAGCCGGTCATCAAGCCAGATTCCCCGCTTCGCGTCAATCTGCAGACCGTCTCCGTCATCCATCTTCCCATCCCACCAGAAAGGCCAGGATCAAATCCGGCAGATCCCGGCTGTAGCCCCCCTCCAGGATCGCCGCCACCGGCACCCCCGCCCCGTGGACCATCTTGCCGATCCTCAAAAAATCCCCCTCTTCCAGCTGCTGCTGCGCCAGCGGATCCCCCCGGTAAGCATCGAAGCCCGCCGAAACAACCACCAGCTCCGGCCCCTCTTCCATCATGTCCTCCCAGGCCTCCCGCAGGGTCTCCATGCAGGCCACCGCCGAGGTGTGCGGCGCCACCGGATAGTTCCGGCAATTGCCCTCGCTCCGCACCCCGGTCCCCGGATGCGCCGGATACTGGTGCACCGAGTAAAACGACAGCCCCTCCCGGCCCATCAGGATGTCTTCGGTGCCGTTGCCGTGGTGCACGTCAAAATCGAACACCGCCACCCGCTTCTTGCCCGCCGCCTGCGCCGCCAGCGCCGTGAGCGCCGCACTGCTCAAATAGCAAAACCCCATCGCCTGCTCCCGCGTCGCATGGTGCCCCGGCGGACGCATCAGGCTGAAGGCCCGCTTCCCCCCCAGCGCCGCCTCCAGCGCCGCCAACCCGCCTCCCACCGCCCGCCGCGCATGTTCTGGCAATCCCGGAAACCAAGCCGTATCCCCGTCAAAGTCCTCCACCTGCGCCAGCCGTTTCAAATGCCCCGCCGTGTGCGCCCGCAGCAGCACCTCGTCCTCCACCTTCACCGGGGCCGCCCACTCCACCGCCAGTTCAATCTGGTCCCGCAAGTGCCGCAGCGTCCGCCCCACCCGCGCCGGACTCTCCGGGTGCCCGGCAATTTCGTACTCCACACACGCAGGATCGTTCACCACCACCATCCCTCCTCTTTACCCCGACCTCCCTTCTCCCGGAAGCCCAAAGCCAGGGCAAACGCACTTCAATTTTTGCAGTTCAATGACTTTCCCGTAGCGCGGGCATCCTGCCCAATACCGTTAACTTAACCCAAGTTGTAGGGGAAGCGCTCCGCTTCCCTGGGACGCGGAGCGCGTCCCCTACAGGAGAAAAGCCCATGGGATTATCAGCCTGCCCAATCCCGCCAGGTGCAAGTTAACGGTATTGGGCCGGAATGCCTGTGCTGCCTTTCCCGATTCCAACCCCCGTCTGCTCCCACCCTATTTTTTCATCTCGCCCCCGCCTGCTCCCCCGCTAAACTTCTTAATTCCATGATCCAGTGGCTGCTCCAAAAAATCGTCGGCACCAAAAACCAGCGCGAAGTCCGGCGCCTCGCCCCCCTCGTCGCCCGCATCAACGCCCTTGAGGCCGAATACCAGGCCCTCTCCGATGCCGGCCTCCAGGCCAAAACCGCCGAATTCCGCCAGCGCCTCCAGAATGGCACCCCCCTCGATGACCTCCTCCCCGAGGCCTTCGCCGCCGTCAAAAACGCCTGCCGCCGCTTCACCCAGGCCCGCCGCATCGTCATGGTCCGCGGCCAGCAAATCCCCTGGAACATGGTCCCCTTCGATGTCCAGCTCGTCGGCGGCATCACCCTCCACCGCGGACGCATCGCCGAGATGGCCACCGGCGAAGGCAAAACCCTCGTCGCCACCCTCCCCACCTACCTCAACGCCCTCTCCGGCAAGGGCGTCCACGTCGTCACCGTCAACGACTACCTCGCCGCCCGCGACAGCGAGTGGATGGGCGAGGTTTACCGCTTCCTCGGCCTCACCGTCGGCTGCCTGCAAAACAGCCAGCCCCCCTCTGAACGCCGCGCCCAATACGCCTGCGACATCACCTACGGCACCAACTCCGAGTTCGGCTTCGATTACCTCCGCGACAACGGCATGGCCACCAGCAAAGAAGAACTTGTCCAGCGCGGCCACGCCTACGCCATCGTCGATGAAGTGGACAGCATCCTCATCGATGAAGCCCGCACCCCCCTCATCATCTCCGGCCCCGCCACCGTCAGCACCCACCAATACGACAAATACAAGCCCCTCGTCTCCGGCCTCGTCCGCCACCAAAACCAGCACTGCTCCGATCTCGCCAACGAAGCCAAAAAACTCATCGACGAGGGCAAGCTCCCCGAAGCCGGACGCATCCTCTTCAAAGTCAAACTCGGCATGCCCCGCAACAAAATCCTCCTCAAATGCCAGGAGGAACCCGACATCCGCCGCGCCATCGACGATGCCGAACTGTCCATGTACCAGGACACCCGCCGCACCGAACTCTTCAAAATCAAAGAAGAACTCTTCTTCACCATCGAAGAAAAAAGCAGCGAGGCCGACCTCTCCGAAAAAGGCCGCCTCCACCTCAGCCCCTCCGATCCCGACCTCTTCGTCCTGCCCGACCTCATCACCCTCAACCACGACATCGACGCCGACCCCTCCCTCGCCCCCGACGACAAGCTCCGCAAGAAGCAGGAACTCCAGGCCGCCTACGACGACGCCAACCAGCGCATCCACAACATCTCCCAGCTCCTCCGCGCCTTCTGCGTCTATGAAAAAGACGTCCACTACGTCGTCCAGGACAACAAAGTCGTCATCGTCGATGAATACACCGGCCGCATGATGCCCGGACGCCGCTGGTCCGACGGCCTCCACCAGGCCGTCGAAGCCAAGGAAGGCGTCCACATCGACCGCGAAACCCAGACCCTCGCCACCATCACCATCCAGAACTACTTCCGCCTCTACGACAAGCTCGCCGGCATGACCGGCACCGCCGAGACCGAGGCCAACGAATTCCGCGACATCTACAAGCTCGACGTCGTCACCATCCCCACCAACCGCCCCGTCATCCGCCAGGATGCCGACGACGTCATCTTCAAAACCCGCCGCGAAAAGCTCTCCCAGCTCATCACCGACATCAAGGACCGCCACACCAAAGGCCAGCCCCTGCTCGTCGGCACCGCTTCCGTCGAATCCTCCGAGGTCCTCTCCCGCATGCTCAAGCGCGAGAACATTCCCCACAACGTCCTCAACGCCAAATACCACCAGCAGGAAGCCGAGATCGTCGCCCGTGCCGGCGAGCGCGGCGCCGTCACCATCGCCACCAACATGGCCGGCCGCGGCACCGACATCAAACTCGGCTCCGGCGTCTCCGAACTCGGCGGCCTCCACGTCATCGGCACCGAGCGGCATGAATCCCGCCGCATCGACCGGCAGCTGCGCGGACGCTGCTCCCGCCAGGGCGACCCCGGCTCCTCGCAGTTCTACATTTCCTTCGAGGACGACCTCATGCGCAACTTCGGCGATTCCCGCCGCATCTCCGCCATGATGACCCGCCTCGGCATGCAGGAAAACGAGGGCCTCCAGCACCCCTGGCTCAACCGCACCGTCGAGACCGCCCAAAAGCGCGTCGAACAGCGCAACTACCAAATCCGCAAACACACCCTCCAATACGATGATGTGATGAACCAGCAGCGCATGGTCATCTACACCAACCGCATGGACATCATCGAGTCCCAGGACAACCGGCCCGAACTCTACGCCATCGTCGAGGACGTCATCGCCCGCGAAACCGCCACCCGCCTCGAGGACGACCACCGGGACGAAGAAGGCCTCCTGCGCTGGATCAACACCACCATGCCCCTCGGCCTCCGCAAAGAGGACATCGACTGGTCCAAGCCTCCCGGTGAAATCGCCGCCGAAATCCAGCGCCGCACCAAGCAGGCCTACGAGCTGAAAATCAAGTTCGAGAACCCCCAGGCCGTCCAGGCCATGGAACGCATGATCCTCCTCGGCGCCATCGACCGCCCCTGGCAGGAACACCTCTACGCCATGGACGGCCTGCGCACCTCCATCGGCCTCCGCGCCTACGCCCAGAAAGACCCCCTGATCGAATACAAGCAGGAGGCCTATCAAATGTTTGAAGAGCTGATGGACCGGATCAAGCGCGAGACCGTCCACAACCTCTTCCGTTCCACCACCAGCCTCTCCGCCTTCGAGGACTTCCTGCGCAACCTGCCCCAATTCCTCGGCCGCGGCCCGGCCATCGCTCTGGACGCTCCCGAGCCCGAGCAGCGCCCCCCCGAACAAGCCCCCGGCAGCTCCGCTGCCAAACCCGAAATCACCCTCCCCATCCACCGCGAGCTGCCCAAGATCGGCCGCAACGACATGGTCACCATCCGCCGCGGCAGCGAGACCCAGACGATGAAGTTCAAAAAGGCCGAACCCCTCCTCCACCAAGGCTGGACCCTCGTCGAGCCCCGCTGACTTCAAACGCCGCTTCTCCGCCCGGGCCGGCGGAGCACTCACTCATGGAATGCCCGGACCTCGATCTGTGCCCGGCAGGCGAGCGCGGCTTTGCGTCCCCACTCCAGGGCTTCATCCAGGCTGGCCAGCCTCAGCACCCAAAAACCGCCCACATGATGGCCGGCTGCGGCGCATGGACCTTCTTCCACGACCACTGCACCGCCGGGCCGCGTCCGCACGGTGCGGGCCGCGGAAAGCGGCTGCAGTCCGCCGACAAAAACCCGCACGCCTGCGGCCACCATCTCGTCATTGAGCCGGCCGATCTCCCGGCGCATGGCGCCGTCTTCCACCGTTTCCGGACGGTAGTCGTCGGGCCGCACCACCGCGATCCAGTAGTTTCTCATCCAGGGATTCCGGATGGGGATGCCGCCGGATGCCTAACTGGCATGTGACGCTCCATCATCCGTCTCCGGGTTCTGGACGGCCGCTTCCAGCTTGGCGATGTCGATCTTGACCATGGTGATCATGGCTTGCATGGCCCTCAGAGCCCGGGCCGGGTCGGGGTCCTTCATCAGGGCGGTGAGGCGCTCCGGAACGATCTGCCAGCTCAGCCCCCAGCGGTCCTTGATCCAACTGCACTGAACCGCCTCCCCGCCGTTGGAAAGAAGGGCCGACCAGATGCGGTCGGTTTCCTCCTGGTCACGGGTGTGGATTTGGAACGAGACCGCTGAGTTGTAATCGACCCCCGGACCGCCGTTGAGGGCAAGGAAGGGGGTTCCGTTGAGCGTAAACTCCACGGTAAGGACCGAACCCGCGGTGCCGCCGGGATAGTCCATCGGTGAGCGGTTCACGGAATCGATCCGTGAGTTCGGAAGCAGGGAAACGTAGAAGTTCGCGGCGGCTTCGGCATCGCCGGCAAACCAAAGGCAAGGGGTGATGGGTTTCATGGGAGGTTGGGCGGGAGGCTGGTTGGGGGTTCCAGGAGCAAAAAGCACTGGGGTCATTTCATCGAATGGAGGCCGATCGTGTTGCCGTCGGGATCGACGATCAGGGCGATGTGGCCGTATTCGCCGATGGGCATTTTTTCCATTTGGACACGTCCGCCGGCGGCCTGGGCGCGGGCGGCTTCTTCGGCGCAGTCGTCACAGGAGAAGTAAATGAGCGTGCCGCCCGTGCCGGAATCCTTGCCCTTCATTTTGCAGAGGGTTCCATTGCATCCGGGACGGTCCATCTCCCCCATGCCGGGGAAGACCCACATTTCCATGTCCGAGTCCGGACTGGGCAAGGGGTTCAGGGTGACCTTGAAAACGGTTTGATAGAAGGCCTTGGCGCGCTCCATGTCCTGGACATAGATTTCGAACCAACCGACGGGATTGCGGGGTGCTGGGTTCATGGGAATTCTCCTATATGGGGGGTGAGGATTTGCGGATTTGAAGGGGTGTGTTTCCTGGAGCGGCCGGCCGCTCATGCCTGGACGATCACGCGGAAGCCGCCGTAGGCCATGCGCTTGAAGTCAAAGGGCGGGTTCGCGGGGTCGCACATCGCCTGGATGCGGGGGTCGGCCATGACTTTGGCGTTGACCGCGTCCCGTTGTGCGCGCGACTCGAAGACGATGTAAGCGAGGACCACCGTTTCGCCGTCCTGGGCCGAAGCGAGTTTGGGGAAAGGCACCTGGTCCTTCACGTCCAAGTCATCGCCCACCGCTTCCACGTAGTCCAGGGCGCCATGCTCCTTCCAGATGGCCGCGGCTTTTTCCGCCATGGCCCGATAGGCCTCCAGCTTGTCTTGGGCGATGGGGATAACGAATCCGTCGATGTAGGGGGTCATGTCAGTTTGTTCCTTGGGTTGTTGTTCATTCAGGTTGGCGGTCATGGGAAGGGATCGACTCCACGAAAGCCTTGAACCGGTCCAGGATGGCCTGCCAGCCGGCGCGCTGGAGTTCGATCGAATGGACGGATTCGGGCTCAAACGACTCCGTCACGAGGGTGTGGCCGTCTGCTTCCTGAAAGGAGACGCGGACGGTGCGCCCATCGTCCAGACGGCAGGCCAGGACTTTGTTCGGCTCCACCTCGGTGAATGTTCCGGTAAACTCAAAGGCGGCGCTGCCGTCCCGCGCGGCCATCTGGTAGCTGAAGGTGCCGCCGACACGGAGGTCATTTACCGCCCGTGGGCAATGCCAGTCGTCGGAGGCGGCGTTCCATTGTTCGATGGAACACGGATGGACCCAGTGGTGCCAGGCCCTGGTGGACGGCGCGGCAACGCGGGTTTCGATGACGATTTCCCGGACTGCGGGGTGGCTGTCGGATGGTTTCATGTCAGTTCGCGATCGTGCTTGGAGCTAGGTTGTATTGCCGGAGGAACTCCTCCGTGGGGGGAATGGTTTGGATGACGTCGATGAGGATGCCGTTGGGGTCTTGGGTGATGAAATGCCGCTGGCCCCAGGGCTCGTCGCGCAGCGCGAGCAGTTGGGGCAGACCTTCCCCGGCGATCAGGCGCTGGCAAATCCCGTCCACTTCTTCCACCTCGATGTTCAGGATCAGATTGCCCGTGGCCTGCGCCAGGGGCACCGGGATGCTGGGATGGCCGGGCTGGAGCAGGGCCAGTTCATGGCAGCGCGGCGGGCCTTGCGTGGCCAGGCTGACATACCAATCGGATTCAAAAGTGCGGACGAAGCCGAAGTGCCGGCAGTAGAACGCCGCGGTTTCCGCAAGCCGCGGGGTGAGCAGCACGGGGTAGAAGCTTTGCATTTTCATCAGACGGGAGCATGCCTGCCGCGCCGCGGCGCGTATTGAAGATTTCGGACATCGCCGCCGCATCGGGCACCGCGCCTTCTCTCGCGCCAGAATCCCGGACTCTCGCCCGAGAGTTCCACGTATTCACGGATCATGTGGGCCTGGTCGGCATAGCCGGATTCCGCCGCGATGTGGGTGAAGGGCAGCGGCGCATCCCGCACGGCGCGCAGGGCCTGCTGGAAGCGGAGGATGCGGAGCAGGCGTTTGGGGGAGAGGCCGACTTGCTCGTGCACGACGCGCTGGAGCTGGCGGGCGGAGAGGTTGGCCGAGCGCGAAAGGACATCGACCTGCCCGGAAGCGGCGGCATCGAACGCAGCCTCCAACACCCGCCCGGCGCGGTGCGGCAGGCGTGCCGGATTCACCTGGCGCGCAAGCTCATTCCAAAACCCCTCCCAGCTTGCATTCCATCCCTGCTCCACCTGCCGCCGCAGTGTGGAAGCGAGCGCATCCAGGCCCAGTTCCTCCAGTGAGGGCACAGCATCCTGGAACGCCCCGGCGGGCTGGCCGGCCAGCGCGGGCAGAACTTGGGGTGCCAGGCGGATGCCGAAAATGAAATTGCCCGGGGTGATGGCAATGTCCACCGGCTGGCTGAGCGACCCATAGAACCAGGCCTTGCCCGTTTGGCCGTCGAGGACGACATCCGTGCAAGCGTCCGGGACCGCGCGGTAGTGGGCCGCGGCCTTGTCCCGCCCGGTGTGCTGCAGCGACCAGGCATAGGCCACCCAGGAATCCATGCCAGGGGGACAGGGCATGAGCCGGTAGCGCAGGACCGCGCCGGTCCCGTCTGGATCGACCCAGGGCTGGATGGGTTCGGGGCGTTTCATGACGCACGCGTTCCGTGAGGAACGGAAGGCACCGGGATGTCAAAATGCAGAACGTCTTCCCGCACACCGAGTTTTTCGTAAAGGGCGTTAGCCGGGGCGTCATCACGGTCGGCCTGGACATAGACCACCCACGCGCCGCGCCGGGAGGCGATGCGCTGGAGTTCCTGGATCAAGGCCGTGGCGATGCCGCGGCGCCGGTGGGCTTCGGCCACGGCAAGGTCGTAAATGTAGATTTCGCTGCGGGGCTGTTCGAATTTTTGCAGCTCATAGGCAGCCAGGCCGCCGACCACGGCGCCGCCCTCCACCGCGGCCAAGGCGATGAAATGCGGCAGGGCCAGCAGCCGTTGCCGATAGTCCCGGTCCGGGCGTGCCTTGGAGTAGGCCCCGGGGTCCTGGAAGGCCTCGGCAAAAAGATCGAGCATGGATTCCATCAAATCGACATCCGAAGGGGAGAGCGTGCGGATGGGAGGCGGTGAAGCGGCCATGGCGTGATGAGGTTACCGTTCGTCTTCGGCTTGGCGGATTCAATGGCATCCACAGCGCGCCGCTTCAGCACCCTCGTAGCGGTCGTGCAGGCGGACCCAGTCCATGGTGCCCTGCTCGTTCCGCCCACGGGGGGTCAAGTCGAGGAACAGGAGGGCGCCGGTCAGTATCTCAACCCCGCGGGCGTAGGCCGAGTAGGTGTGGAAAACCGTGCCATCGGCCTTGCGGGCGAAGACGCTGAGCCCGTGCAGTTCTTCATGTTTGTAAGGCGTGGTGCCGTAGTTGTAAGGCGTGCCTTCGGCTGCGATCTGCTCCGGGGTGAAGGAGACGCCGAAGTCATAGTTGAAGGAGCTTCCATGGGAGGACAGCCACGGGAAGGTCCAGCCCATGCGCGCTTTGAAGGCCTGAAATTCGGCCAGGGGCGCGCGCGAAACGGCGGCAAAGGCCACATCGTGGTGTTCAAAGTGGCGGCGGGCACCGTCCACATGGTCGCTCAGAAATGAGCAGCCGTCACAGCCTTCCTTCCAGCCGGGGCCGAACATGAAGTGATAGATGATGAGCTGGCTGCGCCCGCGGAACAAGGCACCCAGGGTGATGTCCCCCTCGGGTCCTTCGAAGACATAGTCGGCATCCACCTTCACCCAGGGCAGGGCACGGCGCAGGCGGCAGACTTCGTCGTGGTGGCGGGTGAGGGCTTTTTCCTCCGCCAGCAGGGCCTTGCGGGCTTCCAGCCAGGCGGCGCGGTCCACGACCGGGTGGTTTTGGAATTCGGTTTCTGTGGGGGGCTGGGGGATCGGCATCAGAGGCTCCGGGTTGGGTTGCGGGGTTTAACGCGAAGGCGCCATGCCGCTGCGCGGCACGCAGAGACGCAGGCAAGGCATTGTTGGCGCAGCATGACATGCTTTCCGTGTTCAGGGTGCCGGGGTCTCCGCCACGCGCTTGAGATTGGCCAGGCCTTGTTCATACATGCCGCCGATCATTTGATCGCAATCGATGAAGAGGCCGATGGCTTTGGCCAGGAAATTGTTGGTGCCGGCCATGGACCACGTCACGCGGGTTCCGCCTTCGACCGGTTCGAAGCGGAAGTCCACCGTGCTGGTGCCGGCCATGGGTTCGACGAAGTCCAGCCGCATGGCGATGAATCCGCTGGGACGGCTATCGGTGATGGTCAGGCTGCCCACGCCCACCTCGCGGTTCCCGGCCCAGGCCATGCAGGCACCGGCGCCTTCTTCGGGACCGGAGAATTCCACCTTGGACTGCGGGTCCAGCTTCGCCCAGGGCGACCAGGCCTCCCAGCGGCGCAGGGAGTTGACGTGGGGAAAGACGGCCTCCGGCGGTGCGGCGACCACGGCCGAACGCTCGACGCGGAATTCGGAGGGCTGGAGGTGGATGATGACGGCCAGAGCGGCGAGCAGGAGCGCACCGGCAGCGAGAATCAGGAGGAGGATTTTTTTCATATTGAATTTTATAAGTTAGGAATTCGGAAGACCAGGGCGAGGAAGGCACGGCGCTCGGTCCAAAGCACGAAAGCGGTGAGCAGGCAGACGACAATCAGCACGGGGTCCAGGATCATGGCGCATTTCAGGATGAGGATGTGGAAGGCGAGGATGTTGACCACGATGGGGCCGAGGATGAGCAGGCCGAGGTTGCGGGTGCGCGGGATGGCCACGAGGATGCCCCCAAGCACTTCCAGGACCTTGATGAAGGTCATGTAGCCCGTGGGGCCGAAGGCGGCCATGAAGTGGCCCGCAGGCGTGCCTTCCGGGGGAGCGGGTGGTGTGGGGCCCAGCTTGAGCAGGACCATGAGCCCGAAGGCGGTGAAGGCCAGCCCGAGCAGGCCGGCGGCGATGTGGGATGCGGTTTTCATAGAGTGATTCTGGGGTTGAGAGATTAAGCAATTGAGGGGGAATCAGACCGAAAAAATGGACGACAGTTCAACGCATAGACGGCACGCCGAGGCGCAAGCGATTCCGTGGCTGCCACCGGCTTTCCTCATGCCTGTCCTTTGCGTTTCTTCGCGACCTTCCTCTTCAAAGGATTTGTTGGGGGGAAAAGGCGGTCGAGATAGTCGTGGGCGAGGCGCAGGTTGTCGCGGATCAAGGTGGAATCCGGCTGGGTCTTGGCCACCAGCATGGAACCCTGCCAGAGGCTGTTGAGGAACCAGGCTACTTCCAGTGCATCGAAGTCCTGAGCGGGTGGGTGCCGCATCTTGGCGCCTTCCAGCAGGCGGGCGACGTTGGTGGTCCAAACGCCCAATTCACGCCCACAGTCCTCGCGCAACACCGCACTGGTTCCGGAAAGCTCCTGGGCAATCATGCCGATGACGCAGACACAAGGCTCGTCCCGCTGGGTGAAGCCGATCATGATGTCGATCATGGCGTGGACCTGGACCAGGGGGTCGGTCTCGGTTCCGTTCCAGGCTTTTTCATAAAGCGCAGTGCCGTAGGCGCTCCAGGCCGAAATGATGGCGCGCCCGAGAGCCTCTTTGTTCTCAAAGTGGTGGAAGAAGCTGCCCTTGGTCAGCGCGGCTTCGGCGCAGACCTGATCGACGGTCGTGGCATGAAAGCCCTGCCGGAGGATCAAAGCCACCCCTGCCTCGATCAAGCGCCGCCGGGTGGCCGCGGGATTGCGGATGGGTGCCTCCGTTTTCATACAAACTGGTTGGTATGTATTGCATCGAGCGCTGGTCGGCAAGAAGAATCTGAACCCCGGACTGTCAAACAGGGACAGTTTACTTGGCAGCAAAGCAAACTGTCCCTGGGCTGCACAAAAAAGGCGGGTCCGGTGAGGGACCCGCCTTGAAGGAAAGGGACTGGCTCAGTCCTTCTTGGACTCTTCGGCTTTTTCAGCCTTGCCAGCTTTCTCCGCTTTGGGCGCTTTGGCTTTGGCGGGTTTGGCGGCTTCAGTGGGCTCGGGGGCGGGCGCTTCGACGACGTGGTCCACCCACTCAATGAGGGCCATCTGGGAGGCATCGGAGGCGCGCTGGCCCAATTTCAAGATGCGGGTGTAGCCACCTTTGCGGTCTTGGAATTTGGGGGCGACGTCTTTGAAGAGGACGCCGACGGCCTTGGAGTTGCCCATGAGTTTGGAGAGGGCGAGGCGGCGGTGATGCAGGCCGCCCTTTTTGCCGAGGGTGACGAGCTTTTCCGCGAGGGGGCGGGCCGCCTTGGCTTTGGCCAGAGTGGTCTTGACGCGTTTGTGCTCGATCAGGCTGATGGCCAGGTTGGCCAGGAGCGCGTTTCGGTGCTCGGATTTGCGCCCGAGTTTGACCGTTTTTTTCCGGTGCCTCATTTATTTGTTCTCCAAATTCTGGGTGTCGGCGGGGAGATCGACCAAGCCGGCCTCGAATTTCATGCCGAGGGAAAGGCCCAGCTGGGTGAGCTTGTCTTTGATCTCGTTGAGGGATTTCTTGCCGAAGTTGCGGTATTTGAGCATCTCGGCCTCGCTCTTCATCGCGAGCTGGCCCACGGTGGTGATGTTGGCGTTGTTGAGGCAGTTGGCCGCGCGGACGGACAGCTCGATCTCGTTGACGCTCATGTTGAGGAGCTTCTTGAGGGCGCTGTCCTGGGTGGCGGCGGCTTCGCGGGGCTCTTCGAACTCGATCAGCTCTTTGTCGAAGTTGGTGAAGATATCGAGGTGGTGGCGGAGGATGGCGGAGGCCTGGAGGAGGGCGTCGTCCGGGGTCAAGCGGCCATCGGTCCAGATTTCCAGCATCAGCTTGTCGTAATCGGTGCGCTGGCCGACGCGGGTGTCGCCGACTTCATACTTCACTTTGCGCACGGGGGAGAAGATGGAATCGATGGGGATGGTGCCGATGGCCATGTCCACGTGCTTGTTTTCCTCGCCGCTGGCGTAGCCGCGGCCGACTTTGACTTCGAACTCGGCTTCGAATTTGAGTTTTTTATCGAGGGTGCAGATGACCTGGTCCGGGTTGATGACTTCGACGCCGGAGTCGAGCGTGATGTCGCCGGCGGTGACATCGCCCTCTTTATTGACGGAGAGGATAAGGGTGCGGGGATCGCGGTTGGGGAGCTTGAAGAGGATTTTCTTCAGGTTGAGGACGATTTCGGTGACATCCTGGACGACGCCGGGAAGGGTGGCGAACTCGTGGAGGGCGCCCTCGATTTTGACGGAGGTGATGGCGGCGCCTTCGAGGGAGGTGAGGAGGACGCGGCGGAGGGAGTTGCCGAGGGTGTGGCCGTAGCCGGCTTCGAAGGGCTCGGCGGTGAACTTGGCGTAGGTGTCGGTGGCCGAGGCGTCGTCTTTGACGAGGCGGTTGGGCAACTCGAATCGGTTGAGTCGGATGGGCATGGTGTTGGGTTTCGATTGGGTGGCCGGGTTTCCCTGGCGCGCTACAGGCGCGGGCAGGACCGACGGCCGGGGTTGGTTTTGCTGCGGGGGCATCCGGCAGGGCCGGAATCCCACCGCAGCGGGAGAGGGTTAGCGTGAATAAAGTTCGACGACGAGGCGTTCGTTGACGATGGGGGCGATTTCCTCGCGGGTGGGGATGCGGGCGACGGAGCCTTTGAAGGCGTCTTTGTCGAGGGCAAGCCAGGCGGGGACGGGGGTGAGGGAGGAAGCTTCGAGGCTGACGGTGGCCAGGCGGCGGGCTTTGGGGTTGTCTTTGACCTCGATGACGTCACCGACTTTGACCAGGGTGCTGGCGGTGGCGGCCTTGCGTCCGTTCAGGCGGATGTGGCCATGGGTGACCATCTGGCGGGCCAGGCGGCGGGTGGTGGCGAAGCCGAGGCGGAAGACGATGTTGTCGAGCCGGGTTTCCAGGAGCTGGAGCATGGTCTCGCCGGTGTCACCGCGCTTGCGGGCGGCGGTTTCGTAGCAGCGGCGGAATTGGCGCTCGAGGAGGCCATACATGTGCTTGAGCTTCTGCTTTTCGCCGAGGGCGACGCCGTATTCGGAGAGCTTGCGGCGGCTCTTGGGGCCGTGGACGCCGGGGGGGAAGTTGCGGCGTTCGAGGGCCTTGGAGGCGCCGTAGATGGGAACGCCGAAGCGGCGGCTGATTTTGGAGCGGGGACCAGTGTAACGTGCCATGGGAGTATCCTAATCGTGGAGGGGTGGGGTCAGACGCGGCGGGCCTTGCGGAGGCGGCAGCCGTTGTGGGGGACCGGGGTGACGTCTTTGATGGTGCTGATTTCCAGACCCATGGCCTGGAGGGCGCGGACGGCGGATTCACGTCCGGTGCCGGGGCCCTTGATGCGCACTTCGACTTCTTTGAGGCCGTGAGCCATGGCCTGGCGGCAGGCATCCTGGGCGATGACTTGGGCGACGTAGGCGGTGGATTTTTTGGAGCCGCGGAAGCCGCACTTGCCGGCGGAGGACCAGCCGATGACGTTGCCACGGAGGTCGGAGATGGAAACGATGGTGTTGTTGAAGGAGGCGGTGATATGGGCGATGCCGGAGGTGATGTTCTTGGAGCCTTTGGCCTTGATGATCTTGGGCTTCTCGACTTCGTCCAGCGAGAGGCTGAGGGAGGCCTCGGAGGGGGCGGCGGGGGTGGCTTCCTTTTTCTCGGCGGCGGGGGCTTTGGCGCCGGCGGGTTTGGCCGCTTTGGGGGCTTTTTTGGTTTCTTCTGCCATGGGAGTGTTCCTGGGTGATTAGACTTTGCCGGCTTTGGCGTCTTTGTTGCGCTGGACGCCGACGGTCTTGCGGGGGCCTTTGCGGGTGCGGGCGTTGGTCTGGGTGCGCTGGCCGCGGACGGGCAGGCCCCGCTTGTGGCGGATGCCGCGGTAGCAGTTGATCGCCTGGAGGCGCTTCAAGTTGATCTGGAGGTCCCGGCGCAGGTCCCCCTCGATGAGGTAGCCGCGGGTCTGGATGACCTGGATGATCTGGTTGATCTGCTGGGGGGAAAGGTCCTTGGCGCGGGTGGCCGGATCAATCTGGGTTTCCTCCACGATCTCTTTGGCACGGACCGGGCCGATGCCGTAGAGGTAGCGGAGGGAGTATTCGACGCGCTTGTCGCCGGGGATGTCAACACCTAACACACGTGGCATAAATTTCTCCTGGAATGTCCGTTTCAGCCCTGGCGCTGCTTGAGGCGCGGGTTCTTTTTGTTGATGACATAGACTTTGCCGCGCCGCCGGATGATCTGGCAGTCTGCGGTGCGCCGCTTGACGGATGCTCTGACTTTCATGGGTTCCTTGGGTTAGACGAGTCCGATGATGCGTCCTTCGGACAAATCATAGGGCGAGAATTCTACGGTTACTTGGGTGCCTGGCAAGACCCGAATGAAGCTCAGGCGCATTTTTCCAGACAGGCGGGCGGGAACCTGCTTCCCGTTCGCCAATTCGACGCGGAAGACCGCGCTCGAAATCGTTCCGGTGACCGTTCCGTTCATCGTGATGCGGCCACTTTCCGGCATGTGAGTATCTCCGGGTCGCCCTCGGTGACGAGGACGGTATGTTCGAAATGGGAGGAGGGCTTGCCATCGACGGAGACGACGGTCCAGCCATCGGCCAGGATTTTGACTTCGGGGCGGCCCATGTTGACCATGGGCTCGATGGCGAGGGTCATGCCGGGCTTGAGGAGAGGGCCGGAGCCGGCTTTGCCGTAGTTGGGAATCTGGGGCTCCTCATGGAGGGAGCGCCCGACGCCATGGCCGACGAATTCCCGGACGACGGAGTAGCCGGCGCGGGAGACGTGTTTTTCGATGGCGGAGCAGACATCGCCGAGGCGCTTGCCGGAGCGGGCGTGGTCGATGCCGGCGAAGAGGGCGGCTTCGGTCTGGCGGCAGAGTTCGGAGACCTCGTGGGAAACGGCGCCGACGGGGACGGAGGTGGCGGTGTCGCCGACCCAGCCGTCGAGGATGATGCCGACGTCGATTTTGACCAAATCGCCGTAGGCGAGGCGGCGGCGTCCGCCGATGCCGTGGACGACTTCCTCGTTGACGGAGATGCAGATGTGGCCGGGGAAGCCGCGGTAGCCGTGGAAGGGGCTTTTGCCGCCACGCTGGCGGATGAGGCGGGCGGCGAGGGCATCGATCTCGCCGGTGGTGGCGCCGGGCTGGATGGCGGCGGTTAATTCCTCACGGATTTCCGCCACAGCCTGGCCGCTGCGCCGCATGGCCTCGATTTCATGGGCACGCTTGATGGGGATCATGGGGCGGGGGGTCAGCCTTTGATGAGGCTGACGGCGATGCCCCCGACGACGATGGCGGCGAGAAGGAAGAGGAGCCAGACGATGCGGTCGGTGGAGACGGCCTCTCCCTGGGAGGAGGAAGCGCCGAAGGAGCGCCCGCGGATTTTGCCCTTCTTGAGGAAGCCGTCATAGTGGCGCTGGAGGAGGAAAGTCTCGGTCTGGCGCATGGTATCGAGCATGACGCCGACGATGATGAGGAGGCCGGTGCCGCCGAAGAACTGGGCGGTGATCATGGGGACCTTGAGGAAGGTGTTGACGATCATGGGGAGGACGGCAATGACGGTGAGGAAGACGGCGCCGGCAAAGGTCAGTCGGGTCATGGCGTGGTCGAGGAACTTGGAAGTGGGCTCACCGGGACGGACGCCGGGGATGAAGCCGCCGTGGCGCTTCATGTCATCGGCAATCTGGGTGGGATTGAAGACCATGGCGACCCAGAAGAAGGAGAAGAAGAAGATCATGGCCGCGTAGAGGGTCCAGTGGAGCCAGCCGGAGCTGAGCATGGAGGCGAACTGGTTGGCGGCCTCGTTGGCGGGGAAGAGGAGGCTGATGAACGTGGCGGGGAAGAGGAGGATGGCGTTGGCGAAGATGATGGGCATGACGCCGGAGTAATTCACCTTGAGGGGGAGGAAGGAGGACTGGCCGCCATAGACTTTGTTGCCGCGGACCTGGCGGGCGTATTGAACGGCCACCTTGCGCATGGCCTGGGTGATCATGATGGTGCCGGCGATGACGGCGAAGAGGAAGGCAATGAGGAGGACGAGGACGACCGGGCTGATGGGAGTGGCGGCGGAATCCGCGGGCGGGTTGAAGACATTCCAGCCGGCCAGGATGGCGGAGGGCAGCTCGGAGACGATGCCGACGGTGATGACCATGGAGATGCCATTGCCGATGCCGCGCTCGGTGATCTGCTCACCCAGCCACATGAGGAACATGCAGCCGGCAGTGAGGGTAATGACGGTGGTGAGGCGGAAGCCCCAGCCGGGATCGGCGACGAGGGGGCCCATGGCCTGCATGACGGCCTCGATGCCCTGGAGGACAGGAAGGCGCTCGGGACTTTCGAAACTGAGGGCCAGGAGGTAGCCTTGGACGATGCAGAGGATGAGGGTGCCAATGCGGGTGTATTGAGTGATCTTCTGGCGTCCGCCTTCTTCCCGGGCCATCTTGCCGAGGCTGGGAATGACGCCCTGGGCCAGCTGGAGGATGATGCTGGCACTGATGTAGGGCATGATGGTGAGGGAGAAGATGGCGCAATTGCGCAGGGCGCCGCCGGAGAAGAGGTTGACCAGGCCGAGGATGTTGCCCTGCTCCTGCTGCTCGATGACGGTGCGGAAGTATTCCTGCAGCACGGCAAAATTCACCCCCGGGCACGGAATGGCGGCGCCGATGCGGGCGACGACCAGGAGCGCGAGAGTGAAGATGATGCGCTGGCGGAGTTCCGGAATGCGGAAGCAGTTGGCAAAAGCGGAGAACATGGCAGCCCCGGTCCCCGGTTACTTGGCGATCTCGAGCACCCCGCCGGCCTGGGCGATCTTGTCCGCAGCGCTCTGGGAGGCGGCGGAGGCGACGATGGTGAGCTTTTTGGTGAGGGTGCCGGTGGCGAGGATTTTCACGCCGGCCCAGGCGCCGGTGACGATGCGCTTGGCGCGCAGGGCGGCCTCATCCACGCGCTCGCCGTCATTGAAGGCGTTGAGGGCGGAGAGGTTGACCGGGGCGTAGGAGACCTTGAAGGCGGCGTTGTTGAAGCCGCGCTTGGGCATGCGGCGGATGAGGGGCATCTGGCCGCCTTCAAAGCCGGGGCGGATATGGCCGCCGGAGCGGGCCTTCTGGCCTTTGTGGCCGCGCCCGGAGGTTTTGCCGTGGCCGGAGCTTTCGCCGCAGCCGAGGCGCTTGACGCGGTGGCGGGCACCGGGACGGGGTTTGAGGTCGTGAAGGTTCATGGCGTGGATTCGATCAGGGGTTGCGTGAGGGAGGTGGGATCAGGCGGCTGCGGGCTCGGGCACGGATTTCCCGCGGGCGCGGAGGATGTCTTCCGGCTTGTTGAGCTGGCGGAGGCCTTCGAGGGCCGCTTTGACGACGTTGGCGGGGTTGCCGGAGCCGAGGGATTTGGCGAGGATGTCTTTGACCCCCGCGGCTTCGAGGACGGCGCGGACGCCGCCACCAGCGATCAGGCCGGTGCCCGCGGAGGCGGGACGGAGGAGGACGCGGCTGCCGCCGAACTCGCCGACGACTTCATGGGGAATGGTGGTGTTCTTGAGGTTCACCTTTTCCATGTGCTTCTTGCCGTCTTCATTGGCCTTGGTGATGCAGTCGGAAACTTCGTTGGCTTTGCCGAAGCCGATGCCGACCTGGCCTTTGCCATCGCCGACGACGACGAGGGCACTGAAGGAGAAGCGGCGTCCACCTTTGACGACCTTGGCGCAGCGGTTGATGAAGACGACTTTTTCGATGATGCCTTTGTCGTCTTCAGATTTCTCTTCGCGGCGGGGTCCGCGGTTGCGCTGGGGCCCGCGTCCGCGGCCCTGGCCGCCGCGGGGGGCGCGCTCGGGAGCGGGGGCGGCCGCTTCGGCAGGCGCCTCGGGGGCGGGGGTTTCGGTCGATTCGGTTTTCAAAATTTCTTCGGACATATGCTTAGAATCCCAGTCCGCCTTCGCGCGCGGCGTCGGCGAGTGCTTTGACTTTTCCGTGGTAGCGGAAGCCACCGCGGTCGAAGACGACGTTGGTGATGTTTTTGGCTTTGGCGCGCTCGGCGATCATGGCGCCGACTTTGGCGGCGCCGGTGACGTTCGGGCGCACTTTTTCGGCGGCGACGGCTTTTTCAGTGGTGCTGACGGCGACGAGGGTCTTGCCGGCGGCATCGTCGATGATCTGGGCATAGACGTGGCTGCCGGAGAAGGAGACGGCGAGGCGGGGCCGGTCGGGGGTGCCGGAGACTTTCTTGCGCACGCGGGCGTGGAGGCGCCGGCGGGTGAGCTTGCGGGTTTTGCGGGCAACTTTCATGGGTGTTCAGGTCCTCCGGGAGGTTATTTGCTCTGGGCGGTTTTGCCTTCCTTGCGGCGGATGATTTCGTCGCTGTAGCGGACGCCCTTGCCCTTGTAAGGCTCGGGCGGGTAATAGGCGCGGATGTCGGCGGCGACGGCGCCGACGCGCTGCTTGTCCACCCCTTCGATCAGGACATTGGTGTTGTCCTCGACCTTGATGGTGATGCCATCGGGGATGGGGTAAACAACGGGGTGGGAATAGCCGAGGGAAAGGTTGAGGTTCTTGCCCTGGACATTGGCCTTGAAGCCGACGCCGTTGATGATGAGCTTTTTCTGGAAGCCGGTGGCGCAGCCGAGGACCATGTTGTTGACCAGGCTGCGGGTGAGGCCGTGGAGGGCGCGGTCCTGGCGGGTTTCCGAGGCACGGGTGAAGGAGACGAGATTGCCTTCCACCTTGGCGGTGACGCGGGGGGAGATGGCCAGCTCGAGCTTGCCTTTGGGGCCCTCGACTTTGATGGTGCTGCCGGAGACCTGGACTTTGACTTTGTCCGGGAGGGAGATGGCTTTGTTACCGATACGGGACATGGCGGTTTACCAGATGACGAGGAGGAGTTCTCCTCCGACGTTTTGTTTTTTGGCTTCCTGGCCGGAGAGGACGCCTTTGGGGGTGGAGAGAACGGCGCAGCCGAGGCCGCCGAGGACTTTGGGAATCTCGGTGGAACCGACGTAACGGCGGAGGCCGGGCTTGGAAACGCGGCGGATGCCGCGGATGGCCTTGACGCCGTTGGTGCGGCCTTTGAGGGTGACTTTGAGGGACTGGCGGGCGCCTTCTTTGGCGAGTTCAAAGTCCTGGATGTAGCCTTCCTGCTTGAGGACGCCGGCGACATCGCTCTTGAGACGGGAATAGGGGGTCACGCACTCGGCCTTGGAGGCGGCGTTGGCGTTGCGGATTTGGGTGAGGAAATCGGCCAGGGGATCGGTCTGCATGATGGGAGTCTCGGTTGGGCTTACCAGCTGGCCTTGGTGACGCCGGGGATTTCGCCGTTGAGGGCCATTTCCCGGAACTGGATGCGGCTGACGCCGAACTTGCGCAGGTAAGCGCGGCGGCGTCCGCTGATCTGGCAGCGGTTGTATTTGCGGGAGCTGAACTTGGGAGTCCGCTTCTGCTTGGCGATCATCGATTTCTTGGCCATGGGGGTATCTCAGTTATTAGTTAGTCGTTGGCGGGTGCGGCGGCCTGCTTGCGGTCGGCGAAGGGCATGCCGAGGAGGGAGAGGAGGTCCTTGGTCTCCTCTTTATTCCGGGCGGTGGTGACGATGGTCACGTCCATGCCGAGGGTGCGCTTGATTTTGTCGAGTTCGATTTCCGGGAAGATGGAGTGGTCCTTGACGCCGAGGGTGTAGGCGCCGCGTCCGTCAAAGGCGCGGGCGGAGACGCCGCGGAAGTCACGGATGCGGGGAAGGGCGGTGCGCATGAGGCGGAGGAGGAATTCGTACATCATCTGGCCGCGGAGGGTGACTTTGAGGCCGATTTCCTGGTGCTGGCGGAGCTTGAAGTTGGAGATGCTCTTTTTGGCGAGGGTTTTGACGGGCTTCTGGCCGGTGATGGCGGTGATGTCCCGGAGGGCGTCTTCGAGGGCCTGCTTGACGTCCTGGGCGGAGCCGACGGAGCAGTTGACGACGATTTTGGAGAGGCGGGGAACCTCGTGGACGTTCTTGTAGCCGCGCTTTTCTTTGAGCGCGGGGACGACGTGTTCCTTGTATTCCTGGAGGAGGTCACTCATGGCGAATTATTTCTTGGGCGCGGGCTTGGCGGCGGCGGTGATGAGCTTGACGTTGGAAATGTGGATGGGGCCTTCTTTTTCCTGGAAACCGCCTTTGGGGTTTTCCTGGGTCGGGCGCTGGGCTTTTTTGACGATGCGGACGCCTTCGACGATGACGCGGCTCTGCTTGCGCAGGACCTGGAGGACTTTGCCTTCCTTGCCGCGGTCGGCACCGGCGATGACGCGGACGACATCGTCTTTTTTGACGTGGAATTTGGCGGGGGCGGCGGTGCTCACAGGACCTCCGGGGCGAGGGAGATGATCTTCATGAAGTTCTTCTCGCGCAGTTCGCGGGCGACCGGTCCGAAGATGCGGGTGCCGCGGGGGTTTTGGTCTTTGTCGATGATGACAACGGCGTTGGAATCAAAGCGCAGGTAGGAACCGTCCGGGCGGCGGACGGGGTGGCGGGTGCGGACGACGACGGCGCGGACGACCTCGCTCTTTTTGACGGTGCCATTGGGGGCGGCTTCTTTGACGTTGGCGGTGATGATGTCACCGACGCCGGCTTCGAGAGTTTTTTTGCCGATGACGCCGATCATCGTCGCCTTGCGGGCGCCGGTGTTGTCGGCCACATCGACCCAGGAACGGATTTGAATCATGGGAGTGTCCTTGGCTTCGGCTCAGTTTTTGACGACTTCGAGCACTTCCCAGCGCTTGAGGCGGCTGAGGGGGCGGGTTTCGCCGATGCGGACGGTGTCGCCGATCTGGGCGGCGCCGTTTTCGTCATGGGCGTAGAATTTTTTGGAGACCTTGACGATCTTTTTGAACTGGGGGTGCGGGATGCGGCGGGTGACTTTGACGACGACGGTCTTGGTCATTTTGTTGGAGACGACCTCACCGAGGAGCATCTTGCGGTTTTTCGCCGGGGCGGCAGTGGCTTCAGTCATGGGAGGGGTTCCTGGTTATTTGGCTTGGGCGGCCTGCTGGCGGCGGCGCTGGGTGAGGACGGTCTCGATCCGGGCGAGGCTCTTGCGAATCTCGGTCAGGCGGCTGGGGCGCTCGATGCGCCCGCCCTGCTGCTGGATGCGGAGGTTGAGTTTCTCGTGGCGCAGTTCCTGGGCACGGGCGGTGAGTTCGTCGTTGCTGAGGGCGTTGACGTCGGCGATTTTCATACGCTGAGTTTCCGGTCGCGGGTGATGAAGCGGGTGGGGATGGGAAGCTTGGAGGCGGCGAGGCGCAGGGACTCGCGGGCGACGGACTCGGGGAGGCCGTCGAGTTCGAAAAGGATGTTGCCGGGGCGGATGGTGGTGACCCAATGCTCGGGCTGGCCTTTGCCTTTGCCCATTCGGGTTTCCGGGGGGCGGGCAGTGACGGGCTTGTCAGGGAAGACGCGGATCCAGCTCTTGCCTTTGCGCTTCATGTTGCGGGTGAGGGCGACACGGGCGGCTTCGATCTGGACGTTGGTGACCCAGGCGCGTCCGAGGGACTGGAGTCCGTAGGCGCCGAAGGCGAGAGAGATGTTGCGGCAGGGTGTTCCGGCGCGGCTGCGGCGCTGGGTTTTGCGGAATTTGACGCGTTTGGGAAGCAGGGGCATGGGCAATTACGCAGCGAGGGCCGCGTCCTCCTTGAGGCAAATCCAGACTTTGACGCCGATTTTGCCGGCCACGGTCATGGCCTCGGCAAAGCCGTAGTCGATGTTGGCGCGCAGGGTGTGCAGGGGAACCTGGCCCTGGCGGTATTGTTCGGTGCGGGCGATTTCCGCGCCCTGCAGGCGGCCGGAGCAGCGGACTTTAATGCCGAGGGCTCCGAAATCCATGGTGGTGGCGACGGCCTTTTTCATGGCGCGGCGGAAAGAGATGCGGCGTTCGAGCTGGAGGGCGATGTTTTCGGCCACGAGCTGGGCGTCGAGTTCGGGGTTTTTGATTTCTTTGACGTCCACGAGGACATCGCGGAGGGGGACGATGGCTTTGATTTCGTCCTTGAGCTTGTCGAGTTCGGAGGCTTTGCGGCCGATGACGACGCCGGGGCGGGCGGTGAAGATGTTGACGCGGACGCGGCTGGAGGCGCGCTCGATCATGATTTTGGAGATGGCGGCACCGGCGAGGCGTTTTTTGAGGAAGGTGCGGATTTTATGGTCTTCGAGCAGGAAGACGGGGAAGTCCTTCTTGCTGGCATACCACATGGATTTCCAGTTCCGGCGGACCGGAAGGCGGAATCCGAAAGGATGAGTTTTTTGTCCCATAGTCGTGTCTTATTTGGAGGCGCCGGCCTTGGTTTTGCGTGGTTTGGGGCCTGACTTTTTAGCAGCCGCCTGCTCGGCGTCCAGGTCTCGTTCGGCCAAAATGATTTTGATGTGGCTGGTGCGCTTGCGGATGGCATCGGCGCTGCCGCGGGCGCGGGCGGCGAAACGGTGGAGGGTGGGGCCTTCGCCGATGAGGGCGCGCTTGACGACCATGTTGGCGGGGTCGAGCGAGTTGTTGTTTTCGGCATTGGCCAGGGCGGACTTGAGGGTCTTGCCGAGGAGACGCGCGGCCTTCTGGGGGTAGAATTCCAGCAATTCCAGGGCGCCAAGGGCGGGCATGCCCTGGATGTGGCGGGCGACATCGCGGCACTTGAAGGCCGAGATGCGCGTCATTCTGAGTTCAGCTTTTACTTCCATGTTATTTTACCGTTTCGAGGAGAAGGCGGTCGCCCGCCTTCACCGTTTCATTTTCGATCACGCCTTCCACGAGGGCGGCGCTCAGGTATTCCCTGACTTCGACCAGCCGGCAGCGTCCGATGACTTTGTCTCCGCGGAGGATGCGGTAAGGCATCCCGGTGCGTGCCCCCTGGGCGCGGCCGAAATTGGCCACGGCGACGTCGAGTTCGGCGTCGTAGGCGGCGACGAATCCGGCGGTGTGGCCGGCGGCGATCTGGATCCGGGAGGGATCGTTTTCGCTGCCGGTGAGGGCGGAAGCCTGGCGGACGGCGACCTCGTAGGCGGCGCGTTTTTGGGCGCGCTCGAGGGGGCCGGCCTGGTGGAACTCTTTGGCGGCGGTGATGAGCGTGGCGATGGCTTGTTCCATCTCGAGGCGCGCTTTTTCGCTGCGGTAGAGTTCCCCGGCGAGGCGGGCGATCTTGTCCTGCAGCGCTTTTTCGCTGCCGGTCAGGGCCTCCAAGCCGAGGGCTTCGGTGCGGACGCGGAGTTCGGCCCACTTCTGGTGGAAGTATTCGGCCTCGGTGCGGGCCAGGGCGAGGTTTTCCTCGGCCCGGGCCAGCGCCTGCTCCAGTCCGGAGCTGTGCTGGTCTTTCAAAGAACGTTCCGTGCGGAGCTGGGCTTCCGCGCGGCCGGCGGGCGACAGGCCCGCCAGGAGAATCAGGCCCGCGGTGAGGGCGGACCGGAAAGTCATACTATTTGGTCACCTTCTCGGTGTGGCCGCCGTGCTTCTTGAAGATGCGGGTGGGCGAGAACTCGCCCAGGCGGTGGCCGACCATGTTTTCGGTGACAAAGACGGAATTGAACGCCTTGCCGTTGTGGACCATGAAGGTGTGCCCGACGAATTCGGGGGTGATCATGGAGCGGCGCGACCAGGTTTTGATGGGTTTTTTGGACCCGGCGGCGTTGCTTTTTTCGATTTTTTCCAGCACGTGGTAGTCAACGTGCGGGCCTTTTTTCAAGCTGCGTCCCATAAAGCGTGTCCTCGGTTATTTCTTGCGGCGGTCCTGGATGATGAACCGGTTGGAGGTTTTGTATTTGGCGCGGGTCTTGAGGCCCTTGGCCACCTGGCCCCAGGGGGAGACGAGGTGCTGGCGTCCGCCGCCGCCTTTGGATTTGCCCTGGCCGCCGCCGTTGGGGTGGTCCACGGGGTTCATGACCATGCCGCGGACGGTGGGGCGGATGCCTTTCCAGCGGGAACGTCCGGCCTTGCCGATGACGACGTTTTCATGCTGGACGTTGCCGACCTGGCCGATGCAGGCGGTGCAGGTTTTATGGACGAGGCGGATTTCTCCGGAGGGCATCTTGAGCTGGGCGTAATCGCCGGTGAAGCCCATGGTGGTGGCGGCTCCGCCGGCGGAGCGGACCATCTGGCCGCCGCGGCCCGGGGTCAATTCGATGTTGTGGACGGAGACGCCGAGGGGGATGGCGGAGAGGGGGAGGCAGTTGCCGACTTCCGGGGCGGCCTGGGGGCCGGATTCCACGGTGGCACCGGCTTTGAGGCCGGTGGGGGCGACGATGTAGGCGCGGGTTTTGTCGGCGTATTCGATCAGGGCGATGTGGGAGGAGCGGTTGGGATCGTATTCGATGCCGACGACGGAGGCGGGGCCGGCTTTCTTGCGTTTGAAATCGATGACGCGGTATTTGCGCTTGTGGCCTCCGCCGATGTGGCGGCAGGTGATGCGCCCGTAGTTGTTGCGCCCACCGGTCTTTTTGAGGGTGACGGTGAGGCTTTTCTCGGGGGTCTTTTTGGTGACCTCTTCGTTGCCGGGAAGCGCGGTGTAGCGCAGGCTGGGAGTGAGGGGGCGGAAGGTTTTGAGGGCCATGGGAGTGCTCCGGTGGGGGGGGGTCAGACGAGGTCGAGCTTCTCGCCGTCTTTGAGGGTGACGACGGCTTTCTTCCAGTGGTTGGTGCGTCCTGCGGCGGCGGTGCGCTGGCGGCGGGATTTGCCGGTGACACGGGAGGTGTTCACACGCTGGACTTTCTTTTTGAAGATGGTTTCGACGGCGTGGGCGATCTCTATTTTGGTGGCTTTTGGGTCCACCTCGAAAACGTATTGGTTGAGGGCCTCGGTGAGGCGGGCGCCTTTCTCGGTGAGGCGGGCGGTGCGGATGATGTCGTAGGGGTTTCTCATGGCCGTGGGTGCTTATTTGAGGCGTCCGGCAAGGACGGGGAGTGCGTCTTGGACGAGGACAACCTGCTTGTGCTTGAGGAGGTCCTCGGCGTTGACCTGGCGGGCCTCGATGACGGAGACCTTGGGCATGTTGCGGGAGGCAAGAACCGCCTTGTCGTCTTTGGCGGCGGTGACGATGAGGACAGAAGAATCGAGGCCGGCGGCTTTGATCCAGGTGGCCAGTTCCTTGGTTTTGGGGGCGCCGAGGGCGAAGCCATCGACGGCGTGGAGCTTGCCGGATTTGGCGGCTTCACTGACGGCTTTTTTCAGGGCGAGCTTGCGGACTTTGGCCGGGGTGGTCTTGGAGTAATCGCGGGGCTGGGGGCCGAAGACGACGCCGCCGCCGGACCAGACGGGGGAGGATTTGTAGCCGGCGCGGGCGCGTCCGGTGCCTTTCTGGCGCCAGGGCTTGGCTCCGGAGAGGTTGACGGTGGCTTTGGTCTTGGTGGCGTGGGTGCCAGCACGGCGGTTGGCCTGGTAGGCAACCACGGTCTCGTGGAGGGCCTGGGTTCCAATCCCGTTGGCGATGAGTTTGACGCCGAGGGCGGATTCGGCAGCGGAAAGGTCGAGGGCTTTCGATTTCATGGCTTATTTTCCGTTGGCGGCGGGTTTTTTCTGGCCCTTGATGGCGCTGCGGATGATGACGTAGCTGCCGTTGGCGCCGGGGACGGCCCCTTTGACGAGGAGGACCTGGTCTTCTTCGCGGACGCCGACGATTTCAAGGTTCTGGACGGTGATCTTGACGCTGCCCATGTGGCCGGGCATGCGCTTGTTTTTGAAGATGCGGCCCGGGGTGGAGCGGCAGCCGATGGAGCCGGTCCGGCGGTGCATCATGGAGCCGTGGCTCTCGGGCTGGCCGCCGAAGCGGTAGCGTTTGACGACGCCCTGGAAGCCTTTGCCTTTGGAGACGCCGATGACGTCGATGAGCTGGCCGGCCTGGAAGCGGGAGACGCCGAGGGTGTCGCCGGCTTTGACTTCCGGCTCGGCGGCAAGGGCGAACTCGCGGACGAATTTTTTGGGGGTGGCGCCGGACTTTTTGAAGTGGCCGGCGAGGGGCTTGGTGACGCGCTTTTCGGTGGTGTCACCGTAGCCGACCTGGACGCCGGCGTAGCCGTCTTTGTCCTTGGTGCGGACCTGGGTGACGACGTTGTTGCCCGCCTCGATGACGGTGACGGGCACAGCGGTGCCGGACTGGTCATAGACGCGGGTCATGCCGACTTTTTTGCCTAGAATGCCGATGCTCATGGGGTTTGCTCCACGGAGGGTTGGTGGGGGTTAACGGGCAGCCTCAGATTTTGATGGTGATGTCCACGCCGGCCGGGAGGTTGAGTTTTTTCAACTCATCCACGGTCTTGGCGGAGGGTTCGATGATGTCGAGCAGGCGCTTGTGGGTGCGGATTTCAAACTGCTCCATGCTCTTTTTGTCCACGTGGTTGGAGCGGTTGACGGTGTAGCGCTCGACTTTGGTGGGCAGGGGGATTGGGCCCGCGACGCGGGAGCCGGTGCGGACGGCGGTCTCGGCAATTTCCGAGGCAGCCTTGTCGATGAGGCGGTAGTCGAAGCCTTTGAGGCGGATGCGGATTTTGGTGCCAGCCATAAGATTATCCCTTCTTCTGCTCGAGGATCGCGTTGAGGATTTGGGTCGGAACCTGGGCGAAGTGCGAAGGTTCCATGGTGTATGCGGCGCGGCCGCGGGAAAGGGAGCGGAGGGTGTTGACGTAGCCGAACATTTCCGCGAGGGGGACATCGGCCCGGAGGGTGGTGCCACCCTGCTTGGACTCGACGTTGTTGATCTGGCCGCGGCGGCGGTTGATGTCGCCGAGGATGTCGCCCTGGTATTCATCCGGGGTGATGACTTCGATCTTCATGATGGGTTCCAGGAGGATGGATCCGGCTTTGGCCAGTGCGTCCTTCAGGGCGAAGGCAGCGGCGAGTTTGAAGGCCAGTTCGTTGGAATCCACCTCGTGATAGGAACCATCGATGATGTCAACGTGCATGTCGATGAGCTGGCTGCCGTTGAGGATGCCGTTGAGGAGGGCTTCTTCGAGGCCCTTCTTACAGGCGGGGATGTAATCCTTGGGAATGTTGCCGCCGACGACTTTGTTTTCGACGGAGGTGCCTTTGCCGCGCTCCATCGGGGTGACGTTGATGATGACGTGGCCGTATTGGCCGCGTCCGCCGGACTGCTTGATGAGCTTGCCCTCGCCCTGGGCGGGCTTGGTGATGGTCTCGCGGTAGGCGATCTGGGGGGCGCCGGCGTTGGTCTGGACGTTGAACTCGCGCTTGAGGCGGTCGAGAATGATGTCGAGGTGGAGTTCCCCCATCCCTTTGATGATGGTCTGGCCGGTTTCTTCGTCGGTCTTGACTTGGAAGGTGGGGTCTTCCTCGGCCAGGCGCTGGAGGCCCTCGCCGAGTTTCTCGCGGTCGCCCTTGGTCTTGGGCTCGACAGCCATGCTGATGACGGGCTCGGGGAAGGAGGGCGGCTCGAGGATGATGTTGAAGTCTTCATCGGCGAAGGTGTCGCCGGTTTTGATGTCCTTCATGCCCACGGTGGCGGCGATGTCGCCGGCGTAAACCGTGTCGATGTCTTCGCGCTTGTCGGCCTGGATTTGGATGATGCGGCTGACTCGCTCGCGCTTGTTGGTGCGGGGGTTGTAGATGGTGTCGCCTTTGGAGAGCTTTCCGGAATAGACGCGGAAGAAGATGAGCTTGCCGACAAAGGGGTCGGTCCAGAGCTTGAAGGCCAGGCCGCAGAACTTGGCGTCGTCGTTGGCGGGGGCTTCGACCGTCTCTTCGTGGTTGTCGGGGTTGAGGCCCTTGGCCGCGGGAATGTCGATCGGGCTGGGGAGGTAGTCGATGACGGCGTCGATGAGGTATTGAACGCCTTTATTTTTGAAGGCGGAACCGCCGACGACGGGAACGATCTGGTTGGTGACGACGAGGCGGCGGATGGCCTGCTTGAGTTGGAGGGCGTCGGGGCGCTTTTCTTCGAGATACATGTCGCCAACGACTTCATCTTTATCGGCCACGGCGGCGATGAGTTCTTCGAGGGCCTGGGCGGCCATTTCTTTGTGCTCGGCGGGAATCTCGGTCACCTCGTAGGTGGAGCCGATCTTGTCGTTGTCGGAGTAGATGACGGCTTTCTGGTTGACGACATCGATCTGGCCTTTGAGCTGGTCTTCCGCTCCGAGGGGGATGAGGACGGGCCAGGCATTGGCGCCGAGTTTTTCGCGCATCTGCTGGACGGCGTTGGCGAAGTTGGCGCCGACGCGGTCCATTTTGTTGACGAAGGCGATGCGGGGGACGCCGTATTTGGTGGCCTGGCGCCAGACGGTCTCAGACTGGGGCTGGACGCCGGCGACGCCGCAGAAGACGGCGATGGCGCCGTCCAGCACGCGCAGGGAGCGCTCGACTTCGGCGGTGAAATCGACGTGGCCGGGAGTGTCGATGATGTTGACCCGGCTCTTGGTGCCTTCGTAAATCTTGACGATGCCGTCTTCTTTTTTGCAGGGCCAGAAGCAGGTGGTGGCGGCGGAAGTGATGGTGATGCCGCGCTCGCGCTCCTGCTCCATCCAGTCGGTGACGGTGGTGCCTTCATGCACTTCACCGATCTTGTGGATCATGCCGGTGTAGAAAAGAATCCGCTCGGTGAGGGTGGTCTTGCCGGCGTCGATGTGGGCGCAGATGCCGATGTTGCGGGTGCGCTCGAGAGTGTAGGGGCGGGCCATGGTCTTGGGGAATCGGTAAAGGGTGGGGAAAGATCAGTGGAAGGATTACCAGCGGAGGTGGGCGAAGGCTTTGTTGGCCTGGGCCATGCGGTGGACATCATCGCGCTTCTTGATCGCGGCACCCTGGCCGTTGGCGGCATCTTTGATTTCGTAGGCCAGCGCCTTTTGCATGGGAGTGCCTTTGCGGTTGGAGGCGAAGGTCACCAGCCAGCGCATGGCCAAAGCCTGCTGGCGGGCGGCAGGGACTTCCATGGGGACCTGGTAGGTGGCACCGCCGACGCGGCGGGATTTGACTTCGAGGCGGGGCTTGACGTTGTCGAGGGCCTTGTTGAGGACTTCCAGGGGATCGCCTTCTTTCGCATCGCCATTGGCGAGCTTGATGGCGCCATAGACGATGCGCTCGGCGGTGGATTTTTTGCCCTGCTTCATCACGGTGTTGACCAGGGTGGCCACGACCGGGCTTTCGAACACCGGGTCGGGGGTGGTGGGGCGTTTGACGGCTTGGCGGCGGCGGGACATGGCGGGTTTCCGTGGTTAAGCGGTTGGTGCGGAAAGGGTTATTTCTTGGCAGCAGGAGCGGCGCCTTCTTTGGGACGCTTGACGCCATATTTGCTGCGGGAGACGTTGCGGTTGAGCTTGTTGGTGTTGCTGGGGCCGACGGCACCAAGGCAGTCGAGGGTGCCACGGACGATGTGGTAGCGGACACCGGGCAAATCTTTGACGCGTCCGCCGCGGACCAGGACGATGGAGTGCTCCTGGAGGTTGTGGCCTTCTCCTCCGATGTAGGCGATGACTTCCTGGCCGTTGGTCAGGCGGACTTTGGCCACTTTGCGAAGTGCGGAGTTGGGCTTCTTGGGCGTGCGGGTCATAACCTGCACGCAGACGCCGCGGCGCTGGGGGCAATTCTTCAAGGCCGGAGCCTTGGTCTTCACGACCGGCTTTTGGCGGCCTTTTCTCACGAGCTGGTTGATCGTCGGCATCGGATTATTTTCGTTGTCGTTGGTTTTTTTTCGAAAGAGGCTGAAAAAACCGAAGGGCACGCCAGACGAGTGTCCATGCGTGCCCTTGAAAACGGCTTCAAAAGCTTCGCCATGGAGGATGATTGCCGCAGGGCGGAACCATCACAGGCCTGAGGATGTCTCCCTCAATTCTTTCCTTTTCTTTGGAAAAGGGATGAAAGTTCTAAGGGATTGGCCGTGGGAAGCAAGCGGTTTTTTAAAAAATGTTTGGCGCGGAGGCCGCGGCCCGCATGATGGCGCCATGTCCGCATCGTTTCCAAGCACGCTGGTGGGGTATGAGATTGCCGTGATGGAAGCCCTCCGGCGCGAGCTTGGCGCGGACCTGGGCCGGATTCCCGCTCCGGAGGGACGAGAAATCAGCGAGGCTTTCTTCCGCAAGACCGCACCGCTGGATTTTGCCTGGCAGTGGATGCAGGACTGCCAGGCCCGCCGCCGGGAGGCGCCCAAGCCCGCCCAGCCGCAGGGCGACGATGGCACCATGGCGCTCTTCTGAGGCTGCCCGGTCTTTCCGCCTGGTGGCAAGTGCGCCTTGACCTGCCAGGGGCAAAGGTCATCATCGCCACTCTTTATGGCCTTGGGCTCTCCCCTTACCTCCTCTTCCTCACCGTCCTGGTGGCAGCGCCTCAAGTTCCACGAGCCCATCCGCACCGGACAAAAGGATGTCCGCTGGAGTTCGGTCAGCATTATCACGGTCGTTTGGTTCGCCTTCGCCTTCCATATTTTCGCGGGCGGCATCAACCTCGCCTTCACCGTCAAGCGCTACTACGAGGACCCCCGGATCATTTCGCTGATCACGACCTTGAACGTGATCATCATGCTGGGTCCATTCATCAGCTACATCAGCGACCAAATCTGGACCCGCATCGGGCGCCGCAAGCCGCTCATGCTCATTGCCTACGGGGCCGCCGCCTGGGGCATGGCCGGGCTGGCCTTCTTGCCGCAGGTCTCGGCTTTTCTCCAGCCGATCGCCCACGCCCTGGGCCTGCCCAGCTTGACCGAACCCATCCTCATGATTGCCATCGTGGTGTCGTACACCACGCTTTACGATTTTTCCGCGCCGATGGAACCGCTGATGCTGGAATGTGTCCCTCCGCACCAGCGCGGGCGCTTCTTCGCCCTGCGCAACATCCAGGTGCAAATGGCCTCGCTCTTCTTCTTCCAGCTTCTTTGGCCGATCTACGACGACGCTGTCCCGCTCCTGGCCTGGGCCGGAATCGACGCTCCCGCCCTGGCCCTCAGCGGCGAGCAAATGGCCTACTTCATCTCCGCGTTCCTCTTCTTCATGGCCTGCTTCGTCATGGTCTTCCTGATCGAGGAGGTCAAAATTCCCAGCGCCCCGAACAAGCGCATTCGCGAACTGGGCCTTTGGAGATTCGTCGTCAGCTACATCAAAGATGTCTTCCTGACCAAAGAAGCCTATCCCTTCTACATCATGATGATCATCCCCGGCCTGGCCGCGCAGGTCTGGGGCAACTTCGACGCCATGATGAAGACCGACCAGTTCGAATACACCAAGGGGGAGATGGCCCTGATGGGCCTGCCGCCCATGGTGCTTTCCATGGCTGTGCTGACCCCGTTTGCCGGCTGGTATTCCGATGTAAAGCCGCGCATCCCCAACGGCATTCTTGCCCTCATCGGGCTGGGCGTTCTCGCCTGCCTGGCACCGCTGCCCGCCTACTACCAAGCCGTAGCCCCCGCAGACATCCGCCTCCTGCCTTCCACCGCGCACTGTTTCGGCCTCAGCGCCCTGGTCTCCGGGGCGGGCATGGGCCTTTTCGTCATCCTCACTGAACTGGTCTCCCGCCGCAGCGACCGGATTTACATGCGCGCCTGGATCGCCCTGATCGCCATCGTCAAAGACTTCATCACCGTGGGCGGCTTTTTCCTCTACGTACAGTTTGTCGCCCAGGACGGTGTGCCGCCCATCGTTCTCTGGATGCTCTTCGGCCAATTCACCGCCACCATGGGCGCACTCATCGGCACAGCGGTCGCCCCGATGATTTACGAATACATCCCCCGCAGCAAGCTGGGTACGATCCTGGCGGGAAAAAACCTGCTCGAGAGCGTCATCAAATTCGGTGTAGCCAACCTTGGCGCCTGGTGGATCGTCTGGTGGTCCCTCCACATCCACAAGCCCGAACACACCCAGTACGATTACAGCTCCCTCTACCTCCTCCAAATGCTGCTCTACATCCCCGGCATCATCGCCGTGGCCTGGTTCCTGCGCCAAATCCTCACCGGCAAAATCCTCCCCCAGGGCATCCTCGAAGTGGAACCCGAGCAAGCCGCCCACGTGGTCCAGCCGGGCCCTGCGCCCGGGCCCGGAGAAAGCACCGGCGCACCCTCCCGTTAGTGTGCCCCGGCCAAATTTTTGGAAGAACCGATTGGCCGCAAAAAGCGCAAAAGCCGCAAAAAACGATCTGCCCGCTTTCCGCGCAACTTGTGCATGCTTCGCGGCTGTTGCCGAGTCCCGCTGGATTCAGGCCGCCGCGTCCAGCGCGGCTGCCGGCACGTTGCGCGGAGAATAGTTCGATGCCTGCATCCTGTCCTGCGTGCAGTCCCGCGCATACAGAATCAAATGATGCGCCACCATGCCCACCTGGATGATCGTCTCGATGTTCCCCTGCCGCAGCTGCCTCCAGAACATCGCCCAAAAGTGCTTCCGGTAGTCACTGAAGCCGACAATCCAGAACATCCTCCAAGACACGCCGACAAAGCGCTTCAAATTGCGCCAGGTCAGCTGGTCCATCGCCGGCGGCACGAAACGGTGCCGGTAAGTGCGCTCCGCCTGGGCCTCGTAACGCCGGTAAAGCTCCTCCGGATCATAGATCGTCCGGATGACCCGCCGCCAATCCTCCACCACCCGGTCATACGGGCGGAGGAATTCAATGTTCGAGTCCCGCCCCTCATCCGGCACCAGGCGCCCGGCCTTCTCCAGGCGGTCGTAAAGAGCAGTCTTCGGCAGGGCATAGAGGATATTGACTGTGAGGATCGGGATGCCCGTGCGCTGGACAAAATCCAGGATCGCCTGCGGCGTCTCGTCTGAGTCCGTGTCCAATCCCATGATAATGCCAGAGGCCACCTCGATCCCCTGGCGGTTGAATATTTCCACAGCCTCCTCAATCGGCGAGCGCAGGTTCTGCACCTTCTTCATCGCCTTCAGCGCCTGCGGCTCCGGCGTCTCGATCCCGAAAAAGACATTCGTAAAAAACGCCTCCCGCATCTGCGCCAAAATGGAATCATAACGCGCCAGATTCAGCGTGGCCTCGCAGGACAGCCTGATTTGATAGCGCCTCCGCTTCTGCCAGGCCACCAAATGCGGCATCAGCTCCTCGGCCGCCTTCGGATTGCCGATGAAATTGTCGTCCACAAAGTAAACCGAGACCGCCCCGCCGTCCGCCATTTGGTCCAGCTCAGCAATGATTTGTTCCGGGCGCTTCAGCCGCGGATTACGCCCGTAAAGCGCCGGAATGTCGCAAAACTCGCAGGTGAACGGGCAGCCGCTGGAATACTGCACGCTGCCCAGCAGATACTGGTCCATCCGGATCAGATGATAGGCCGGGGAGGGCAGTTCCGTCATGCCCAGTTTTCGCGCCGTGCGGAAAACCTCCTGCCTTTCCGGGCGCTCCACCGAGCGTTCCAGCCGGCGGAAAAGCTCTGCCGTCCCGTCGCCCACTTCGCCACAATGCAGGACGTCCAGCTCCGGGTAATACTCGGGCGCCGAGGACACCGAAGGTCCGCCCAGCACGGTCAGCAGGCCGCGGGCCTGCGCCCTCCGGTTCAAGTCATCGATGTGCGGACGCTGGATGTGCATCCCGGACAAAAACACCACTTCCGCCCAGGCCCACTCCGCTTCCTCCACCGGACGGATGTTCTCATCGACAAACTTCGCCTCCCACCCCTCCGGCAGCAGGGCCGCCAGCAGCAGCAGCCCCTGCGGCGGCATGAACGCTTTCACCCCGGGAATCAGCGGAAACGCATGCTGGAAGGTGCCGAACGAGGGGCTGTATTTCGGAAACACACACAGCACGCGCCGCCGCACTGGCGAGGTGAATTTCACCCCGCTCAGGGCCAGCTCAGGCAGCGCAGCAGCCGATTCCGTTCCGGACATGCGCGCACCATAGACGAATCCTCCCGCCTTGGGTAGGTTCATCGCATGAAAAACGCCCTCGTCCTCCAGCACGCCCCCTTTGAGGGCCCCGGCGCCCTGGCCGGCCTTCTCCGCAACCGGGGCTTTTGCATCCAAACTTGCCATGCGTATCTGGAACCCTCCCTGCCCACCCCCCACTGGGACCTCATCGTCCTCATGGGCGGCCCCATGAACGTGGATGAGGACGAAAAATACCCCTGGCTGGCACCGGAAAAAGATTTCCTCCGCACCTGCCTCCAGCGCGGCACCCCCCTGCTCGGCATCTGCCTGGGCGCCCAGCTCCTGGCCCGTTGCCTCGGCGCCCCCGTCACCCGAAACCCGGAACGCGAAATCGGATGGTTCGACATCGCACGCCCCCCGGAGGCCGAAACCCACCCCTTGGGCCGCCATTGGCCCGCCCGCTGCGAAGTCTTCCACTGGCATGGCGACACCTTCGCACTCCCTGAAGGGGCGGCCCTCCTGGCCTCCTCGGCAGCTTGCCGCCACCAAGCCTTTGCCTGGGGAAACCGCGTCCTGGGCCTCCAATTCCACCCCGAACTGGATGCCGCCAGCGGAGAGGAAATGCGCTGCGGCTGTTATCAGGACCTCGCCACTCCCGGGCGCTACGTCCAGGACCAGACCACCTTGGCCGCCAGCCCGGAACGCTTCGCCCGCCTGAACCAAACACTCCACACCCTCCTCAGCCCTTGGCTCGATGGCCTCGACGCCCACTGAACTCCCCTCCCCGATTTTTCCCCCAAACCATTTGCTTCCCGCACCCCAAGCCGCGTAGTCTGCCCCTGTGGAAAAACAGGAAGCCGAGTCCGTCCTTTCCCTCCTGGCCGCGCCCTTGGCCGAAAACCAAACCGGCTGCTTCGAAATTTTTCGCGGCCCCTACCGCGGCCAGATCAACATCGACTCCGGGCGCATCACCCATGCCGAACTCTTCGGCAAACGCGGGCCCACCGCTCTCTACGACCTCCTCCAATGGGAAGAAGTGGCCTACACCTGGCACCCCGGCCTCCAAGTCGAAGCCCCCGAACTCAGCCTCACCTACGAGGACATCGCCCGCGAAGCCGAGGAACTGCCGCCCGATGCCGAAGGCCTGCCGCCGGTTCCCGAAGTCCCCCCGGAACTGCGGGAACCCTCCCGCCCCACCGCCGAACTCTACCATCAAGACACTTCCAGCGAACTCCTCGAACGCTTCGTTCTCCGCCTTGACTGGAAAGACGCCGCCGGCCAAACCCAAAGCCATGCCTTCGAGGGCGCACTCCAGACCGCCTGCACCGTGGGCAGCTCGCCCGATTGCGGCATCTACCTGCGCGAACCCGGCATCGAGCCCCTGCACTGCAGCCTCCTCATCCGCGCCGATTCCGTTGAAGTCTGGGACCTTGGCACCGATGGCAAGACCTCCATCAACGGCCAGTCCATCGAACAAGCCCCCCTCTACACCGGGGACACCCTCACACTCGGCTCCACCGTCCTCCTCTTCTCGCTCGGCGTCCGCCGCCGCCTCTCCGGCAAGCAGCCCCTGCCCCCCGCCGAGCCCGTCGCCCGCCCGAAAATCGCCCCCGGCGGCCCCTTGCCCAAAAAAGCCGTCTCCTACGCCAGCCTCACCGGCCAAAAGCCCGCCTCCCCCGGCCTCTCCAAAACCATCAAAAAACTCTTCTTCCGCACCACCCACCGAGTCCGCAAGCCATGAACCTCTGCATCATCGAAGACGATCCCGCCACCCGCATGCTCCTCAAAACCCTGGTCAACGCCGGAGCCGCCACCAAGCACCCCGTGCTCGAATGCATCAGCGGCGAGGACGCCCTCTCCAAACTCCAGGCCCCCGGCGCCCTCCGCCCGGACGTCTTCCTGGTCGATCTCGACCTCCCCGGCATCAGCGGCATCGACGTCATCAAGCGCCTCCGCAGCTCCGGCAGCGGCAGCGAATACCTCCCCTACATCATCATGGTCACCGCCCATGAGGCCGCCGAGGCGCTCAACCCCGCCCTCGAAGCCGGCGCCAACGACTACCTCACCAAACCGGTCAACGCCAAAGTCCTCCAGACCCGCCTCCGCGTCGCCCAAAAACTCATCGAGCAGGCCGCCATCGGCGCCCAAGAAGACTACCTCAAAGCCCTCTCCGCCTACGCCCTCGCCCAAGCCTCCGCCCCCCTCGCCCTCGTCGAGTGCAACGGCCCTGCCGCTCCCTGGAAAATCAACTTCGCCAACTCCGCCCTTGCCGCCCTCCTCCCCGCCACCGCCGATACACCCCTCGACGCAGCCACCGCCTGGACCCCGGAATTCCGCGCCAATGCCTGGCACGCCCTGACCCAGGCCGCCCCCCTCCAAAGCCTCCTCGCCACTTCCTCCCCGGACATCGCCGCCCTCGCGCTGGAAGTCACCCTCCTCCCTGTCACCCCGGCCCCCTCCTCCCACGCCCTCGTCCTCCTCCAGCCCAGAACCAACTAACGCAGCCCGTGCCTCCCACCGGGACCGCCGCCGTCCCGGCGGCCGCCTGTATCCAAATCACCTCCCCACACCCGGGAGCAATCAAGTTTGGTAGCAGCGGCGGGCACACAAAGGGCACAGTTTACCCGCCTGAGGCGGGTAAACTTTCCCCGGCTTGGTCGGTAAGGCCATTACGCCAGCGTCTGTTCATCGCCCCCCCAAGCATGTCCAGTGCGACCAAACTCAATCACACCCGCTTCCCCACTCCCCCCCAGCACATCCGGCTTCCCTCCCACACCCCGATCCCTAAAGTCCCACCATGCCCGCCCCGCTTTCCTCCCCGCGCCAGCTCGCCGCCGCCATCACCCGCATGCGCCGCTGCCGCATCCTGGTCATTGGCGATGTCATGCTCGACCGCTTTGTCCGCGGCAAGGTCACCCGCATCTCCCCGGAAGCCCCCGTCCCGGTCGTCCACGTCACCGGCGAGACCGCCCATGTCGGCGGGGCGGCCAACGTCGCCCGCAACCTGGCCGATTTCGGCATCCGCGCCTCCGTCTGCGGCATCACCGGCGCCGACTCCGCCGGACGCGAACTCGCCACCCTCCTGCGCGCGGGCGGCATCGACACCCGCGGCCTCCTCACCGAGCCCTCCATCCCCACCATCGTCAAAACCCGCATCTTCGCCCGCCAGCAGCAGGTCGTCCGCGTCGATTGGGAACAACCCCTCGCCCTGTCCACCAACCGCCTGGCCGCCCTGAAAACCCACCTCCGCCGCGCCATCCCCGCCCACGATGCCGTGATCATCGAGGACTACGGCAAAGGCCTGCTCACCCAAGAACTCTACGACTTCATCGCCGCCACCACCGCCTGGGCCGGCAAGCCCCTCGCCGTGGACCCCAACGTCCACAACCTCCTCGATTACGCCGGCGCCACCGTCCTCAAGCCCAACCGCCTGGAAGCCGCCGCCGCCGCCGGGCTCTCCGCCCTCGATTCCCTCGCCGCAGCGTCCGCAGCCGGCGCCTCCCTCGCCCAGCGCTGGAGCCTCCCGCTCGTCCTCCTCACCCTCGGCGAGGAAGGCATGCTCCTCTTCCAAGAAGGGGCCCCGCCCTATCACACACCCACCCGGGCCCGCGAAGTCTTCGATGTCTCCGGAGCCGGTGACACCGTCATCGCCTTCTTCACCGCCGCCCTCGCCACCGGCCTCGCCCCCGCCGCCGCCGCCGAGATCGCCAACCACGCCGCCGGTGTCGTCGTCGGCAAGCTCGGCACCGCCACCCTCACCCCGGACGAACTCACCGCCCACTTCCGCCGCGATGCCTGACCCCGCCGCCGCCCCCGCCCGCGCCGTCTTCCTTGACCGCGACGACACCCTCATCCGCAATATCCCCTACCTGGGGGATCCCGCCCGCGTCACCCTCCTGCCCACCGTCCCCGAGGCCCTCGCCCGCCTTCGCGCCGCTGGCTACCAGCTCATCGTCATCAGCAACCAATCCGGCGTCGGACGCGGCCTCATCACCCCAGCCCAGGTCACCGCCGTCAACCAGGCCATGGAACGCCTCATCGGCTTCCCCATGGACGCCTATTACCTCAGCTACGCCGCCCCCGGCACCCCGGAAGCCGAGACCGAACGCAAACCCTCTCCCCACCTCCTCTTCCGCGCCCGTGAGGAACGCAGCCTCGACCTCTCCGCCTCCTGCATGATCGGCGATAAAACCATCGATATCGAATGCGCCCGCAATGCCGGCTGCCGCGCCGCCCTCTGGGTCCGCACCGGCACCGAACCCACCGAATCCGCCGGGGCCCAAGCCCTGGCCGACCACTCCGCCAACACCCTCCTCGAAGCCGCCAATTGGATCCTCCAGCAGCCCTGATCACCCCATTTCGAATTTCGCATTCCGAATTTCGAATCCGTCCCCAAAAGCCCCCTTCGCTTGCATCAAGAACAGGGATGCTTATAACCGAAACTTTCCGCTTATGACCCCCACCCCCGCCCTCCGCCCCATCCGCAAGCTCCTGGCCGCCAACCGCAGCGAGATCGCCATCCGCATCTTCCGCTCCGCCACCGAGCTGGACCTGCGCACCGTCGCCATCTACGCCCAGGAGGACCGCTTCTCCATCCACCGCTTCAAGGCCGATGAAGCCTATCTCCTCGATGCTTCTAAAGGACCCGTCGGCGCCTACCTCGACATCCCCGGCATCATCGCCATCGCCCAGGACCACGGCGTCGATGCCATCCACCCCGGCTACGGCTTCCTCTCGGAAAATCCCGCCTTCGCCCGCGCCTGCGCCGAGGCCGGCATCGTCTTTGTCGGCCCACGCCCCGAACTGCTCGAACTCATGGGCGACAAAGTCGCCGCCCGCGCCCTGGTCCATAAAGTCGGCGTCCCCACCCTCCCCGGCACTGAGGAACCCGTCACCGACCGCGCCAAAGCCCTCAAACTGGCCAAGCACATCGGCTTCCCCCTCATCATCAAAGCCGCCTTCGGCGGCGGCGGACGCGGCATGCGCGTCGTCCACAAATCCGCCGATCTTGCCCGCCTTCTGGACGAGGCCCGCAACGAGGCCGAGCGCGCCTTCGGCAACCCCGCCGTCTTCCTGGAAAAATTCATCCCCCGCGCCAAACACCTCGAAGTCCAGATTCTCGGCGACCGCCACGGCCAGGTCGTCCACCTTTACGAGCGCGACTGCTCCGTCCAGCGCCGCCACCAGAAAGTCATCGAGATCGCCCCCTCCGTCGGTGTCGATGAATCCATCCGCCGGGAGCTTTGGGACGCCTCCGTCAAAATCGCCCGCGCCACCGGCTACGACAATGCCGGCACCATCGAGTTCCTCTACGATGCCGATTCCAAGGAATGGTTCTTCATCGAGATGAACCCCCGCATCCAGGTCGAGCACACCGTCACCGAGGAAATCACCAATACCGACCTCGTCCGCTCCCAAATCCTCGTCGCCCAGGGCCATGCCCTCCACGGCCCCGAGATCGGCATCCCCCCCCAGGACCAGATTCCCTGCTTTGGCCACGCCATCCAGTGCCGCATCACCACCGAGGACCCGGAGAACGGTTTCACCCCGGACTACGGGGAAATCCTCACCTACCGTTCCGCAGCAGGCTTCGGCATCCGCCTGGACGGCGGCATGGGCAACGCCGGCACCGTCATCACCCCGTTCTACGATTCCCTCCTGGTCAAGCTCACCGCCCGCGGACGCACCTTCGAGCACGCCCTCGACCGCGTCGAGCGCGCCCTGCGCGAGTTCCGCGTCCGCGGCGTCAAAACCAACATCCCCTTCCTCGAAAACGTCGTCCGCCACGCCCAGTTCCGCGCCGGCGCCGCCACCACCCGCCTGATCGACACCACCCCGGAACTCTTCCACTTCCACCCGCGCAAGGACCGCGCCACCAAGCTCCTCGCCTTCCTCGGAGACGTCATCGTCAACGGCAACCCCCATGCCAAAGGCTGGACCCCTCCCGCCCCCCTGCCCGCCGCGCCCCGCCCGGCCGTGGACCACCGCCAGACCCCTCCCCCCGGCTCCCGCCAGATTCTCCTCGAACGCGGCGCCGAGGGCTTCGCCCGCTGGGTCGCCTCCCAAAAACGCCTCCTCATCACCGACACCACCTGGCGCGACGCCCACCAGTCCCTCATGGCCACCCGCGTCCGCACCCACGACATGCTCGCCGTGGCCGATGCCGTCGCCCGCCGCACCCCGGAACTCCTCAGCCTGGAAATGTGGGGCGGCGCCACCTTCGATACCGCCATGCGCTTCCTCCGGGAAGACCCCTGGGACCGCCTCCGCACCCTGCGCGAGCGCGTCCCCAACATCTGCTTCCAGATGCTCTTCCGCGGCAGCAACGCCGTCGGCTACTCCAACTACCCGGACAACGTCGTCAAAGGCTTCGTCAAACACGCCGCTTCCGCCGGCATGGACATCTTCCGCATCTTCGATTCCCTCAACTACACCCCCAACCTCAAAGCCGCCATGGAGGCCGTCCGCTCCACCCACGGCGTTTGTGAGGCCGCCATCTGCTACACCGGGGACATCACCGATCCCACCCGCACCAAATACTCCCTCAAATACTACGTCAAGCTCGCCCGGGAACTGGAGAAAATGGGCGCCCACATCCTCGCCATCAAAGACATGGCCGGCCTCTGCCGCCCCTACGCCGCCCACGCCCTGGTCAAGGCCCTCAAAGAGGCCACCGCCCTCCCCATCCACTTCCACACCCACGACACCAGCGGCATCAATGCCGCCTCCGTCCTCATGGCCGCCGATGCCGGCGTCGATATCGCCGACCTCGCCCTCGCCTCCATGTCCGGCTCCACCAGCCAGCCCAACCTCAACTCCATCGCCGCCGCCCTCCAGCGCACCAAGCGCGATACCGGTCTCGACCTCGACGCCCTCAACGCCATGTCCGACTACTGGGAGACCATCCGCACCTACTACCAGCCCTTCGATACCGCCCCCAAGACCGGCTCCGCCGAAGTCTATCTCCACGAGATGCCCGGCGGCCAATACACCAACCTCAAAGAACAGGCCGCCAGCATGGACATCGCCCACCGCTGGCCCGAAATCGCCCGCTGCTACGCCGAGGTCAACCAGCTCTTCGGCGACATCGTCAAAGTCACCCCCTCCAGCAAAGTCGTCGGAGACATGACCATGTTCCTCATCACCCGCGGCATCCAGGCCGCCGATGTCCCCAACCTCCCCGAGGGCACCGCCTTCCCCGAGTCCGTCATCGACATGCTTGCCGGCAACCTCGGCCAGCCCCTCGGCGGCTGGCCCAAGGAACTCCAGCGCGTCGTCCTCGGCAAAACGAAGCCCCTCCGCGGGCGCCCCGGCGCCTCCGCCAAGCCCGTCCAGCTCGACAAAGTCCGCGCCGAACTCTCCGCCAAGCTCCGCCGTGAGGCCACTGACGACGACCTCTACAGCTACCTCATGTATCCCCAGGTCTTCCTCGACTTCATCAAATTCCAGAAAGACTACGGCGACGTCTCCGTCCTCCCCACCCCGGCTTTCTTCTACGGCCTGGCCCCCAAGGAGGAAGTCCACATCGACCTGGAAGAGGGTAAAACCCTCTTCATCAGCCTGGCCAACGTCAGCGAGCCCGATGAAGAAGGCCGGCGCCTCGTCAGCTTCGAACTCAACGGCCTGCCCCGCGGCACCACCGTGGCCGATAAAAAAATGGCCCCCAAGACCAAGCCCAAAGAAAAAGCCGACCCTGCCGACCCCTGCGAAATCGGCGCCCCCATCCCCGGCATGGTCACCGCCCTCTCCGTCAACGTCGGCACCAAAGTCGCCCCCGGCGACAAGCTTGCCACCCTGGAGGCCATGAAAATGCTCACCACCCTCAACGCCACCCAGGAAGGCGTGGTCGAGTCCATCCACGTCAAAGTCGGCGAAACCGTCGAAAGCAAAGACCTCGTCCTCCGCCTCCGCCGCTGAAGCACGCCGCCGGAGGCGCGGCGGTCATAGAGCGGGCCCGCAGAGAAGAGAAAGACCAGCCCACAGCGCAGGCACCGGGAGACGAAATCTGGAGTGCTCCGATCTTTTCGGAGCTGTGGGAACGCGCGGAGCGCGGGGGTTGGGGGCCGGGCTGCGCAGGCTGGCCTCCTCCCCGTCGCTCCGCTCCATCCCAGAGCTCCGAAAAGATCGGAGCACTCCAAAAAAAGGCCGCACCCGCGTGATCCGCGCACCCCATGCTCCGGGCGCTTGCCGATCTCCGGCACGCCCTGCCACAAGTTCCCACCTGCTGCCGATTGCCATGACACCCGCCCAATTTCCGCTTTCCACCCCGGGCCACTGGCCTATAACGGCGGCATGCTGCGGCTTTCCACTCGCCTTCCCCTCCTGGCTGGCTGCCTGGCCTTTTCTGGCCTGGCCCCCGCCTCCGCCGCGATCATCCAGCTGGAAGGCACCAACGTCAACGGCGTCCAGGCCGACTGGTATCGGGATGATGTCCCCAAGTCCCCAAGCCTCGACGGAAACAACACTTGGGGAACCGATGGTTATCATCTCTTCCAGGCAGAGTTCGGCACCGAGCCAAACACATCCATCGATCCTTTTTTAAACGCGACTCAAGACCCCGCCAGCTATGCTGCTGTCACGGCCGCTCCTTCTGGGGCAAACGGCTCTGCCCACAGCTTAAGCTACGCCCTCATCAATGACTTTTTTGATCCCTTTGGCACCAATATCCCCTCCGGCACCGCCTACCGCTCCGGCGTCGCCGCCAACACCGAAACCGCTCTCTTCCAAATCACCTTTAGCATCGGCATCGCCGATCCTCCCGCTTATTTTTACATCGGCATCCTTCACGACAACGCCGTGATTGCCGACGCTCCCACCCACCTCCGCCTGGCTGGCGCCAGTGGTGACAGTGGGGCCATCGCCCTTTCCCCAGCCAACGGGCAAATCGATTACACCTTCTTCCGCGTCACCGGACTGAACAACGGGGACATCCTCACCCTCTACGCCACCCGCGGAGCCGGCATGGGCAATGTTGGCATTGGCGGCATCTTCCTTGATTCCTCCCCCATCCCCGAACCCAGCACCTGGCTCCTGCTCTCCCTCGGGTTGGGTGCCCTGGTCTGGCACCGCTGCCGCCGCGCATGAACCGCTGCCTCCTCTTCCTGGCTCTGGCAGCCGCCCTTCCCCTGGCCTCCACGCCGCTCGCGGCGCAAAGTTCCACCTTCCGCTTTGTCGAACTCGCCCCCCTGGCCGGTGACGTCAGCTCAGCCGCATTCTCTGTCAATCACAACGGCCAGGTCGCCGGCTACTCGGCCAATGCCGATGGACGCCGCACCGCCGTCATTTGGACCATTCCCGCGTCCGGCTCGTCCACCACCCCCAGCTGCACCCTGCCCCACCTCGGCGGAGGCTTCTCCGAGGCCTATTCCATCAACGACCACGGCGATGTCGTCGGCCTCGCCGCCACCGCCACCGGTGAACCCCACGCCTGCCTCTGGAACCGCCACGGCGTGGCCGCCGATCTCCACACCCTCTTCACCTCCCCTCACGCCGTCGCCCTCGCGGTCAACAACGTCCAGGACATCGTCGGCTACCGCCTCGGCCCCAACTTCCAGCCCCAAGCCCTGGTCATCCGCAACGGCATCCTCGAAAACTGGCCCACCACCTCCATGCAGCGCGCCACCGCCATCGACCAGCTCCGCAACGTCGTCGGCAACGGCCAGAACAGCTCCCTCAACCTCGCCTACTCGGCCCGCAGCACCCGCGCCGCCACCCTGCCCACCCTCACCGGCTTCCCCAATGCCGAGGTCGCCGCAATCAACCTCCTGGGCGAGAAAGCCGGCACCCTCACCTCCGAAGACGCCTCCCAGGCCGTCCTTTGGAAAGGCGACCGCATCGCCCCCACCAGCCTCGGCACCCTCGGCGGCAAATTCAGCAGAAGCATGGGCATGAACCAGTTCTACTCCATCGTCGGCACCGCCCAGCTTTCCGACAACGCCCAGGTGGCCGCCAACATCACCACCAACTCCACCGGCATCACCACCGCCACCCAGCCCCCCGTCTTCAATGACCTGGACCGCGCCTTCTGGTGGAACGCCGGGCGCATGTTCAACCTCAACATCCTGACCACTCTGCCGGCCCAGTGGACCCTCCAAGCCGCCACTGCCGTCAATGACTTCAACGACATCGTCGGCTACGCCACCGCCTCCGGCAATATTCGCGGCTTCGCCCTGATCCCCAGCCGCAAGCCCTCCCTGGCACTCCGGGCCTACGCCTCCCGCATCGGCGCCTCCTATCCCCACGGTGTTCCGGCCGAATTCTGGCTCTGCGCCAACATAAAACCCACCGATATCCGCGTCGTCGTCGATGACGTCGAGGTCTCCCGCCACTCCTCCATCCCCTATCCCATTTCCATCACTGGCATGAGCCCTGGCTACCACACCCTGGTCATCCGCGTCACCGCCGGCACCAGTGAAGTGAAATGGACGGGCAACTTCACCGTCCTGGAACCGCCGCCCAGCAACATCGCTTCTTCCCTCACCCTCCTCCAATCCACTTCCCAGAAAACGGAATCCGCAAAATCCCCCGCCACCACCGGCACCTCCACGGGCTTCCTCTCCCGCATGGAAACCTGGTATCTCCAAGCCCTTTCTCTTTCCAGACCGCCCGCCTCCGGAGTCCCCATGCCGCCCCCGGCGGCTGCGGAACCGGAAACCACCGCCCTGCCTCCTCCTTCCCCGGACTCCGCCCTACAGCCCTGATGCCGTCTCACGCATAGGGTTGGTTCCCTCTGGAAGCGGGTCCACTCACCCGGCGTGGAAAGTCATCCTGAGCGCCCGCGAAGGACCCATCGAAGGCACTCATTGCATTGGCCTATCCCATGAATGAAGGAAGGTAGGGCTATACGGACAAGGGGTGTAATTGCGTTTGGCAGCGAGTAGCGGGGAGGCTGCAGCGTAGCACAGGCATTCTTGCCTGTGGCATCCAAACCCACAGGCAAGAATGCCTGTGCTACTTTTTGTAATTACACCCTCGGACGAGACCCTCGCCCGTTTTCAATTTCCCAAAAACCTGCCATGGGCTAATCTGATCCATGCTTCCCGACCAGCCCTTCTACAGCGACGAGCGCTCCAGCATGCGCCAGGTCCGCCACCTGGCCGGAATGCCTGCATCGGAATGGTCGCTTTGGGCCGGCGCCCTCCTGGCCGCCCTCCTCTTCATCCTCCCGGCGGGCGTCATCTTCTACCATGCCGCATCCCAGCCTCCCCACTCGCTGAAAAGCCCCTTCATCCTTTACCTCATCGGCATGAAATGCCTCATCATCGGCCTGGCCCTCTCCGGCGTGCTCGCCCGCCGCGCCCTTCAGTCCGCCGCCCGCCGCAAAAAACCCGCCGGTCCTTCCAGCCCGCCGATCCAATAACCCTCCGCCGCTCCCGCCAGGCGGAAGCTCTGCCGGCTCCCCTCCCGCACGTTCTGCTGGACCACCTCCAGCTCCGCCTCCCCCACCCGCGCCACCACCGCCACATGGCCGAAGGTCCCCTGGGTCCACACCAGCAGATCATCCAGACGCGGACGCTCCCCGCCCCCGTTCACAAATTGCCGCAGCCCCCGCGCCTCATTCCAGCCTCCATGCGGCACTGCGGGATCGAAAAATGACTTCGCATGCCCCATCCCATCCGGAAACGCATGCCCCAGCCGGTCGTAATAAAACCGCTTCACAAACTCCACACACTGCCACATCCGCCCGTAATAATAGCCGTCCGGCCCCACATGCCTGCCATGGCTGCGGTGATAGGGCACGCCATTGGCCCGCACCGGCACCCCGCGCCACATATCCACCACCTCCCCCACACCGGCACCTTTCTGCAGTTCGTCCAAAGGCACCGTCAGCCGCCGCACCGCCCGCCCCGGCGGATCGAAGGCCGCAGCCCGGCGGCAAGCCTCCCCGATGCCCCAGCCCCCCAGGGCCAGCAGGACGCCCGCCCCAGCTACCAGCCGGACACCACGCACCGCCCCTCCGCTCACATCGGATGCCGGTTGACTTTTTGGATCAGCCAGAATCCCAGCGCCTGAAACAGCAAGTTCGGCAGCCAGACGATCAACTCCGGATAGGCCCCGGCTTTCTCCTTCATCGCGTCCGCCACCAGCATCATCAAAAAGTACAGCACCACCACCACCAGGCTGAGCAGGAAGCTGACCGAGGTCTCCCGCCGCTGGGCATAGACCGCGAGGGGCACACCCACCAGCGCGAAGGTGAAGCAGGACACCGACATGGCCACCCGCTTCTGGAACTCCGTCAGCAGGGAGACCATGCTCCCCGCCCGCTCGATTCCGCCGGCAAAGATGCTCTCGGTCAGCTGGCCCAGGGTCTGGTTGGAGCTTTTGGGCTTGGACGGGCGCTCGAACATGCGTTTGAGCGGCACGCTCAGCGGAAAAACGGAGGCGCGCATCCCCGCCTGGATTTTGGACAGATTGGTCCGGTCCTGGCCCCGTTCCTCCGTCCGCGCATTGGTCAGGCTGATGGTCAGGACCATCGCCTCCAGGTCCGCCGAAATCTGGCCTTTGTCCGCGCGGATGTTCCGCTTGGGAATATTGTCCGGCCCCAGCTCCCAGATCGTGATGCCCTCCACGGTGTTGCCGTATTTTTTGTCCACGTAGATGCGGTAGCCATCGAACTTGTCCACCGGCTCCTGCGCACGGATCAGGACCGTGGGATTGTTCCGGCCCATGTCCACCAGGATGTCCTTGAAGGCGGTGATGCAGCGGGGGGCCAGAACGGCGTTGTTGTAAAAACAAAGCAGGCTGAGCACCAGGCTGAACAAGACGAGTGGCGAGATGAACGGCGCCAGCCCTAGCCCGGCCGCACGCACCGCCAAAATCTCCAGATCATGGGCCATCCGCCCCAGCACCAGCAGCAGCGCCACCAAAAATCCCCAGGGAATGGTGAAGGTCAGGACCTGGGGCACTAAAAGCAGCACCAGGTGGAGGATGGTAAAGAATGGGACATCATTGTTGACCAGCAATTCAAACACGCGCTTGAACGCATTCATCACCACCATCAGGAAAGTGAGCGTGCCGCAGGCCGCCACTGTGGCCAGCAGGGTCTGGGTCAACAGGTAGCGGTCCAGTATCCTCATTGCAGGGAATCAAAAACAGGAAGCAGCCCGAAGCCGTTCCCAGCCGGACTGCGCCCTTCCCGTTGTAGCCGCTTCTCCGCCCGCGTCCACCCCGCTTTCCTCCAGCCTCTACGGATGCAATCACGTTGGGTAGCACTGGACATCCTTGGGGGGGATGAACAGACGCTGGCATACTGGCCTTACCGACCAAGTCGGGGACAGTTTACCCGCCTCAGGCGGGTAAACTGTCCCCTTTGTGTGCCCGCAGCTGCTGCCAAACGTGATTCCACCCGGTCTCTCCATCCTCCCGTTTGGCCTGTTGCAGCACCGGGGGAATCTGCTATCACCGGACGGATGGAAGATGTGGCCGATGAGACGCCCCGGCATTTTGAGCCGGTCTATTTGGGCATGGTGGAGCATTCAGACGCCATTTATGTGCGGCGGATCGAAGCCACCCTGGAAAAAACCCCCACCGGCACCTACCGCATCCTCGACGAAGCCGGCCACATCTGGATCGTCCGCCGCTTCCCTGACCGCGACCAGGGCCTGATCCGCGCCTGGATCGCCCTTGGATAACGCCGCCCTCCCATCCATTCCCAGCAGATGCTCGGCTCCCCCCTAATTCCCGCCTTCCTTCGCGTGCTTCGCGCCCTTCGCGGTAAAAAGGCCTTTCTCCGGGCTCAGGAATCCCCGCTCATCGGCACGGAACCGACCCGCTTGAAGCCCACGCTCAGGGGCAGTGCCTCATCAATCGTGCGGGTCCAAATTTCCACGGTTTTCGGCAAACCTGCCTGGGTGATCTGGGCTTTGAGTTCGGACGGGGCGGGCTGCTTGTCGCGCACCTCGTAGTGGCTTGGGCGCACCAGAGTGACCCGGATGACCAGCTTGCCCTGTTCTTCCTCCACGCATTCGTGCAGCAGGGTGTAGCCGGAGGATTCCGTGGAAACTGACAGGTCCATTTGCAGGACTTTTTCTTCCCCTTCCTTGCGGACGGACTGGGTCAGGCCCACGCCCAGTTGCTGCTTCAAGGGGATACTTCCGCTCAAAATCCTCGCTCTGCTCGCGGATGGATTCGGCAAACGCCTCGACCTGGGTGAGGGAAGCCGCTGGCACCAGCGTGCGCACACGGCGGCATTCCTCCGCCCGCCATGGAATGACTTCATCCGGCAAGTCCACCCGCACGCCGAAGAGCGTGGGCACTGCGGAAAAATCCTCGATCGTGATGCTGCGGGCCAATTCCTGGCGCTCGCGCACAATGCCCTCCAGTTCCTTGCGGCGGCCTCCGGAAGCTCCAGACCCGGACAATAAAGCGCATCCTCGGCCTGCAGTTCCAAGCCGGCTCCCGCAGCGGGAGCTGCCACGACCAGCAGGGCGGAAGCGATTCCAAGAAAGGCGGCGGACCAGGTGTTCATGGGGCAATTCTTTGTCAGCAGGTTGCTTGCCAGGAACATGGCTAGGGGGGCGGAATTTGGCAAGGGGAAATATGCCGCGTTTGCCTTAAAAGGCCTGTCAAGCGGACTGGACAGGGATCAATTATGGCAAAACCGTGGCAAGTCCCGCTGCATTCACCCCCGCATTTGGTAAAAACAGGAAAAATCCGTTCCTTTATCAACTCGGTGGAGGCACGGCTTCACCGGAATCAAAGAACCCGCCCTCTGCCAACTTCGCGCCCCCTGCGTGCATCGCGGTGAGCCCTGCCTTTCCCCTCCCTATCCCAGGAAGTCCCGGGCGGATTCTTGGATGGCTGCGCGTTCCGCGGGGGATTTTTTGTCCAGCGTGCGGATCATCATTCCCACACGCGGATTGCCCGCAAAGCGCGCGCGGTGGCGGGCGAAGAAATCCCAATACAGGTAATTGAACGGACAGGCTTTCGGCCCGGTCTTCTGCTTGGGGTCGAAGCGGCATTGGGCGCAGTAATTGCCCATGCGCCCGATGTAGCCGGAACCTGCGGCATAGGGCTTGGTGGCAAAGCGCCCGCCGTCCGCGTAGAGCACCATGCCCAGGACATTCGGCTGCATCACCCAGTCGTAAGCATCCACATAGTGCTCCATATACCAGCGCACGACCTCCCGGGGGGCATAACCGCCCAGGAGGAAGAAATTCCCCAGGACCATGAGGCGCTGGATGTGGTGGTTGTAACCGGTGGCGCGGGCCTGCCGCACGCATTCCGCCACGCAGCGCAGGGGCGGTTCCCCTTCCTGCATCCAAGGCGGCAAGGGACGTTCGGCACCCAGGGCGTTGTGTTCCGCGTAAGCGGGGCCTTCCAAGTTGTACACCCCGTTGATGAATTCCCGCCAGCCGATGATCTGGCGGATGAAGCCCTCCACCGAGGCCAGCGGAGCGCGCTTTTCTTTCCATGCGGCGGCGGCACGCTCGACGCATTCCCTGGGCCGCAGCAGCCCGATGTTGAGCATGGGGGTGAGGACGGAGTGGAACAGAACCGGCTCCCCCTCCGCCATCGTGTCCTCATACGGACCGAACTGCGCCAGCCTCCGTGCGATGAAATCATCCAGCCAGTGCAGCGCCCGCTCCCGCGTCACCGGAAGCCAAAAGGCCTCGGGATCGCCGGGATGGCCGGGGAAATGGCGCCGCACGGCCTCGATGACACCGCGCGTCACGCCGTCGGGCTTTTCCCGTGGAAGCGGCGGGATGGCCGGGCGGGCTTTGGCAAACTGGGCATGGGTCTCACGGTTCTCGGCATCGAAGCTCCACTGCCCCCCCTCCGGCTTGCCCTCCGCATCCAGCAGCAGGCCCAGGCGCCTGCGCTGGACTTGATAGTGGTCCGCCATCAGGAGGTGCTTCCGGCCTCCCGCCCAGCGGGTGAAGTCCGCCCCGGGCACCAGGAATTGATTGGACTCCAGCTCCGCCAGCTCCACACCGGCCTTGCGCGCCAGCTTGGGCAGGGCCTCACGCATCGCCCACTCTGAAGGGCGCATGACCGCCAGCGAGGTGATTTTGTGCTTTCGAACCATCCCTTCCAGCGCCGCGGCGTAATCCCCCTTCCCCCCGGAGGGACCATCCTCCAACGCATGATAGGCCACCCTGCGTCCGGCGGACTCCAGGCTGCGGGCGTAATGGCGCATGGCGCTGTAGATCAGGACCAACTTGTGGCTGTGGTAGCGCAGGTGCGCCCCGCGGGCGCGGGATTCAATGAAGAGAAAAAGGTCCTTGGGTCCGGCGAGTTCCAGCGCCGGATGATCGTGCTGCAACTGGTCACCCAGAATCCAAAACGCGCGCATGGGCTACCCTACCGCGGTTCCCGCGCTTTTCATTTGTCATTTCTCATTTCCCATTTGTCATTGCTCCCCATGCCCTTCCTCTCCCTGCCCGGGTTCGATCTGGATGCCACCCTGGACGCCGGGCAAACCTTTGCCTGGGAGCGCCGGGCGGACGGAAGCTGGCAGGGCTTTGCCGGGGACCAGCCCTGCATCGTCGCCGCCCGGCCTGGGGGCGTCGATGTGCTCCATGGGCCGGTGGATGCCGTGCGGCGGTATTTTTTCCACACCGGGCCGGAAGGAGAGCGCCTGCTGGATGCCCTGCCCCCGGACCCCGCCGTCCAACGGGCACTGGCCGCCTGCCGCGGACTGCGCCTCATCCAGGACCCCTGGTGGCCCTGCACAGCCAGCTTCATCTGCTCCTCCCTCAAGCCCATCCCCCACATCCGCCAGCTGCACTGGCGATTGCGCAGGGCCTGGGCGGCACCGGGGGCCGATTTCCCGGACCTCCCCTTCCCCTCCCCCGCCCAAGTGGCCTCCGCCGGGGAGCAGGCTCTGCGCCGGCTGGGCCTGGGCTTCCGTGCCCGCCACCTGCACGCCGCCGCATCGGTGCTGGCGGAGGGTCGGTGGGATTTTTCCCGGCTCCAGGGCCTGCCCACGGAAGAAGCGGCCCGGCAACTCCGCTCACTGCCGGGCGTGGGCGATAAAATCGCCCACTGCATCCTGCTCTATGCCGGAGGCCGGCTGGACGCCTTTCCCCTGGACGTGTGGATGATCCGCATCATGCAACGGCATTACCGGAAGCCCGGCCGCCGCTTGCGCCGGCCCGCCGACCTCCACCGCTTCGCCGCCCGCCACCTGGGCCCGCTGCGTGGACTGGCCCAGCTCTACCTCTTCCACCACGCCCGAATGGAGAAAACCCGGCCCGATCAAGACGATAAATCCGGGCAAGGAAAAGCGATCTCCCCATGGTCCGCTCCGCTGCTTCCTCCTGGCAATCGCCCGCGGTCCGCGGTAGCCTGAATTCCATGATCCGAAAAACGCTCGGACGTTCCAGACCTCCCGGCGACCCCCTGCATCGTCTCGTCCGCCTGCGGCGGGATGCAATCTCCCTCTACGGCCCCGGAGCCTTTGCCCATGAACCCCGACGGACCCGACTTCGTAAGACTCTTGGACCGGCTCAACCGCCACAGCGTTGACTACCTGGTGGTCGGGGGAGTGGCTGTCGGCTTCAACGGCTATGTCCGAACCACCGAGGACCTCGATATCCTCATTGATGACGCCCCCTCGAATGTGGTCCGCCTGGCCTCGGCCCTTGCTGGATTTGGCGAGGGACATGGCGGCGCGCTGACCCCGGAGGACTTCCCTCCCGAGGAAGGAGCGGTCCGCATCCTGGAGCAGGATTGCCCCCTGGACATCTTCAACCGCATGGCTGGCCACACCTATGCCAGCCTGCTGCCCCAGTCAGCCCAGGCCGCGGTTCAAGGCGTCCAAGGACCGATCCACTACCTCAACCGTGCCGCCCTGCGCCTGCTCAAACAGAATTCCTTCCGGGAAAAGGACCAGATCGATCTGCTGATGCTCGAACGCCTGGACCGCGGCGAAGATATGAACCTATGAAATTTATGACCGGCCAGGTAGGGGGGGCTTCAAACGGGGCTTACCCTCGAGATCGATAATAATCTGGTGGAAAATGCCATCCGACCCACCGCCGTCGGCAAAAAGAACTGGCTGTTCATCGGCGCCGAAGGAGCCGGGCAATCCTCTGCCATCCTCTTTACCCTTGTTCAGGAATGCCGCCGCTCGGGATCAACCCCCAGGATTACTTCACCCTGGCTCTGGCCCGCATCCCCACGGCTACCAATCGAACCGTGGCCGAATTAACTCCCGAAGCCCTGGCGCCCATCCTGAGGGCTGGACCTCAGCCGGCCCGCGTCCAGGCCGCCTGATCCTCTTCATAGGTGTCGTAGGAAAAGCCTACGACGCTTACGACCTGTCAAGAAGGGGCTTCAAACGGGGCTTACGGCGTAGCCGGATGCCGTGCCCCTAAAAAACTAACATTGGTTCCGCACGGCCGGAGGCGGAGGGGGCTTGGTGCCTGCGGCGACAGGGGGGGGGCGTTAACTATCCCCCTTGGGGGACACGAGTACAAGTGTCCGTGGGGCGGAGGCAAACGAGCCTTGCGAGTGCGGCGCAGGGGGTACATTCCGCCGCAGGTGGGCTAGCTTTGAGGTGGAGATTGGCCTGCAATGTCATTTTTAACGGCGACCCCAGCTCCGCTCTGTTCTTGTATTGGATCCCGACGTGCATTTAGACTGTCCAATGCGGTATTTAGCAACTTACTGAGCTTCGTACAGGAAGTTAATGTTGGTACAAACCCTGCTGCAAGAGCAGGGCATGAAGATACAACAGACCAAGCGTCAGGAAAAGATGGAAAAGCGGCGGCTGGAAGGCTGTCAAATGTTGGAGCAGGGCTATCGTCAGGCCGAGGTGGCGAAAAGGCTCAAAGTGAGCCCGGCGGCGGTCAGCAAGTGGGAAAAGCGACGGCAA
>Ga0209172_10000504_pt1 | contig 106702 bp, 63 predicted proteins | sample LarsenN4metaG_FD_184113 | JGI IMG/M metagenome (GOLD analysis project Ga0209172, IMG submission 184113) | Hot spring sediment bacterial and archeal communities from British Columbia, Canada, to study Microbial Dark Matter (Phase II) - Larsen... ... | reverse complement strand
TACCGCTACAACGGCTATATCAACTCGTCGCCGCCGGATTCTTACACGCTCACAACGGCGCAGCAGGCGAACCTGCTGAGCCAGCAGTCCCTGCTGCGGAACGCGGGCAACCGCGTGAATGGCCAGTACTCGGTGGTGGCTTTTGAAACATACCGTTATGGTCTCTATCCGTTTGACGATTTTCAGGCCACGGTGCCGAGCGGACTCTCGCTTGCACAGGCAATGATTCCGAATCCTGGGATCTGGCCTCACACGAGCGGCGGGAATGTGGCGACGGCGGATGGTTCTGTGCAGTTTGTGCAGAACGCCCGCTATAACGGCGGCAACACGAATATCGGCTGGCCATACCACAGCGTCGGCGATCTAACGCCTGTAGCAACAAGTCCCGAGTTCAGTAGCTTCGATGACGCCGCGACCATCCCGGCGTTTTTGGATATGCTGGCGTCGGGTGTCACATCGGGCACGAAGCTGAGGCGGAATTAGAAGGCGGATGTTTGCACATGGTTTGCGGAGTTGCCGGCACGTCTGCGACCAGAGTTCCGAGCACGCGCGCCGCCGACACGCGGCACGCGATCGAGAAATGACGCGGGAGGCGGTTTTTAAGTGTGTGACGACGCAGGTGTTCTGCGAAAGGGATGATCATGGGTGTATCAACCGGTCGGCGCTGCAACATGCAGGGGCGCGGGCGATGCGCCTTTACATTGATCGAACTGCTCGTGGCGGTGGTCATCATTGCACTGTTGATTGCGTTGTTGTTGCCGCAGTTGTCGCGGGCACGGGAGCAGTCGAGACGGACCAAGTGCGCCACGAATCTGCGCTCGGTGGTCATGGCAGCGCGCATGTATGCGACGGCTTGGGATAATGTGTTCCCGGGGTTGAGTTCGCCCACGGCCGCAACGGGCATCAACAGTACGTTCTACACGCATATTTCCGCTGCGGACATGCCGCCGGGCGGCGGCGGCATGCCCGCCAACGGCTTTACGTGGGGCACACCGAACCCGATTAGCGGCATGCTGCTGATGGTGACGGGCGGAATCTACTATGACAGTTCTGCGCCGGACAACATTGGCGTGCAGGGCTCGTTCCTGTCGCTGAAGACGCTGATGGGCTGCCCGTCGCGGCAGTTCCCCAATGTGGTTCCGTACGATGCGTCGAAGGGCGTTTTCCTGGAACCACGGTTTTGGGGTCGGCAAGACGGTGGGATTGTCAGAGGAAGCCGATCGCGAGTTGCACACTATGGCTACCGCTACAACGGATACATCAATTCTCTGCCACCTGATTCCTACACTTTGACGGCGGCACAGGAGGCGAACCTCATGAGTCAGCGGGCTTTGTTGCGGAACGCGGGCAACCGCGTCAATGGCCAGTACTCGGTGGTAGCGTTCGAAACTTACCGTTACGGTCTCTATCCGTTTGATGATTTTCAGGCCACGGTGCCAAGCGGACTCTCGCTGGCACAGGCGATGATTCCGAATCCGTCTATATGGCCGCACGTCAGCGGCGGGAATGTTGCGACGGCGGATGGCGCTGTGCAGTTTGTCCAGAACGCCCGCTACAACGGCGGCAACACCAATATAGGCTGGCCTTACCACAGTGTGGGTGATCTCACGGGTGTCGCCACGGCGCCTGAGTTCAGTACTTCGGATGACGCGGGTTCGATACCGGCATTCCTGGACATGCTGGCTTCGGGTGTCACATCGGGCACGAAACTGAGGCGGAATTAAATGGCTGATGTTCGCACATGGTTTGCGGAGTTGCCGGCACGCCAGAAGATCATGATGGCGGTTGCGGCAATTTTGCTGGTGGCGGCTGTAGTGTATTTCCTGTTGCCAGCGAAGAAGGTGCAGTACCAGCAGAAGGCGTTTGTGGCGAATGCGCAGACGTTTAAGCTTGAGGCACGCGACAGCACCTTTATACCGCCCGAGAAAGACGCCAACGGCAACGAGTGGGTTTATGCGACGGTGGTCGCGAATCCTGACGGCTCGCAGCGTCTTGCGTATTTGTCCAAGTACCGGGACGACGCCGCCAATTACCTGCGCACGACACCGCCCACGGAGCTTGACCCCGAGCATGCCCTGTTGAAGGGCGGCATGCTGGTGTCACTGCCGGAGCAGGGGGCAAAGTGGGTGCCGGCGCAGTCGCGCGAGGGCTTGGCGCTTGTTGAGAAGGCGATGACCAACGCCGACGGCACGCAGGCCACGATCGTGTTTCCGTGAGTGTTGATGGGGAAGTGGGGAGGCTTAGCGCGGTTCGAGAAACAAATCCGTCGGCTGAGTCTCGCGCGGGGGAAGCGGGGCGGGCCAAGTGCCGGTTAGATGGTGAATGCCCCAGCGGACAGTGACTTGAACGGAACGGGGCGTGAGTTCATCGGCGGCGAGTTTACGCAAGAGAGGCAGCACGGTTGGCGCCTTGGTGCGAGCCAGGGCGATAGTGGCAGTAGTGCGGACATCGTCTGATTCAGGGTTTCTGATGTCGTTGTCGCCGGCGCGAGATGAGAGGGCGGCAATTGCTGCGGGCGTGATGTGTTCAGGGGGGATTTTGCCGATCGCCCAGCAGGCGGCCTGGCGCGGCGCGGCATCGAAGGGGGCATCTTTGGGGAGCAGTTCAAGCAGGAGCGGGCTGGCTGGCGCGTGGCCGAGGGAGCCGAGCGATTGAATCAGTTGGGAAAGTTCAACATTGGCGGCGGCGCGTTGCTGGCGCACGTTGCCGGCGCGGATGTCGGCTGCGAGTTTCTGAGCGTGCGCGAGCAAAGGGGCGGCGTGCGCGGGCTCGCCGAGCCAGCGCAGGGCGACGGCCGCGGCGATGCGAGAGTCGCGGTCGTTGTGGGTAAGCATGTTGAGGAGGGCGGCGGCAGCGCGGCGTTCCTGTAACTTGCCGAGGACGAGCGCGGCTTCTTGCTGAGCGTTGGGTGAGGTAGCTTCGAGTGTTGTGAGCAGGCTATCGCGGACGAGCGGACGCAGTGTGGTATCAGCGTCCGCGGCGATCAGGGCGGACTTGCTGAGTGCACGCACGGTGGGATCGATATCACCCAGCAATGCAATGAGCGCTGCGACGGCATCGCCGGTCTTCTGCGCAGCGAGGGCACGTGCGGCCGCGCGGCGCACGGTTGTGTCGCGGTGGGTTGCTGCGGTTTTCGTGAGCGGAGCGGTGGCGGCTGGTGACAGGTTGGTGAGACGATCGATTGCCATGGCTTGGACGGCGGGATCGCCCGTGCGGCCGAGGGTGAGCAGGAGCGCCTCGGCCGCGGTGCCGCGGGCAGATTGCAGGGCGTAAACGGCGAGAAGTTGGGCGTGAAGCGGCGAACGCTCATCGCGGAGGAGTTTCTGGGCGTCATCGACGGTATCGGCCGTTGCGGCGGCGAGTGCCTGCGCTGCGGCGAGGCGCACGGCCAGTGCATCTTGCGGTGCGTGAAGAACTGAGCGTGCGGGTGCGGCGGCGGATGCGTCGCGCTGTTGCGCTAAGGCGTTAAATGCGGAGATGCGGACCTGCCGTGAAGCGCGGATGTCGGTGGCACGCTTAAGCCAGACGGCTCGAGCCGGCGCGTGTTGCCAGTGCGCGAGGGCGGCGTCGATCGTGAGCACCGTGTCGACGCTGGTGCTGCTTGCGTGCTGGAGCATGAGGTCGGAAGCGGTGCGGTCGTCCAGGGCGGCCAACGCGCGGATGCAGGCATGGATGACCAGCGGGTCCTTGGCAGTACTGAGCGTTTTTCGCAGGGCAGGCGAGGCTTTGTCGCCTATGCCGGCGATGCCGCGGCGGGCGGCGTGGGCGAAGGCGTCGGCGGCGTTTCGCTGAAGGTCGGGCTCGGGGCGGGCGAGCGCTTCGAGCCAGACATCGAACTGACGAGGGTGCACGACCACGACCGGTGTTGCGTCGATGATGGCGGGATCGGTCAGCATGGGCATGTCGATGGCGGCGCGTAAGGGGGTGGGTTGGGTCGACTGCGCGCGGGCAACGCTGCACAGCGTGGCTGCAGACAGAAGTGCGAGGATGGCGAGGTTTCGGTTGGTCATGTGTGTGATTTGATCCGATCAAGTAGGCCGCGTGAGCCGCCACGTGTTGATGATGAGAATGACGAAGCAGATGAAACTGGCCGTGCCGAGGAAGATCCAGGCGCCGGGCAGCAAGTCATAGCGTGTGAAGGCGGACATGCCCATGGCATGGAAGCAGGCGGCAAGTGGGTTGAGCATGAGGGCACGGCGGACCAGTGGGGGAGAGACGGTTTGGCCTTGTGCGAACCACACGAGGAGCGTGCCGAGGCAGAGCGAGAGGAGCAGGCCGTAGGTTGCGGCCATGGCGCGAATGGTTTGGCGGCAGAGGCTGCTGCAGGCAGCGGAGAGGGCGATCGCGAACAGTGTGATGAGTGCGAGCGTGATGGCCACGCGGGTGGCACGGGGCAGTTGGGCGGGTTCGATCAGGACCATGGCGATGTAGCCGGGGAAGGTGGCGACGACGAGGATGGCGAGGCGTGTGCCGACGGCCATGAGCTTGCCGGTGATGATTCGCCGTGCGGGCAGTGGCGTCATGCGGAGGAGGTCCCAGCCGCCGCGTTCGCGTTCGGCGCTGATGATGCCGCAGGCGAGGGTGGGCGTGACGAAGATGATCATGCCGACTTGGAGGAGGACGAGGGCGGCGGCGAGGGCGTCGGCGCCCCAGTCGGTGGTGCTGCGTGTGGCGATCAGCATGAGCGCCAGCGAGACGATCATGCAAATGATGACGAGGCGGGCCATCCAGTGGGATCGCCCGAAGCGGTTGGAGCGGAATTCTTTGGCTATGACAGGATTGGTGAAGTCGCCGATGAGCCGCGAACGCCGCTGGGGATCGAAGAACCAGAGAAACATGATGCGGCGATAGAAGCGAACGAAGGCGGCGCGGTCGTCGGTGGCGGCGGAGCGCGGATGCGGGCGGTCGAGCAACCAGCGGCTGAGTTGGCGCCAGGTCAGCGTGGCTGCCAGGAGGATGGTGGCCGTTGCGAGCACGATGAAGCGGAAGCCGGAGGAATTGCCGGACTGCAGGCCGCGCGCGGTCAGCCCACTGTGGCCGAGGATGTCCATGAGTGCGGGCAATGGCGAGAGGCAGCGCAGCCAATCGAGGGCGGTGGACCACGCGGGACCGAGGAGACCGCCTTTGAGCTGATAGGGGCCAAGAACGACGACAACCAGGATGAAGATCAGGAGATACGTAGTCCGAATGGCGGATTCAGGCGAGGCGGCGCGGGTGGAGATGAGCAGGGCGATGGAAACATACTGGCAGGCGGCGAGGGCGAGCAGGGCATAGAGCATGCAAAGCTGCGAGGCGAACGCAATGCCGCCCATGCTCCAGCAGGCGGCGGCCGCGGGCAGGCTCATGATCAGCAGGACCAATGTGTAACCAACGCCGCCAACGAGTTTTCCCGTTAACACAGAAAGCGGTGAGAGCGGGCTGTTGAGCAGCAGCGTGAGCGTGCCGGCCTGGCGTTCGCGCACGATACTGACGGCAGGGAAAAGGGGTGCGAAGGCGATGGTCATGGTGAAAAGGCCGTAGCCGAAGATGCGGAAGACGGCGAGTGTTTCTTCGCCGGAAAGATTGACCTGGGCGTCGGCGGGCCAGCGGAGTGCGACCAGCAGGGCGAGCAAGGCGGCGAGGAGGACTTGCAGCAGGAAGGCCGGCGGCCGTCGGAGCAGTCCAATGAACTCGCGCTGAATGATGGGGTTGGTCATGGGTTGCTCCCGGCGGCGGCAGGCTGCTGGGCGACGGTGATGAAGGCGTCCTCGAGGTCTTGGGGCTCTTCGCGGAACTGCGTGATGGCGAGGCCGGCGTTGTGCAGGGCGCGGAGAAGTGCCGAGAGATCGGCATCGTCGCGTGTGGTGTGGAAGCGGACGATGCGCTCGGCCTCGCTGACGGTCAGATTGTCGCTGGTGCCGAAGTGGTGATGCACGAGGGTTGCGACGGCGGGCAGATCCTCCGGTCGCAGGGCGTGAATCTCCATGATGCGCTGCTGCCGGAGGGACTGCATGATCTGTTCGACGGTGCCGAAAGCACGCAGGACGCCGCCGGTCATCATTGCGACGACGGTGCAGATGCGGGCGAGTTCGGGCAGGATGTGGCTGGTGACGATGATGGTTTTGCCGGCGGCGGAGAGTTTGAGGATGAGTTCGCGCATTTCGATGCGGGCGATGGGGTCGAGGCCGTTGGCGGGTTCATCGAGGATGAGTACTTGCGGATCGTGCATGAGTGTGCGAGCGATGGCGACGCGCTGTTTCATGCCGTGGGAGAGGCTTTCGAGGTAATAGTCGCGCATGTAGGCGGCGCCGGTGGCTTCGAGTACGGCATCAATGCGTTTGCGGCGCTCGGCGCGGGCGATCTTGAATGCAGCGCCAAAAAAATCGAGATACTCTTCGACACGCATCTGGTCGTAGGCGCCGAAGACATCAGGCATGTAGCCGACGAGATGCTTGATGCGGCGGGCATCGTGCGTGCAATCAACGCCGCAGATGCGCGCCCAGCCGGCGGTGGGGCGGTTGAGCCCGACGAGAATCTTGATGGTCGTGGTTTTGCCAGCGCCGTTGGGGCCAATGAATCCGAGGATCTGGCCGCGATGGAGCTCGAGTGTCAGCTTGTTGAGCGCGAGAAAATCGCCGTAGCGCTTGGTGAGTTCGTGCGTTTGTACGATCGGTTCATCGTTCATGGGTACACCCGGGGTAAGGTGGTCGGGGTTGGGCCGGCCGTGCGTGTGCCGTGCAGTTCAAGGGCGGCGCTGAAAACCTGCCAATGCTCGTCGGCGGCAGCTTCATGTACGCGCAGCGCCAGCAACATCGTGCCATCGGCCTGCATACGCAGGGCGGTATCTTGTTCGAATGCGATTGCTGCGGGGCGATTGCGCCGCGGCGAGGGCACGCGCGTGCGCGGGCGCCAGTTGTCTTGCGCAGCGTCGGCAATCTCCACATCACGACCCGGCGCATCAATGACAAGATGCAGGACGGCGCGCGAGATTCGCATGGGCGTCGCTTGCGGCGGAATGCGGAAGCGAAGGTAGATCGTCTCAGGCGTGCGCACACGCACCCATTCGCGGCGCGTGGCGTCAAACAATCGCGCCGGGCCGAGACGCTTGCCGGTGCCGCCGACGACCTGCAGCGGCTCGCATGCGACCAAGTTCGCAGGAAGCATGAACGGTTCTTCCACTGGCGGCTGCTGAATGTCCACGGGCAGCGCGAGCAGCGCGTGTTGACGCAACCGGGTGTCACGAACACCCGACCACGTAGCCGCGGGGCCGAAGCCGGTGTGCCATGCGAGCAGCATCGGGGTGTTCACATCGGATCGCATGCCGAGAAACTTCCGCTCCATGCCGGTTCGCATGTCGGTGGTGGGGGTTTCTGAGCCGAGCGCGCGCGGCGGACCCGCTGCGATAGCGTTGTGGTTGTCGCGTATCGTGAGCTCGCACGCGCCATGTGGGCCCAAGAATTGGGCGTTCTCCATCTGGCCAAACTCGCCGCTGTCAATCTGTACATGCAGACCGTCGGGTTTGAGCGTGCCTTGTGCACGCAACGGGTGGCTCAGCGTCGGGACCGCTTCATAGCGCGCCTGCGCAATCGCACCCGCAGAAAAACTGAGCCCCTGCCACTGCCAGGTGCCATTGTCGGAAATCACAAACCGCACGAGCTTGCCCTCAGGTGGCAGGTCGGGCCAGACCATCGTGTGCGTGCTGCCGGTGAGGGGCTCCGTGATGGTTGTTGGTGCGTAGACCGCCATGCCGCCGGTAATCGCTGCATGCGTGCCGGCCGGCGACACATCGACGATCTCCACCGCGGCCACGGTCAATGGCACGGCGTGCTGCGTGCGCAGGCCAATCGTGACCATGATGCCCGTGGTGATGAGCGAGAGTCCGACGCCGAGGCCGGTCGCCCAGTCGAGGCGGCGGCGCCGCGCTGCCAGGACGCCGAACGCCGCAATCGCCAGTGTCGAGACGAGTAATGTGCCCAGCACCACGCTGCGCGGTGTGACGGGCCGGCCGATCTCCGCAGCGGCAAGCTGCGGCAGTGCGATCGCTTCTTGAGGTGCATCTGCCAGTGCGGGCGGCGTGTAAAGTTGCTTCGCGAGCGTCTGCAACGACGATGGCGTTTGCGCGTCCAACCATCCCCGCGGCGATAGGCTCGTGACGATGAATTCCCCACGTCCAATGCGTTTTCGCCATGCGGTGGGCCAACCATCGAGCGTTGCGAAAACCTCTACATCGGCAACCACGGTGCGAACCATCTCCGCCGGTGCGGGCCGGCCCGATCCGGCACCAGGTGCGGATGGATAAATCAACGCGCGATCGATGGTCGCAGCGGTCCAGTCGTCACCGAGCAGGTGCCGGGCGAGGGATTCATCGGCCCGGTCCAGCATCAGCCAGATCCGTCCGCCGGCGACCAGCCACTGGCGCAGCGCCTCGGATTGTGCGGTGTCCGGCGCTAGAGCGTCGCTCGCAATGACAATGTTCGTGAAGCTGTCCAGCCCCGCAGCCAGCGGCGGCAACAAGTGGGCCGAATCCATGACTAGGTAGCGTGACGGCAAGCCGGCTTGCCGACGCACTTCACGGACCAACGCTTTCGCATCCGCATCATCGGGCGATGCCAGCAGCAGCGTCTGTTGCTGGGCGCCAGCGCCATCAAGCATCGCCTCGCGAATACGCTCGAAAGCCCGTGTCAACTCCGCATTCAAACCGGGCCCGCCCGGTTGCCACGCGGCGTATGCCGCTGCTTCCGCAGCTTCGTTCTTGCGGCCAGTGGCTTCGAGTGCGGCGACGTCATTCGCGGGAAGCCGCGCAAGCCGCTTCGCCTCACGCCATGCCGCCGGTGTTGGCGGATTGAAGTTTCTCTCGAGCTTCGCCAGTTGGCGGATGTCGGCAGCCGTGAGCGAGCTTCCGTTGAATGCCGCCCGGTCGCGCGGCAGCAGCCCCAGCTCGCGTGAAAGCTGTCGTTCGCTTCCGCCGCGGTGCTCGAGCAGCAGCGTTACGATCGGCAGCGTCGCATCGTTGCGCGCGTCTTTGCCGACCAACCGCATCGGATAGCTGACCAATCGCTGCGATTGCGCGGGCAGCCAGACCTTCGCGCCAAACTGCAATTCAGGCTGCGTTTCAGTGAAGCTGACCACTGTTGCATCCAGCGGGTGGTTCGTGCGATTGCGCACCATGCTGCGTACGACAAACCAGTCATCTCCCGGCGCTGCACCGATAGGGAGCGATGCCGGCAGTGCGTCGGCGGGCGCAGCCTGCTCCGCCGCCCATGCGGGCAGGGCCATGGCGAGCAGTGCGATCAGCAATGGTTTTGTCAGTCGTTTCACGTGCACACGTTCAGCCTGAAATGGTCAATAGACGATACAACGAGCCGCAATCCGCGAGATCCCTCATGTCAGTTCAGCGTGACCCGAACGATACGCACCGTGCCGCCATGCGCGGTGAGTCGCACCGTGTGCGTGCCGGCGGCAAGTGTCAACTGTCGAGTACCCGACGCCATGGAACGGGCCGTGCCAACGGCGATGCTCTCGTGTGATGCTCCGTTGATCGCCAGATCAATCGCCGCACCGGCCTCACCCCAGGCGTCCAACTGTGGCCGCACCGTGCAATCCGTCAGCACGTGCACATCGAGCGCCACCCACTCGCCGGGTTGCAGCACCACACAAGCTTCGCCTTCGTTGTACTTGTCGGGCGGAAGTTCTGTCAGCACCTCAATCGTAACCGGTTCGCGCCGGCGCACGGGAGTCGCCGGCGGCGTGCCGATCGTGTGATACGACTGGCCCGCGCCACGATGGCTGAAACCTTCAACGGCCAGCACGCCCGGCACGCGGCGGAAGATCGCCGAAATCACCTCGGGCTGATACTCGCACCGCTCCAGGGTGCAGTGATCGAGATACGTCGCGAGAATGTGTTTGGCCTCATCACGCGGCAGTATCGCCTTCCCGGCGGCATGATCGAGCAACCGTTCCCATCCCTGCGGCGGTGTGATTGAATACGGTGTGTTGCTGGTGTCGAGCTTCTTCCACGGCCAGAACGACCAGCCGATGTTCGCATCTTCAAACAACTGAATCGATGTCGCATACACGCGGTTGTTGTGCTCGCCGGTCTCGCCAACCCACAGCGGCACATTCAGCCGCTCACGCAGGTCGATCCATTCCTGGATCAATGGGCGGTCAATATGCGGCGTGAACCAGCAGTACAGGTGCGGTGAGATGCATAGGTTGTCGTCCAGCTTCTCTGTGAAGACATCGAACACCTGCGACCACTTCGGGCCCTCAAGAATGATCATGTGCCTCGTGTCAACCTCGCGGATCGCTGCGATGATTTCCTTGTACAGCGGAATGAGCGTCGGCCAGAGTGGTTCGGTGCCAAGCGGCAGCGGCTCGTTGAGCAGGTCGTATCCGCCGACGACAGGCTCGTTGGCGTAGCGCTGCGCCATGTAGCGCCACAATGCGATCGTCCGCTCCTGCCAGAAACGCGTCTCGAAAAGCTCTGCCCGGTCGCGAATCGAATCATCAATGTTGGAGCCGGTTTGTCCGCCGGGGGCCCCATGCAGATCGAGGAACGCATACAGGCCATGCTTACGGCACCACGTGATCACGCGATCAATCGGCGTGAAACCATCAGTAATAATCGCGCCGGCGTGCGGGCCGTCCTCCTGCATCACCTGGCGTGCGTTGATCGGCACGCGGAGGGAGTTGAAGCCGAGTTCGGCCATGCGCTTTACGTCGGCCTCAGTGATGTAGCGATCGCGAAACGCCTGCCAGAACGCGGCAGCCTCCTGTTCGCCGATCAGGTCCGCGATGAGTGTCTCAATGGTGCGCGGGCGGTCGTAAGGCTTCGGAAACTTCCACATGTAGCCTTCAGGCAAAAGCCAATTGCCCAGGCCCACGCCGCGCAACAGGATGCGCTCGCCGGGTTCATTAACGATGTTGTGCCCATCGGCACGCAGAAAAGAGAGCGTTGTCGCCATCATGACTCCGTTAGTACATGTTTCGCCAAACCGCGAACTCAGCCATGCCACACCACGCGATGCCGCGAGCCCTTCGGCAGACCGAGGCATTTGCCCGCAACCTTCTCACCATTTAGCGTCAGCAGCGCCGAACCGCTGCCCGTCGATTCGAGCTCTATCTCGTAAGTCGCCCCGCGGTAGTTGCGCGTAATGCTTGCCCTCTTACCGGCCGGCAGGCAGGGGTCGATGATCAAGCCGTCGAGCGTGGGCCGCACGCCCAACAGGTACTGCGTGGCGGCGAGGTAAGACCAACTGGCCGTGCCAGTCAGCCAACTGATGCCGCCCTGGCCGAAGAATTCGCTCGCAGGGCCAACAATCGTCGAGTTGTACACGTAGGGCTCGCGCTCGTAGCGATCCGCAGAAACCGTCTCCGCCATCACCGGCGGAAGCATCTGGCGGTAGTACGTGGAGGCTCGTTCAGGTCGGCCCAGCAGCGCCTCGGCGATCACCGCCCACGTGTTGGCGTGACAGAAAATCGCACCATTCTCATTGGTGCCGGGGGCTGAACCCAGCGGCGGATCTTCAGGTTCCGGGATTCCCGTGAACGGCGGCTCGCAGATACGGATGCCGCAACGCGTGTTGAGCAACTCCGCCACGGCGTCCATCGCTTTGCGTCCGCGCCCGTCAACGTTGCCCACGCCGCTTAGAACGCTCCACACCTGTGGTTCAAGGAAAATCCGGCCTTCGCGCCGTTTTGCGCTGCCCAGCGGCTTGCCGTCACTCATGATCAACCGGCGATACCACTGACCATCCCAGCACAGGTCGCTGTTGAGGATGCGCTGTTGCGCTGCGGCGACGCCGCCGCACCACGCAGCATCGGCATCGCGACCGATGCGCCGGGCGAGTTCCGCAAGTTGCCGGCAAGCTTCCACCACCTGCATGCCGAGCATGATGCTCTCAGCCTTCGGGTCTTGGAAAATCGCGAGGCCATCGTTCCAGTCCGCTCCACGATACAGTGGCAAACCATTCGGGCCGACCGAGGCAAGAATATATTTGAGTCCGACGATGAGATGTTCGAACACGGTTCCTTCGCCGCCGCCGCGGTAGGGGAGTACGCGATCGAGCAACGCAAAGTCGCCCGTCTCGGCGATCAGGTTGTAGATCGTGTAGATGGGCCACACGCCATTGTCCGATCGCACATGGCCGTCAGAAGTGGGGGTGCTGTTGTGCGGCCAGAAAGAGAAGCACGCCGTGCCATCCTGTTTCTCTCCGCGCAGCACCTTCTCCAGTCGATCCCATGCGAACGCCGGATCGAGGTGCGCCAGGGCCATCGCATCTTGCGCCGTATCGCGGTAGCGCAGACCATCCACGCCCGGATGATCAGTCGAGATGATGCGGCAATGCTCCGCGGTGATGAGGCAGTTGTAGGGATTCCAAGTGTTGATGAAGCGATCTGCCTCAGCATAGCCCGTCGACGCCTGGAAGTTGCTTGAGCGGCTCGCCCAAAAATCGCGCGTGTCAGCGATGGCCTTGGCGGCCGCGCCGGGTTGGCGAAATTTTGCCAGCGACGCATCGACGCCTTGCCATGTGTCGGCAATGGCGAAGACATAGCTGAATGTCCGCGTCTCGCCGGGGGCCAGGTCGATGTCTACGGCTAGCGCGCCACAACCGTGGCCGCCGAGCGGGGCTTCGGAGTTGCCCAGGTCGCGGCCCGCACGCAGTGCGGCGGGGCGCTCCAGTGATCCATCCGCACCGATGAACGCATCTCGCGAGCAGTCGAACCGCGCGGGCGTTTCGCTGCAGCCCATCGCCATCCGCGGCGTGAAGGGCGCCTCAAACACGTGATAGTCGTAGCGAATGCTGCCGCTGTTCTTGTCGTACGTGAAACCGATGTGACGCTTGAGGTAGGCCCAGTACAGTTCGCGAGCAAACTCAAGCAGGCCAAACTCAAGGTAACTTACCGCCTCCAACTGTGCCCGCGTCGCTGCCTGATTGGTGAGCTTGACGTGCCACAGCATCACGTCGTCTTCAGGCGGAATGGCGTACGTGACTTCAGCGGCGATGCCGTTGCGCCTGGCGGCGAAGCGCGTGACGCCGGGCTGCACATGGCAGGCGAAGGTGTCGAGTTTGGCGCACGCCGGCGCATAGTGCGGGTTCCAAAGGTCATTCGTGGCGCGGTCACGCAAGTAGACGTAGAAGCCGGGCCGGTCGCCCGGGGCCGCGGTGTAGTGGTAGCGGCTCAGGCGGCGCATTTGCGGTTCGAGATACCAGGCCAGCCCGCCCGCGTTCTGGCTGATGAACGCGCTCAGTCGCCGGTTGCCAAGGTAGTTGATCCACGGCCGCGGCGTGAGCGGTTGCGTAATGACAAAACTGTTTGCCTGATCGTCGAAATGTCCGTACTTCACGGAGAGGACCTCGCCAAAATGATTGATAAGCCCGTTACCACTTCGCGTTACACGCGCAGGTGAAACAGCCGCGTTTCGGGTGCCTTGAGTTCGAAACTGAATTGCTCCACATCACGTGCCACCACTTCCCGCGTGATAGCATCTTCAACCGTGCATCGCCGCGGCAGGTGAAGCGTCTTCGGCCCGCTCTGGATCGAGTGCAACGCAACTACCGACGAATCCGCCAGTACGTGGTCGTTGCTCTCGCAATAGACGTGTGTGCCTGAAACGCGTGCCAAGTTGCGCCACAGGTTTGCCGGTAGGGGCACCGCCGTGGTGAAAACGCTTGTCCATGCCTCCGCTCCGGTGCCGATCGCCTTCACCGCCAGTCCCGGCCGATACTTGCCTGCCTTTGTCCAACTGATCCCCAGCAGCGTGCCATCCATGGGATAGATGACCGGGCCGTAGGCGAGTGGACTGCCATAGATGGTGTCTGCCGGAAGACCGCGGGTGATGGCGTGTTCGAACTGCGTGATCTGCGTTCGCCGTGGGAAGTTCAGGGGCAGTAGATCGAAGGCGAATCCCGTCAGTCGTGACGCCGATTCCACGCCGATCTTCTCGCCGTCGCTGATGCCCGATCCCGGTCCCCAGACAACCACGTTGCCGTTCCGCAGCACCTTTCGCTTGAGCAGTTGTAGTTTCGCCTCGGTCACGCGGAAGAGATTCGGGAAGTAGAAAAGCTTGTGTGCTGGGAAGTTGTCTCGCGCCAGGTCCTCGAGCAGGTAAATGCGATAAGGCACGCCGCAACGCGACAGCCCGAGTTTCAACTCGGTCATGATCGCTTCGTTGAAGAAGTTGCCCGTGCCGTTCGTGTCGAGCGAGGCCGCATCATCCAGCACCATGGCGATGCACGGCGGCGTTTCGTGCGGCCAATCCACCGCCCGACGAAGCAAATCCACCGATCTGCCAATCACCGCATGAATATCCGGGTGGTTGAACCAGTCGCCGACGAGGTCCATCCAATAGGGGTTGTAGCCGCGCGTCAGGCCCGATGCGATGTTGCGGTAGTTGATTGCCGCAAACTCGCGAATGTCCTTGGCCGTGCCGTAACTGCCCTTCTCGACGTCATCGTTGAACGTGCGAATATCGCACTCGGCCAGGAAGTATTTGCCGCGCAACGCGACGGAGTCCGCGCAGCCTTCGGGTTCCGTGATGCCGCCCACGCCGCGCAGTTGATAATCGATCGGCGTCACCAGCCCGCCGCAACCCGGGTGATCCAGCAGGTCCGCCACGCCCATCGAGCCCGATCCCGCGAGCGTCTCCGGATAGGCCGCCGGCCAATGCCGCGTCGGCTCAAAGAATCCAAAGTTCGTCCACCCCTGCATCGGCTGCTTGAAGGCATCCGTCAGAAAGATGCGCTTACGCGGCGAGGCCGTCACCTGTGCGTCGTAGATCTTGCGCACGCCCGCGTGGAAAAGATCCTTAAGCAAAAGGAAATAGTCCCGCATCGGCCCGTTGTCTTTGCCCGCCTGCCAATAGAGCGACGCCGCCGTGGCCTGCGTTGGACCGCGCAACTTGTCCCGCGGCACCTCCACAGTGTCGAGCGTTACCGCCGCATCGCCATGCGCCGCCTGTAGCGCCGCATCGCTTCCGTACTTGGCCCGCAGCCATGTGCGCCAGCGCTCCCGCATCAACTGGCTGTGATCAAACAGCCAACCATCAAACAGCGGAAAGTACGTCCCCTCATGCTCCAGGCCATACCAGTAGCCAATAATGCGATGCCCCCACGCCCGCCCCTCGCAGTACCGCACCGATGCTGCCATCACCCGCGCACAGCAATCCCAATAGGCGTCCGAAGCCATCGACGGAATCTTGAACCGCTCGCCAGCTTCGTTCACAAACATCTGGTCCGGGTGCAGGCGATTCCACTGCGGATCCGCCGACGGCGCATTGCGCACAAACAAGTACGCGCCCGGATCATTCTCCAGAATGTAATTCGCCTGTGCATCGATATCGACCTTGAACGCCCGCGTCGGCTTATCCGTGATCGTGTCGCCATCCCACAGCGGCGACTCGCCCCATTCCTTCCCGTCCGCCGCCTGCGGCAAGCCAATCATGTACGCGCCCATCTTGTGCTGAAAGAACCCGGGCCCCGACTTCTGCAAAAACCCCGGCCGCCACGTAATCGGGCTGTACATCGGCAGCGCCGTCGCCACGCCATTGATAAAGACCGTCGGCCGGCCCAGATGCAAACGCACTTCCGCATCGACAGGTGAAGCCACATTGGCCACAGACATTATTCGCGTCCTTTCCGGCAAACTTCAACGACATGCATCAACACGTTCATGTGGTCTTGGCCTTTGCTGTTACCGAATCTTCAATGGGTATGTACAACAGGGTGATCATCCCCGGCACAGTGCACAGGCAAACCGCAATGAAGAACCAGAAATAACCAAGCGTTGTCTGCAGAATGCCGCTGAGAATCCCCGCCAGCACAATCGTCAGCGACCCCAACCCCGTGGCAATCGCAAAGTGGCTGGTCTTGAATTTCCCATGCTGGGCAACGTACATCAGGTAAACGCAATACGCCGCGAAGCCAAACCCGTAGCCAAACTGATCGACAAACGCCACGACGTAAATCACCCACGTTGGCGGCGGCGAATAGGCCGCCCACACATAGAACAAATTAGGTAAATGCATGCACAGCGCCAGCGGCCAGAAACTTCTCCGCAGCCCCAGCCGGCCAACGACGATGCCCCCCGCGATGCCTCCAAGGATGATGCCAATGATGCCCGACACACCGTTGATGATCCCCACTTCCTGCGTCGGCAAACCCAGCCCGCCCGCCGACACCGGATCGCGCATGAACAGTGGCACGATGATCGAAATCATCGCCTCGCCAAAGCGGTAAAACAAAATGAACGCCAGCACCGCCCCAATTCGCGGCTGCCGCGTGAACGACACAAACGCCTCCGACATCGCCGTGCCGCGCAACACGCTGCGCGCCATCGGCAGCAGCACCGCCAGCGCTACCACGCTTGTCACCAGCACGATCGCATGCGTCGTCACGGCGCCGTCGTCCTGCTTCCACACCGCCAGCGTCTGGCCCGCGCCCAGCGCGTACCAAATGCCATGCCCGATCAGCCGCAGCCCGCCCGACAGCGTGCCATAAATCGCCGCACCAATCAGGATCACAATGCCCGTGCGATAGATGTTCCGGCGATTCTCGTCACGCGACACCGCCACCGCCGGAGCATCGCCCGCCGGACGCGGTGCGAAGAAGAACGAATACAACGCACCGCCGCCATACAACAGCGCGATCAACCCCATGACAATCGACCAGCTCAAACTGACGGACAGCCCCGCCTTCTGCAGATAGCCCGCCAGAAACACCAGCCCGCCCGTGCACAGCAACCGCCCCGCGCGGAAGCACGTCGTCTGCACGCCCACAAAAAACGCCTGCTGTTTCTTCGTCAGCGACAGCAGGTAAAGTCCGTCCAGCGCAATATCGTGCGTCGCCGAAGCAATCCCCACCACAAACAATATCGCCAGCGTGATCGCGAAGAATCCCGGCAACTGCAGCACGCCCGCCAGCCCGGCCAGCGCCAGCAGCATCAACGCCTGCGCCGCCAGCAGCCACCGCCGCCGCGTAAAGTTTAAATCAACAATCGGCGCCCAGAACAGCTTCAACGTCCAGGGCAATCCCAGCAGGCTCACCCACAGCGCAATCTGCGCGTTGGATATTCCAAAATCCTTGTACAACAGCGGCGTGACTTCCCGGGTCAACGTCGAAGGGATCGCCTGCATCACATACAACACCGGAATGAAAACCCACGGCCGGATCTCCGGCGCGCGCGGCAAATCCTGCTCCCCCCGTGGAGCTGGCGCCGTTACAGTTGTTTCACTCGCGGACATCACTCTATCCTGAAACCGGTGATGAACACCTCGCCCGTCGCCGGTGTGTCGGCTTCATTCTGCACGCGAATCATCAGCGAAACCACCGGGAACCGCAGGATCTTGTCGCCGCCGCCGAAGCCCATCAGCTTCCTGCTGTCCAGCGGAATCGCAAACTCCTGCAACTCTCCCACGCGGTCATACGTGAATCGCGCCTCAAAGCGCTGCCGATCACTCGACTGAAGGCCCGTTGTCAATTTCAGCGGCGCCGCCGAGCGCACCGCGAAGCGGATCGCCTTCGCTCCCGGCAACACGTGAATGTCGCTCGTCACCAGGGCGCCGGTGCCCGGCTTGGCCTTGCTGAAGTCGTACGTCAGTGTAACGCCCGGGTCCTTCTGTGTGACATCGCGCACCGAGAAACTTCCCGCAACATCATTCCCCTGCGTGCCGAACCGCCACCAATACACCGGCCGCAGCAGCCCCGCCGGATCGACCGCCCTCCGCCGCTCGTATTCCGCCCGCTGCTCCGCCGTTTGCCGCGGATTCACATAATGCAGCGTCTGATCGGCTGCCAAGTCGTCGAAGCCATTCTCCGGCAGCGCGGCCTCCGCTGGCGCCGCCACGCCCACCCCCATGCGTCCAATCGGATGCAACCCGCCACGCCAATAATTGACGTTCGCAAACCGCAGCGCCGGCACCATCCCGCCATCCGGATCCAGCACCGCCAACCCCAACACATACTCGCCTCGGCCAATCTCCGCCGGAACCCTAAACTGCCCCTCACATGTCCACGCCTGTGCCGGCTTGCGGTACTTCCCTTCCTTCTCGTCCCATTCCTCGCCCGGAAACCACTTCCGCACATCCACCTGGCTGAACTTCTCCTGCCACACCACTTTCCGCGTGGTCGGGTCCAGCAGGCAAAGCATCACCGGCCAGTCATCATAGAAAGGCGCCGCCCCCTCATTGCGAACCGAAAATGACACGCCGAAGGCCCTTCCCGGTTGCACCGCCGCCGGATACTTCACTTCACTCAGCACAAAGCGGTAACCCAACGCCTTCTGCAAAATCGCCGCCCCGGCGCTCGCCTTTTCATCCGATTGGTCATACTCCGCGATCCACCCCAACTGTGTGTAATGCAGTTTCCGCACCAGGTTCACAATGAAATCGCGATGCACCGGATCCGCCAGCGAATCCGTCGGGCTGTCCCCCGGCTGAATCTTGTAGTTCCCCCAGTCATAAGCCGTCTCACCGCCAAACGGTGCGACGCGCCACCGCTTCGATTCCGCCAGAATGATGCCATCCCGATCCAACTGATCCTGGTGCGCAAAAGAATCCCACTTCAATCCGAAGGGGTACGCATCAAAGTTCGTTGTCGGTCGCACGCGGGTCATGATCTTCTTGCGTTTAAACGCCTCCGAGAAGGCGTCGCCCAGAATCTTTTCCATCTCCGGCGTGATCGCAGGATCGGTCTGCTCGCCCCATTTACCGATGATGCCCATCTCAATGATCCCCACCCGCGGATCCGTATCCCACACTTCGCCAAGATTCCGAATCAACCGCCGCAGTCGCGCCACAAACGCCGGCGACGAAATATCATGCGTATTCAAATCCGACGGCCAAAACGTCCCCCGCATGTAAAATTTCTTGTCCGGCAGATTCGAATCCGCCCCGGGCCAATACAAATACACCCGAGGCATTGCCTTGATGTTGTGCTTCTCTAGCCCCGTGAATAGCTCATCGCTGACCTGGCGAATCCGCTCGACGCCGTCCTTCTCGCTGTCTTCCAGCCAGTTCCACGGTATACAAACGCGCGACAGCGTTCCCCATGGGTGTTTGCCTTCCAAAACCTGGTAAGCACCGTAAGTAGCCCGCGACGTATAGTTTTTGGGACTTATCCCCATCAATGGATTGCGGAATGCCCGTGTGTATTCCGCTGGCCGCACGGTCACGTGCTTCGCTTCCTCCGCCTGGGCACTCGCCACCGCGCACCCAAGCAATGCCAGAATCGCCACGCCTGCTGCCCTCATGGTGCTCCCTTTGCCTGTCCATCATGGGTCAGTGCCGCCTTAATTGCCGGTGTAGTTACGGCTTCGTTTCCTGCCGCGGAGGGATGCACGCCATCAGGGATGAGCCGCTTGACCCGTGCTGCATCAACCTCTTTCCACGCCGCGTAAGTATCGATCACCAGCAACTTCTTCGTCTTGCCGATCCCCCGTACCGCCTCGTAGTAGTCCAGCAAAGCCGCGCGAAACTTCCCGGAGTTCGGCGTCTTCTCTGAATCCGCCGCCGGGTTCATCGTCAGCAGAATAATTTCCGCCTTCGGCACCTCCTTGCGAATCCGATCGACGATCGTCCCAAGGTTCTCCTTGAACTTCTCCAGCGGAACCTTCGGTTCCTTGTCGCCGTCACGCTGAATGCAGTCATTCATTCCAAATTCAACAAACACCACGTCCGGCTTCAGCGCGATCACATCGCGGTCCAGGTGCCGAAGTCCGTGCGACTGCGTGTCCGAGCCCGACAAGCCCTTATTCAGAACCGTCGCCTTGCCCTTATGCCCCAGGCCGTTAAGCCAGGTCTCCACTTGCTTCGGCCATGCGCCGCCCTGTGTCAGGCTGGTGCCGAACACCACGATCGTCTGATCCCTCCCCGATTTCAGTTCGTCCACAACGTGCGAAGTCTGCGCGCGAGCAACGCTGGCCATGACGGCCAGCGTTGCCACGAATACGCAAAACATCCTCACCATATTCATCCGTTCGGAACTGCTTACTGCAGCGGCACCAGGTAGGCTTTGCCGCCCTCAGCTTCCACCGTGCTCAGGTTCGTCACCGCTTTGCCATTGAGCGTCACACGCGGCGCCGCATTTCCGCCTTGAATCAGCAACGCCGTCGCCGCATCGGCCTCTTTCTCCTGCCCCGGTTTGAAGGCATGATCGATGTCGATCTCGCCCTGTGCCGGCCGCGCCACGATGCGCGTCAAACTTATCTTGCCACGCGAAGTGACGGTAATCCCGCCCGGCGTGGTGAACTTCAGCGCTGTTAGGTCCGGCAGCGGGTTCCAGCATGAATACACGCCGGCCTTCGGCTCGGTCAGCACAAACACGCGGCGGTCCGCATCAGCAATGAGCGTAGCGCCATTCTTCTCCACACGGCCGCGTCCCTGCTGGGCGTAGGGCGTGTCACGCTCGATCCCGGCCGGCAGTCTCGGCGTTTCGCCGTTGACCTTCGCAACGAGGTGATTGTTGCCCTTTTCGCGTTCGGGTGTACCGTCCGGAATGAACGTCTGGCTCGCCGCTTCAAGCTTGTCGTTGCCGCTTGTATAGACGACCGAAACCGTGTCCGTGTCCTTGGCAAACTGCACATCCACCTTCGCGCCGGCAATGTGCTTCTGGAATGCCTCAAAGTTGCCGTACTCTTTCTCATCGCCCAGTTCGATTGTGAAGCCGTTGTACGACTTACCCGCGGCCAGCCAGCCTTCCTTGTCTTCAACCCCCAGCGGGTCTTCCACGTGCGGCACACGCTTCATGTTGTACGAGTTGATCACCAGCGTCGGAGTGATCTCCGACTTATACTGGTCGTAAACCTGCGTCTTGCCCTTCTCGATGACAACTTCCTCGTCCCGACCCAGGTTGGGCGCTGGCAACGGCACGATGCCCAGGTACGTCACGCCGTCGCGGATCGTGATCTTCTGTCCCTGCTTCGCACGGATCGGTAAATCGCCCGCCGGCTTGCCATCAATGTAGATCTCAAGGTTCGGCGTCCCCAGCGAGAATATGCCGACGCTTGCCTGCATCGACATGCAGTCCTTCACAAAGCCGCCGCCTTGGAACCCGCCGGTGTAAGTCTTCGGACTCGTGACGAAGACCATCTTGTTCTTGTGCTGCACCGCCTGGTGCGTCCCGCGTTGAAAAATGAACCCGCCCGCATCATTCACGAAGCGCGTTTCATTCACGCCGAAACGCACATCCAGCGTGCCCAGGCCGCTGGCACTATCCACGGCCTTGGCCTCGCGCCGCCATTGCGCCATGGCCTGAATGCGCCCGCCGCCCGTGTCCGTCGAGTACATGCCATAGTTCTCGCCGAGGTATGCCGTCCGCATGCCGCCGCCCCAACTGCTGTGCCGGGCGTAATACGGCAGCGGCTTGTCATCCACCATCGGCTTGACCCAATCCGGCAGCCATGGGCCGGCCTGTGTCTGCTGTGCGATAACCCGGGGCGGCACCTCGCTGCCAAACGTCTTGACCTTGCCCCGCAGCATCGGTGTCCCAACATCGCGCAGCGCACCGTTCTTAGAGACGGTATGCATGATGTACTGCAAACCATCTTGTGTGCCGATGAGATATTCCAATGAAGTGCGCGAAGACCCCGCAATGAATGTGCGCAACCCCGGATGGTATGCCGAAATCAGCTCTTCCATGTTCTTGGTCAGCATGCTCTGACCCATCAGCCGGTCATACGTCGTCTGGCTGAAATCAGCGACCGCCTTGTTGCCCGATACCGTCACCGCATAGTAGTAGTGATCGATGTGCTCTTGCCCCGATCCATCCGACCAGCTGTACATGCGCAGCGGCATTTGTTCCATGCCATGCCGTCCGTCCGCCATCGCGCGTTCCGATGGCACTAGGGCACCAGCCAGCAACGCTCCTGACGACGATGTCGTGTTAAAGTTCTGTGTGCTGATCGTTTGCGTGAAACCACTGCGGAAGAAACTCTTATTCCCACGCCAGTCGCCAGTTTTTGCGTAGTACGTATCGAACCGGCCATTCTCCGGACTCGGGTTCTGCGCATTCGCCCCACCCACGCGCGGGTCATCGGCCATCGGATGCACCAGCATGCCCGACGTGTCATTGAAGTCGCGTCGCTGCTTCTCTGTCGGCGCTGTCTCGCGATCCGGCATCAGCCATGCATTCCAGTAACGCCAGATCGCCTCGCGTGCCGGCTCCGGCAGCGCTTCGCGGTACTGGTACCACTGCGTCATCTCGCGCGCTGACTCAAAGCCCGACCATCCACGTGGCGGTCGGCCGATCAGCGCATCCACCCACGCGCTGTACACCCGATCCGGACGCGCCGGGCGGGCCTGCACCCCTTCCTTACCCTTCTCACGGTATGTCTCGCGTAAACGGTTGATCTGGTAGTCCGGCACGAACTGGAACCAGAATGGCTCATTGGCGCCCGTCGGACGCTCAACGACGATCAACTCCTGCACGCGTGCCCATTGCCAATCTTCAAGAAACGCAGGCTTCTGCGAGAACTTCTTCGCGATGATTTCGAGCTCCTGCTCCGTCGGTATCACGGCCGTTGGTTTGCCGCCGCTACCATCCGCTTTGGCCTTAGCTGCCAGGGCCTCAATGTCTGCCGCCGGCGGTAGCGGACCGCCCAAATCCGTCTTCCCCTCCGCGAACGTTACGACCAGCTTCGGCTTCTCAACCACGATCGCCCGGCCACCCGTGCCCGTGCCCCATTCATACGCGCCGTTGTAAAAGCGCGCATCGTATGTTTCCCACTTCTTCACCAGCACGCCTGCATCCGCAAACGTCCGCAACCGCGCCGCCAGCGTTGGCCCCAGTGCCGGGTCGGCCAGGGCATACGTCACGTTCAACCGGCCTTCAGGTTTCTTGTACGAGACTTCTGCCGGTTCTGACTGTTTGGCCACGCGGTCCTTCGCCGGATCCTGCGCTCCAAACTTGCCCCAGTAGATGGCACCATTCACCGATGCGTTGAACGTTGGCCCCGACACTGGGTCTGCCTTCCACGGCTGACGCAGCGGCCACGCCACGGCGTGCCACTGCGGACGGACCGTGCGGTACATCACATCCACGCCCCAGTTTTTGCGAATCGTGTAGCCTTCAGGGCCGATGTAGTCGGCATTGCCCATGGGCCACAGCTCTTCATCTTTGTGCGTCAGCACGATTTCTACTTTGCTGATCGCCCCGCCCGCCTTCAAACGCTCCGCAATCTTCTCCGCTGCCCCAGGGAACCGCACCAACAGCGACCGGTTCAATGCATCAAACGAGATGGGGCCCTTGCCCGGCTGCCACACCGCTGTACCGCCGCGGTCCTTTACCTTGTCATCAGTGATTTTCAGTTCCTGATCGGCGCTCAGCACGATGGGCGTGTCCCAATGGGCTCGGAACATGCTGATGCCAGCGGTCTCACTCTCTTCAATGGTCAGCACATCGGCCGCGTAAGCACTTGTCCAACTGCATGTGAACGCAATCGTCGCAGCCAGAATGCTCGCGCGGATCCGATTTGAAAGGTTTGCCTGGGCCATCATCATCTCCATCGTCCAGAAGTAATTCGCCACCACATAGTAGCGATAACGTAACTCATGAACGGATAACAATGCAACATATTTCATGTCTAATTTAATTTAACGGCGTAAAAACTTATTCATTGATAGGTTGATTCGAACTGCGGGCGGTGGTTTGTGCGAAATCGTTGTTTGGGCGGAGCTTAGAGCGTTTTTGCGGAGGCGGACGCACGCGGGTTAGGTGGGCTAGCGTTGGCCGAGCAGGGGCTGAAATACGGGGATCGGTAAGTGAAAGTAAACTAATCTTTGGCGCTGATGAGGTTCGGGTTTTGCACTTTTTGGCGTCCATGCTACACTAAAAGTACGCTTCTAAAATGCAGCCTGATCGAGAGTTGAGTTCTGCATTGCCATCGAGGTAACAAATGAGTTTACTAAATTCGTCGCCATCGCGCAGTCTGCCGGTCAAGCAGCAACGAATTGTGGAGACACTGAGAAGCCAGATTGTGTCGGGGCATTTTCCGGCGGGGGGGCGGTTGCCGACGAATGCGATTCTTTCGAAGAAGTTTAATGTGAGCAACGTCACGGTGCTGCGGGCGCTGGATGTGCTCAGCCGTGACGGATTTGTCGTGGCGCGCGGGCGTAACGGCACGTTTGTGACGGATCATCCGCCGCACTTGTGGCGGGTTGGGCTGGTGTTTCACACGGACCAGGCGCACGACGGGCGTTGGCGCGTCTCGCGGTTTTTGCAGGGCCTGGTTGCGGAAGCTGGGCGGGTGGAGGCGCGGACCGGGCGGCCGGTGTCGATCTATGGCGGTGTGGATGTGCCGCCGCAGGGCGAAGGCACGCGGCGTTTGACTGAGGATCTTGCGGCGCATCGATTGGCGGGGCTGATTCTGGTAGCGCCGGGCAATGTGCTGCATTCGCCCGTGCTCAAAGATGTGAATCTGCCGATCGTGGGGGTGGGCAGCAACGGCGGCGACGCGCGGCTGGGCGCGGTGCGCATGGCCAAGGCGGACGCGGTGGCGCTGGACTATCTCAAGGACGCGGGGGTGAAGCGTCTGGCGGTGCTGGAGACGGGCTTGCGTTCGCCGGCGGAGAACCAGGCGTATCAGCAGCGGATCGCGAACCTGGGCATGCAGTCGCGGCCGGAGTGGATTTTGTCCGTGAAGCCGGAAGAGGCGTTGACGGCGCGGTATCTCACCCGGCTGTTGATGGATCTGCCGGAGGACCGTCGGCCGGACGGGCTGTACATTGCGGACGACAATCTTGCGGAATACGCAACGGGCGGGCTGATTGATGCGGGGGTGAGTGTGCCGAGCCAGGTGAAGGTGGTGGCGCACTGCAATTTTCCGTGGCCGACGCCGACGGTGGTGCAGGTTTGCCGGATTGGGTATGACTTGCGGTCGATTTTTGATAAGGCCGTGGAGATCATTGACAGCTGGCACAATTTGACGCCGGAAAAGCGGGAAGTCGAGGTGCCAGTGGTATTTGAGGATTCTGCGGACGCGCCGTTGGGGTGAGGTTTTTGGTGATTTTTGTGAATTTTACGGAAAAAGCTTGACAGCTTTTTTGCGGGTTTGGCGCGGCGTGCGGGGGGGCGGGCCGCCAAATGTTGAGTTTTTGATGTACATGAATGGTGGGCGGGTGACGGGCGAAGGGGGAGAATAGCGTTAAATGCATTTGTGTAGCGGGGGCTGGTACACCAAACTGGAAGGGCACAGGGCTGTAAATTCGTCTGATAATCAGGCTGAATGCAGGCGCTGCGAAATTTTGATTTACTTATTACAATTTCGTGCTATATTGAAAGCGTTGGTTAAGCGAGTGAATGCCTGCTCTGGTGGGTATAAGGAGAATGGACATGCAGCCTGGTGTGCCGCGCATGCGAATTGGTCAGATCGGGGTTTGGGGATTTGGCGGCTACCGTCGGCAGAAGATCCGTGAGTCGGGTTTGTTCGACCTGATCGCGGTGTGTGACCGGAACCCGGAGGCGACGGCGGCGGCGGCGCGCGAGGAGAATGCGCGGGCTTGTGCGAATTTTGATGAGCTGCTGGCAACGCCGGGGTTGGAAGGCGTGGTGATTTCGACGGGGGCGGACAGTCATGCGGAATTGATGATCAAGGCGCTGGACGCGGGGCTGCACGTGTTCTGCGAGAAGCCGCTGTGCGCCACGGCCGAACAGACGCTGGAGATTCTGGCGGCGGAGCGTCGTTCGGGGAAGAAGGCCGTGATTGGTTTTGCGCATCCGGAGGACAACCGGGTGCGGCGCACGGTGCAACGGCTGGCGGCTAACGGGGAATTGGGAACGCTGGCGGCCTATCAGAGTGACTCGAGCCATTCAGGCGGATTGCAGATCAAGCCGGGCGAGTGGCGCGGGCAGCGCGGCCGGAACCCGGGCGGGAATCTTTTTCAGTGCGGCGTGCATTCGCTGTATCTGCTGCAGGACTTGTTTGGCCCCGTGGTGGGCGTGTCGGCGTTGATGCGCTATGACGTGAACAAGAAGACGCAGACGGCGGACGTGACGAGTCTGCTGCTGCGGCATGAATCGGGCATGGTCGGCACGATGAACTGCTATCACGTGACCGCATATTTTCATGAGTTGCGGGTATTCGGCGACGTGGCGAATGCGTACATCGACACGCATCTTTGCCAGGGGACGCTGCAGAAAAATTTGAAGGGTCCGGTGGAACCGCGTGTGCCGTTGACGCTGGATGCGCCGGCGTGCGCGGATTTGACCGGCAACTTGCGGTCATGGTTCCGGGCGGTGCGCGAGGGAGAGGCACCGTCTCCGTCGGTAGTGGATGCCGCGCGGGTGATGGCGATTGTGTTTGCGGCGGACCGGTCATCGGAAGAACGGCGGGAAGTGTCGCCGGATGAAGTGCTGCCGGTGAGCACGGGCGTGAAGACGACACCCACAATCACGGTCGAACCGAAGTTGCGGCCACTGGCGGCGAAGGACCACTGAGTTGACGGCAGAAGCGGCGTAAGCAGCGAGCGGTGCAGGAACAAGCGAGGAGTTGCGCAAGCCATGAAGGACGCAGCTGCAGTTGGAGACTGTCAGGCGGGGGCGGTGCTGGAAGCAGGCGATGCGGCGCGGGCGCGGGAGCTGCTTGGGTTCATGGTGATGAACGGTCAGCGGCCGGAGACGCATTGGGCGAAGATCTCGGAGACGCGTGAGTGGCTGGTGGGGATGCTGGCGCCGGATGGGTGGGGCGGGCTGACGTTTGTGGCGGATCACGTTGATATTTTTGCGTTCCGGCTGGTGGCGGTGCCGGCGGCATGGCGCGACAGCAAAGCGACGGACGCGGCGGCGGCGTTGAGGCATTGCGTGGCGAACTTTGAGAAGTGGGTGAAGGAGGGGCCGAAGTGGTGGCGGCGGCCGGGGCCGATGGCGCCGGACCGGAGCTATGCGCGGACGGAATGCGTGATGCCCGACGGGGGGCCGACGGTGGTGTTCGAGTGGGCGCGGACGGGGAAAAGCCAGGCGGTGGCGCGGGTGACGCTGAGCGAGGATGCGGACATCGTGGTCCAGGCGTACTGCCCGTGGAGTTTCGGGCGGTTGGCGCATGTGAATTATTACGGGCAGACGAGGGACCGGCGTGGCGTGCGCGGGCTGGCCTATGTGCCAGGGATGCGCGACGGGATGCGCTGGATGCTGGCGGCGGATACAACGGCAGATGCGTGCACCGAATCGGGGAACCCGCAGTGGTATGGGTTGTGGCGGGGGAAGAAGAAGCTGTACCTGGTGGGGCAACAGGGGCAGACGCAGGAAGAAATTGCGGCGGCGAGCGCGGCTTGGGACGGGGCGAAGATTGATGGGTTGCTAAGCGCGGCGCGGGCGACGTACGAAGCGGCGCGGCCGGAGGGAGTGGGCGCGCTGGCGGATGCGACGACGGCGATCAATGACCAGTTGCAGTTCAGCGAGGTGTATACGCCGGAGCGGAAGCGGCCGTATATCAGTGTGAGCCGCTCGTGGGCGCAGACGAATAACTCGGCGCCGGACTTCCTGTGGGATAGTTTTTTGAATGCGGTGCTGGTGGCGCAGGAAGATGCGCCGCGGGCGTACGCGATGCTGAGCGACATCCTGAGCTGGCAGAACGAAGCGGGGATGCTGGCGCAGTATGGGGCGTGGTGGCCACAGCATGGGATCTATGCGCACCCGGTGGCGTGGGGGCATACGCAGTATCCGATCGGCAGCCTGGCGGTGGCGAAGGTGCTGATGCGGCACCCGAACCGCGAGGCCATGGCGGACTTTTATCCACGGCTGCTGAAGGCGCATCGTTGGTGGTTTGCGGATCGCGGCGACGGGCAACCGTGGCGTGACGGCAACAAGAACGGTTTGCTGGAACTGGGCGCAAATTATCCGGAAGAGATTGACGACATTTACCGGCAGCAGGTGGCTTCCTTTGAAAGCCACGATGACAGTCCGCAATGGCAGAAGCATGTGCGGTACAACCCGCAGACGCAGACGCTGGAGATCGATACGGTTGAGCGGAACTGCCTTTACGCTTTGGACGCGTGGGTGCTGGCGTGGATGGCGCAGCAACTGGGTTATGCAGAGGATGCGCGGGCGCTGACGGCGGAGCATGCCGAGATGGCGCAGCGGATCAACACGCTGTTGTGGGTGGATGGTGAGGGGTGCTACTTCAACCGGGCGTGGCAGCCGCTGCCGAACGGGAAGATCCACTATCCGCACCAGGGGCCAGACATCTTTTTGTCCCTGCTGGGAAAGGTTGCGGGGACGCGGCAGGCGGAATCGCTGCGGAAGATTTTCCATGATCCGACGAAGTTTGCGGGGGAGTTTTTGATACCGACGATCGCACGGGATGATCCGGCGTTCAGGGATCAGCATTACTGGCGGGGGAAGGTGTGGGCGCCGATCAACTGGCTGGTGTACCAGGGGTTCAGGATTTATGGGTGGGAGCGGGAAGCGGCGCTGCTGGCGGAATCGGGACGGAAGATGTTCTTGAAGCCGTGGCGCGAACGCGGCGAGTGCTTTGAAAACTTTTTGTCGACGACGGGTGAGGGGTCGAGTGATCCGCACTACACGTGGGGGGCACTGCTGGCGCAGGTGGGGGTGGAGGAATTGATCGATGTTTCACCGTGGCACGGTTTGCGGCTGGGGACGCAGTTTTCAGCGGAAGACGCGGCGGTGAAACGGTATCGCGCGGCGGGCATGATGATCGACGTGGCGGTCGGGCCAAAACTTTTTTCGGCGACGATTGACGGGAAAGTGCTGGCAGAAGCGGATGGTCCGGTAGAATTGCGGCACGTGCGATTGGCGGATGGCAAGGTGCGCGGCGAAGTGCATGTGCAGACGGATCGGCGCGTGGTGATCGCAGGGCAGACGCTTGCGGTGAGCGGCGGGGCGGCGAAAGTATTTGAGATGACGTGGCCGGCCCCCATGCGAGGTGCAGGTGGCATGCGATGACAGACGTTCGCGAACAACCGAAGCACGAGAGCGCCCCTGCGGAAGCAGCGGGCGGGGCGCAGCGCTGGTCGGCGGCATTGACGCCGTCGTCGGTAGCGGCGAGCGTGCTGGGTCTGCTTGCGACGGCGATGATCATTCAGTATGCGTCGGTGTTTGCGGGCTTTCCGACACCGCTGGGGGAGTTTCCGCTGCCGCTGCCGGCGATATGGAGCTTCTGCGGGATTTTGGCGCTGGTACTGCTGGTGCGTTGGGCGACGCGGGTGGAGTTGCTGAAGACGCCAGAGCTGCTGTTTGTTTTATACGTGCTGATGATCGGCGCGCCGCTGATGACGCAGGGATTTTGGCATCGGATCGTGGCGATCACGGCGACGATACCGCGGGGTGCGGATTGGGAAAAGATTGATGCGTACAGCGATAAGCTGTGGCCGCGGGGGCCGAACCTGATGGCGGGTGGATTTGGGAGCGGGGGGCCGATCGAGTTGAAGGGGGGCGGGGTGCAGCGTGTGCGGGTGAGCGGGGCGCAGCCGGGGGTGCCGTACATGGTGACGGTGCGGGTGCGTGCGGCGGAGATGGCGGCGGATGCGCGGTACTTTGTGCGGGCGGTTGGGGCGGAGGGGCGGCGTGTGGAGTTGGCATCGGGCGCGGCGGCGGGGCGTGTGACGCCGGTGCAGCCGGAGGGATATCTACGGATCGGGGCGTATGGGCGGACGTTGCCGGTGGGGGCGGAGGGGACGTTTGATTTGGAAGTGGGTGTGGAGGGATCGGGGCGGGTGACGTTTGCGGATCCGATGATTTATTCAGTGGCGGCGTTGGAGGGGATTTATAAAGGGCGGCCGGTGGTGAGGGAATCGGCGTTGGCGACGCTGACGCCGGAGGCGCGGGCGCTGGCGGTGGTGAAGCCGGACAATATGTGGTCGTGGCGGGGCGTGGTGTTTGTGGTGACGGGGTATGTGCCGTGGCGGGACTGGCTGGTGCCGCTGCTGGCGTGGGGGTTGTTGGTTTTGTGCATTCACATGGGGGTGCTGGGGATCAATTTGTTGATGCAGCGGCAGTGGATTGATGCGGAGCGTTTTCCGTTGCCGTTGGCGCGGATACCGGAGTTGCTGACGCAGCGGGATGTGGGGGCGTGGCTGAGGCCGCGGGCGAACTGGACGTTGTGGTGCGGGGCGCTGGTGGGGCTGGGGTTTGTGCTGCTGAAGGCGCTGCACGCGCGCGACCCGAGCGTGATGGATCCGTCGTTGAGTCTGGAGTTGCGGTCGGTGGTGGGGAATCCGGCGTTTGAGCGCATGCTGGATGGCGTGCGTTTTGAGTTGATTATTCTGGTGCTGGCGTTGTGCTTCTTCATGGAACTCAACGTGCTGCTGAGTATTGTGATCGGGTATTGGCTGTTTCGGTTGCAGCATTTGCTGGGGCAGACGCAGGGGTGGCACGGGATACCGCGTTTTCCGTTTGAGCCGGAGCAACAGCTGGGGGCGTTTGCGGCGTATGCACTGGTGGTGCTGTATTTGGCAAGGCGGCACTTGGCGATGGTGGGGCGGACGCTATTTGGCGGCGCGGGTGGTGATGCATCGACGCGCGGCGGGGTGGTGCTGATTGGATTGTCGGGAGTAGGGATGCTGGTGTGGGCGTGGTGGGTGGGGCAGGGGTACCTGGGGATGATGGTGTTGTTTGTGGTGCTGTTGATGATTGGATTGGTGGCGTCGCGGTTGAGGACGGAGTGCGGCACGCCGTGGACGTATCTGACGCCGGCGTATCCGGCGACGGCGTTGATATTGCTGGGGAGCATTTCGGTGTTTGGGCCGGGGCCGGTGCTGTTTGCGTTTATCGCGAGTTTCTTCATGGGGCCGCCGCCGTTTTTGGCGAACGCGGGCGCGTCGCTGGAATTTGCGGAGTTGTCGCGGAGGCAGGGGGTGCGGGCGTGGCATGCGCCGGCGGGCGTGATGCTGGCGGTGGTGGGCGGATTGGTGATTGGGGGTTGGGTGTTCTTGTCGAACAGTTATGCGTTGGGCGGGGATTCGCTGCGGTACAACTGGGCGTATGACAGCAAGGCGTTTTACCTGGTCCCGTTTAATGCGCAGTTGGCGGCGAGCGGTGGCGCGGGGCCATCGACCCAGTCGGAGTGGATTGCGTGCGGGGCGTCGGCTGCGGCGACGGGAGCGGTGGCGGTGGCGCGGCAATTCTTTGCGGGGTTCTGGTTTCATCCGATCGGGTTGATTTTGGGGAGCACTTATTTTGCGGGGGCGGTGTGGGCATCGGCACTGGTGGCGTGCGTGGTGCGGGCGCTGGTGCTGTGGACGGGGGGCGCGGCGGCGGTGCGCGGGAAACTCTATCCGGCGGCGGCGGGCGAGTTGATGTGGCTGGTGGCGGTTGGATATTTCAGGGCGCAGGGGATGACGATCTTGGGCAGTTGAACGGAATGCGCGGAAGCGCGTGATGAGGAGTTGACGGTTCGCGTGAGGCATGGATTGAGACAAGTTCTGGGGGTGGGGATTTTTGCGGTGAGCGCGGCGGCGCTGCTGGCGGGTTTTGCGAGCGTGTTTGCGCCGAAGCCGCTGGCGGAGGCGCGGCAGAGCCTGGTGCAGGTGGACACGGCGGCGCTGGATGCAAGCGTGAGCGTGGAGCGCGTGGCGGCGGCGCAGGAGCAGGTGCTGGCGCTGGGGTCGCGATTTGTGGGATCAGTAGGGCAGAAGAAGGCGGCGGACTTGGTAGAGGGGGCGTATCGGGCGGCGGGGCTGGAAGTGCTGACGCTGGAGCGCGAGGCGGTGGCGCCGGTGACGCGCGTGCGGCGCATTGAGGTTGAAGCGGGGAAGCCGCTGGCGGGCGTGGAGGTTTATCCGTTTTTTCCGAACGGGTTGCAGCCGATGACGACGCCGCCGGGGGGATTGAAGGGGGAACTGGTGGTGGTTGGACCGGAGACGCTGGGGCAGCGGCGGCGGTTTGATGGATGCATTGCGGTGGTGGATGGCGGCGCGGGTGTGCCGGTGCTGGGGACGGTGTGGGCGAATTATGCGGCGGCGGGATTTGAGGCGGTGATTTGGACGCATCGCGCGGGGTTGGGGGCGGTGGATTGGGCGGGATTGTTTTCGGATATCGGGATGGTGGATTGTTTGCCGGCGAATTATGTGCGGCTGGCGGCGGGGCCGGAGATATTGAAGCATGCGGGGGCGCGGGTGACGCTGCGTGTGGAGACGCGGTATGAGGCGGTGGCGGACCGGGTGATTGTGGGGGTTATGAGGGCGAGTGGGCGCGGGGCGGGCGAGGGGGCGGAGGCGGTGGTGGTGCCGGCGGCTTATGATGCGCCGTCGATTTTGCCGGACTTGGCGCCGGGTGGTTTGGCGGCGATGCCGCTGGCGACGCAGTTGGCGATGGTGGAGGGGTTGCGGGGATATCGGGAGAAGTTGAAGCGTGATGTGGTGTTTGTGGCGGGGGGCGACCAGACGGTGGGGATGGGGTCGACGGCGGCGCTGCTGGGGACGTTGGGGACGTCTTTGGAGAAGGGCGCGGCGAAGGAGCGGATGGCGCGGAGTTTGGCGGAGCATGAGGTGCGGGTGGGGTATGTGGAGGCGCTGCAGCGCGTGGCGGTGGAGGAGAAGTTTTTGCGGGATGGGGTGGCGACGGCGGAGATGGTGGGGAAGTTGAAGCCCGAGGTGCAGGGGTTCTTTAAGCAGCAGTTGAAGTATGTGGTGGGGCAGGTGACGCTGGAGATGGCGGACGAGGCGAGCCGGCTGCAGGTGGTGTATTTGCAGCATGAGGCGAAGGAGCCGAACCATGTGTCGCTGGGGGAATATATTAAGTTGAAGGGTCGGCACGATGCGGTGTCGGCGGCGGCGAATTTGCCGGTGGAGCAATTGCTGGGGGCGGGGGTGGTTGCGGAGATATTGAAGGGGATGGATTTGCGGGGGCGGTTTGCGGCGCGGCTGGGGGAGTTGGAGGGGTTTCACGTGACGGCGGTGAAGCGTGAGACGCAGGGGCTGGCGGTGCATGGGGTGTTTGCGGGGTATGGGAATGTGGTGGTGTTGTCGCCGGAGTTTTTGCCGGGGGCGGGGCCGGAGCGAATCAGTGTGTTTATGGGGGAAGAGGTGGAGCAGGGCGGGTATGTGCAGTACCCGGTGGTGGATGAATTGTTCCGTCGGCAGATGGAGCGGATTGGGGTGGGGGAGCGGCCGGGGTTTGGGGCGCTGGCGGCACGGAATCATTCCGCGAGTGTGACGGGGCGTGTGCCGCACGTGCTGACGCCGGCGATGTGGTGGAACAAGTTGGGATATCCGGCGGTGGCATTGGTGCAGGTGGGGCGGGTGCCGAGTTATACGCAGCGTGTGAGTCCGGTGGACCCGGCGTATGCGCGGGATGTGGCGTCGGTGCGCGGGGCGTTGGCGGTGTATCGGCGCGGGGTACTGGCGGCGGCGTTGGGTGATGGGGCGTTTGTGGCGGCGAAGCGTGTGGAGGTGCCGACGTATAAGGGGAAGGTGTATATGGGCGGGGTGGGGCAGTCGTTGATACCGGATCATCCGATGGCGGGGGCGTTGTTTCGGGGTAAGACGACGTATGCGCCGATGCCGGGGTATATGGGGAGTCCCCTGCTGCTGACGGATCCGTATGGGGCGTATAGCTTGCCGTTGTACCCGGGGCGGGTGGGTGATGGGCCGCAGTATTCGCCGGAGGCGGCGTGCTATGACGCGGCGGGGATTATTCGTTATGTGAAGGACGAGGGCGGGGAGGCGCAGAGCGCGTTTCGGTCGATGAACTTGAGCCGGTTTGTGCAGACGCGCGAACTGGATGTGAACCTGGTGATGTTCCGGGCGACGCCGGTATCGTTGTTCGGGTTGATTGATCCGCGGACGTTGTCGCCGTATGTGAATGCGGAGTTTTTGTCGCGCGAGGGGTTGGCGCAGGTGAAGCGATTCAACCTGACGCGGACGGACTCGGGGATCACGGCGCTGCTGGAGCCGGACAAGTGGGTGTATGTGGCTTTGAAGACGGCGGGGCCGGGGGGCAAGGGGCGGCAGGAGACGCGGGCGTTTCTGCTGGGGCCGGAGGTAGGGGCATCGACGGAGGTGGCGCGGGGGTCGGCGTGGCGTGAGATCAGCGGGCCGGGGTATCTGACGGGGGTAACGCCGCAGATTGATGATGTGACGGCGCAGGCCGCGGACGCGATGAGTCATGTGAATAACTACCGGCTGGCGTTGCAGCAGCGGCACCGGCTGGCGGACAAGCAGACGGTGAAGTTTCAGAAGAAGGCGGACGGGGCGCTGAGCACGCTGGAGGGGGACAAACTGAGTTATACGGGAGCGGCGGATGTGAGCCGGAATGCGCTGACGTATGCGTCGCTGGTGCACCCGATTTTGCGTGAGACGACGTGGGAAGCGGTAATGGGGGTGCTTTGGTACCTGGCGCTGCTGGTGCCGTTTGCGTTTCTGGTGGAGCGGCTGGTGATCGGGACGCCGGATGTGCGCAAGCAGGTGGTGGCGCAGGCGGCGATCGTGCTGGTGGTATTCCTGGTGCTGCAGCAGTTGCACCCGGCGTTTGCGATGATTCGGTCGAGCCTGATGGTGCTGCTGGGTTTTGTGATTCTGCTGATATCGGTGGGCGTGTCGCTGCTGTTCGCGGGGAAGTTCAGGGAGAACCTGGAGAGCCTGCGGGCGAATCGCGGGAAGATTACGGCGGCGGATGTGAACAAGGGCGGGTTGATTGCGACGTCGCTGGCCCTAGGGCTGAACAACATGAGCCGGCGGCGGCTGCGGACGGGGCTGACGTGCGCGACGTTGACGCTGATTACGTTTGCGTTGATTTGCTTTACGGGGTCGGGGGCAACGGTGACGGATACATCGCTGCCGATCGGACATGCGGCGTACCAGGGCATCTTGATCAAGGATGGGAACTTCAGACCGATTGGGGCGGCGCAGGCGTCCGCGTTGCGGGAGCAGTATTCGCGTCGCTTCCCGGTGGTGTCGCGAGTGATGTATGTGGGGGTGCGGCAGTGGTATGACGGGCGCGTGGTGTCGCCGGCGATCGAGGTGATGCCGGTACAGGGGAGCGGGGCGCAGCGGACAGCGCGGGCGCGCGGGATGTTGGCGCTGTCGCCGGTGGATCCGCTGGGACGGGCGGTGAAGGTGACGGCGGGGCGGTGGTTTGAGCAGTCGGAGAAGAGTAATACACAACCGGACGTGTTGTTGCCGGCGAAGATGGCGGGCGCGTTGGGGTTGACGGGTGATGGGAAGGAGACGGTATCGGTGGGCGGCGTGCCGTGCCGGGTGGTGGGGATTTTTGATGCAGAGGCGTTGGCGGGACTGCGGGATCTGGACGGACAGAGCATTTTGCCGTTCGATGCAGAGGCGGTGCAGGTGCCGCGTGTGGGGTTGTCGGGCGAAGTGCTGGCGGGCGAGAGTGACCCGCGTGTGACGCCGGAGGATGTCGTGATTGCGGACCGGCCGTTGCCATTTCCGGTGTCGCCGGAGGCGACGAACCGGCGCACGGTGTCGATTGCGATTGACCTGAGCGGACTGAACTTCCGGGCGGCGCGGGCGGTCGTGGATGACTACCTGGAACAGACGGGGCGGATGACGCACTACGGATTGGACGGGGTGGCGTATGAAGGACGCGTGGCGCGGGTGACGCGCACGGCGGGATTCGCGGCGCTGCTGGTGCCGCTGCTGATCGCGGGCATGACCGTGCTGAACACGATGCGCGGATCGGTGTATGAGCGGAAGGACGAGATCTTGGTGTACAGCGCGGTGGGCATTGCGCCGCGGTATGTGTTTTTGATGTTCCTGGCGGAGGCGCTGGTGTATGCCGTGCTGGGGGCGATGCTGGGATATCTGCTGAGCCAGGGATTGGGCCGGGCGCTGATTGCACTGGGGTGGACGGGCGGATTGAACATGACGTTTGTGTCGCTGAACGTGGTGGTGGCGTCGATTGCCGTGGCGGTGGCGGTGGTGGTGTCGACGTTGTTCCCGGCGTTGCAGGCGGCGCGGTTGGCGGTGCCAAGTGATGATTTGGGTTGGAAACTGCCCGCGCCGGAGGGGGATGTGCTGACGTTGAAATTGCCGTTTACGTTCGGCGTGCGGGACCGGCTGGCCGTGCTGGCGTTTATCGCGAGCGTGCTGCGTGATCATGGCGAGGGTGGGGGCGGGCCGTTCCGGGCGTCGGAGCCGGCGTTTGATGTGGGCGAGGGCGCGGACGGCGCGTATGTGCCGCTATTGAGCAGCACGGTGTGGCTGAAGCCATTTGATCTTGGGGTGTCACAGATGATGACCGTGCACATGGCGGCGGACGATCGCACGGGCGACTACACGGCGACGATTGAATTAACGCGGCTGTCGGGTGCGGCGGACGCGTGGCTGCGATTGAACCGGCGCTTTGTACTGGAACTGCGGCGGCACTTCTTACATTGGCGGGCGGTGGATGCCGAGGCGCGGGAAGGCCTATTTGAGAAGGCCCGCGCGGCGTATCAACAAGTTGCAGCGACGGCGGGAGGTGCCGCATGACAGACGTGCGAACAGCTCCAACGCCGGCAAAGAACGCTGCGCCGATCACGGCAGGGCGCGAGGACCTGGAACTGCAGCGTTATCGCAATCTGCTGCAGACGCCGACGGAATTTCGCGAAGGCTTTGGCTGGAGCACGCTGGTAGGCGTGTTGTTCTGCGGCCTGGTGATGATGCCGGGGTCGGTGTACCTGGGATTGATGACGGGCGGGTCAATCTCGACGGCGGCGACGTGGGTGACGGTGATTTTGTTTGCGGAGATCATGCGGCGGGCGCTGAAGAACCCGACGAAGCAGGAACTGGTGGTGCTGTTGTATGCGGCGGGGGCGATGGCCACGGGCGGCGTGTTTGCGCAGTGCGTGTATCGCGCGTACGTGGTGACGAGCACGCCGGTGCGTGATGCGGGGATGCGCGAGGCATTTCCGACGTGGTGGGTACCAGCGCCGACGAGCGAAGCAATTTTGACGCGCAACCTGCTGCACCCGGACTGGCTGGCGCCGATCGGGCTGCTGGCGGTGGTGGCGATTCTGCACTTTGTGAACAAGTGGACGCTGGGGTACGTGTTTTTCCGGCTGACGAGCGACGGTGAGAAATTGCCGTTCCCGCTGGCGCCAATCGGCGCGCAGGGCGCGATGGCGATGGCGGAGGCGGAGGAGCCGGCGCTGCTGAAGAAGTCGCCGGCGGAGTTGCTGCGACCGGGCGGTGCGCCGCGTGCGACATCGCAGCGGTGGCGGTTGTTTACGCTGGGGGTGCTGTTTGGCACGGTCTTCGGCATGGTGCAGGTGGGCGTGCCGGCGATCACGGGGCTGTTCTTGGATCGGCCGATCTTTCTGATTCCGCAGCCGTGGGTGGACACGACGACATGGACGCAGGGGCTACTACCGGCGACGCCGACGGGCGTGATGCTGGATGCGGGGATTATCTTGATCGGGATGGTGTTGCCGTTCTGGGCGGTGGTGGGGACGGCGATTGCGATTTTGCTGACGCTGGCGGTAAACCCGTTGCTGCAGACCACGGGCGTGCTGGGGCGTTGGCAGCCTGGGATGGACACGATCAACACGACGTTTGCGAACCGGGTGGATTTCTGGCTGAGCTTTACGATCGGGACGGGCGTAGGGATCGCGGCGGTGTCGCTGTTTCAGACGGGGCGGGATTTTTATAAGCAGGCGAAGGCGGCGAAAGCGCGGCGCGAAGCGAACCGGGCAAATGGGACGGGCGAGGCAAGCGATGAGCGCGGCGCGCTGGCGGCACCGCCGGGACGCGGCGATTATCCGCTGTGGATGGCAATTGTCGGCTATGTAGCCGTTTCGGCGGCGACGATCGGGTTGTGCTGTTATTTGTTGCCGGTGACGACGACGGCGTTGATCTTCATGGTGCTGTTTGCGTTTGTGTACAGTCCGTTGTTGTCGTATGTGAACGCGCGGTTGCTGGGCCTGACGGGGCAGACGGTGGAGATACCGTTTATCCGCGAGATTGCGTTTATCTTGTCGGGTGTGAAGGGCGTGGGGATCTGGCTGGCGCCGATCGGCGGCGAGAACGTCGGGCCGATGGCGCAGCAGTTCCGCGTGAATGAACTGACGGGCGTGAAGTTTACGTCGCTGCTGAAGACCGACTTGATTGTCATACCGGCGAGCTTTGTGCTGTCGTTTGTGTTCTGGGCGTTTATCTGGGCGTCGGACCCGATACCGTCGGCGGCGTTTCCGGCAGCGCAGGTGCAGTGGGATCTGCAGGCGCGCGAGGCGGTGCTGCTGTATTCAAGTACGTTTTCGACGACGGGAGAGGGCGGGGCGAGCCAGAGCGCGTTTATGCAGGCGATTCACCCGACGGCGATTGCGAGCGGGTTTGGGATCACGATTGTGTTGTTTGCGGTGACGTCGGTGCTGGGGCTGCCCACGATGCTGGTGTACGGAATGATCCGCGGATTGGGCGGCATCCCACACACGATGGTGCTGGAACTGGTGGGGGCGGGGCTGTCGCGATTTTACTTTCAGAAGAAATTTGGAGCGGACAATTTTCTGCGGATCGTGCCGACGGTGATTGCCGGCTACTTCACGGGCGTGGGGTTGGTAGGCATGGCGACGATTTCGCTGCGGTTCATACAGAGCGCCGTATCGGGCGCGCCGTTTTGAGGATGCTGTGAGTGAAGGACTGAACAAGATCGAAGCGCAGCCCACGTTGCCGTGGCGCGTGGTGACGTCGGTGGTGATGCAGGGGCTGCGCATCCGGATGGGGCGCGCGCTGGTGACGATCGGCGGGGTGGCGTTGGGGACGGCGTTTCTGATGGCGACGGTGACGGATCGGATTGTGACGAGCGCGGTGAGCGTGGAGCGCGCGGCGCGGGCGGAGACGCGGCGCATGGTGGCGACGCTGGCGGCGGATACGGGGCCGCTGGAGAACCGGGTGGTGGCGGTGATTGCGGACCGGCCGCTGAAAGAGAATGAGAATCGCTTTGTGGCGCAGTTGAAGGAGAGCGGGGCGAGCGAGGTGCGCGTGGCGGTGGGGACGGGGCGCGAGGGAATTACGAAGGGAGTGTCCGCGGTGGTGGCGGTGGGAGGGCCGGTGATAACGAAGGAAGAACTGGCAGTGGCGCGGCAACCGGTGGTGGGGGTGTTTGAAGCGACGGCAAGGGCACCGGAGGGGGCGGTGGTGGTGAACCTGACGCGGCCGGTGCCGGAGGAAGAGGCGGCGGCGCTGGCGGAGCAGGAGCGGCAGGAATCGGTGCGGTTGATCTGGGTGCTTTCGGTGGCGCTGGCGGTGACGGTGATCGGGGTTTCGAACGCGATGCTGATGAGCGTGACGGAGCGCTTTCGGGAAATTGGCACGATGAAGTGTTTGGGGGCGCTGAGCGCGTTTATTCGGCGGGTGTTTTTGGTGGAGGCGCTGATTGTAGGGGCGACGGGCGCGGCGGCGGGGATGCTGCTGGGGCTGATGCTGCCAGTGCTGCGCTATGCGGCGATTGACTATGGGTGGGCGATGGTGTTCAGCGCGGTGCCGTGGGGGCAGTTGGCGTTGGGCGGTGTGGCGTCCTGGTTGGCGGGGACGGCGCTGGCGTTGCTGGCGGCGGTGTATCCGGCACGGGCGGCGGCACGGATGGTGCCGGCGGCAGCTTTGAGGAGCACGATATGATTGCCGCGCGACGCAAGGCGAAGATCGATCAGAAGCGGATGGCTCAGTTGCTGGATGTGCCGGCAACGGTGGCACAGCCGCCGGCGATACGCGCGGTGGATGTGCACAAGGTGTATCGCACGCGGCACACGGAGTATCACGCTTTGCGCGGGGCGACGCTGGATGTGGCGCGAGGCGAGTTCTTGTCGATCATGGGACCGTCGGGGTCGGGGAAGTCGACGTTGTTCAACATGATTGGCGGGCTGGGGAAGCCGACGAGCGGCAAGGTGTTTATTGATGAAGTGGATGTGGCGCATCTGGATCACAACGAGCTGGCGTGGCTGCGTTGCCGGAAGATTGGGTACATTTTTCAGAGTTATAACTTGATCCAGGTGATGACGTGCCTGGAGAACGTGATGCTGCCGATGGCGTTTGCGGGATTGGACAGCGACCGGGCGCGGGAGAAGGCGTTGTTGTTGTTGGAGTTGGTGGGGCTGGGGCATCGGCCGTTGCACAGGCCGGCGGAATTGTCGGGCGGGCAGCAGCAGCGTTGTGCGATAGCGCGGGCGCTGGCGAATAGTCCGTCGATCGTGCTGGCGGATGAACCGACGGCGAACCTGGATCAGAAGACGGGCGGAGAGATGATTGAGTTGTTGTGCCGGCTGCGGGATGAGCTGGGCGTGACGGTGATCTCGGCGACACATGATCCGAAGATGCTGATGCGCTCGGACCGGGTGTTGTGGATTGCGGATGGAAAGATTGTGCGGTCGTGCACGCCGGCGGAGTTGAAGGCGGAAGGAGGGGGACATCATGGCTGATGTGATTATTCGAGCGCAGGGCGTGAAGAAATTGTACGTGCGCGGCGGCGAGGAGTTGTGGGCGCTGAAGGGGATCACGCTGGATATCTATCGCGGGGAGTTTATTTCGATCATGGGGCCGTCGGGCTCGGGGAAGTCGACGTTTTTCAATCAGATTGGGGCGTTGGACCAGCCGACGGAAGGGCAGATGTTTTTTGAGGGGCAGTCGCTGTTTGATTTGCCGGAGCCGCAGCAGGCGTGGGTGCGCGGGCGGCGGATCGGGTACATCTTTCAGACGTATAACTTGATACCGGTGATGACGGCGCGGCAGAACGTGGCGTTGCCGGCGGTGTTTACGGGGATACCGGAGAAGGAAGCCGACGAGCGTGCGTGCAAGCTGCTGGAGCGGGTGGGGCTGGGGCATCGGCTGGACCATCGGCCGCCGGAGTTGTCGGGTGGTCAGCAGCAGCGTGTGGCGATTGCGCGGGCGCTGGTGAATGCACCGGCGGTGGTGCTGGCGGACGAGCCGACGGGAAATTTGGATACGGCTACGGGGCAGGAAGTGATTGACATTTTGAAGCGGCTGAACCGGGAGGAGGGCGTGACGGTTATTTGTTCAACACATGACGACAAGATGCTGCGGAGTTCGGACCGGGTGTGTTGGATTAGTGATGGGCGGTTGGAGCGGATTGCGAGCAGTGAAGAGTTTTTTGCTTCAGTAGAGGCTGCGCGGGGAGCAGCAGCAGGAGATGTGTTGTGAAGGTTCATGCGTTGCCGAAGATTGCAGGAAGTGTGTTGAGTGCGCCGCAGACGCTGGTAGTGCCGCACGCGCAGACGGCGTGGGATGTGCCGGACACGAGTGATTGGTTGTTGTTGGAGATGGGGCAGGCGTGGTTAAAGGAGCGGGAGGCGAGGTTTCGGGCGGGGCAGGTGCGGCTGGCGGTGGCGGGGACGGATTTGCTGGTGTTTGCGGATTTGGAGGATGACGACGTGTATTGCCCGGCCGCGATGCACAATGAGCCGGCGTTTTTGCGGGGGGATGTGTTTGAGTTGTTTTTGTCGCCGGCGGGGCAAGGGGTGTATTACGAGTTTCATGTGAACCCGGCGAACGTGCGGTACCAGTTGCGCCTGACGCCGCGGGAGGGTGATGGGAAGTTGGTGCGCGATGTAGTGTGGGCGGAGCCGGTGGTGACGCAGACGCGCATGCGGGCGGGGGGATGGCAGGCGTATCTGCGGGTGAAGTTGGGGGCGTTGATGGAGCCGGAGGGGGCGGCGGTGGCGCGGCGTTGGGAGATATCGTGCGGGCGGTATGACTGGGCGCGGGATTATGCGAAGCCGGTGCTTTCGAGTACGTCGCCGCACAAGGTGTTGAATTTTCATCGCCGTCATGAATGGCGGCAGGTTGAATGGTGAGTGAGATTATGACGATGGATGGCGGGCGTGCGGTGGCGCTGTTTGGCGGCGAGGTGCAGTATTACCGGTTGGAGCCGCGGCACTGGCGTGTGGTGCTGGAGCAGTTGAGGGATGCGGGGATCAGCACGGTGACGAGTTACGTGCCGTGGGAGGTGCATGCGGTGACGGCGCCGCGCGCCGGGCATGCGGCGGGGGAGTTGGATTTTGAGGGGCGGACGGATGCGCGGTTGAATTTGCTGGGGTTTTTGGATCTGGTGGGGAGGTTGGGATTGCGGATGAATTTTCGCGCGGGACCGTTTTGCTGCGCGGAGATGGCGAGCGGTGGTTACCCGGAGTGGTTGATCTGCGGTGACCCGGGGATGATGGTGTGGGATTGGACGAACCGGCCGACGCAAGGGTATTGGATTGCGCGGCGGCGGGGGATGCAGCCGAGTTATTTGCATCCGGAGTATCTGCGGTTGTGTGAGGCGTGGATCGAGGCGGTGGCGGCGATTGTGAAGCCGCGACTGGGGAGTGCGGGCGGGTTTATTGATTTGGTCAATCTTGATAATGAAGTCAGTTACATTGTGAAGGATGGGTTGCTGGACAGCGATTACAACCCGGTGAATGTGCAGGCGGGCGGGTTTTACCATCAGTTTTTGAAAGAGAAGTATGGGACGGCGGGGGCGCTGAGCGATGCGTACCAGCGGAAGGTTGGGAGTTTTGCGGAAGTGGCGCCGCCGCGCGCGGTGCCGGAGAAGGCGGATAGCAGTTTTGCGTGGCATGCGGATTGGATGCACTTTAAGACGTGGTGCATGGCGAAGTACATACGGACGCTGCGCGGGTTTTATGAAGCGCGCGGCGTGCGTGATGTGACGTTCATGACGAATTTGAACCCGCACCGGCCGGAGGGTGTGCCGACGCGGATGCCGGATTTTCAGGAGGCGGTGGGGGCGAATGGTTTGGTGGGGTATGACTTTTATCGCGGATGCTTCATGAGCTATTCGGGATATCACTCGATGGCGCGGGTGCTGAAGCTGATGCGGGCGTCGTTGCCGTTCACGTATTCGGCGGAGTTCATGAGTGGGACGTGGAATCTGAACCTGGCGAAGGCGAGCCGGGTGTCGGATGACCATATGCGGTTCATGGGGCGGTGTGCCCTGGCGCAGGGGTGCAAGGCGCTGAGCTGGTTTATGTTTCATGACCGGGATACTTGGGGAGACTCGCCGGTGTCGTCGCATGGGCATCGGCGGCCGAGTTTTGAGGTGCTGAAAGAAACGATGGGGCTGGTGCGGGAGAAGTTGCCGGCGTGGGAGGGGTTGGAGCCGGTGGAAGATGTTGCGGTGATCTATGACCTGGCGACGCATGTGCATACGTCGATAGGTGATCCCTCGCCGTGTGCGGATAACGAACTCCACATTGGACGGCCGACAGTGGCGGATGTGCAGGCGGGGTTGGCGTCGCGGGAGTATGAGGGGTTGTTCAGGCTGGTGGAGCAGGTTGGGGCCCAAGCGGGGGCGGTGGACACGGTGCATGATGCGCGGCTGCTGGATGGGTATCGCGTGGCGTTTCTACCGGGGTCGCCGGTGGTGGCGCGGGCGACGGCGGAGGCGCTGACCACGTGGGTGGAGAAGGGCGGGCACCTGGTGGTGAGCGGGGCGTGGCCGGTGGTGGATGAACGCGGGTCGGCACTGAACTTTTTGGGAGGCGTGCCGAAGGGGAATAGCGTGACGGTGGGGCGGGGCACGTGCGCGTGGCATGCGACGCCATTGGCGGCGGCGGATGCGGAGCAGGATGACTTGTCAGCGATCGCGGCGGTGCGGGAGCATCTGCGGGCGAAGGGCGTGGTGCCGGCGGTGCAGATCGAAGCGGTGGGCGAGGTGTCGTGGGGTGATTGGGCGGAAGGGGGCGGCAGCCGGACTTACGTGCAGCCGCGGACGCATGGGTCGGCGATTCTGCAGCGGGATAAGAAGAGCGGGGCCTCGGTGGTATTTGTGCTGAATCATTACCCGGTGGCAGCGGAGTTTCGGCTGCGGTTTGCGGGAGATGTGCGCCAACTGCGTGATGTTGATACGGGCCGCGTGATCGACGTGCGCGAGCGTACTTGCGTGGTCGATGTTGACCGGAAGTCAGCGGCGATCTTTGTGGTGAGCTGAGGAACGTCTATGCATACGGGAATCGAAATGGTCGCCGTTAAGGGCGGCGTCTTTGACATGGGTGCTGCGCAGGATGCGGCGTTTAAGGAATGGGATGAGGAGCCGCAGATTCGCGTGACGGTAGGGGATTTCGAGTTGCAGAAAACGCCGGTGACGCAGGCGCTGTGGAAGTCGGTGATGGGCACGAACCCGAGCGACGTAGTGGGGGACGAACTGCCGGTGACGTGCATCACGTGGTACGACGCAGTGGAGTTCTGCAATTGCTTGAGCGTGCGCGCAGGATTGACGCCGGTGTATCGCGATTACGGCGCGTACGGTGAGAAAGGGCTGTATAGGCTGATCATTGCTGACCCGGCGGCAAACGGTTATCGCTTGCCGACGGAAGCAGAATGGGAATATGCCGCACGCCTAGGGAAGGGCGGGGCTGAAACAAGCTGGTACCGGGAGAACAGCGGCAATCGCCCGCAGCCGGTGGGGACAAAGGCGGCGAACGCACTGGGGCTGCACGACATGGCGGGGAACGTGCTGCAGTGGTGTTGGGATGTGTTTCGGCCAGATGCGTACAGGAAGCCGCCGCGGCCGAACCTGGATGTGGTGGGAAAGCACCGAGCGGCGCGCGGGGCAGCGTATTGGATGCGCGAAGAGTCGCTGCGGCCGACAGCGCGCAACTTGCCGGAGCAGCATTGCGCGTACGACTTTGTAGGGATGCGGCTGGCGCGCGGGGCGAATGCGGCGCTGGCGGTGCTGGCGGATGCGGACTGGCAGAAGCAGCATTTGGTGACGTACACGACGGACCTGAAGGGGCGGCCGTACTTCAACAGCCGGGAGGATTTTCCGAAGACGTTCACGCGGCCGAAGGTAGAGGTGCGGCCTGGGCATGTGCCGGCGGTTGAGATCAAGACGTTGAACGGCGCGCCGACGATCTATATTGATGGCAAGCCGGACACGGGCTTGATGTTGTGGCGGCACGCGGCCGGGGGCGAGGCGGAGTTTGCAGATTTTCGGCAGGCGGGGGTGCACCTGGACCTGCCGATCGGGTGGTTCTGGACGGCGCAGGGGACGATCGACACCAAGCAAGTAGATGAGGTGTTTGACGAGATTCTGCGTGGTAACCCGCAGGCGCTGATCATGCCGCGGTTGCATGTGCTTCAGCCGCGGTGGTGGCGCGTGGCAAATCCGACGCGCCAGGTGGTGGGGTACATCCCGGCGTGCGACCGGCATGCCCACGGCCACTGGGACATCAACACGTTTGCAGATGAAAAGTGGCGCGAGGAAGCGGGCGTGGCAGCGCGGGCCTTGGCACGTTATGTGGAAGAGCGGTACGGCAGCAATTTGATGGGCTATGTGATTTGTGCAGGGGACACGGGGGAATGGTCGCCGGGGTGGATCAACCATGGCGAGTTTGATTTCAGCCCGGTGCAGCGGGACGCCTTTCGTAAGTGGCTGGGGGATGCGACAGCGGATGTGCCGCGGGACCGGAAACGGGATGGGCGGACGACATTCTTCAATGATCCGGCGAAGGATGCGCTGTTGATGAAGTACACGGCGTTTGAGTCCGTGGCGGGCTCTGACTCGCTGCTGCACTTTGCGCGGGAGCTGCGCGCGGAGCTGGCGGAGATGAAACGCCAGCGCATCATCGGGGCGTTCTTCGGGTATCAGTATGCGATGTTCTTCCGCATGCCGCACCATGATTTTCATCGCGTGCTGCAGTCGCCGGAGATTGATTTTATTGTGTCGCTGTCAGAGTACAGCATGCGCAATGCGGGCGGGGTAATGCTGGGCACGCCGCCGATCGGATCGGTGCGGGTGCATGGCAAGCTGCTGTATAACGAGGAGGACTCGGCGACGCCGTTGTCGAAGCGCGTGCGGCCGGGCGACCCGAATCGGTATGGTCCGCCGGATTGGTGGACGACGCACCAGTTGTCGGTGCACAAGATTGTGGGGTCGTGGCTGGAGGGCGGGACGAGCTGGTACATGGACTGGCTGGGCGAGGACTGGTACCGCGACGCGGAGATGATGAAGCTAATCGCTGAGACGCAGAAGATGCTGCAGGGGCAACTGGGGAGTGACCGGCGCTCGGTGGCAGAGGTGGCGGTGTTTCACTCGGAGAAGACGATTCCGTTGGTGCGGCAGGTGGATACGAACCTGCGCGCGTGGCGGTCGGAGAATCGGGAGCCGTTGGCGCGGTTGGGAGCGCCGGTGGATTGGTATGACCTGGCGGATCTGGATGCCGTGCTGGCGACGGGGCAGTACAAGCTGCTGATCTTCTTGGACACGGTGAAGTTTGACACGAGCAAGTTGCCGCGGGACATGCATGTGCTGTGGACGTATCTGCCGGGGATGTCGGTGGAGAACGCGGTGGAAATGATGGGGATGGCGCTGAAGGAGGTGGAGGCGCCGGAGAGCTTCAAGCATTATTCGCCGTTTGCCCTGCCGAGGGACGGCAGTAGCGTTGAGGCGATCGGGCCGAAGATCTGGCGGAAGGGGAAGACGTTCTGGGCGCCGGCGCCGCCGTTGACGACGGAAGAGTTTCGGCAGGTGGCGCAGGCGGCGGGCGTGCATCTCTATGGCGAGGGGGGCGAGCAGGTGCTGGCAAACAAGAGCATGCTGATGCTGCACGCGGCGAAGCAGGGGGAGAAGACGATTCGCTTGCCAGCTGCGGCGCGGGTAACGGATGCTTTTACGGGTGAAGTGTTCAGCGAGAATGACCGGGTGATTCGCGTGGCGATGCGCGCGGGCGAGACGCGAGTGTGGAAGATTGAACCGCGGTGAGGCGGTTCTTTGACGATCATGTGCCTTGTGCACAAGGAGCTTGGGTGGCATTGATACGAATGGCCTTGGCGGGCGTGCTGGCGTTGGCGGCCGGCGTGGCGGCGTTGACCTCGGTTGGTGCGGCACAGCCGGAGGCGGCCACGCGCGCGGCAGTGCGCGGGATTGAGATGATTGCGATCAAGGGGGGCAGCTTTGACATGGGGGCGCCGGACAAGTCGCCGAATCGGCAGGGGGACGAAGGGCCACCGATGCGTGTGACGGTGGTGGATTTTGAGCTGCAGAAGACGCCGGTGACGCAGGCGTTGTGGGTGGCGGTGATGGGGCGGAATCCCAGTGATGCCAAGGGCGATAATCTGCCGGTGGAGGGGATAAACTGGTACGACGCGATCGATTTCTGCAACCGGCTGAGTGTGCGGGAGAAGTTGACGCCGGTTTACCGGGACTATGGTGCGTATGGGGGCCGAGGCGAGTACCGCCTGATCGTGGCAGACCCGGAAGCCAACGGATACCGCCTGCCGACGGAAGCGGAGTTTGAATACGCGGCGCGGGGAGGAAATGTATCCAAAGGCACGCGTTTTCCTGGTGGCGAGAAGGCAGCGGACGTGGGGTGGTACCGGGGAAACAGCAATAATCGGCCGCAACCAGTGGGCACGAAGGCACCCAACGAACTCGGGCTGTATGACATGACGGGGAATGTGTTGCAGTGGTGCTGGGATCTGTATGCGCCGGATTTGTTTCGGACGGAAATGCCGAGCCCGTGGGTGGTTTCGCGACGACGGGTGGCGCGTGGGGCGGCGTTCTGGATGCGTGAAGAGTCACTGCGCGTGACGGCACGCAATGCGCCGGACCAGACGACGGGCTATAACTTTGTGGGGCTGCGGCTGGCACGCGGGGCAAACCCGGCGCTGGCGGTTCGGGCATCGGAAGAGTGGAAGAAGAATGTGCTGCGCAAGTACACGACGGACTTGCGGGCGCGGCCGGGGATTCCGGACATTGAGAACCCGCCGACGACCTTTAAAGCGCCGGCTGCCGTGACAACACAGGCGGCAAACGTGCCGAGCGTTGAGATCAGGCCGCTGAATGGTGCGCCGACGGTGTTCATCAATGGCAAGCCGGACACGGGATTGATGTTGTGGCGCCATGCGGCGAAGGGGGAGGCGGAGTTCAGGGACTTCGCCGTGGCGGGTGTTCATTTGATACAGCCGGATCTGCCGCTGATGTGGGTTTGGAGCAGCGACAACAGTATCAACACCAACAAGGTGGATGAAGTGCTGGGGACGATTCTGAGCGCCAATCCAAAGGCGCTGATCATGCCACGCGTGCATATGCACCAGCCATACTGGTGGCGGCACGTGAACCCGACGCGACAGGTGGTGGGGTATGCGCCGGGTTGGGATCGGCATGCACACGGGGATTGGGACATCAACACTTTTGCTGATGAGAAGTGGCGCAAAGAGGCGGCGGTCGCGGCGCGGGCGCTGATCCGGTACTGCGAGGAGCGTTACGGCGAGAACATGATGGGGTACGTGATCGGTGCGGGCGATACGGGCGAATGGTCGCCGGGGTGGGTGAACCAGGGGGAGTTTGATTTCAGCCCGGTGCAGCGCGATGCGTTCCGGAAGTGGCAGCAGGACCCGAAGGCAGAGGTGCCACGGGATCGGTTGCGGGATGGGCGGACAGACTTTTTTGCGGATCCGGTGAGGGATCAGCAACTGATGAAGTATGTGGAGTTTGAGTCGGTGGCAGGCTCGGACACGCTGCTGTATTTCGCGCGGGAGTTTCGCAGGGAACTCGATGCGATGAAGCGGAAACGCATTCTCGGGGCGTTCTTCGGGTACCAGTATGCGATGTTCTATCGCATGCCGCACCATGATTTCGATCGCGTGCTGCGTTCGCCGGATATTGACTACATTGTGTCGTTGTCGGAGTACACGTGGCGCGGGCCGGGCGGGCTGTTTGTGGGCACAGCGCCGCTGGGGTCGGTGCGGTTGCATGGCAAGATGCTGTACAACGAAGAGGACTCGGCCACGCCGCTGTCGAAACGCGTGCGTCCGGGCAATCCCAATCGCTATGGACCGCCGGATTGGTGGACGACGCAGCAGCTTTCGGTGCACAAGATTGTGGGGTCGTGGCTGGAGGGTGGGACGAGCTGGTACATGGACTGGCTGGGCGAAGACTGGTATCGCCACCCGGACATTCTTAAGACGATTGCTGAGACGCAGAAGATGCTGCAGGGGCAGATCGGCAGCGACCGGCGTCCGGTGGCGCAGGTGGCGGTGTTTCATTCAGAGGCGTCAATTCCGCTGATGCGGCCGATCGATTCGAACGTGCGCGCATGGCGGTCTGAGAGCCGCGAGCCACTGGCACGGCTGGGCGCGCCGGTGGATTACTTTGATGTGGCTGACTTGGATCAGGTGATCGCATCAGGGCAATACAAACTGTTGATCTTTCTGGACACGGTGAAGTTTGATGCACGCAAGCTGCCGAGGGATGTCACGGTGCTGTGGACGTATCTTCCGGGGCTGTCCGTGCAGGCGGCTTCAGGCATGATTGGCTTTGGACTGACGGAGATTGAGCCGCCGACAAAGCAGCGGCACTTCAATCCGTTTGCCAAACCAGCGGATGGAAGCGGTGCGGAGCCGATGGGAGAGAATCTGTTTCGCAAGGGGAAGACGTTCTGGGCGCCGGCGCCGCCGCTGACGACGGAGGAGTTTCTGCAGGTGGCGCAGGCGGCGGGCGTGCATCTCTATGGCGATGGCGGGGAGCAGGTGCTGGCGAACCAGAGCATGGTGATGTTGCACGCGGCGAAGGAGGGGAAGAAGACGATCCGATTGCCGCAGGCGATGCGCGTGACGGATGCGTTTACGGGAGAGGTGTTCACGGAGAAGGGGCAGACGTTTGAGGTGACGATGCGCGTGGGGGAGACGCGCGTGTGGAAGGTGGAGCCGCGATGACAGACGATGCCTCGCGTGTGCGGGTGACATTCTGGAGCGAGGGGGGCGCTACGCCGATGGATCCGGCGCTGGCGCGGCATGGTTTGCCGGAGCAGGGACTATCGCCTGCGGGAAGTTTCTATGCGGGGCGTCTCGCGGTGCCGTGTGGCGGGTTGATGCAGTTGACGGTCACGTCGCCACGGCCGGTGCGTGTTTCGCTGGGGGGAATGGTGCTAGTGCATGAGCCGCTGACGTGGCGGGATTTTTCGCGGCGTGTGGTGGTGCAGGTGGTGCTGCCGGTGGAAGCGGGGGAGTGGCCGCTGCTGGTGGAAGTTGGGCCGCGGCCGATGCATCCGCAGTGGGTGCAGGATGACTGCTATTCACCGAATCGAGAGAAGTTGTTGGAGCAGCTGCGCGAGGCGGTGCCGGATCGCATGGAGATTGTGGGTGACGTGCGGCCTGGTGCGACCGGGCCGGCGTTGACGATGCGGGCGTGGCCGGTGCAGTTTTGGCGGGAGGGGCGACTGTATCAACATGTGACGGTGCGGCAGTTGGCGGAAGGGGCGGGGCTGACGACTGACCCGCGGCCGGCGATTGATCAGTTGGCGAAGCTGACGCTGACGGTGAGCGAGTTTGCGGAACCAGCGCGGGAGGGGACGACAGCGGAGGAGGCGGCGGGCGGGGTGAGGAGATTTTTTGTGCCGGTCGGGACGCCGGCGCCAGTGCGCAAGGTGGGAGAGCGGGAACGCCGGCTGGAGCCCATCGTTGAAGCGGCGGGGGAGACAAGATTGACGCTGACGACGGAGCGCGGGGCGGTGACGTTGCCGCTGGTGGTATATGAGCCGCGTGGGCGCCACGCGCCGGCGCGGGAGCATCGGGTGTTGTCGTGGCCGACGGGGGAGCAATTGCAGGCGGAGGTGCCGGAGCCGATTTTGCCGGGGGATCTGGCGTTTGCGGCGCCGCTGTATCGGGCGGCGTGGGATATGTTTTTGCAGCTGGTGAAGGATCCGGGGCCGACGAGCGGGACGCCGAACGCGTACATTGCGACGGGGGCGCATTTCAACTTTTTCCAGTTCGTGTGGGATTCGTGTTTCACAACGATGGCAAGTGCGTATGCGCACCCGGTGTTGCCGGTGAAGGCGACGCTGGATGCGATTTATTCGCGGCAATTTGATGGCGGGTATATTCATCGGCAATCGGACACGCGCGATGCGTTGCCGGCGATTTTTGAGCCGGACTTTTCGCCGAATCCGCCGTTGTTGTCGATTGCGGAGTGGCGACTGTATCAATTGATGGGGGATGCGGCGCGGCTGGAGAAGGTGTATCCGCTGCTGGTGGACTATCACGTGTGGCTGCGGACGAATCGGCGGCTGGCAGATGGAACGTACTGGGCGTCGGGGCTTTCGAGTGGATTGGACAATGCGCCGACGCAGGGCGTGGCGCATCCGGACCTGACGGCGCAGATGGCGCATGATGCGGAGACGTTGGCGGCGATGGCTGACGTGCTGGGACGAAACGGCGAGCGCGACCAGTGGCTGCAGGAGCATGCGGACACGGCGGCGGCGTTGAATCGGAATCTGTGGAACGACGCGATTGGTTTTTACACACCGCGGTTGAGTGATGGTTCGCTCAATGTGAACAAGGTGGTGACGGGGTTCTGGCCGTTGTGGGCGGGGCTGGTGCCGACGGAGCGGGCGAAGATTCTGGGTGCCCATGCGGCGGATGAAAAGACGTTCAATCGGTATCACCCGCTGGCGTCGACGGCGGCGGATACGGCGGTGTACAACCCGAAGGGAGAATACTGGCGCGGGTCGGTCTGGGCGCCGACGAATTACGTGGCGATCCAGGGATTGGCGCGAGCGGGCTTCGGCAAGCTGGCGAAGCGATTGGCGCGGCGACATCTGGAAGTGATGAACGAAGTGTGGTTGAAGACGGGGGCGCTGTGGGAGAACTATGCGCCGGATGCGGCGGCACCGGGGAGCATGGCGGGAAGCCCGTATTGCTGGACGGCGTTGGGGCCGATTTGCTTGCTGATGGAAACGCTGCTGGGGTTTGAACCGGAGGCGGGGAAACGCACGTTGCATTGGCATTTGGAGGAGAATGCGGGTGGGGATGCGGTGGGGGTGCGGAGATTTCGGCTGGGTGATGCATTGTTGACGTTGGAGCGGCGCGGGGACGTTGTGCGGACGCATGCGTCAGCGCCGATAACGCTGATTGTGCATCACAATGGAACAACACGCAGCGTGCAGTTGAATGCGGGGGAAACGCGTTTGCAATTAGGTTTGAAGGAATAAGGAGTAATTGTGAGTACTACGCCTGCCCAGAGTCTGGAATGGTTTGCGAAGGCCCGCTACGGGTTGTTCATTCACTATGGTTTGTACAGCCTGCTAGGGCGGGGCGAGTGGGTGCTGAATCGCGAGGGGATACCGCTGGAGGAGTATGGGCAGTTGGCGGATCGCTTCAAGGCGGAACAGTTTGATGCGGAGGCGATTTGCGATCTCGCCGTCGCTGCGGGGATGAAGTACATCGTGCTGACGACGATGCATCATGAGGGATTCAGGTTGTACCCGACGGCGCTGAGTGATTTCTCGACAGCTAGGATTGGGCGTGACCTGGTTGGTGAGACGGTGGCGGCAGCGCGGAAACGCGGGCTGCGCATCGGCCTGTATCACAGTTTGAACAACTGGAAAGATGTGCCAGACTCGGTGGCGGCGGTTGAGGATAAGGTTGCGTATGAGAAGTTTATCAGCAACACGTTTGCGCGCTTGCGAGAACTTGTGATGCGGTACAACCCGATCGACATTGTGTGGTATGACGGCTGGTGGCCATTTGACGCGAAGGGGTGGCGTGCGGAGGAGATGAACAAGATGCTGCGGGAGATTCAGCCGCATGTATTGTTCAATGGCCGCAATGGATTGCCGGGTGATTTCGCGACGCCGGAGGGGCACATGAGTCCGCCGACGCCGTACCGGCCTTGGGAAGCGTGCATGACGCTGAACAATGTGTGGGGCTATCACAGCGGCGATGCGGAGTGGAAGACGCCGGGGCAGGTGGTTGACTTGCTGGCGACTGCGGCGGCGGGGCGTGGGAATTTGCTGCTGAATGTTGGGCCGGAGCCGAGCGGGGCGATACCGGCGGATGCGGCGAAGACGCTGCGCGCGGTGGGGCGGTGGTTGAAGGCCTGCGGCGAGGCGATCTTTGAGACGGACAGCTTCACGATGAACACGCGCGAGCGCGGGAATCATCGCGGCGATTGGTGCCACCACGGGCCGTACACGGTGCGCGGGAACAATTTGTATTTGCTGGCGCGGCGCTGGCCGGGGAGCGCGTTTTCGATCAATGGGCTGGAGAACCGCGTGCTGGACGTGCAGCTGCTGACGACGGAGGCGGCTCCGGTGCGCGTGGCATTTAGGCAGGATGGGCGGCGGGTGACGTTTACTGGTTTGCCAGCGCAGAGCCCGGACGCGGTGTGCCCGGTGCTGAAGATCACGTGTGATTCGCCGGCGACGCTGTATCTGACGGGTGGTCTGCGCGTGCCAGCAGCGCCGCATCCGCGCTACGACCCGTGTGAGTCGGAACTAGCGCCTGGGCATGCGCCGGGGTGAGCGCCGTGCTCAGGAGCGATCAGGGCTTGGACGGTTGCGATGTTGTCGTTGCCGGGGCGGACGTTTCGGCTAGGGTGATGCCATATTTCTTGGCGAGGTAGGCTTCGACGACGCGGCCTTGGTTAGCGTCTTTCGGGGCGGTGCGTCCCCAGGAGACGAACTCGGCGATTTCGCCGTCCAGGTAGGAGAGCGTTTCGGGATCGCCGGGGCCGCGGGTGTAGCGGAGATAATGCTCGTTGAGGCCGAGGATGGAAGCGCCTTGCGGGCCTTCGATCGTGAGGATGATGTATTGGCCCATCGGTGCTTCGGCGTCGTCGAAAGCGACTTCTTTGCCATTGATGAAGGCGCGGGTGCGCGGGTCGTTGGGTTTGAGATCGGACTGCGGCATGAAGAGTTTGTTGGTGCCGTCGGGGCCGGGGCCGAGCTTTTTGTAGAGTGCGAGGCCGGAGCCAAAGATGGCGCCGCCGGGCTTGTTTACTTTGACCACGACGGTGCAGCCGGCGAAGGAGAGATTGCCGAGGGCGAGGGCAGTGCGTTTGCCGTCGAAGCTGATGGCAGGCTTGCCGTTGATGGCATTTTCAACAAACAGCGGACGGAGGTCGGGGGCAAAAGCGCGGGCGTGACGCTCGGTGGGATAGGTGTTGGCGTTGTGCCAGATGACGACGCGGTTTTGGGCGTCGCGCGTGACGGTGGCGTCGGCGGCGAGCCACATGTTGAGGTTGGCTAGCTTGGGGCGATCAGCGTCGGGCTTCCCGGCAACAGTGAAAGTCTCAGCGGTGGGGGCGGGTCGTTTGTTCGCGGCGTCGAAGGCCTCGAGGAACAGCGGGGCGATGGCCTTGCCGCCGTCGAGATTGAAGTGAATGCCATCGGTGGTGTGGCCGGCTTTTTTCCAGACATCGCCGGAGCCACCACAAGCGGCGGCGACGTCGAAGTAATCGACGCCGAGCGCCTTGGCGAGGGCGGGAAGTTGTTCAAGATAACGCTGGCGGAGTCGGCCGCTCATGGAATTGGATGCGCTGATGGGTACGGTCGAGAGCAGCATGATTCGGGTCTGCGGTGCGCTGCGGCGGGCGCGAAGGACGAGTTCGCTGAGGTTGTCGAGCATGACCGGCGAGGAGATAGCGAAGTTCATGTGGTCGTTAGTGCCGAGCATGATGCAGACCCAGTCGGGGTTGATCTGCTTGAGGGCGGTGTTCCAGACCTCGGGCCGGAGCGCGGTGAAATGGAAGGTGGCGGCATAGCCGCGACCCCATTTATGGATGGTGGCGGCTTTACCCTCGAGAGTGCCGTTGAAGCTCTCAACACCAGTGAGCATGATGGGCGCGCCGCCGACGGGGCGCAGCGTAAGCTTGTGCCAACCGGGCTTGAGTCCGTCGATCAGTTCTGAACGCGCTTCGATGGTTGTGGTGGCGGTGTCGATTTCCTTGGACGCGACGCCTTCGATGCTCATGACGAACTTGCCGGCCTTGGGTTGGGCGGCGTAGAACGCGCGGATAGCGGTGCCATAGAAGCGGACGTCAATGGTGTGTTCGGGCTTGTCGCTTTGGAGGCAGGTGCCGTCAGGGGTGTAGGCTTTGCCTTGCTGGGCGTTGATGAAGTTGATGCTCTCCCATTCGCCGGTGTTGGTGATGCTGATGTAGGGGCGGTAGGCGTCGACCGTGCCGTTGCCGACATTGCCGACGACGGAGCGGTAACCGCTGCCGAAGTAGCCGTGGCGTTTTTCGAACTGTTCAGCGATGCCGCCGGTGAAGTGGCCCATCTCGGTATTGGAGTCGCCGATGATCAGCACACGCTGCGATTGGGTGAGGGTTTCCGGGCGTGGGGCGGGTGGGACGGGGTCCGCCGCGAACGCAGTGGCGTGGAAGATGGTGACGGCGATAGCGGCGAAGCGTGCGACAAAGCGGACGTTTGCGGGCATGGCTAGCAACCTTTGTAAAAGAAGCGTGGTGGACCGTTGGACGGGGTATTTAAGGAAATGCGAGGTCCTGACAAGTCAGAACCTCGCATTCCGGGCCATCAACAATCGAGCGGAGAGCGATGGCCGTACGGATACAGACAGTGCAATTACATCCCTGGACCTGCTGGCACGCCCTGGTCATACAGACTGCGAATCATCACGTACGAGGGGTTGGTGTTGGTGATGCCGTTGGCGGTCGTGACGGGGAAGAGTTGAAGCAGTTCAACATGGCCATCGACGAAGGCGACGTTGGCTTTGCCGTTGTGGCGTAGCGAGATGTTGGTGGAGAATTGATTGGCGATGCCATTGACCGTTTTGGTGTTCGCAGTGCCAGGCGTTGCGCCGAAGCGAGTGACGGAGATGGCGGTTTGAGCGCCTTCCGTGAACATGGCGAGTGTCTGTGGGCGATTCTGCGCGTTTAGCATGGCGGAGCGGTGCGTGAGGTAGTTCGGATTGTTGGGGCTGTAGCCGGGGGCATTGACATTGATGAGGGATGTGTTGAAGCCGTAGGAGAGGCCGTTCTCGGGAGCGCCGCCGACTTTCCAGGTGCCGAGGTTGCTCTCGATCAGGATGCCGGAATTGGGCTCGCGGACGACGATGGACACGCCGTTGCGGTAGGAGGGGCACACGGCAGGCTTGGCGCGGGCAAAGGACATGGAGGCATACTTAGCGGGGCGTTGGCCCTTGGTGAGCCAGAAACAAGGCGAGTTGTTCTCAGGATCGGCGATGCTGTTGGAGACGGTGCCGTTACCTTCGGCGTCGGCGCCAAAACCTGGGAATGCCAGGTAGCCAAGGGCGCCGTTGGCGGCAGATTTGTAAGCCCAGTAATCATCGGGGGTGGTGTTCCATTGGCCGGTGGCGGGATTGGTGACGACGCGCGGGGTTGGATCGGCCATGGAGGTGCGAACGAGGCCGGGCATCGGCAACCAGCCTTCGGCTTCGGCAGCATAGAGATGGACCGAGGTGGCCCAGGTGCGCATGTTGGCGGCGCAGTAGCCAGCGCGAGCACGTTCGCGTGCCTGTGACAACGCGGGCAAAAGGATGGCAATCAGGAGGGCGATGATGGCGACAGCGACGAGCAGCTCAATGAGCGTGAACCCATGGCGTGCAATCTTTACATCAGGGAGATGGTGCGAGCGCCGGCAATCAGGGCTGACTGTCGTGAGATTGAGCGACATAGGATCCTCCGTTCGGTGATTACGTTTGGCCGGTACCCGTTTCTTCACGGGCCAAGGATTTCAGGCAGCGTGCCGTCGCGGTTTGGTGCCGTGGCGCGTGCCATGATGCGTTGGCCTTCGATGCTGTCCATGGAGACCCAGGTGGAGCCTGCCTTGGGCAGACGAACCAGCGGAACTGGCGTTGCGCTGGCCGGGTTGCTGCGGATCTGATCGACGAGTTCATCAGGGAGCTTAGTGAGGTAAGCGATTTCCGGCTGGCCGTTGGCGCCGCGGATGACGGTTGCATGCACGAGCGTGCGGTCGCCTTCCTTCAATGGGGCGTAGTCCTGGGGGCGGGCCACAAGTTCGAGCGTGCTATCGTCGGCGTAGTAGATGCTTGGTCTGACGACGCGCCCGTTGACGTCGCGGCCGCTCTGCATCCAGACGAGGAGGAAGAAGCAGATAATGAGCGCGGCGATGCCGCCCGTCAGGAGGGGGTGACTGCGCAGGCGTTCGAGTATCGTTTCCATAGGTCGTCCAAACCTGGCTATACCTGTGTTCCTTCCGCGGAGTGTCGCACGGCGAGAGATGTTCAGCCGGAGGAGATGTTCAGACCAGTGAAATGAGAAGTGTCTGCATCAACCAAGGCTGCGTGCGGGCGAAGTGATGTGTGGCGACGCCCGAACGATTACTATCTTAATTCATAGATTAATTTAATCAAGAGAAAAGTTATCGGATTTTTGGTGCTGGTAGGGGCGGCGTTTTATGGCCATAGGTCGGTGACTAGGGTATTAGTTGCTATATTTCTTCGATTAAAACTCCTTTACGGCGTGCTTTATTTTGATGCATTTATTTTGTACTATGAGTAAACTGTTTTGCGGTATGCTGCCGATTAGAGCACTGGCCAGCTGATTCTTGTGGTAGAATAGCGGCCTACGCCCGTGTCCATAAAGGGGTTTCGGTCAATGCCAGAGCGATGCGAGTCACGTGAATTCCGTAATCCTGTTTATGGGGAATACCTCGCCGATCCGTTCTGTTTTCGTGCAGGCGATTACTACTACGCCGTGGGGACAGGAAAAACAGAAGCCGACCATTCGCCAACAACTGATGGACCGGTGATACCGATGGTGCGTTCGCGCGATCTGCGGAGCTGGGAATCGCTGGGAAAGGTGTTGGAACTCCCGCCGCAGACGTATACATGTTTCTGGGCGCCGGAGGTGGCGTTTCATGAGGGGCGCTATTACCTCTACTACCATCCGTGCCTGGCGGGGGTTGGATTTCACATCCGGGTGGCGGTGGCGGACCGACCGGAGGGGCCGTACCGCGATATGGGCACGCCGCTGACGGACCCGGCGAAAAATCCGTTCGCGATTGATGCGCATCCGTTCCGCGATGACGACGGCCAGTGGTATCTCTTCTACGCGACGGATTTCTTAAGTTACACCAAGAACACGTTTCGTGGGACGGCGCTCGTGGTTGACCGGTTGATCAACATGACGCGGCTGGAGGGAAATCCGCGCGTGGTGATGCGCGCCCATTGGCCGTGGCAACGCTACGAGGCGAATCGCAACTTGTATGGCACCATTGCGGACTGGTACACGCTGGAAGGGCCCACGGTGGTGAAACGCTTCGGGCGATACTACTGCTTTTACTCTGGCGGGAACTACCAGAATGATTCGTATGGTGTGGACTGGCTGGAAGCGGACAGCGTGTTTGGGCCATGGCGTGAAGTGGGGCGTGAGCGCGGGCCGCAACTGCTCCGCTCGATTCCGGGCGAAGTGATTGGGCCGGGACATCATTCAATTGTGACGACACCGGAAGGCGTTGATCACGTGGTTTATCATGCGTGGAACAAGGCCGGCACGGACCGGCTGATGTGTGTGGATCGCTTGGACTGGGTGGATGGCGTACCGCAGGTCGCCCGCTTTGCCCGGCACATTCAAGGGAAGTGAACGGATGTCGAAGAATTTGCACGCCCTGACGCCATGCCCGCCGAAGGGCTGGAACAGCTATGACAGCTTTGGCTGCTTTATCAATGAAGCGCGAGCGCTGGCGAATCTGCGCGTCTTTGCGGAGCGACTCAAACCGCACGGGTATGAGTACTTCGTGATCGATGCGGGATGGTTTCGCCGGTATGACCTGGCGGGGCGCGAGTTTCCGGGGGCGAACGATCCGTACGCGGTGGACTTTGATGCGTATGGGCGGCCCGTGCCGACGCCGGGGTTCTTTCCGCGCGGGGTAAAACCGCTGGCGGATGCGTGCCATGCGGCGGGCGTGAAGTTTGGCATTCACATGATGCGCGGCATTCCGCGGGCGGCGGTGGCAGCGAACACGCCGGTGCTGGGCACGTCCTACCGGGCGCAGGACATTGCGAAGGTGACATCAACGTGTACATGGTGCCCGGACAACTATGGCGTGGACATGACGCGGCCCGGGGCGCAAGCGTATTACGACAGTGTGATCGCGCTGCTGGCGGAGTGGGGCGTGGACTTTATCAAGTATGATGACATCATCCCGGTGCCGAGCGAAGTGGACGCGGTGGTATCGGCGATTGAGCGTTGTCCGCGGGACATTGTGCTGAGTTTGTCGCCGGGCAACGGGCATGAAACTGACGGATGGAACAGCTACTTCCGCGCGAACATGTTCCGCACAACGGGCGATGTGTGGGATGACCGCAACGACATGCGGTGGGTGTTCACCCGCTGGCAGGAGTTCATGCCGATGGTTGAGCGCTTGCCGCGCGGTTGCTGGCTGGACATGGACATGATTCCCTTTGGCGAACTGCAGGTGTGGAACGAGAGCGGGCCGCACGGACACATTCTGATGAATGGCGTCGGCACGCGGCGCATGTGCCTGCTGAATGCGGCCCAGAAACGCAGCTTCATGGCCATGCGGGCGCTGGGGGCTTCGCCGCTGATGATGGGCGGAAACTTGCCGGCGACGGATGACGAGTCGTTTGCGTTGTTAACGCATGCCGACGTGCTGGCGTGCAACAACAACGGCGTGGTCGGCAAACTCGTGGCCTATACCGATGCGACAAACACGTGGCGCACACCGCACAGATCGCAGCCAAACACGGGCTGGCTGGGTGCTTTCAACCGGCATGAGACCGCGACGCAGCAAATAATATTGGATGCGGAAGTGTTGGGGTTGCCGAAGGCGACGCGGATTTTTGACATCTGGCAGCAGAAGCATCTGGCGACCCTGAACACGCCGCTGTCGGTGACGCTGGGACCGGATGATGTGCTGTTTGCGCGGTACTGCCCGGCGTAAAACTTTTTGAGTGGCTGCACGCTTAGTTTGCGTAGCGACCCCAGCGGGCGGCGGCTTCGGTCATGGCGCTGATATTCTCGGCGGGCACATCCGCGTTGGCGAGACACCCGGGGCAAAGGACGAAGCGTGTTGTTGTGCGCACGGCGAGCGCAAGTACTTTCTGGCAGGCGTTGAGGACGTCGTCGCGTTTGCCTTGGCTGAGGATGGCGGAGGGATCGATGTTGCCAAAGACGCAGGTGCGGTTACCGGTGACGGCGAGGGAAGTCTCGAGGTTGTTGTGGTGGTCGAGTTCGAGCACTTCGCAGCCGGTGTCGACCATGCCGTTGATGATGTGATTGGTTTTGCCGCAGATGTGCAGGCTGAGGATGCCGGGGCCGAGGCGTCCGCGGTATTTCTTTTGGTGCGGCTGGGCGAGGCGGGCGTAGTCCGCGGGGGAAATAAGAGATTCACCCGAAGCGGAGTCGCCGATGGAGGTGAGATCGGCGCCGGCGGCAAGCTGGGCCTGGGCGAAGCGCACGCCGGCCTCGGTGCAGAAGTCGAGCGCCTCATGGAGCAGATCGCTGTCGGCTTCGAGGACGTCGATCATCGTGTCTTCATGGCCCCGGAGCTGGAACAGCAGACCGAAGGGGCCCTGGTCGGCGCGGGCCATGATGGCGATGTCGTCGCCGACGAGTTTGCGGAGTTGGCGCGTGGTTTCGAGCCAGCGGGGCAGGCGTCCGTCGCGGGTGGGATCGGGGATCTTGAGTTTGCGGATATCTTGCAGATTGGCGAGTAGCGGATGGGCGACGCGTGCGGGCTCAGTGGGGGGAAACTCGAGCGTGGCGCCGAGCGCTTCCGCCAGGGAACATGTGTCGAAGTCGATAATGATGCAGTCGTATTTGTGTGTGCGGGCTGCATCCGCCAGGACGCGCGCGGCCAGTGCGGGGTCGGTGCGGTAGTCGTCCATGGTGATGCCGGCCTGCTTCACACAGAAGGCGAAGTTGTGCTGCGCCACCGGAACGCGCAGATGCGGGTGGCCGGCGATTGCGGCAAGCGTTGTTTCGCGTGGGTTCATGGTTGGACCTCCGTTTCGTCAGTTTGCCGGTGCTAGTGTAAGGGGTGTGAGGGTGCGTGCAGGTGTTGCGGTAAACAGTGGCCGCTGCGCACCGAACGCCGTGACATGCTTGGCGACGACTTTCTCGGCGGCGCTTATAGCGAGCTCAAGATGGAAGCTGGTGCAGCCCGCGGGCAGGCCGAGCTCCTTGAGAGGAATAGCGGCAGTGATGGTGTAGCCGTGAGGCTTGAGCGGGCGGATCGCGATATCTGGGCGAACGGGCTTTTCCGCGTGGAGGCGGCGTGAGGTGCCGTCGATGCGCCAGGTGAGGCGTTCGATTTTCGCCGTGCCATCGGGGCATAGCGGGCGGATGCAGTATTGCAGCGGGCCGTTCATCTCGGGCAGCCAGGTGTAGATTTCGAGACCGGCATCGCGCCACTCGGTGGCTTGCGCGGTGCAGCGGGCGTCGTTGACGGTGACAGCGAGGAGCAGATGAGTTTCAGTGAAGCCCATCTGCGCGGTGCCAAAGGTCGGACCGAATGGCTTGGCTGCAACGGAGGTGCCGTCTGGTGCATCGGGCAACTCCTGTCGCTGTTGGAAGACCAGCGGTGCTTCCTGGGCGAGGGCGGTGGGCAGATCGGCCAGTGCGGGAACTTTCGGGTGCAACTTAAATGTCTTGGCGGGGCGTGCGGGGCGCTGCGCTTCATCGGGTTGAAGTTGCAGGATGTTGTCGCGGATGAGCACCTGTTCGCCATGCTCCCCGAGGTCAAGCAGCGGGAACTTGGTGGCTTGCAGGCGGTTGCCGGTGATCACAGCGTTGGCGAGATCGCGCGTGATGATGGCGACTTCAGGCGTGTAGGGTGCTGGAGCCATGGAAGCGTCATTGCCGCCAGTGGTGATGAGATTGCCGGTGAAGGTGAGGCCGCGCACGCCGGTGAGGCGAACAGCGCAGCAATCGAGTTCTGTCGGCGGCGCGGCACCGGGCACGGTGGCGCCGCTGCGCAGAAACATATTGCCGGTGATCGCGAAATCGTTGCAGTTGCCAAGCAACGCGAGGCTCGGGCCGTAGCCGCGGTCGAAGCAGTTGCCGGTGATGTTCCAGCCCCAGGCATTGCGGACGACCATGTTGCCGCCGCGATTCCATTCGATGCGGTTGGCGGTAAATGTGGATGAACCGGTGCCAACCTCCGCGCGGATACCGGCACCGCCATTGCCGGAGAACCAATTGTCGATAACCATGGCGTCGGCATGGCGGTAGTTGAAGCCGTCGCCCTTGTTGCGGCCGATCGCGCACCCGCGAAGGCTCATGCACCAGACGTCCATGTCGAGACCGTTGCCGGTGAAGCCCGTGATCATGCAGCGTTCAATGGCTGGGAAATCTTCGCGCTTCGTGGCGACGTTTTCGTTGGTAGTGTGCGCCCGGGTCATGATGCCGTGGACATTGGTGCCGAGCTCACGCCCGACGAGCGAGAGGCCAACCAGACGTGCGCCCTGGCAGTAGGTGAAGTCGATGAGGCACGGCGCGTTGGGGTCATTGAGTTCGAGCACAGAGCCACCGGGCACGTAGTAAGACCATGCCGGTTCGCCGACCATGGAAGTGAAATCGTGCCAGACGAGTTTGCCGACACGGTAAGTGCCGGTGGGGACGTAAACAGTGCCGCGGATTTTGGCGGCGGCATCGATTGCGGCCTGGAAGGCGGCGGTGTCATCAGACTGCCCGTCGCCGCGCGCGCCGAAGTTCTTCACATCCAGCGCCTGGACGCTGGCTGCATCATGCATCGTGCTGCATCCGGCGATGGCAAGGACGAACGTACCCAGTACGATCAGATCTATCACAGTCATCTCAATCGACCGCCATACATGAATGATTCACTTTGTAATATCTTTGGGATGCATTAAAAAATTCGTGGTCCATAGTAAAAGTAGCCATATTCTAAAAGGTTATTGTCGTACCTTACTCTTGCTTCAGTTCTATGGCTAGTGCTATTGTGCTATAATTTTCAAATCAAGTAAATTAATCTTCTTGAACATTGGCCCGTGTGGACGTACCATCCTATCCGCTACCCTCTGGTGTCTTTTGTGAAGGCGCTGTGCGTGGGAAACCCGATGGCCGACCGCATCACCAGCATCCGCAACCCGGTCATCCCGGGCTTCTATCCTGATCCCAGCATCTGTCGCGTGCGCAACGATTTTTACCTGGTCAACAGTTCTTTCGAATACTTCCCGGGCGTGCCGATCTTTCATAGCTGTGACCTGGTTCATTGGCGGCAGATCGGACATTGCCTCACGCGGCAGAGCCAACTGCCGCTGGAGCGCGCGGCCGCTTCCGCCGGCATCTATGCGCCGACCATCCGCTTCCACGCCGGTCGCTTCTACATGATCACCACCAACACCTCGATCAATCGCCACCTGATTGTCAGCGCCGACGATCCCGCCGGTCCATGGTCTGAGCCGGTGCTGATCAACTGCGGTGGCATCGATCCGTCGCTGTTCTTCGACGATGACGGCACGGTCTACTTCTCGTGCACGGGACAGGACGGCATTGTCCAGGCGCCAATCAATGTCCGCACCGGCAAACTGCGATCGAAGCTGCGCTGCGTGTGGCGCGGCACCGGTGGCAAGGCGCCGGAGGGACCGCATCTCTACAAGCGCGGTTCGTGGTATTACCTGATGATTGCCGAGGGTGGCACCGAGTATGGCCACATGGAAACCATCGCCCGCAGCATGTCGCCTGACGGTCCCTTTGAGCCGTGTCCGCATAACCCCATTCTCACGCATCGCAGCATCGGCAGCCCGTATCAGGCGCTTGGTCACGCGGATCTGGTTGAAGATCTGCGTGGCAACTGGTGGGCGGTGTTTCTCGGGGTTCGGCCACAAGGCTACCCGCCACGCTATCACCTGGGCCGCGAGACATTTGTCGCGCCCGTCACCTGGACTTCAGATGATTGGCCGATCATCGGCCGCGAAGGTCGAGTCGGTACGGTCATCAATGTGACGTGCGGCCTGAAGGAATGTCCAGTTCCGCCCTTGGTCAGCCGCGATGATTTTGACAGCACAACGCTGAAACTGGACTGGGCCTTTCTGCGCAATCCGCGTGAAGCCGATTGGTCGCTGGCCGCAGCGCCGGGCCATCTGCGACTGCATGGATCCGCGGTCTCGCTGAACCATGAAGATAGTCCCGCGTGGGTGGGGCGCCGGCAGCGGCACCTGCGCTGCGAAGTGACGACGAAGATGCGTTTTGAGCCCGGAGCAGCCAATGAAGAGGCCGGCCTCACGGTCTATATGAATCATCGCCATCACTATGAGATTGCACGCAGCGCCGGGCGTGTGTTGGTGCGGCGGCGGATCGGATCGCTGCAGTCCGTGGTGGCGGAAACGCCGTACACGGCGGCTGAGATCTACCTGCGGATCGAAGCCGATCCGATCGAGTATCGGTTTGCATTCGCGGAAGATGGGCATAACTGGCACGAACTGGCGACTGGTGAGACGGCTTACCTATCAACTGAAGTCGCTGGCGGTTTCACCGGCGTTTTCTGCGCGATGTATGCCACGGGCAACGGCAAGCCCTGTGCGGTTCCAGCGGACTTTGATTGGTTTGACTACCAAACGGCGGACCTGGAATCACGCCGCGTGTCGCCGCCGCTGGCCCGGTGGCGTGTTTCGGAAATACAGCCGAAGTTGTCATCGATCGCCGATGCCTTATGTCCGGAGGATTCCGCGAACTGGCAGGACATTGTCGCCGGCACCGATGGCTTTCTGAATCTGCACGCACTGAGTGGTGATGCGTCGGGCCGCTTGTATCTGGCGACGAACATCACCACGGCTCACGCCGGCAACTGGACGCTGCACCTCGGGCATGATGGCGGCTGCCGCGTGTTCCTGAATGGCGAACCCATCTTCAGCGATCCGCGGTTGCGCAATCCGGCGTTGCCGGGACGCTCGCGCGTACCGCTGAAACTGCGTGCGGGCGAGCATCACCTGATGATTGCTTTCGACCTTGCGGATGGCCGTGGTTGGGGCATCTTCACCTGCCTGGAAGCGGCCGACGAAGCGACGAGTAGGTTGCCGTTTCCCGTGGTGTCGTCATGAAGATGCACACGTGGAATTTTAGGAATCGAGACTTCTGCAGACGGGAGAAGCACGTGGCCACTTCACTCCGTTCGACGTTGCGTGTCAGTCTGGTTGCATGGATTGTGGCATCCGCGCTCGGCGGCGTGCCGGCGCATGCTGCTGAGCCGCTGGCTACGTTTACGGCGACAGAGCGCCTCGGCGTGGACTGGCCGCGCACGCTTGTGACCTATCGTCTCATCGCCCATGATGCCAAGGCGCCCGCTCTTGCCACGGCTGCACCGGTGCGACTCACCGCGCCGTTGCGAGCAGCCAATGCCGAACTGGTTGACGGTGACGGCAACGAGGTGCCGTTCCAGTTTTCCAAGATTGTCACTGCGCCCGATGGCACGATCGCCTCCGCGTGGATTTCTTTCTACACCGATTTGAAACGCGACAAGACATACCAGTTCTCGCTGGTGGTTGGTGCGCCGAAGGTCGTTGCCGCCGTTCGTGCGGCCAGCGAGCGCGACGCGGTGGTGCTCGAGAACAAAGTGGCATCGCTTCGATTGCCAGTCTCCGAAATGTTCGCCCAACCCATTCCCATGGACAAGACCGGTTTGGAAACGTCGCACGCCTTCGGCCCGGTCCTCGGCGTGAAACTGCTCGACGGCACTTGGACGGCGCCTGCATCTTTCCGCGCGGACGATCCTGCCGCAGCGCCCAAGATCACGGGCCGCCAAACCGAGATCCTCGCCGCCGGTCCGCTCTTCGCCGAGGCACGGGTCGCCTATACGTTCGACAACGGCGGCACGTATGCGTTCACGGCTCGCGTGCTCGCCAATGATCCGGCCATCCGCATCGATGAACAGGTGGACCTGCGCACGGTCCGCAAACCGCGTGACTGGCAAATCACGATTCCGCTGACGGATGCCGCCGGCAAGTTCCAACCGAACGCAGCGTGGTGGACAACTCCCGGCGGGCGGTTGTTCAAGAAAGATGAAGCCTTCGAGAAGGCGGCCGCGGCGGCTGGCTTCACGCCGATAACTGATCCGCGCTACGGCGATCGCCGGCTCTTTGCGAGCATGACGCTGCCGAATGTTGAAACACGGCAGACGCTTGTGCCGCTGGCGGCGTGGTACCCGTACCATGCGGTGGCCTACTACGCGGCGCTGACGGACGCTCGACTACTGACTGCGAATGACGCGCCGGCAGCACGCGAGACGATTCCTTTTGTGGCCGTGATGCCTATGCACGCCGGCACTTGGCGAGGCATGCCCGACTCATTCAACGGCGAACTCATCGCTTCGCCGAAGGGCCGCGTCGATGTTGCATGGCCGTTGACGGTCTCGCCGCATCCCAACTCGCTCCTGCATATGGGCGAGCATGATCCGGCGCTGCCTTACACCTATGTCCGACGGCAATGGTCGCTCATCACCGGGCCGATGCAGTATCACGATACGCTGCACAATTTCCGCCGATACGACGGCTACATCACACTTGATGATTACAAGGACTGGGTGCTCGATTGGCCCGCTTCACCGGAAGTGACCTATCCGCGTGTGGCTGTGACCAAGGCACGCGTTGAAGCGATCCGCCCGAATCTCGACAGCCACCCGATGGCTGCGGAACTCAAGCAACTGCTCTACTTCAATGATGATCCCAAACGTGCTGCGACTTTGCTTAAAGCACAGGCCTCGGACAACGGCTGGAACGGTGTGCGCGGCCATGCTCTGCATTGCCTTGCGCGCACGGCCAATGCTGAACGCGACACGATCTGGGTTGCCGGCTTTCGCGATTCACAGATGGCCGCGTGGGCACCGGCAGTGGATGAACTGCTCTCGAGTCACCACCTCTCGCCCGATGATCAGCGCAAACTGCGGGCATGGGTTGCGGCGGCGTGTTACGGTCTGGCCGATCCCGATTTCAATCCGCGCGGTTCCATGACGCATCTGGGCAATCCCAACATGCCGATGAACCGCTTCTTCGCGTTGCCGTTTGCGGCAGCACTGATTCCCGACCATCCCGAGGCGAAAACGTGGCTCGAGAATTCACGCGAATACGTTCGCTATATCCTCTCACGCAGCACGGCGCCTGAAGGCGGCTGGAGCGAACTGCTCACTTACTACATGGCCGGCGCAAGCCATACGCTGCAAGCCGCCATGGTACTCGACAACCAGGGCATGCTGGATGATGAGACGGCTTCGATGGCCGCCCGCGCCGGTACGTATCCATTGGCGCTGGTAGCGCCGCGCGACCCACGCTTCAACGCGCGCACCATGCCGGCATGGGGCCACGAAGGCTACTGGATGGTGCCCACGCAGTGGCTGCCCGTTGCGTCTTTCACGCGCCAGCGCGACCCGCAAACCGCGGCCGCCATGGTGTGGGCGTGGGATCAGTTGGGACGCACGCAGCAGGATCACCACGATGCGGGCTTCAGTCCGCGGACGATCGTTAATGCGGATCTGCTCGCCGATGTCCGCGGTGTACCCGAACGTTATCTCTCCAGTCGCTGGCTGCCGGGCTTTGGTGCAACGATGCGCGCGCATGCCGGCGATCCGAACGAGGTGTTCCTCGCCTATCGCCAGGGCTACATGGTCAGCCACTGCGATGCCAACCAGGGTGACTTCACGCTCTTTGCCAAGGGCGTGCCGCTCATTTCGCTCAGCCTGTTCCAATATGCGATCTACAACCAGTCGCCGTTCCAGAAGCTCTACGAAGAGTTCGGCTGGCACAACCGTCTGCGCTTCGGTGCGCAGAACAACAATGGCGGCTGGCCCGGTGGGGGGCTGATCTCGCAGGTCCATCGCTTCTCCACGAGCAACTCGGTGGACTACCTCCGCGGCCTGGGCGACTACGCGCCGCAACGCTGGTCGCGGCAGATCATGTTCCTCAAAGGCAAGTCGGCCAGCAGCCCGAACTACTTCCTCATGCAGGATGCCACGCGTCCGCTCGATGGCGGAAAGCCTGAACCCAAGTGGTGGATCCTGCGCACCGATGGCCCGACCACACGCATCGCCACGCGCGACACCGGCTTCATCTATACCACGCCGTGGGGACCGCGGCTGGATGTCAGTTTCATCACGCCGGGCAAGGTGGCCATAACATCGCGAGAAGCAACGCAGAAAGGACCCCTGTACAACCGCTTCGCCCAGCTCTGGCAGGCCGCCGGCAATCCGATCGATCGCAACCACGTGGAACAGACGATGACGGTCAACGCGGTTGGACCGATCGCGGCGGAGCAGAACGTATTGACGGCCCTCTATCCGTTGGCCGCCGAGGAACAGCCGCCGCAGCACAAATCGCTGGCCGAGGGTGTCACCGAAGTTGTCACCACCGAGGGAACGGACGTTGCCTTCCTTGCCGCGGAACCGTTTGAATACAAGGGTGCCGACATCATCTTCCGCGGACGTGCCGGTGCGGTGCGGCTCTACCGCGATGAGGTGCATCTCATCATCGCCAAAGGTCCAGGCGAGGTGTCATACCAGGGCACAACGCTCAAGAGCGAAGTGCCTTCAACGCACATCCTGCCGCGCACCAAGCTACAGAAGCAGACCATCGTAGAAGCCGCGCCGAAGCCGACGATCACGATTGATTTGCCGGCGCAGGCAAAGGCTGTAGCGACTGAAGATGGCGTCACACGCTGGAGTTTCGATGGTGGCTTCGCCTGGACGTTTGATGCTGCCTCGCCGATCACGTTTGAACGCGACGGCGCCGTGTTCATCGGGCGTAAGGGCGCAATCGTTGTCGATGAAACGAAGGGCCTCACGCACCTCACGCTGATCAATGGCGAACGGTTGGGCTACAAGGATGCATCCGCATTCGGTGCTGAAGGCCCGTACACGCTGACCTATCACAGGGATCGCATCGTCGGCCGCGCCGAGGGATTGGCACGCTTCCTCTATCTCACGCGTCCGGTTGGCCTCGATCATCTGCCCGTGCTACTACTCAACGGGCAGCGCTTCGCGCCGGGCACCTCGATGGACCTCCGCCGGCGTGACATCGCCGACACTGGCGATCCATACAACGCTGATGGCCGCGGCGGCATCCTCATCGTTCCACTGCCTGCGGGCCAGCAGAACCTCGAACTGCGCGAACTGCCGCAGCCGCCAATCTTTCGTAAGTGGCAGGCGTGGCCGTGAGCTGTGTTTCTGAAATCCACTCACAAACCAGGAGTAATCTATGAGTCATCGCGACATTCGCATCGGCACCATGGCCGGTTGGGCGCCTAACGCCGTGAAGCTGATCAAGCAACTGTTGCCGCACGGCTTCGAGAGCTTTCAACTCAACGCATGGCGCTCGGTGGGAGACGTCAACTGGGCCCAGTTCGCGGATGAAGCCCTCGCTGTCTGCGGCGACAAGGCCATCATTTCCACGATCGGTCTCTTTGGCAATCCGCTCATCGATGCGGACTGCGCCAAACAGTGGGAAGCGATCATCGACAATGCCCACCACTTTGGCACCAATGTCGTCGTGGGCTTTGCCGGCGCTGTTGATGGCAAGCCGCTGGAACAAAGCATTCCCGTGTTCAAGAAGGTCTGGACGCCGCTGGCCGCGCGGGCCAAGGACAAGGGCGTGAAGATCGCCTGGGAAAACTGCGACATGGGTGGCCGCTGGGAGGACGTCCGCTGGAATATCGCCCATGCCCCGCGCGCCTGGGAAATGATGTTCAATGAACTGGCCGGTTACGACAACATCGGGCTGGAATGGGAGCCGTGCCATCAGCTCAACTCGCTCGTCGATCCGATCCCGCAGTTGCGCAAGATTGTCGAGAGCGGCCGGCTCTTCCACATCCACGGCAAAGACGCCACCGTGGCGTGGGACATCATCCGCACCTACGGCATCCGTGGCGGAAAGCCTTTCGTCTGGCATCGCACGCCGGGTTTTGGCGACACCAACTGGACCGATGTGATTTCGATCCTCCGCATGTTCAAATGGAACGGCTCGATCGATATCGAAGGCTGGCACGATCCCGTCTATTGCGGCGAGCTCGAGTACACCGGCCAGGTGCACGCACTCAACTATCTCAAGAACTGTCGCGGCGGGCCGTTCGTGCCGAACCCTGTCGTCGGATGACGATGGGGCCTATTTCATGCGGCGCGATTTGCGGTAGCGTGATGGCGTTGTGCCCTCATGCTGCGAGAACTGCTTGATGAAATTGCGGTAATCGTTGAAGCCGCAGCGACCGGCAATCTGCTCGACCTTCAGGTCGGTCTGGGTCAGCAATTCCCGCGCGTGCTCAAACTGGTGCAGGCGAATCTCATCAAGCACCGAATGGTTAAGCACGCTGATGAAGCGGCGTTCCAGCGTGCGGCGCGAGTAGGCGAAGTGCTCGGCCACATTCTTCACGGCAATGCCGCGGCAGGCATGTTCGCGGATGTAGGTCACGATCTGGGCAATCTCGCGGTCTTCGATGCGGGCCAGGTCCGTCGAACCGCGCGCCACCACGCCGCGCGGCGCGATCTCGATGGGCTGGCGCGGCGGCTTGCCACCTTCGAGTACCTCGTCCAGCAACTGCGCCGCGCGAAAGCCGATCACATCGGCCGCGGGATCCACCGAAGTCAGGTGCGGCAGGCTCGACAAACAGAACGACGGGTCGTTATCCACGCCAACGAATGCAAACTCGCCCGGAACGTTGAACCCCGCATCAATCGCCTTCGTCATCATGCGGGCAGCGCCACGATCAATCGGCCCGAATATGCCAATGGGTTTGGGCAAGTCTCTCAGTACGGCATAGTCGCCCTCCTGTAAAAACGCGCTCGAAAGGTGCGTTGGCAGCCGTATCACCTCGAAACCTCCTGTGCGGAGACGGTCCGCGAACCCCTGCGTGCGAATGCTTTCAAACCCACCGCTGCCGCCGCCAGCGGCAAAGTAGCGATACCCGCGACTCAATAGGTGTTCAGCCGCCAGCACGCCCAGCCGATAGTTGTTCGGGCGCACCGTCAGCTGGTCACCTTCAGCCATGTGGCTGGAGATATTGACTGCGGGCCGGTCTCCTGGGGTGACAACGGCCAGCTGCGCGGGGCTGAATAGGGGACCGATATACCCCACGGCCTCCGAAAGTCGGTATTGCTCCGCCGAAGGGAAGGCCGGCGCCACGATGAGCCGCCATTTGCGTCCGGCATATCGCGCCACGCCGCTGAGCGCATCCCGATAATAGGCGTATTCCAGGGGCACGAAGACAAAAACAGTGGGTAACGGGGCGATGCGCATGTGACAATTCCAATCGGTTTTGCCGGGTGCTGCATCTCGGGGGTGTGTCGTTTTCAAACAGGGATGCCCGGAACAGTTTTCATGGTTAAAGGGGGCTGTTTAGTCGATTAGCCTAGCAATATAAGGTGAAAATGTCGAACGCATGGGTGGTGACCTGTGGTCTTACCGTCGTTTTGTGATACGTGTTTGCCCAAAACCGCCATTGTTTGTGGCGTGGCCCGTGCTAAGTTGTAGCAGCGAGAGATAGCGCGGCACGGGGTTCCTCTCGGAATGACCCGCCGCGCACGGGTGTCGCGTCACCTGAAAACCTGAGGTTGAGAGAGAGCCGCGTGGCAAATGCTGCCACGGGAATTCATGGTTCTCTCGAAACCGAGGGTAGCAAATGGTCATCCACGCAGGTCGCAAGTCGCAACGTAGCGGTCGTTCACCGAAGCTCTGGTCGGGGTCGAAGAAGGTAGCCTTGGGGTTGGCAGTCTGTGCCGCAGTGGGGGTGTTGGGTATTGGACGGGCACAAGCCGCCCTCATTTACTGGGATACCGATGGTGTGACGTCAGGATTTGGCAGCGCCACTGGAACTTGGGATTCCTCGGCTACGAATTGGTCCACAAATACGGGCGGCACCACCGTTGCACTTGCCGGCCCCACCAGTAGCGATGATGTCAACATAAACAACACAACCACTGGATCGATCACGGTGAGTGGCGCGGTCTCGGCAAGCAGTATTACATGGGCGGGCGGTTCCGTCGCAAAGAGTATCTCCGGCGGCACCTCGATCACCATCGGCGGCACGGGCGTAAGTTCGGGTATATTCAACACGCTCTCGGCCCTTCAATCGATAAGCACAGATATCATCCTCAACTCCGCGGCACCCATCATTACTATCTCCACTACCAACACCGGCACCCTCACCTTAGGCAACATCACCGGCGGAGCCGGCGCAACTCAGACAATCCGGTTCACCTCTTCCAACACCGGCACCATTACTGTCAACGGTGTGATCGCCGATGGTGCAAGTGGATCCGTTGGCTTGGTGGTTGAAAACTCGAACAACACCGTCACTACCACCCTTCGGGGCATCAACACCTACACCGGCGATACCACCATTCGCCGCGGCACCCTGCAACTCAACTTCGCTGACCAAGCAAACAACACCACCGACCTCATCAATTCTGCCAGCGATCTGGTATTCACCGGCTCCGGTGGGCGCTTGCTCCTTACCGGCAAAAACGACGGCGGCACCAACAGCCAATCCTTCACCACCAAGACCTACACCAGTGGTGCGATCGCCATTTCCGCCGTCAGCAGTGGCACCGGCATCGTCAACTTTGATGCGGGCACGGTCACGCGGAACAATAACCTTACGCTGGATCTGACCAAGCCTACCAATGGCAATATCGCCATCGGCAACACCAATAATGGTGGTATCATTGGGCCATGGGTAACTTGGGGCGGTTATTCTGACTACGCCGTTTACTCCGGCGGCAATGTGGCCGCGTTGAATGTTAGCGGTTCGGCGGAAACTACCTGGACGGATGCGGGGGGCAATTACACCCTCGGCGGGGCCACCACCCTGACGGGTTCGCGGGCATTCAACACGTTGCGGTACACCAGCGGCAATAATCCGCTGGCGCTGAGCAATTTTGATCTTACGGTCAATGGTATTCTTAGTGCGGGTAACAATCTGTTCACGATCTCCAGCGCTGGTACCGGCACTGTGGTGATTGGCTCAACCAACGAATTGGTGCTGCAGGGGAAACAGGGCCTGACCATTTCCGCGCCGGTTAAATCCACCGGTGCTGGGCAGACTATTACGCTGGGCAATAATTCCTCACTCAACACCAACCTGGTCCAGTTGACCGGTGGCATCAATACCACGGCCAACGGCGTCAAGATTGTCGTTAACGGCAACAACGCCAACGTGCTTTCCGGTACGTTGTCGGGCACCGCCTCAACGATCACGCTGAGTGGTCCGGGCACGCTTACTGTTGGCACCATCGGGGCCAGTGGCCACTCCTTCGAAGTCAACTCGACCACCGGAGGCAACTTCTCGTTCGTCGCGGGTAACGCCTACACCGGCAGCACCACCCTGACCGCGGGCAGCCTGTCGCTGGCCAACACCACGGGAACCATCACGCCTTTGGGTAACGGTGGCACCGTCTATCTGAAGGGTGGCACATTAGTCATTCCGAAAAACAATGGTCTCGCCACAGTCAATAATCCCTTTGTGATGGAGGGTACGGATAGTGTGGTGCTCCGCACGAGTGGCTCGGGCACCAACTCAAACCAATACGCCTCTTCGTCATCCCTGACGCTCTCGGGCACACCCACGATCACCTTCGACAATGCCACGAATGCCGATAACGTCTTTGCTTTGAACTTTGCGTCCCTGCGGCTCGGATCCGGCGTCAACGCGACCATTCTGGGAACCAACAGCGGTATGAACAGCCGTAATTCGTCCACCACCATCTCCGCCGGCGTGGAACTGCTGAGTACCACACCCAACGCGACGGTGGCGACGATCACCAGCAACGTGTCGCATCCCAACGGCCAAACTCCCACCACTGCGGCCGTCCGGTTGGCCGGTGCTTTCTCGGGGGGCGCGACGGGACAGATCCTGAAATTGACGGGAACGGGTAGCTTCCTGATCAACGGTCTTACGGCGGGTACGAATAACCCCGGCATTGAAATTGATACCCCCGGCACCGTCGGGTTCGCGAATACCAATACGTACACGAGCGGCACGACCTTGACCAACGGCACGATTCTCGTGACGTCCACAAACGTTTTGCCCACGGGTGGCGTTCTCACCATCAATAATGGTACGTTGAATTTTCAGGCAAATCAGGAAATCGCCGGGCTCAATGGTACCGGTGGTACCGTGGACAACACTTCGGGCTCCGATCGGACCCTGACGCTGAGTGGTTCGGGCACGTATTCCTATGCCGGGACTATTACCACGACGGTGGCTCCGGCCCGGGTCCGCTTGGTCAAGGCCGGTTCCGGCACGCAGGTCTTTACCAATGGCAACAGCAACCACACCTTCACCACGATCAATGATGGTGTGCTGGAAGTGAAGTTCCTCGCCAATGGCGGTTTGAACAGCAGTATCGGGGCGGGCGCCACCTCGGCCGACAACCTCGTCTTCGGGGCACCGGGCGCGACGTTGCGGTTCTCCGGCACGACCGATCAATCCACTAACCGTGGGTTCAAGCTTTCGAGTGGTGTGGGCGGCGGGGCGACCCTCGATGCCTCCGGCGTGGGCAAAATCGTCTATACGACGGGCACTGCAATCACTTACGGCACCACTGGCGAAACCCGTATCCTCACCCTCACCGGCTCCAGCACCGCAGCCAATGAATTTGGCAAAGTCCTGGCCAACAACGGTGCCGGTCTGACCTCCTTGGTAAAGAACGGCACCGGCACGTGGATCCTCTCTGGCACTAACACCTATGATGGCACCACCGACGTTAACCAAGGTAAACTCTTCATCAACGGCAACAACTTGGGCGCTGTCGGCAACCTCACCGTCGCCAACACCGCCACCCTCGGCGGCTCCGGCACCATCGGCGGTGCGGTCACCATCAATGCCGGCGGCACCTTTGCCCCCGGTACCAGCCCAGGCATCATCACGCTTGGGTCCAACCTCACGATCGACGGAACGCACGAATGGGAGTTTGATAACACCGGGGCTCTCGGCGTTGCCGGCACGAACTACGACCTCACTTCGATGACCAATGCCGCAGCGAGCCTCACCATCGCCAGTGGCACACTGCAGGTGAAACTCCTCGCCGGCGATTACACCGGCGCGTTCTGGAATAACGCGCAGACGTGGAAAATCATCGATGTTGCCAATACGGGCAACACCAATGCCTCCTTTGCCAGCATCACCTCAACGGTTGGGCTGGGTGGCCAAGGCGCTTGGAGCACCAGCCTTGGTACGGGTGGCGATGCAGGCGATGTCTTCCTTAACTGGAGCCCGCTTGGCGCTGCCGCCAACTTCGCTATCGCCCCCGATTCGCCGGTAACCCTGGCGACGCTCAAAGGTGCCAACAGCGTCAGCAGCACGCTCACGGTTACTGAAAATGGCGGCTTCAACGGCAACACGACGCTCAGCGGCCTCTCCGGTCTCTTGAGCCTGAGCGAAACAAGCCTGAGCATCAATGCAAATCTGACCGGCACATCGAATGCCATCCTATCCACCGGCAGCTACGGCAGCGGCACGCAAACCGTGGACATCACCGACGACGTGCCGAGCGATTCTGTAACTGTCAACTACAACGTGGGCGAAGCCACAGCCGCCATCACGACCTTCAATATTGCCAACGTGCTTTCCGGCGTGGCCAATGGCTCAGCCCTATCCAGTCGCACCACGCGAAACGCCACCGGCCTCATTGATACCAATGACATCCTGGGTTCCGAGGCCATTCTGGAAGGGGTTAACAACGGTGAAACCATCACCATGAACTGGCGGACCCGCACGAATGCGGAAATCCCCCCCAGTGGCGATCTCGCTCCGGTGTTCAGCGATGTGGTCCAGATCACCACCACCGATCAGGCCGACCTGTACGTCGTCAAGATGTTCTATCGTGATGCCGACCTGACCGGTCCTGAATCCGATCTCTTCCTGGGTGAACTGGTTGACGGCTCATGGGTCAATGCTGGTCTGGACAGCCAAAGCAAGCAGGGCGCTTGGGTCAGCCAGATGACCTTGGGCAACTGGGGCATCGACACCACCTATGCACTCAACGGCTACAGCGGCTATGTGTGGGCCGTTGTTCAGGGCGATGGCACCTTCGCCGTCATCCCTGAACCTACCTCGCTCGCACTCCTCGGCCTTGGCGCTATGGGCCTGCTGGCTCGCCGGCGGCGTCGCTGAACGCTTTCACCATATGCAAAAATAAAGAAGGCCGACACCTGCGTGTCGGCCTTCTTTATTTTACTTTGGTGGGGGAGCTAAAAATGGCTTACTGCTTCTTCGCGCCGGGGAAGATCTCCGGGCTCGGCTTGCCGCCGGTTGGTGTGGTGGGGGTCTTGGCGGGTGTGGTCACGTTCGGGGCGGGCTTCACCGGCTTCAGGTTGGGGTTGAAATTGCCCTGCTTCAGGAACAGGTAATACAACCGGCCCTTCGCAAACTGCTGGCCCGCCAGCTTGCCCGCTTCGTCGCCAATGCCCATGTAAATGTCCGCACGGCCTGCCGCACGGATCGCCCCGCCCGTGTCCTGGTCCAAGATAAACCCGCGATACGGCAACATCGTGCCGTCGGCCGTCGGCGTCGGCGTATCGATAAAGCACATGCTCGCCCGCGGGAAGATCGTCTTGTCCGTCGCCAGGCTGCGCATCTGCGTCACCTGCACGCCAAGGCTGCCACTCGGCCATTCCGCCGGTTCGTAAATCTTCAAGAACGCAAAGCTGTCGTTGCGGCTGATGTACTCTTCCTGCTCGCCCGGGTTGTTCTTGAAGTACTCCAGCACCGCCGGCAAACTCAGCCGCGTCTTCTGGATCTTGCCGTCCTTCACCAGCTCGCTGCCCAAACCGCGATACTCCCGGCCATTCTTGCCGGCGTAACCGATCATCAGCGGCTTGCCATCCGGCAGAATCACCTTCGCCGAGCCCTGCACCTGGATGATGTACGGCTCCATCGGATCGCGGAACCATACCAGTTCGGTGCCTTTCAGCATGCCGCTGGCCATGATCTCCTTACGTGTCGGGTACGGCTGCATCGTGCCGTCTGGCATCCGCCGGCCCTGCACATCGCCCGTGATCGGATCGCTGACCAAGTCCGCCGGCCGCTTGTAAACCGGGTACTTGAACTCGCTGGTCTGCACCAGGCTGCCCTGGTAGATCGGCGTGAAGTAGCCCGTGAACCACACATCGCCCTTGTCGTTGTAGCCCTTGCTGGTGTAAACGTCATAGCGATTGACGACTTCGGCCTGGAACTGGTCCGGCGTCATGTTGCTGTTGATGAGCCGCTTGAAGTCCAGCAGCGACTGTTCCACCTGGGCATGGGTGATGGTGTCTTCGGGCTGGTGCATGCTGGGGTAGAAGCGCTGGCTGCTGGGCGCTTTGAGGAACTGCAGCGACTTGTCGATCGCGCGTTCGAGACCGGCCTTGTCCATGAAGGCTTGCCGCATGTCCGGGTATTCGGACGGATCGAGTTTACGAAGGCCCCATCCGACGACGGGTTTTTCCACGTCCTCGTTAAAGGGATCAATGATTGTGGCCTGATTGGTTTTGCACCCGGCGAAGAAAACGGCCGAGAGCATTACTGCCCCGCACGCAAGCACCCGCGTCACCATGTCACCATCCTGGCTAAAGGTTAGGAAGTTGTAGGATCGCACACCGCGATACAGCATTATCGGCGAAGCGGGGGAGTTTTGGCCAGAATTGGGCGGGCGTCGCTAGTGCTGAGTACTGAGTGCTGAGGACTGAGGGCGGACTTCGTGCTGGTGGCTGCTGGCTCTTGGCTTCCGGCAGTGGGGTAAGGATGCCAAGGCTGCCAAAGAATGCCACGCGAAAAACGCTTGTAAGTGATGGAATGGCAGGGGGTTGTTGTAACATTGCCAAGAATGCCACGTTTTTCGCGGGACCCCCTGTTTTTGGCGGGATTGTCCACGGGTCTCATCGATTGCGACAAGATGGTTGAACCACTAAGAGCACCAAGATCACCAAGGCAGACGGATCAATTGGCCACAAATGACACGAGTAAACACAACAGGGGAGCAGGCGATTTCACCACAGAGGTCACCGAGCACACAGAGGCGCTGAGAGGAAAATTCTGAAGTCTGAACTCGCCTTCGGGCTTCTGGCTCCTGGCTTCTGGCTTCTCGCTTCTCGCTTCTCGCGCTCACTTCTCCAGCACCTTGATCGACAGCGCCCGCAGGTGTTCTTCGTAGTGCCAGGCCACTTCGACTTTGTCGCCGGCTTTGAGGATTTTGATCTTGGCGAGGATCTCTTTGTCGAGGCCGCCGCCATCCTGGGGCATTCCGCCGATCCACCGGGGCATGAAGCGCAGCGAATCGCCGGCCTCGTTCTTGGCCCGGAACCACTTATCCCCGACCTCCGTCACCGTCCCCACAAACGTCCCCTTGTCCCCCTCCTTTGGCTCTGCCGCCAACGCCACCATCCCGCACATCACCAGGCCCACACACACCAACAACAATGCACGCATGGCAACTCCTCTCGTAAGCCAACAAGATTGTACCCCCTCCGCCTTCGCCGGCGAAGAGAACGCGTAACGCAGGCGTCCCGGCCTGGCTGCCTGAAGCGGCCGAATTTACTTAAAGTCTATACATATGTAGATACGCCAATTAAACATGGACATCCTTTTTTCTCTTGCGGGAAGGGGCGGTTGGGGAGGGGGCGGATGTGAGGGGGTGTGGGTGGCGGTGGGGCGGAGCGTGGGGCGGGGTTGGGCAGAGCGGTGAGGGGGGGGAGGGCGTTCGGCGGTCGCGTTGCGACTGCCGCTACACAGCTGCAAGCAACGGGTTTTGCGGGGCGAAGAATGATGGGCCGGTTTTGGGCGGCATTTTTCTGCCGCGAACTGCGCGGCAGAAAAATGGCACCCGGCTTGCGTGGCATGACCGAGAGGGTAGCATAAGCCCGCACGGTGGCAGGCGCGGGATCCCCGGGAGACGAAATTGTCCCGCGTTCCCATGAACAGCTGGCCCCTTCCCCGTCTCACTCCCCGTCCTCGTTTCACTCGCAGGGAAGTCGGCCAAGCCGACGGCGAGAATCTGAATTATGAAAAACTGCCGTGATCCAAAACTGGAACACGAAATTCTCGGGCCGATGGGCGGACATTGGAAGCGATAGGCGAATTCGATCCGTTGCTGGAAGTACTGCACCGCACGTGGCTGGATTGCCACGCACGAATGGCCGCCGACGTTTGGACGACGGTAACGCCGGTAAGGCTAACGCGCATAATCGTAAAGGAATAGCTCATGATGCAACATCGCCCGCTTCTCCTGGCAACTCTCAGTGTCCTGTTCCTGGCCTCTGCGGCCGGGGCTGCGGAGTTGGTCGCACCGAAAGTCTCCGAGTTGCTGCGCCCGGATGTTCCTGCCACCGGGATGTGCGCCCATGTGGGGACCACCGACGGCGCGCTGGAGGCAGAGCTCGCAGCTACGGGTCGATGGGTCGTGCACGGACTGACGACCGACGAGCAGGTCGCCAAGGCGGTCAGGGCGAGACTCGTATCCGGCGAGCAGATCGGCGCTGCGAGCACGGCTCGTGTTGAGAGCTTCGGCCGCCTTCCGTACCCAAACAATTTCGTCACGCTGCTCGTTGCTGACTTGGACGGTCTGGCCGCGGCCGCCCCAACGGCGGTCGAGATTGATCGTGTGCTTGCGCCCTATGGGGCCGCGTACGTGCGCAAGGCGGGGACGTGGACCGTCAAGCAAAAGGCACTGGTCGCCGGCATGGACGGCTGGACGCATTTCTACCACGGACCCGATGGCAATCCTGCGTCTCGCGACCAACTCGTCAAGCCGGGCTCGGCGGTGCAATGGATTGCAGGTCGCGAGACCGATATGGCCAGCGGGACCAACCTCTACCGTCTGGATGCGGGCCGGGCCTTGTACGAGACGGTGTACGACCGCAAACCCATGCTCATGTGCCGCAATGCCTTCAACGGAGTTCTGCTGTGGTCGGTGCCCCTGGACGCGCGCCCGTGGAAGTCGCGCTCCCTTGTGATGCAGGATGGAATCGTCTACACGCACTTGGGCAATCAGGGCCAATCCCTGGTGGCGCTTGACGCGGCGACCGGCAAGGTTGCGCGGACCTACGACGAGGCCGCCGCGGACAAAGGCGACAGTTCGGGCAAGGCCCCCAGCCCCAATGTCGTGCTCTACAAGGGCGTGCTCTACCAGACCGCGCCCGGGGCAGTCTCCGCCATCGACGCCAAGACCGGCGCCTTGCTCTGGCGCAAGGACGAAACAGGAAAGATCGCGGATCTGCCCACGGTTTCGCCGGACCTCAACCGTCTTTTCTATACCACCGGGCCGACCGGTCGGCACGGCGGGCGCTTTGTTTGGCACAAGTACGACGAGGTCGTGGGGTTGGACCTGACCACAGGAAAGCAGGCGTGGCGGTCCAGCGTCGGCGAGCGTTGGACTGCGGGTCTCGTCTATTCTCAGCAAAGACTCTTCTCATCGAGCATATCAACGCGCTGGAGCAGGCCAAGCCCCGCCACCGCCTTGCGCTCAGCGCCGTGGACGGCAAGGAACTCTGGAGCGAGTTGTTCATATCCAACGGCACCAACCGGGTCTACACCGAGATCGCGGCCAGCGGAGACAGTCTGTACCTGACGGGACCGGGTGCCTACGAGTTGGATCCCGCCACAGGCAAGACTCGGCGGAAATGGGGCGAGTGGGGCAATGCCCGCTGCGATTCCAGCCGTATGACCCCAAACTACCTGCTCCTTTCCTTCGGGAACTTCGTGGATCTCAAGACCGGGTTGATCCGCCGTTCTGAAATCACCCGCGGAACCTGCGGCGGGGGCAGCACGCCGGGCTATGGGATGACGTACTATCTCCCGGATCGCTGTCGCTGTTTCGATGCGATCAGCGGGGCGATGGCCCTGACCGAACATGTGCCCCAACCGCCAATGCTGGAGAGTCGCCGGTTGACGAGCGCGCCGGGGCGCGCTGCCACCACGCCCGCGAGCGAGACCGATTGGCCGGTCTTGCTCGCCAACGGTCTGCATACGGGCGCGAACAACACGACGCTGGCGGCCACCCTCAATTCCGACTGGTCCGCGCAGGTACAGGCGCCGCTGCCGCTCGACAAGTCGCCGCTACTGCGTGATATCGCGCTGGGGTCGGATGTGCATCGACCGCTTACCGCGCCCACCGTTGCGGCCAATCGTCTGTACGTTGCCGTGCCCGATGCGCACCGGATTGATTGTCTGGACGCGGCCAGCGGCAAACGGTTGTGGTCTTTTACCGCCGGCGGGCGCATCGACGGCCCTCCGACCCTTTCCGACGGGTATTGTCTGTTCGGAAGTCATGACGGGCGCGTCTATGCATTGGATGCCGCCAGCGGCGCGGTCATCTGGTCCTACCTCGCCGCGCCGGAAGAACGTTACATTTTCGATCATGGCCAGATGGCCTCGGCGTGGCCGGTCCATGCGTCGTTGGTCGTCGCATCGGGGAAAGTATGGGCGGTGGCGGGGCGGCATCCGGATGCCGACGGTGGCATGGTCATGCACGCCCTCGACATGAAAACCGGCAAGTCGGTGTTCCGGCACAATGTGGTTCGCCCGCGAGCGTGGATGCCTGCCGACAGCAAGCACATTGACCAGGCCGACCCGACGGCGCGCTACAACGGCGGTTTCCAATCCAATCGCACGCGGAACAGCATCCTTTACACCGACGGCAAGGCCGTGCAACTCGACATGTTGGGTTTTGATGCCGCCACGGGAAAAGTTGCCGTTGCCGTTGCGAAGTTCAACTGGTCGATTCCTCAAGTACTCGCGCAGGCCCACGAGCAACTTGGGCTGGTGAATTGGGAAAGCCGGGAGGATTACTCCGGGCCGGGCTCAGACAGGTTCTGGACCTTCCAAATCACCGAGCACATTTTGCCCGAGCAGCGTGGCAAACCTGCCGGTCTGGGAAATCAGGTGATCAGCCGCGCCAACCGCAACGCGTACCGGGGCGACCAGTTGGTCGAAGTTGCGCGGGGTAAGGTCCGCGCGTGGAGCCTCAACAGATGGGACAGCTCCGTGGATGGCGACACCAACAGCCCCAAGCGCACGCCCGTCTGGAGCAGTCCCGCCCCGGGCGGCAACGTGCTCGCCCTGATTCTGACCAAGGACCAGGCCGTCGTGGCGAGTGTCAACCCAGAAAAAAAGATGACCAACATCCAGCGTTTCAGCCTTACTGACGGCAAGGTTCTGGCAGGCATGCAGGTCGATGGTACCATGATCGAGAATACCCTGGCCGCGGCGGATGGCCGCCTCTATGCCAGTTTTGAGGACGGCACTCTGCGCAGCTGGAGATAGCGGTGATGCCCTGGTCGGACCGCGACGCGTATTGAACCGCGATGGCGGCTAGCACTTGGTCGTCGGACGCGGTCTCGTAAGTAGCAGCCAAACGCTCAATGATCTTTGCAGGCGGCTCGTCTTCAGGCATGTTTTCTGCCAATCGTGTGAGGTACTAGCCAAGCGTCATGCTTCTAACGGGTGTGGGAGCGATTGTCCATTTGGAAGTCCAATGTTGTCCATCAGAAGTGAACCTCGCGAGGAGCGCTTCGTCAGAAGAATGTGTTCCAATCGGGGTTGCGGATGGTGAGAAGTAGGAGCAGCATGGCTGCGACGGCGGCCAGGAGGATGAACAATACCGTGACGCCGCGGCGTCCGTGCTTTTGCCATGGCCAGATGAGGCAGTGCAACCCGCAGACGAAGGCGAAGGTTGACCACACCCGCTGTTCAAAGATGCTGTAGCCGAGAATTGGATACGCCAGATTCACCAGCGACAGGATGAGAACGATGCCGCCGATGGTTCGTAAGATGATGGATTGGAGTTTTGGCAGCATGAGGGCCTCGATACGAGAGCTGGGTACCGAGATGGCGATTAGGAATCTTACCCGCTGGTTCGGACCACTGCGTGGGTGGGTAACTGGGCCGGCCTCAGGCCGGCCGCTAACACTCAATTCAGGTAGACAGGAGGGGCCGACCTCAGGTCGGCCGCTAACACTCAAGACAGAGGCCTGCGTTACGTGGTGAGGTCTTGCCAGGTTTGGAACATGAGGTCGGCGTTGGGCACGGTGCCGGGGCCGCCGATTTCGCATTGGGCGATGATGCCGCCGTTGGGGGAGTAGAGGTTGTCGAAGACGCGTTGGACGCCGGCGCGGACTTGGGCGGGTGAGCCGAAGGGGAGGATGTGCTGGCGGTCGAGTTCGCCCCAGAAGGTGATTTTGCCTTTGCACTCGCGGCCGAGGCGTTCGATGTCCATGCAGAAGAGCTGGGAGTTGATGGCGTTGACGCCGATCTCGATGAGGTCGGGGTAGATGGATTGGATGTCGCCGTCGGAGTGCATGAAGATTTTTTTGCCGGCGTCGCGGGCGATCTGGCAGTAGCGCGCGTAACGGGGTTTGAAGAGGCGGCGCCAATCGGTGGGGGAGATGAGGAGGCCGCGCTGGGCGCCCCAGTCGTCCATGAGGACGACGGCATCGACGTTGGTCTTGGACCAGGCTTCGATTTGCTTGACGAAGTAGCCATCGACGATGTTGAGGAAGGCGTGGAGGTCGGGGGAATCCTCGGCGATATCCATATAGAGATTCTCCGAGCCACGGAGAAACTGCATGCGTTCCCACGGCCGCAGCCAGCCTGAGGCGAAGACGTATTTGTCGGTGGAGCGGCAGTACTCGTTGACGACAGCGATATCGATGGCGAGGAGTTCTTCAGGCGGGCGGAGGTCGGAAAGTTTGGAATAGTCGTCGAGGAGGGGGTGTTTGACTTCGCCGATGACGCCTTCCTGAAGGTTCTCGAAGACGCAGCCCCATTCATCGATGTAAGTGCCGACGGCGGTGGGCGAGCCTTGGACGCGTTTCGCGGCAGCGCGGCCGACGGTGCATTGGACGATATCGGAGGGCCACTTGGCGCGGAGCGCGGCGACGGCGTCTTTGCCGTGGGTGATTTCTGCGAGGGGGAGAGCCCAGAGGTCGTAGGGGATGCGATCCGGGCGGGAGAACTCGAGGGCGGCGCGCACGCGCTGGCGACTGGTCATGGGAAAACTCTCTATGGCACCGCGTGGTGGAGTGTAGCGGTTTGCCAGGAGAACGCATAGCACGTGAATGCGTCAAACCGTGGTAACCGGAGGGGTGTTTGTTGGAATTTTGCGGCCTCGTGCGGCGGGGGCTGCGGGTGGTTGCAGCGTGCACAGAGGCGCGTCAGAATGCGCACGCCAAACGGATTGTCCATGTGTTTTGAAGGAGAAGGACGCATGCAATTGCACGTCTACAAAAGTCTGTGGGGAATGAACGGCCCGATCGAGGAGCAATTTGAGCGGATCGCCATGGCGGGTTATGTCGGTGTGGAAGCGGGCATGAACCGGCCGGTGAACGAGTGGCGGCAATTGTTGGACCGGCACCGGCTGAAGTACATCGCAATGATGTTCACGGGGGGGAAGACGGTGGAGGAACAGCTGGCGAGTTTTCGCGAGTTGTTGGCGAAGGCGCAGGACTATGAGCCGGTGAAGATCGTGGTGCACAGCGGGCTGGACCGTTTCACTGCGGATGAGGCGATGCGGTTTTATGAAGGCTGCGTGGCCGAGGAATCGAAGCAGAACATTGTGGTGGGGCACGAGACGCATCGCGGGCGGTATTTCTTCACGCCGTGGACGACGGCGGAGATTTTGAAGAAGTTTCCGACGCTGAAGTTGTGCGTGGATTTTTCGCACTGGTGCTGCGTGTGCGAGTCGCTGCTGGAGGCCAATGAGGCGGACGTGCAGCTGGCGTGTACGCGAGCGGTGCACATTCACGGGCGGGTGGGGCATGGCGAAGGGCCGCAGGTGAGCGATCCGGCGGCGCCGGAGTTTGCGAAGCAGGTGGAGCGCCACGAGCAGTGGTGGGATGCGGTGTATCAATATCACCGGCAGAGCGGCGCGGCGAACGTGACGTTTGATCCGGAGTTTGGGCCGCCGACGTATCAGCAGACGCTGCCTTATACGCAGCAGCCGGTGAGCGATCTTTGGCATATCTGCCAGTGGATGGCGGACCGCGCGAAGAAGCGTTTCGCTGAGAAGTACAGTTGAGCGGAAGGCGGCGTGGCGCAGCGGGAAATGGCGTCGCGGTACGGGCTGCGAAGCAACGGGTTCTGGGCGAATGGGGCAATTCGCCTTTGACACCCGTGCGGGTCGGTCTATAATCGCGACCTAATGGCGTGGATGCGCTGGGCTGAACCCTTCATCAAATCGTTCAGCATGGCGCAGGCCCTTCGATTGGTGGTTTTGTTCATGTTCTTACCGAACTGCATGCGGAGGCGGTTTATGCTGGACCGGCACACGTTCTCGGGCGTACTTCTTTCATCGGCGGTGATGGCTGCAGTCTGGTTGACGCCTTCGATGGCGCTGGCCCAGGCCGATGCAGGCGCGGCGCCAGCTCCGGCTGCGGCGGCGACGCCCGCGAAGGCTGATGCGAAGAACGTTCAACTCGCTGACGATTTCATGCACTATTCGCTGGTCAACAACACAGACCTTGCGAAAGCCAACGGCCAAGCGCTGTTGGATGCGAACTTGGCGCCGCAGGACTTTCTGGCGGCTTTTGAAGCGGCTGGTCGCGGCACACGCGATCCGCGGCAGATCCTGCTGAACAACCAGAAGCGCGAAGCGCTGAAGGAAGTTTCGAAGGCGCTGCTGGAGAAGCTCGAGGAAGGTTACCGCACGACGGCACGCGATCCGCAGCGCATTCGCGCGGAGATCGATCGCCTGGATGACGGCCCCCGTGCTTACAACAATGCGATCGACCGCCTGCGTTCGGCTGGCCAGTATTCGGCGCCGCTGTTCATTGAGTATCTGAATGACGAGAAGAAGAAAGACCTGCATCCGTTTGTGCTGCGGGCGATGGGCGAGATCGGCCGGCCGCTGCTGAATCCGATTATCGAACAGCTGCACATGGCGGACCAGAGCGACAAGGTTTCGCTGGTGAATGTGGTCGGCCAGATCGGCTACCCGCAGGCGCTGCCGGTGCTGCGGATGTTGGCCTCGGACGCCAACACGTCGGCCGAACTGAAGAAGGCCATCGAGCAGGCGATGACGGCGATCGATCGCGAAGGCAAGGCGGCCAGTGTTCCGGCGGCGGACCTCTTCCTGACGCTTAGCCGCAACTATTATGAACGCAAGCCGTCGTACCAGCCGCTCCTGACGAATGAAGCGACCAACCCGGTGTGGGTGTACGACAAGGGCACGAACAACGTGTTTGCCCAGCAGGTGCCCACGAACGCGTGGCACACGGTGATGGCGATCGCCGCGGCGCGGCAGTCGCTGCAGCTGAAGAGCGACAATGCGGGCGCGGTTTCGATGTGGGTGGCGGCCACGCTCAAGAACGACATCCTGGTGGGTGGCGAAGGTGCGGGCAAGTCTGACCACATTATCCGTGCAGGCGGGCCCATCTACCTCAACCCGGTGCTGGGTATGGCGTTGGCTGACCGCGATGCGGCGCTGATCGTCAAGGCGATTGAACATATTGAACCGACGCAGGGCCAGATTGGGCTGCTGCCGCAGGGCGCCAACAGCCCGCTGGTGAAGTCGTTGTTCTACACCGATCGCACCGTGCGTTTGAAGGCGGCGCTGGCATTCGCCCGCGCCAACCCGATGAGCAAGTTTGAAGGTTCGCAGCGCGTGGTGCCGGTGCTGGCCGAGGCGATCGGTTCAACCGGTTTGCCGGTGGCTGTGGTCGTTCATCCCGACCAGCAGAAGCGCAATGCGATTGCGGAAATTCTGGACAAGGGCGCGACGAAGCACATCGTGTATTCGGGCGCTACGCTGAGCCAGGCGATGGAAAGCGCCCGCCGGGTGGCTTCGATCGAACTGCTGGTGGTGGCGAATGGCCCTGAAGTTGGCGCGATCAAGACGGCCAACGACTTCCGCCTCAGCGGCGCACCCGTGGTGGTGACCGGCACGGCCGGCCAACTCCCGGCGCTCAAGGCTGAAGTGAACGGCAACGCCGCCAAGGGTATCGAAGCGGTTGAAGACACTGCTGACGAAACAGCCCTGATGGCTGCGGTGAACGCGGCCCGTGCGGAAATCGCCGCACCGGCGATCGACCCGGCCGTGGCCACGCAGCACGCACTTGCGGCGTTGGTCGAACTGAACAACATCGCCCGCAACCAGGGCAGCATCTACAACATTGAAGATGCCGTGCCGTCGCTGGTTGAGGCGCTCAAGGACAAGCGGCCGGAGATCGTGACGGCGGTGGCTGGCGTTCTCGGTCAGGTGAAGAACAGCGACGCCCAGAAGGCCCTCGCGGCGGCTGGCCTGAGTGCCGACCTCGCGGGCGACGCCAACACGCGTATCAGCGTGATCATGGCCCTTGCCGCTTCGGCCAAGCATGTGGGCAACGCCCTCGACGCCGGCGTGGTGAACAACTACATCAAGCTGGTGCAGAACGAAGCCGACGCGGGCGTGCGGACTGCCGCCGCCACGGCCATCGGTGCCCTGAACCTGCCGAGCAACCAGGCCTCGGGCCTGATCCTGCAGAGCAAATAACATCAACTGATAGCTGTCAGCAAAAACGGAAAACGCCGGTCTTGCGACCGGCGTTTTCTTTTTGTGTGACGATGCAGTTCTGTGTATCAAGCGGAGCAGCGGCGCCGCAGGAGCAGCATCGCGCCGAGGCCCAGCACGCCGAGTGAGGCGGGCTCGGGGATCGGGGTTGCAGTCCACGTCCAGGTGGTGTTGGCTGAACCGTAGCCGTCCAGCGGATCACCGGTGTTGGCGTCACCGATGTAGATCTTGTAGGTGGCCGAGTAGGTCGACTCGGTGGGGTTCAGCACGGCATAGGCATTGTGCTGCATCGCGCCCGACCACTTGAAGCGGTCGCCGTCGTTTTCAAAGATGCGCGTGTAGCTGGCGGCGGGCGGACGCGTGTACACCTCAAGTGCCGCGTCCTGGCTTATGCGTTCAACCCAGATGCCGGCGTTCACAGGCAGCGTGATGAATCCGCTGGGGTTGAACGCATATTGGTAGTTGTACGCCTTGCCTGTGAGGACGGCCCACGGCTGCGCGGGATCGAACTCCGCCGGCGGCGTGAGCGGACGCAGCATCGGCGTGTCGTGGCTTGTATCCAGCACGACGCCAATGTTCGTGCCGTCGAAGGAGACGTCGGCATGGATCATGGGAGCGCCCATCATGCCGACCTGGCCGCCGCCGATCATCGGCATCACGTATGCCGCCGAAGCCGTGGAAGTGGCAACAAGGAGAAGAATGGAACAGGAAATAGCTTTCATCATTTGTCCTAGGTTAGGACGCGATCACCACGCCGTAGCGGGGTTGAACGCGTCGATGGTTTTGGGGAGATCAAAAACAGATTTGGATTCGCGGCTTTCGGCATGTCCGTCAACAAAGACGAAGTTAGAAGTCATGCCGTGCCGCTGGAAATCGACTTCCGGCGCACCGCCGAGTAGCCAGAAGTGGGCCATGACATGGTCTGCCATGGCGCCGGACTTGAGCTCTGCGAAGAGGACGGTGGCGCTGGGCCGGGGGACTTGGCGCGTGCGCGTGTACGTGGGGCCGTTGACCGTGCCGCTGAACTCGCCGGTTTCGTTCGGCTGCAGTTCAAACCAGACATTCTTGCCGTAGCTCCAGGAATTGCGGCGTTCGTCGACGGGGCAGCGATAGAGCCCGTTGAAGAGCTTCTGCCACGTTGCGTTGGGCCCGCTGTATGCGGGCAGGCCGAGCGTGGGCATCAGGGCATAGCCCCAGGGCTGCACGTTGTAGGCCAACGCCGAGTGAGAACTGCGTGGAAGTTGGTCATCATGTTCCTGGGCGTAAAGCAACGCGGCCTGGCCGATCTGCCGCAGTTGGCTGCGACAGGCGGTAGACTGGGCGCTGCGCCTTGCACCGCTGAGCGCGGGCACAAGCACGGCCGCCAGAATGGCGATGACAGCAACGACCACCAGCAGTTCGATGAGGGTAAGACCTCGTCGAAGCATGGTTAGGTCCAAAGCGTATCGAAGGTATCGAGATGTTCGACAGGCCTCATTCACGAACGAGGCACGCGCAGGGAATCAGCTGCGCGGAGGGGGCACATCGGGCCGGAAGGACAAACTCTCGGGCACGGCGGCAGGCGGCGCCACCACCATGCTGCAAGGCACAAGGAACGCCACCGCCACGGTGCGGAACGGCGTGAAGTAAACGACGATCTTGTGCAGCGTGCTGCTAGACGTGCCGGCACAATGCGCCGACTGCCACGTGAGGCGAACCGTCGCGGTCTCTGCGGCGGTTTCGGGATTGTCACTATCGCAGCACGACTTTTCCTGGGCCGCTTCGCCGCTGCAACACGACGATGCGTCCTTGGCCGCGGGTGCATCAACCAGCAACTCTTCATCGCAGCAGGATTTCTTTTTGGCGGCGGCAGGTGCGGGCTTAAAGCAGCAACAGGCGGTGCGGCACATCACGGCGTCGAGACAGCCGCAGTTGTGATTGATGCAGGGAAACCACTCGCGTTTGTCTTTGTTGCTGGAGATGCTCACCAGGCGCACGCCGGTGCTCGCGGCGAAGAATGCCGTGAGCACAAACAACACCAGCCCCAGCCGCGCGAGACGCGACGGGTGAAAACGCCTTGAGACCGCCATGGTGTCCAGAATAGTGGCGTTGCGGAATGTGTCAACCGGTTATGAAAATATCGTGAAAATACGGGCGGCAAAAAAAGAAACAGCCCGCTCATGGAGCGGGCTGTTGTATGTACGAATAGTGGGGGGGATTCGCTTAGCCGTTGATGGATTCGATCTGCACGGCCAGGTACTGCTGGCGGTGACCGACGCGGCGGTGGAAGCCCTTACGACGCGTGAAGCGTTCAACAAAGATCTTGTCGTCGAGGGTCTCGCCGAGAACCTTGGCCGTCACGGTCGCGCCTGCAACCGTCGGCTGGCCGATCTTGACGCCGGCATCGCCGGAGACCAGTAGAACCTTGTCAAAGGTCACGGTGGTCTGGCCTTCAGCCAGGTCGCGCAGGTCGATCTGAATCTTGTCGCCGGCCTCAACTTTGAGCTGCGTGCCGCTGTCTTCGATAATCGCGTAAGCCATGATCATTCTCCGTAAGCCGGCGCCTTGTTGGCCGGTGAAAAGTCCCCCATTATGCGGAGAATGCCCCGAGAATGCAACCGCCCGGGCAAAAAACGGTTTGGGCCGATGTTTTACAGCTTTGCGTGCGACAACCGCACCAGTTCGGCCCCGTGCCTTGCATCTTTGGGCCCAAAGTTGGAAACTGACCGGCTGACCTGCCACCGCGGCAGGTGCCTAAGCGCCCTTAGCTCAATTGGATAGAGTACTTGGCTTCGAACCAAGTGGTTGGGGGTTCGAGTCCCTCAGGGCGCGTTGGGCGGGGGGGCATTCTCGGGGCGGGGGGGGGCTTGATGTAGATCAAATGCATGGCGATGGGGCGGGTGTATGATGCGAGCATGATGATGGATGTGCCGCAGAAACCTCGGGCTTGTGCCAATATGCCGCTGCCGCAGGGCGTGACGGGCAAACCCAACACGCCGGAACTGGTGCAGAAGGACCTGAGCATGCTGGCCCTGTTTGTGCGGGTCTATTGCGAAGGCAACCATGCCGAGGCGACCAAGGCCCCGTTCGTGCTGAAGGGCTTTGATGTGCCCGCGATCAGCGGGCGGGAAGAGCTTTGCCTGTGTCCGGGGTGCACCAAGTTGTTGATGCATGCGTTCATCAAACGCCAAGCCTGCCCGATGGACCCCAAGCCCATGTGCAAGCACTGTCCGTCGCACTGCTACGCGCCGCTGTATCGCCAGCAGATTCGCGAAGTCATGAAGTACTCGGGTAGAAAGCTCGTTCTCCGCGGCCGGCTGGACATGCTCATCCACCTGTGGTTCTGAAGTACTGGGGCCTTGACCCGACCCGAATCGCGCCAGCCACTTAATTTTCGTCGTCCGAGCGACTATACTTCGGGGCTCGAATCGATACCTCGAATCCGCGGAGATCCCTATGCCCGGTATGACGATGACGGAAAAGATCATGGCCAAACATGCTGGCCGTGCGCACGTGAACCCCGGTGAGAACATCTGGGTGAACGTCGACATTCTTATGACGCACGATGTGTGCGGTCCGGGCACGATCGGCATCTTCCACAAAGAATTCGGCCGCAACGCCAAGGTGTGGAACAAGGAACGCGTGGTGATCATTCCCGATCACTACATCTTCACCACGGATGAAAAGTGCCACCGTAACATTCAGATTCTGCGTGACTTTGTGCGCGAACAGGGGTTGCCGTACTACTACGACCCTGAGTTTGTGAAGGGCTCGGGCATGCCGAACCCGTATCTCGATCCGACGAAGACGACGTACAAGGGCGTGTGCCACAAGGCGCTGCCGGAAGAAGGGCACATCCGTCCCGGCGAGATCATGCTGGGCACCGATAGCCACACCTGCACGGCGGGCGCGTTCGGCCAGTTTGCCACGGGCGTGGGCAATTCGGATGCGGCCTTCACCATGGGCACGGGCAAGACGTGGCTGAAGGTGCCGCCGACGATGCGGTTCCGCTTCCACGGCGAGATTCCGGCCTACCTGACCGCGAAGGACCTGATCCTCGCCGTCATCGGCGATATCAGCGTGAGCGGCGCGACGTACAAGACGATGTACTTTGCCGGCGAAGGCATTGGCTCGCTCACCCTCGAAGACCGCATGACGCTGACCAACATGGCAATTGAGGCCGGCGGCAAGAACGGCGTGTGCGACGTTGATGAGAAGACGCTGCAATACGTACGCAAGCGTTCGCGCATCAAGGAATGGGAAGTCTTCAAAGATGACGCCGATGCGCAGTACTGCTATGAAGGCGAATACGACCTGGCCACCATGCAGCCGATGGTCGCCAAGCCGCACAGCCCGGACAACAAGGACACCGCGCACAACTGCCGCGATGTGAAGATCGACCAGGCGTACATCGGCAGCTGCACCGGCGGCAAGATCACGGACATGATCTTTGCGGCCAACATTTTGAAGGGCAACAAGGTCAAGGTGCCGACGTACGTCGTGCCGGGCTCGACGGAAGTGCATGCCGATATGCAGCGGCTGAATCTCCGCGGCATGCCGAAGGACTACAACGAAAAGTCGATCGAAGACGTGCTGCGTGATGCGGGTTGCCTGATGGGCGCCAGCGGCTGCAGCGCGTGCCTGGGTGGTCCGCCGGACACGTTTGGTCGTTTGCAGAAGACCGAGGTGTGCATCAGCACGACGAACCGCAACTTCCCGGGCCGCATGGGCTCGATGGCGGCGAGCGTGTTCCTAGCCAGCCCGCTGACGGTTGCGGCCAGCGCTCTGACGGGTCACATCACCGATCCGCGCGAATGCATCGGCAGCAAGATCGAGACGGGTCTTGCCGGCGTTGTTTAATGTGTGAAGAAATGCGAAACGAGCCGCGCCGGTGCGCGGCTCGTTTTGTTTTTGCGCTGGTGGTTGGCAGTGCTGCGCTCGCGGTGCTTGTTTGAGGGATGCGGGGATGCGACACTTGCCTGCGAGGTGAGTCATGGCGGTGCGATGGGCTTTTTGTGTCAGTGGATTGCTGATGGTGACGACGATGGCGATGGGACAAACGAAAGGGTGGACGGCCGATGAGGCGGTGGTCAGCAAGGCGGAAAAGGACCGCCCGGGGTTTGTGTATCGTGAATCGCAGGTGCCCACGTATGAATTGCCGGATGTGTTGCGCGGCGCGAAGACGCGCGCGGAGTGGGAGAAAATGCAGCGCTCCGAGACGCTGGGGCTGTTCACGTCGCACGTTTATGGTGCGATGCCGCCAAAGCCGGATAGTGTGACGGTTACTGTTGTAGAAGAAGATAAGAATGCGATGGGGGGCGCAGCGACGCTGGTGCGTTGGCGGATCAAGGCGACGGCCGGCGCGAAGTCGTTTGAATTTCCCGCGGCAGTGTTTGTGCCCAATCAGCGCGAAAAAAAGGCCGGGGCCTTCGTGTTCATCAACAATCGCGGCGTGCGCGTGGCGGATCTCACCCGGCAGACGAAGAATGAATTCTGGTCGGCGGAGGAGATTGTTGCGCGCGGGCATGCCGCGGCCATTTTCAATCACAGTGATGTCGATCCGGACAAGGACGGCGCCGCCGAGCGCGCGAAGGGCGTATACGGCGCTCTTGGATCAGCGGATGAGAACAACCGCGGCGGCGCGATTGCCGCGTGGGCGTGGGGCGCAAGCCGGGTGCTGGATGCAGTGCTCCAGCGGGGCGATATCGATGCGGCACGCGTGGCCGTGGTGGGGCATTCGCGTGGCGGCAAGGCCGCGCTGTGGGCGGGGGCCAACGATGAGCGCTTTTCCGTGGTGGTGTCGAACTGCTCGGGCTGCGGCGGTGCGGCGATTGGCCGGCGCAAGTTCGGCGAAACGGTGAAGCAGATCAACACCCAGTTTCCGTTCTGGTTCAACGACAAGTTCAAAACGTACAACGGCGCTGAAGAGAAGATGCCGGTGGATCAGCATCAACTGCTGGCCTTGATCGCGCCGCGCGGCGTCTACGTCGCCAGCGCCACGCAGGACCTGTGGGCGGACCAGCGCGGCGAATTTCTTTCGCTCGTCGAGAGCGGCCCGGTGTTCAAGCTCTATGGGTTCAACGGTTTCAAGTCTGACGAGATGCCGCCGGCCGACACGCCAATCACGCGCGATCGTGTCGCCTATCACATCCGCACGGGGGAGCATGACTTGAAGACGTCCGACTGGAAGCACTTCATGGACTTCGCGGAGAAGGTGTGGGCCGCAACGAAGTAATGGCCAAATCACAGCAGCAAGTCGCCGCGCATCGTAGTGACGGCCTGTCCGATCAGGTGCACGCGACTGCCGTGGAGTTCGACCGCCAGCTCGCCGCCGCGCTTTGAGAGTTGTCGCGCGACAAATGTCGTCTTGCCCAGCACGCTCGCCCAATAGGGCGCGAGTGTGCAATGGGCTGAGCCGGTGACGGGATCCTCCGGCACGCCCGACTGCGGTGCGAAGAAACGGCTGACAAAATCCACGCCGGCCTCATCGCCTGGCGCGGTCACCGTTACGCCGGTGGGATGCCACTTGCTCAGTTCACGAAGGTCGGGCGTGCAACGGCGAACATCCTCTGCAGATGCTAGCCGCAGCGTGAGATTCATCGCTGTTGTACCGACAACGCTCACCGGACAGTTGACGCCGAGGACCTTCGCCGCGTTCTCCGGCAATGCGGCCGGCGCTGCGGCCGTGGCCGGAAAATCCATCTGAATGGAGCGCTCGCCCCGCGGTACGCAGATCAACTCGCCGCTCTCGCGCGTCATAAATCGAATCGGCGCCGCTCGTTTGGCCAGCCCCATTTCCCACAGTGCGTGCGCTGCCGCTTGCGTGGCGTGGCCGCACAACGGCACCTCGCGCGTCGGCGTAAACCAGCACAGGTCGAATCGCCCGTCGGCCCGCGCCTGCGTAAACGCCGTCTCTGCGTGGTTAAACTCCGCCGCGATCGCCTGGCGCATCGCGTCGCTCATATCGCGGTCCAGCGGCACCACTGCTGCGGGATTGCCCGCAAATGGCCGGGCTGCAAAAGCATCAACAACGCAAAACTTCATAGCGTCTCCGAGGAATCACGACTGTATTGTTACGGGATTGGACGAAGCTGTCACTTAAGGAACAGCGAGACGGCGTACAACAACGCCCCGCCAAGCAGCAGCAAAAAAGCTGCCACGCCAATGATGTGCTTGTCGAGTTCGCTGACCCACCGGAAGGGCAGGTCGATCGCCTGTGCGGTCATCAGCGCCAAATCATGCGGCAGCCGCGCCAGCCGGCTCGGCTTCTTCACCACGGGTTCGGCCGGTTCCACTTCTTTTTCGATGATTGGCTTCGGTGCCGTTTCCGCGGTGATGACAGCAGCCGCCGCCACGGGCGCCGCTGCTACAGGCGAAGTGGGCGCCGGATTCTCGATCGTCGGCGCCGTATAGGTGACGGCTTCCGTCGTTGTCGCTTGAACGGTTGCCGCAGCAACTTCCGCTTGCGGCGCAACCAGCACTTCTTCGTGCACCGTTTTGCCCGCGGGTTCCATCGGCGTCTGCACCAACTGCGCCAACTCCGCAGCCAGCACGCCGTCGGCTTCCATGATTTTCTCAGCCGCCACATCCGCGAGCGGATCGGCCACCGGGGCTTCGCTCGGGCTTTCTTCGGTTCGCGGCAATTCCGCTTTGCTGAGCAGCGCGTCCAATTCCTCCGCACTGATCGATCCGCCCGTCAGGTCCAACTGACGCTCGGTCTGTTCGAGCGCGTTGAGCGATGCCGTCTCTTCAGGTGTGACGGCATCGGTCGGGGCCTCGGCTTTGGGTGTGGGCGAGGGTTCGATTGGGGCCGACGGATGCGGCGTGCCGGCCAGCAGTGATTCCACCTGGGCCTGCAGCGCCTTGGTCGGGTCTTCTTCCGCTGGCGGCCCAACATCGGGCGCGGACTGCGTCCCGGGCGTGGCGCGCGACAGATGGTCGGCGACGATATCCGCCAGCAGGTCATTTGCTCCGTTGGGCGCAGGGGGAGCCTTGGTGTCCGCGGTACTCATAATGACAGCATCGGCCCAATCGAAACCGGGCTTTGGCGGGGCGGGCGTTTCTGTCGTGGGGGCGTTGGCCGCGGGCGATCCCATGGCCTCGGCTAACAACGCTTCGGCGCTCGGCGCAGCACCGCGCAGCGCAGTCTTGCGGCGTTGTGGGGTGGTGCTCTTGGCTAAATCCGGCGCCAACGTCATTCTGCCGTCCATGGCAAACAGAGCAGGTCAAAGCGATTCACGAACGTGATGTCATAGATATTATCGGCTATCACGCCGTTTTGCCATCACGGCACCCCGGCTATCATGCCCGCATGTCCGATCGCTACCGATTCTACTGCCCAAACCTCGCCGCCGGGGAAGTGACTTTGCCCGATGACCAGGCGCACCATGCCGTGAACGTGCTACGGTTGGAGGTCGCCGCCGAGGTCGAAGTTTTTGATGGGGCGGGGGGCATGGCCGTGGCGAAGGTGACCGCGGCGGGCAAACGCGGCGTCATGGTCCAACTGCTCGGCGAGCTGACGGTTTCGCCGCCGCCGATGCCCGACCTCACGCTCGCCACCGCTGCCCCCAAGGGCGATCGCCTCGAGTGGCTCGTCGAACAGGCCAGCCAACTCAATGTCGCCCGGATCATCCTGCTCGATTGTGATCGCAGTGTGGTCAAGCCGAAGGAGTCCGGCGGGAAAATCGAAAAGCTGCGCCGGCTGGCCATCGAATCCGCCAAGCAGTGCGGCCGCAACCATGTGCTCAAGGTCGAACCGATGCGCACCTTGAAGGCACTTCTCGCCGACACATCGCTCGCAGATACGACGGTTCTCGCCCTCGATCCGCGTGCGGCGGCATCGGCCAGCCAAGTAGTTTCGCCTACGGGTTCGTTCCTGGCGTTGATCGGGCCCGAGGGCGGCTGGTCGGACGGCGAATTGAATCTGCTGGCAACCAGCCCGCAAATCCAGCGTGTCAGACTGACGCCCACGGTGCTGCGCATCGAGACAGCCTGTGCGGCAATTGCAGCGCTCTGCGGCTGTTCGTCCGCAGTGGCCTGACATTCTGTGATGGGTTTCACGAAGCACATCGGTAAAAAACGACAGATTTTCTTGGTATCGCGTTTGCCCTGCTACGTATACTTAGTGTGTGCACGCACAGGATGCGTGCAAACATGCCGCCAGGTCGGCCGCGATCGCGGCAAGAACCGAAATGGCCCGTCAGACGTGCCCGCCAAACGAGCCGCGTAGTTCAAACGCACAACTGAAGAGTCGTCGTGTGATGTTCAGAATGAGCCTCTGTTGTCGCGCGCCATGACATGGACCCAGTGCCACGGATCGGCCGAGAACAAAACGTCTGACCGGGAGAAACAAATGAGTGAAGCGACCGCCCTGCTAAAAATGGTGACCACCAAGTTGGACCAGGATAAGTTTCGTCTGCAGCATTGGACCGGCACCTTCGCCGATTACCTGGAGATCGTGACCAAGAATCCACGCGTCGTACGCAACGCCTATCAGCGGGTGTACGACATGATCCTCGCGTTCGGCTTCGAGAAATACACCCTCTTCAAACAGGATGTCATTCGCTACAAGTTTTTCACCGATCCCTTCGACCACGGAGCCGACGGCGTCTTTGGCCTCGACCAACCGCTGATGCGCCTGGTCGATATCTTCAAGTCCGGTGCCCAAGGGCTGGGCACGGAGAAACGCATCCTGCTGCTCCACGGTCCGGTGGGATCGGCCAAGTCGACCATCGCCCGGCTGCTGAAAAAGGGCCTGGAGCATTACTCCCGCACCGAAGATGGCGCGCTCTACAGCTTTGCGTGGAAGAATGAACGCTACGGCGAAGAGGGCGAAGGCCTCGAGTGGACGCCTTGCCCCATGCATGAAGAACCGCTGCTGCTCATCCCCGGCGATGCCCGCCGCGAGGTGCTGGCCGAGCTCAACAAGAAACTCCCCGAAGATCGGCGGCTCCGGCTCTACGGCGATGTCTGCCCCTTCTGCCGCAAAACGTTTGACGACCTGATGCTCAAATTCGGCGGCGATTGGACGAAGGTCATCGACCACGTACAGGTCCGCCGGCTTGTGCTGTCGGAGAAAGACCGCCGCGGCATCGGCACCTTCCAGCCCAAGGACGAGAAGAACCAGGACTCCACCGAACTCACCGGCGACATCAACTACCGCAAGATCGCCCTCTACGGCTCCGATTCCGATCCGCGAGCCTTCAACTTTGACGGCGAACTCAACATCGCCAACCGCGGCATCGTGGAGTTCATCGAAGTCCTCAAACTCGATGTGGCGTTCTTGTACGACCTCCTCGGCGCCTCGCAGGAGCACGCGATCAAGCCCAAGAAGTTCGCCCAGACCAACATCGACGAGGTGATCATTGGCCACACCAATGAGCCCGAGTACCGCAAGCTGCAGAACAACGAGTTGATGGAGGCGTTCCGCGATCGCACGCTCAAGATCGATGTGCCCTACAACATCCGTCTCGATGATGAGATCAAGATTTACTACAAGGACTTCGGCCCCGAGAAAGTCCGCGGCATCCATATCGCCCCGCACACGATCGAAGTCGCAGCCATGTGGGGCGTCCTGACGCGTCTGAGCGAACCGAAAAAGGCCGGCCTGACCCTGATGCAGAAACTCAAACTCTACAACGGCAAAAACGTCCCCGGCTACACCGAGGACAGCGTCCGCGAACTCATGGAAGAAAACCACCGCGAAGGCATGAACGGCATCTCGCCGCGCTACATCCAGGACAAACTGTCGAACGCGTTGGTGAGCCACCAGGCCCAGGAAGACAAGACCGTCAATCCCTTCATGGTGCTCAACGAAATTGAAACCGGTCTTGACCACCACAGCCTGATCAATGACGAAGAGACCAAGAAGAAGTACAAGGAACTGCTCTCGCTCGTGCGCGAAGAATATGAGGACATTCTCAAGGGCGAAGTGCAGCGGGCGATCAGTGCCGATGAAGACGCGATCAAACGCATGGCCACCAATTACATCGAGAACGTCAAGGCCTACACGCAGCGGCAAAAGGTGCGCAACAAGTACACCGGCCGCGATGAAGAACCGGACGAACGCCTCATGCGGTCGATCGAGGAGAAAATCGACATCCCCGACAGTCGCAAGGACGACTTCCGCCAGGAGATCATGAACTACATCGGTGCGCTGGCGATCGAGGGGCGTAAGTTTGAATACAACACCAACGCACGGTTGCTCAAGGCGCTGGAACTGAAACTGTTCGAAGACCAGAAGGACACGATCAAGCTGAAGAACCTCGTCAGCAGCGTCGTCGACGATGAAACGCAGAAGAAGATTGATGTCGTGAAACAGCGGCTCATCAAATACTTCGGCTACAACGAGGTGAGCGCCACCGATGTCCTCAACTACGTGGCCAGCATCTTCGCCCGCGGCGATTCCAAGAACGACTGAGCGAGCGAGTCATGATCGAACAGGACCATCAACGCTTTCGGCAGATCGTGAAGGGGAAGATCCGCGACGACCTGCGCAAGTTCGTCACGCGCGGCGAACTCGTCGGCAAAGAGGGCAAGCACCTCATCTCCATCCCCGTGCACGGCATCGAGATCCCCACGTTTCGCTACGGCGACAACTCCAGCGGCGTGGGCTCCGGCGAGGGTGACGAGGGCCAAACCGTTAATCAGCCCGGCGATGGCAAGGGACAGGGCGGCGAGGAACCCGGCCAGCATCTCATGGAAGTTGATGTCTCGCTCGAGGAACTCGCGGACATCCTGGGCGAGGAACTGCGCCTGCCGCGGATCGAGCCCAAGGGACGCAAGCAGATCACGGCGATTCGCGACAAATACTCCGGTATTCGCCGCGTCGGCCCCGAATCCCTCCGCCACTTCAAACGCACCTACCGTGAAGCCCTCAAACGTCAGATCATGCTCGGCCTTTACGACGCCAAAAATCCGATCATCGTCCCGATCAAGAATGACAAGCGTTTTCGCAGCTGGAAGGAAGTCCTCGCCCCGCAGTCCAATGCCGTGATCGTCTACATGATGGATGTCTCCGGCTCCATGGGCGATGAACAAAAAGAACTCGTCCGCATCGAAGCCTTCTGGGTCGATACCTGGCTGCGCCGCAATTACCGGGGCATCGAGTCACGCTACATCGTGCACGATGTGCAGGCCCGTGAAGTGGACAAGCAGACCTTCTACCACCTGCGCGAAGATGGCGGCACCAAAATCTCCTCCGCCTTCAAATGCGCCAAGAATCTCCTCGACACCCACTACGACCCCAACGAGTGGAACATCTACCTGTTCCACTTTTCCGATGGCGATAACTGCTCCGAGTCTGACTCCCGAGAATGCTGCCGCATGCTCGCGGAACAACTGCTGCCGATGGTGAATATGTTCGGCTACTGCCAGGTCGCCAGCGCCTACGGCAGCGGCAACTTCATCAACGTGCTGCATGACCAACTGCCCAACCGCGACAACCTCATCACCAACCGCGTCAACACCAAGGAAGACATCTACGACTCAATCAAGGGCTTCTTCAAAGCGGGCAAATAAAAAGGCCCACGCTTTTCTTCGTGGGCCTTCGTGACTTCGCGTCTTCGTGTTTTGGTTCTTACTTCCCGCAGTAGTCGATCGTGCGGGCAATCTCTGACCGCAGATCGCCGCGGGAAACGATCTTGTCCACAAAGCCCTTCTCACGCAGAAATTCGCTGCGCTGAAAGCCTTCCGGCAACTCGGCACGAATCGTGTTCGCAATCACGCGCCCGCCGGCAAAACCGATCATCGCCTTGGGTTCAGCGTAGATCACATCGCCGAGCATCGCGAATGACGCCGTCGTGCCGCCATACGTCGGATCCGTCAGCACGCTGATGAACAACCCGCCGGCTTCATCAAAGCGTGCCAGCGCCGCCGAAGTCTTGGCCATCTGCATCAGCGAGATCGTCGATTCCTGCATACGCGCCCCGCCCGAGGTCGAAACGACCACCAGCGGCAAATTTTCACGCGTCGCCCGTTCAACGGCACGCGTCAGCTTCTCGCCAACCACAGCGCCCATCGATCCGCCCATGAACGAAAAATCCATGACCGCCAAAACCACCGCACGACCCTTGATAAACGCCCGGCCAGCCCGCAGGCCGTCCTTCGCGCCCGTCTTCTTCTGTTCAGACTTAATCCGGCTCTCGTAGCTCTTCTTGTCCGTAAACTTCAGCGGGTCCGTGGGGATGAGGTTATCATCCATTTCCTCAAACGATCCCGGGTCGACCATCAGGGCGATGCGGGTCGCCGCGTTCACGCGGAAATGATAATTGCACAGCGGGCAGCAGTGGGCTGCCTCTTCCATGGTCTTGCGATAGATAAGCTCGGCACACTCGGGGCACTTGAGCCATAGCCCTTCGGGCACGTCCACGTGCTTGCGCGGGGTCATGACATCTTCCCAAGTCTGGGCCGTTAGGTGGGGGGCTTGCGCCATAATTGGTCCTTTCAAAAAGGCCCTTCGTGATCGCTGCAAATCGAGTGTGCGTCAGTGGTTGTGAGCAATTGCGAAGCGCATCCGTGCGTTCTTGCTGCCTGCCGTTGCCTGCCTCTGGAGTACCAAGAGAGCCTGCTTCTTCCTTGAACGACTAAAATTGTACCCGAGGGCAGGATGTAAAGGCAATGTTAATTTGGGGTATCGTTCGCCTTTGTGAATATCACTATTATCGGTCAAAATACCTCCATGACAACGGTCCGAATCGACTCGATCGAGAAGTCACGACGACGCCGCGCGATGGGGCGCCTCGGTGAAGATGCCGCCGTCGCGCACCTGCAAGCCCGCGGCCTGCGCGTCCTCCGCCGCAACGTCCATGTCGGCCATGGGGAGATCGACATCATCGCGCTCGATGGCGACGAACTGGCCTTCGTCGAGGTCCGCACCCTCGATCGCGCCACGATGCTCAAGACGCCTGAACAGTCGGCCAACCTCTACAAGCAACTCCAGATGCAGCGGGCCGCTCGTGGCTTTGCCCGCGCCTGCCGGCTCAAGGTGCTCACCGCGCGGATCGACTTCGTCGCCGTCGAGGTCTTCGAGGGACGCGTCGTCGCGATTCGGCACCACCAGAATGCCGTCTCCTTCAACGTCACGATGGCAATGGGCCGCGGAAACGACTAGGCTCTTCCTGCCAGTTGTCATGAGGAACGCCTGCCATGTCCCGATTGTTTTCCGGTACCAAGTTTGACCAGCCCAAACGCTGCGAGAAGTGCGGCCTGCTGCCTGAGGCTTGCCGCTGCATGGCACTGCCGGAGAAAAAGCGCATGGGCGATCGCGGGAAGCAGCCTGGACAGTTGTCCACCGGGTTGACGCTGACGCCCGAGAACGCCACGCCGCCGAAGGACCAGGTCGCCCGGCTCCGGGTGGAGAACCGCAAGGGTGGCCGCGAGGTGACGGTGATCACCGGCCTGGAACATCCCGCCAATGACCTCGCGAAGCTGTGCACGGAGCTGAAGCAAGCGATCGGCATCGGCGGCAGCGTGCAGTCCCGCACCATCGAACTCCAAGGCTCCCGCGTGGAGGACGTGAAGAAGCAGCTGGAGCAGCGCGCCTACAAGGTGCGCCTCACGTAACGCAGGCGTCCTCGCCTGCGACTGCCCACCGTTCTGCGTTTGCCCCCAAGGCACAAAGGCACAGAGGCACAGAGGGGGCACGAAGTGCTGAGGACTGAGGACTGAGGACTGAGGTCACCGACCCCTGACCACTGGCCCCTGGCTTCTGGCTTCTGGCTACTGTCTTCTCCGCCCCACTCCGATACCCCGACACTCCCCTACTCCGACACTCGCCGCCGCCGCGGCGGCCGGGGGTAAGGCTGCCAAGGCTGCCAAAGAATGCCAACGAAAAATCGCTCGTAAGTGCTGTTTTGGTGGGCGCTTGGTGTAACATTGCCAAGAATGCCAACTTTTTCACGCCACCCCCTGTTTTTAGTCCGCAGCGCAGCCTGTTTTATGCCGTAACGCAGGCGTCCTCGCCTGCCTGTGACTCCGATACCCCGATACTCCGACACTCCGAAACTCGCGGTCGTCTGGCTACTGGCTTCTGGCTTCTTCATTTCGCGTTTTGCGTTTCGAGTTTTTCACCACAGAGGTCACCGAGCACACAGAGGCACCGAGGGGCGTATTCTGAATTCTGAAGTCTGAATTCTGAACTCGCCTTCGGGCTTCTAACTTCCAACCTCCAACTCCCAACTTCCAGCCTCACATCCCCACGCCCACACACACCAACAACAATGCACGCATAACAACTCCTCTCGTAAGCCAAGGAGATTGTATCCCCGCCGGCCTACCTAGCGAAGATAGCGCGTAATGCAGGCGTCGAAGCCTGCCCCGACGTGTTAAACTCGGAAGGCAACCGCATATCTTGTGCGCGGAAATGTGTGATCGCCCAACGTGCTGGTCCTAATGAACGGCCATTGGACGCCACGCTGCAAGTTGACGGGTCGAAATAATGGCAAGCACTATCTCTTGGCTGCATCTATCAGATCGACACACGTACTCGCCGAGGACTGGCTGGGATGCCAAGAGGGTTATTCAAACCCTTGTTACAGACCTTAAGCACCTCCAACGTGATCACGGTTTGCGCCCCGATCTGGTTTTTTTCACGGGTGATCTTGCGTGGGGGAACATCGGCTCCGGTCAAGGTGAGAAGCTAGCCGATCAGTTCGCTGAGGGACACCAGTTTCTTGAGGCCGTACGTAAGGCCTTCCAACCCGAGATACTTCAGTCAGACGTGTTCCTAGTCCCTGGTAATCATGACGTCGCTCGAAACATAGTGACGAGCCAAGAGACCGAATGGCTCGATAACCGTAAGTCCGGGGACGATGTTACCGAACTCATCCGCGAAGGCGGGAGAAGTTGGAGCCACTATATTGAACGACTTGACGAGTATCGCAACTTTCTCAGGAAGTTTGGCTATGTACATTTGCTTAAAGACACCAATAGACTGCTTTATACAGCGACACGAGAGGTCGCTGGAAAACGAATCGGAGTCGCTGGGTTCAACTCCGCTTGGTCGTGCTGCCGTAACCAAGAAAAAGGGAAACTTTGGATTGGTGGCCGATGGCAGCCCGAAACGCTCGGTTGCGAAATCGATGATGCCGAACTCAAGATTGCATTAGTCCATCATCCGCATGGTTGGCTAACGGAGTATGAGGGGAACCAGTTCTGGCGATATGGTTTGAAGAAGTTCGATTTTCGCCTTCACGGGCATGAACACGAGCCTTGGATTGACATCGTTAACGGCAAGGCCACTATCTCGGCGGGTGCATGCTACGATCGATCGGAAAAACCAAATGGCTATAACATTGTGCGGTTACGATTTGACGACGGGGAGGCGGAAGCGTGGCTCCGCAAGTATGACGACCGGGGTGGCGGGTGGGTGCCAGATTGCATCGCAGACGAAACTGATGCCCGTGGCGTATGGCCCATAAAGGGGCTGAAATACCGGCGAGACTACCAGAGGGCTGGCATTGTCGCGATCACAAAGAACACTTCCGGAAGCACAGCTAACACTTCAGTTGCTTCGTCAGTAGACGACAAAGCCTTAAAGATCGGCGAAGCTGTCCGAGAAATTCTTGGGTCTGATCCGGCAAACACCATAGCAACCGCGCTGAAGTCGGAAGATGTGACGGTTACTCAACGCATTGTTAGAACCGATCCAGTTTCTCCGCCGCAAAACATCATTGTACAAGTTGTAGTTTCATCCGCACAAGCTCAACCCTTAGCGTCGACGCCGGAAGGGTCTGTTACAGATGAGACCAAGCGGAAACTCGATGAAGTGCAGGAGCTAATCGACAATCTCCGAGTCGATGATGCCGACGCGCTTCTCAAACCCCTGTTGGCCGCGACAGAACTCAGCCCACGCGACCGTTTTCGGATTTTGGTGAAGCAAGGTCACACGTTGAGGCTTCGACGGAAGCTAAGCGATGCATCGAATATCTATCGACAAGCTGCCACCTATGTAGATGCAGGGGACAAGCACGCACAATATTTTCTCGCGCTTGCGGCCGAACTTGAGGACAAAGTAGAGGAGGCCCACAAGCGGATTTCCCTGCTTCGGAGTGTTGCGCCTGACTTTGAAACGAACGCTGCGGTATCAATGTTTGTCCGGACATCAGATCGCAGTGTACGTACAGAAACGCTCATTCAAGACATAGGTCAGGAACTTTCGCGGCATCCGGAGATAGCATACACAATTGCCCGGCGGCTGGCAGAGGAAGGGGAAATTGAGAAAGCGATCGAGTATGCCCGCTTGGCAGCCTCGGATCGAGTATGGGCAGATGCCTTGTCGCTGCTCGCTTCGCTGCTTGTCGAGCGAAAGTTTGGGAAGACGGTTACCGCCGGTCATTCGCAGCCCCCGGTTCGCGATTGGCAGGACTTTTCGGAAGCGCATGAGCTATACACGCTTGCCGCGGCAGCGGTGGAACGTGGGCAAACGCCGTGGCATGCTGCCACATTGAGAATGGATATCGCGTTAATCCTTGCAGCAGTGGGTCGACGTGAGGACTCGGTAGCAGAATATGAGAAGGCGATGAGGCTCGCGCCGAGAGAGCCGGAAACTTTGTACAGGTATGCTACTTCACTCGCTTCTGTGGGTAATTTGAATAAGGCAATCCAGCACGTTCGTCAGTGGCTTTCTGAAAACGAATCACCCCAAATCACGTTTCTACTCGCCCAATTTCTCGGATCAACAATTAGTTCGGCACATGGCGGAAAACGTGAAATCGACGAAGCCATCGCCTTGCTCAAAAAGGACAATAAGTCACTAGAATCTCTCGATCTGGATTTGCGAACTGACTGGATTGCGCTACTGGTTCAGCTGCAAACTGAAAGCGGGGACCCTCTAGCGGCACAGTCAACGCTGACAACCATTCCCAGCAACTGGATCGAAGAGCCCCTGCGTCTTCTTTTAAACGCGATTGCAGAACATGCTCTGGATAAGAAGTCTAGTGCTAAGGCCACTGCAGTCGCTGCAGTTGCGCGAGTCACGGACAGTACGCATCCCGTCACTGTTCGAAGACTGGCACTCTTCTTGGAGGAACTCGAGGAGTGGGCATCTGCGTTAAAGCTGTGGAAACGGGTAGCGCTGCAGAGAGCACTAAGTGATGATGAGCGTCATATCATCAACTGTGCTCAGAAGTCACAAGACTATGAATCAATTGTGTCAGTTTGTCAGACACTTCGACAACACGGCAGCATTGACAAGCAAATCATTAACGCTGAGCTCGGCGCACTTGAACGAATCAGTCCTGAACGCCTTCTTCAATCACTCCAAGAATTAGTAGCGATCCAATCGCTGGATCAGGCACTCAAGCGCGTCATTCAAGCGCAGTTGTCGTATGTTGCGGGGAAGTTGGACCATCGCGAACTTGTCATAACAGACTCGTCTTTGCTACCACATATCAGTGAGATTGAGACGGCGAGCATTGGGCGGATGGTTGTCGAGGTACTTCAACAAGGCCCGGATCCCTTTGTGGGAATAAAATTCGCATACGAAGTCTACCGAAGATTCCCTGACGAGCCTCACTCGCACATTGCCGTGATGTCCGCTAGTGGTCTCCCTGAAGGAAAGTTGATTCCCATGGCGCCGGTCGCGACGGTCCAGGTGGGCACGGCGGTTAAGTATCGGTGGAATGATAGTGGCGAGGAGGCTTGGGTGATCTGCGAGGATCTTCCATCTCCGAGACCGATGCTCGCAGAACAGCCCTCCAGCAGTCAGCTCGTTAGTATGCTACTCGGCAAGCGGGTTGGAGACCACTTTAAGTCGCGTACGGGTAGTTTTGAACGGGATGCTACTATCATCGAGATTGTGAGCAAGTATCTGTTCCGCATTCGAGACGTCATCGACAACTCTGAAGGCCGGTTTCCCGAACACCAGCCCGTCGTGTTGAAGATCCACGGTGGGGAGGATGGCAAAGCAGGGCTAGACACTTTGCTACGCAGTGTCGACGAACGCGCAAAGCGGATACGCCAGATTGAAGAGGTGTATAATGATCAACCAGTCACCGTCCACCTTCTAGGTGAAGCTCTTGGACGGTCTGTGTTCGAAGCGATGTGGCACATCGCTTCGTCCCCAGGCTTACAGCTCCGCTGTGTAGATGGCACAGGTAATGATCACGCATCAGCAATATATGCTCTTGAGCGCGCAAAGAAGATAGTGCTTGACGTAACTGGATTGGCGACGCTGCATATCCTTGATGAATCAAGAACACTTCCTGCCGAGAGATTCTTTAACGGCTGTCCCCTTAAAATAATGTTATCAGAATTCACGCTGGCTGATGTACGCCTTGCGCTCTCGTCGATGCGCCGCTTGGGCAGTTTTCAGGTGCTTAAGGAGGGAGACCAGTACGTCAAGCATGTAACCACGGAAGAAGAGGCGCGGAAGCAGCATGATTCTCTTCGGAAATTTGTAGCTACAGTGCGAGCAAACTGTGAGGTAATCCCCGCCGTCCACCCCAAACCTGAGGAAGCTAGCAGCTATAGCCAATTGAGGGATGTTCTAGGTCCAGCGGGAGCCGAAACCATTCGCATTTCGGCGTCGAGTCCCGATTGCATCGTATGGACCGATGAACTCCTGACTGCACTGCTTGCTGCGCAGAAGATCGGCGGGAGTCGACGCATTTGGACTCAGGCATTACTGTCGTCACTTGTAGCGGCAGGGCATATCCGGCGACGCGATTTCGATGCCGCAACAACCCTTTTGTTTCGAGCTGGTTACTAC